>Ga0209475_10002758_pt1 | contig 17150 bp, 15 predicted proteins | sample tdDd471_FD_187128 | JGI IMG/M metagenome (GOLD analysis project Ga0209475, IMG submission 187128) | Marine sediment microbial communities from the Atlantic coast under amendment with organic carbon and nitrate - tdDd47.1 (SPAdes)... | ecosystem: Environmental > Aquatic > Marine > Coastal >... | reverse complement strand
TATTAAGGAAAGACTATTGCCGAAATGGCAGAGATAACATATAATAACTCAGTAAGATTTTTTAATATTACATAACTAGTATTAATTTAATGTGAGTAAGGATAGATAAATATAACATGAGACATAAAGATAATGTTTATGTGTACGAGTTACACGACAATTTGTATATAAATTTAACCAACAAATGCACAAGCAATTGTGAATTCTGTGTTCGTAATCAGAAGGATGGCATTGGTGAAGATGTTCTTTGGCTTAGAAAAGAGCCATCAGTTGATGATATTATGGCACAAATGGAACATTTTGATGTACCATCATATAAGCAAATAGTATTTTGTGGATATGGTGAGCCTACATTAAGGTTAGATACTTTATTAGAAAGTGCAAAGATTATAAAAGAAAAGTATAATATACCTACTCGTATTAATACAAATGGTCAAGCTAATTTATACTACAAAAAAGATATAACTCCTCAATTTGAAGGGCTAATTGATAAAGTATCTATATCCCTAAATCATAGTGATGCAGATGAATATGATAAAATCTGCCATAGTATTTATGGTACTAAAGCATTTGATGGATTGCTAGACTTTGCACAAAGATGCAAAGAGCATGTACCTTATGTAGTTTTGACTATTGTTGATATATTACCAGAAAAAGTTCAAAATGAATGTAAAGTAATAGCTGAAAATATAGGGGTTACTTTAAGGATAAGAAAACTAATAGAGTAGTATTTATTTTTCGTCAAAGTATGGATACGGACTGGCATAAGCTACTTGATATATGTCGTTAACAGGCTTTGTAAAGCTTAGAAGACCATAGCTATTAAATCCAATAACTACTTCTTCATTAACATAGATGTATACATTTTCAATATCATCAATACTTCTATGGGACTTTGAGCTTGTAAATACTAAGTCTCCGGATTGCAGTTGATCTTTAGTAATTAGTAGTGAATTATCTTCACAAAACTTGTATTGGTTTCCTAATATTTTAGGGAAGTCATCAAAATTCATTTTTTCCATACACCATCCAATGAATGCGGAGTTGCTTTTGTATTGACGCATATTTGAATAATCTGCATTTGGTAACATTATATTTTTAGCTGCAAATTCTACTAGTTCATAATTGTGTATGCACTTATCTTCAGGGCTTACCCCTAAATATGCTAAAGGTTCATCAGAAGCATCAAGAGACCAATATCTTATAGATTCTTTAATATCATCTCCAGTTGTAATAGGTGATAGATCATATACTGTATTGCTTGTACCATTTTTAACATGCCTTATAACATCGCTGTGGCTCAATAAATCATTATTGTTATTATCTAAAAAGGAAATGTAGAATATAGATACATTTTCGTTTTGTTTGTTTATCTTGTTTATTGCTGTATTAATATCATATTCGCCTAGTAAAAGTATGTCATAACCAATACTATCAAAGTGTTTCTGTTGATTTTCAACTATATTCATTATTATTTTGCTATAGTCATCAGTATCTGCTAGAAATACTAATTTATCTGTGGATGGATTTATAATTAAAGATGCTGATATGGTATTTGCAACATATTCTTTTACTGACTTAACAGGAGTAATAGTATTGTGAATTGCAGTGCTTGTAGCACCATATAATAATATTTCTGACTCCGGGAAAAATAATTCTTTTATTTCTTTTGATGTGTTAATGGCGTTGTCACCAATAGATATAATATATTGATACTCCTTTTTTCTATGAATTCGTAGCAGTAACCCTTTATCAATTCTATCTAAAACTGATGAATTACTTATAGTATTATTTAACACAAGCAAATCATAATCAAGGTAAGGGTTTGCATCCATTAAATCTTTAAGTTGAAAAAAGCTAGTATATGAATCATCACTATAGTTTGTACTATCAACAACAATTAAAGACCTTGCTTTGGGGTAGTTAACGCCGCCACAGTTTGCATAATCAGATGAATGCATATTAATGTGAAATTGTGCAGTGGAAGATGGTAGGTCTCGTTGTAAAAATGAATAGGCTATCAAAAACAAGAGCGCTATTATTACCAGAAGGGCAAACTTAGAATAAAACAGGAACTTATCTAGCCTGTTATTTTGCTTTGTATATGTTTTTTGCTCACTCATCTTTGTGTTTCCTTATCCTATATATCTACCTTCTATATTTATCATAATAACAAAAAAGGTTCACCTTTTCAAGTGAACCTAGAATGCATTTTGTTAATATTAGTTAGTTATAATTACTTCAACTTGAACATTTGCAGTTACATCCACTTGTCCGCTCATAATAGGAGTGGAGTACTCAGCTTCATCAGCTACCATAGTTCTTGCCATGTTATAATCATAAAATCCTGTTGAATAATATGTTTGGTCATTGATGGTTTTAACGCCTACAACTTTTACATTTGCAGCTTTTGCAATTATGTCAGCTTTTCTTAAAGCATCTTCAACAGCCTTAGTTAATGCATCATCTTGTGAGGCCACTGTATCTTCTGCATCAAAATATATGTTGTATGCTCTGTTGGCACCAGCATCTGTTGCAATATCAATTACATCACCTAAAATATCTAAATCTTTAACTCTTAATTTTACTGTGTTGCTTATAATATAATAATCAGGTTCTTCACTGCGTGAGCCGTTGTTATAGTCATAGTAAGGACTTATTGAGTAATTACTTGTAGTAATGTCTTCATCCGTCAATCCTAATTGTTTTACAGCTTCAATAATTTCGTCCATTGTCTTGGCGTTTTCATCCTGCGCCTCTTTAACGTTTTTGTTTTGTGTTTCAACACCTAGTTGTATGTAACCTACATCAGCAGGAACTGAAATATCACAGGTACCAGATACGTTAATTGTTGATATAGTTTCTTCTGCTGTCGCGCCTACATTAGCAGCATCTTTATCAAAAGCTAAAGCCAGTGTAAATGAGCCGATAATAAGAACGGCTACTACTGCTACTAATAAAATAATTTGTTTAGTATTCATGATAATCTCCTATTTTAACACGATATATACATATCCTATATTTTGTAAGTCAGCTATCTCTTCTTTGTAATTATCATATTCTAAAAATACTTCTGCATAATAATCTATGTCATATACATACTCAAGAGCTATTTTATCACCAATATGCTGTGCTTCAGGAAGGCTCATAATTGCTCTTATTTGCCTATATTCTGATGGCTCTTTGATGTCTCCTATTACCCAACTACTATCAGGTAATGGATTTGGAAAATACTCAATTAATGTTTCATAAGCTTCATCAATATTTTCAACATCTAATATAAGAACTGTTGAACTACCATGTTCAAAGTAACCACAAGCAACTTCAGACTCAGCTTTAGCATTATCCTCTGACATTTCGTTATCAGTTTCGTCCCTTGTTTCGACTCCATCAGCACTAGAGAACTCTTTGCTTTCATGTAATTCAGCTTCTTCTAAAGATGCCATGTCAGACTTCATTATACCTTCAGTTTCAGGTTCTTCTGCTGCCTGTTCCATTGCCATATTAGGCATAGCGTCCATCATTTTTTGTCTAGGTAAAATGCTAATTACAGCAGTTACTAATAGAATTGAACATGCTCCAATGGCAGCAACTTTTACGGCAGTAGAGAAGCCTCGTTTTGCCTTTACGGGTTTCTCTACTTCTCTTTGCAATGCAAAGTGTAGCTTGTTATGGAAACCCTTTGGAAGCTCTTGCTCTTCTATTGTAGACAAGTCATTAAGCATCTGTTCCATTACTGAATAGTACATTGCACACGATTTGCAATTTTGAATATGATGTAATACAGACTGTAACTCATTGTTATTAATACAGTCATTATGCATTTTGTCAATTATTTTTTTGCATTTATAACAATTCATTACTTCGCCTCCTTACATATGTTTTGACGCAGTGTGCTCGGATATAGTTCCATTTCTATGCAGATATTTGCAAGTTTTTTTCTAGAACGTGATAATCTAGACCTTACAGTGCCAACAGGGCAGCTTAATATACTACTTATTTCCTCATAGGAATAGCCTTGAACATCTTTCAAAACTATTATAAGTTTTTCTTTTGACTCTAATTTTTCCATTGCTTGAGTTATTCCATACTTTAAATCACTATCATCTGTAAAGTTTTGAGCTTTGTCATCTTGTATTGTATGACCTTTTTCACTCATTTCTTCTATTGACTGTGTATTATTCTTTCTTTTTCTCAATTCGTCTAGGCATGTATTAATGGCAATTTTGTAAAGCCATGTGGAAAATGCTGCTTTAAGATTAAATTTTCTTAGGCTTCTCCACGCTTTCAAAAGAGCTTCTTGTGCCATGTCTTGGGCATCCTGCTCGTTTTTCATCATCCTTAAGCAGAGGTTATATATTCTTTTTTCATTAGAGCTTACAAGCTCTTCAAACGCAGAAATATCTCCGTTTAGAGCACGTTTTAACAGCTCTTTATCTTTGTTACACATAAACACTCTTCCTTTTATTGATTATTTTTTATTATAGCACAGCATTTGTCTTTGTAAATACATGGATAATGAGTTGTTACAGGATATTTTATCTAATTGAAGTAAATACTATATTGTACAATTTTAAAAATTATAAAGATGTTACTGGAAAGGATTATGTAAATGTGTAATACAAACGATGAAAAATCCACCCCAAATGATACAGAAGTAAAGAATGATGGATTAAAAGAGCCTGTAATGCCTGACGTCAGTAAGTTGCCAATACAGTGCATAACTATAGTGGGTCAGGTTGAAGGGCATATGGTATTGCCAGAACAGAATAAAACTACAAAATATGAACATGTTATACCATTGCTACTTGCAATTGAAGAAAGTGATGAGATTAAAGGATTTGTTCTAATATTAAATACTATGGGCGGAGATGTAGAAGCTGGATTAGCTATTGCAGAAATGGTAAGTGGCATGGCAACTCCTAGTGTTTCATTAGTATTAGGTGGTGGACATAGCATAGGAATAACTATGGCAACTAGTGCAGATAAATCTTATATTGCACCTACAGCTACTATGATGGTTCATCCCGTACGTATGAATGGGGTAGTAATAGGTGTCGAGCAAACCTATAATTATTTAAGAAGAATGCAGGAACGTATCATAAGCTTTGTGTGCAGTCATTCCAACATTGACGATGAAACATTATTAAGGCTAATGAATGAAACTGAAGAAATATCTAATGACACAGGAACAGTATTGATAGGACAAGAGGCAGTTGACTATGGTCTAATAGATAGCGTAGGTACAATAGCTATGTGTCTAGAAGATCTAAAAGAGATGATAGAAGACTAATTGCATTAAATAGTAAGGATAAATTTAGAACTTAAAATATTGTAATACTACAATAACATGGTGTATACTAACAACTATAATATGAAACGAGGGTATACACATGGATTTTAATAAATTAGTATTACAAAGAGAAAGTGTTCGTAAATATACAGATAAAGAAATTTCAAATGACGATATAATAAAATGCGTCGAAGCAGCAAGAATGACTCCAAGTGCTCACAATTCCCAGCCTTGGACTTTTGTTGTTGCAGATGATAAGGAACTGGTACAAGAGTTAGCAAATACTACTTTCAATGCAGTTGTAAAATTCAATAAGTTTACACCAAATGCCAAAGTAATAGTTGCAGTTGTTATTGAAAAGACGCATTTTGCAATGGTTGGCTCAAATAAATCCGACAATGAATACAACATGATAGACATAGGTGCTGCCACAGAACATTTTTGTCTGCAAGCAGCTGATTTAGGCATTGGTACTTGTATTCTAGGATATTTCCAGGAAAATAAAGTTAAAAAATTACTTAATGTTCCATCAAACAAAAGAGTCGGTCTTATGATAGCAATGGGTTACAGTCCATTTGAAGAACCTAGAGATAAAAAAAGAAAAGAATTTGACAAGATATGCAAGTTTAATTCATATAAGTAGGTAGATAATGAAGAAAACTTTTTATTTCTTATTAATAGTAATTATTTTAAGCACCCTGCTTTTATCAAGTTGTAAACAGGACAAAGTACCTCCAATTGAAAAAATAGTTAATTATATGGCTGAGAGGGAATACGTACGTATATACGGGTATTTAAGTTATGAAAGTAAGCAAAGCATTACAATTGATGAATTTTCAACACGTTTTGAAAATATCTATGCAGAAATGTATATCAATAAAATGCAGAGCTCTATTACAGATTATAAAATAGATGATAATCTATGCACTGTTTGGTATGATATCACATTTGATACAAGCAAATTTGGTGCTATTACCATGTCGTATGAACAGCAATTTATTGAAGAGAATGGAGATTGGAAGCTTATTTATTCACCATCTTTAATCGTTCCTGACCTTGGAGAAAATGAAAAAGTATATATATCAGATATTGAGCCTAAAAGAGGTGAAATATTTGATGTAAATGGTAATTTGTTAGCTAAGAATGATTATGCTATAACTGTTTATGTAAATGTGGACAAGGTGTCAGATGGTGATGCTTTGATTCGTACAGCAGCACCTTTACTGGGTGTAACAGAAAAATATATTAAAGATAAAATTCAATCATTCTATGATAGATTAAATAAAGATGAAAATTCTGAGGAAGATGAAGAGGAAAATAACTATCAATCAGAAGCAGAAATAGTTACTTTAAAAAGTTTTTCTCCTCATGAAGGATTGCCCTCATATATAAAGGATCAATTGCTCCAAATTGATGGAATAGGTATAGATACATCTATCTATACAAAGATACGCACTTATCCATATGGTCAAATGCTATCACACACTTTAGGATATATGGGAGTAATAAGCTATGAAGAGTCTATACTACCTGAAAATATTAATTTACCACCAGAGGTTATGGTTGGTAAGACGGGTTTAGAAAAATCATATGAACTTGAGCTACGCGGTACATATGGATATAGACTGGATGTAGTAAATGAACAAGGTAGAGTAGTGGCTACTCCGGTTTATAAACCTGCAGTTGATGGTAAAGACATCTGGATATCTATAGATGCAGAAACACAGATTCAAACCGAAATGCTTTTGATGGAATACCTAACTGATGAAATGGCAGGTGCAGTAGTTGCTTTAGATCCTACTACAGGCCAGATAGTATCAACTGCAAGCTATCCAACATATGACCCTAATTCTTTTACATTTGGTATATCAAATCAGCAATGGGAAGAACTGACCAATGAGGAAAGCAATAATCCGCTTTATAATAGAGCAACTATAGGTTTATACCCTCCAGGTTCTACCTTCAAGCCATTTACAGCAGCAGTTGCTATGGATACAAATACACTATCTTATGACTTTGCTATAAAAGAACATATAAGTGATAATAAGTGGACCCCTCCTAATTCTGGATGGGTGTATCCTCCAATAACTAGAGTAATGGCAACACCAGGTCTTTTGAACATGAGAAATGCACTTATATATTCTGATAACATATACTTTGCATATGCTGCTCTAAAAGTTGGAGAAGAGCAGTTCCATAGTGAATTAGAACGAATTGGATTTAATGAAGTAATAACTACAGATATTACACTTGGTAGACCTAGAATAACCAACGAAGGTGAGTTTGGAAAGATGAACCTTCTTGCAGATACTGGTTATGGACAAGGGGAACTGTTGATTTCTCCTTTGCAGATGGCTTCCATGTTTGGGGTGTTTGCTAACGATGGGGATATCATGAAGCCATACATTGTAGAAAAAATGTATGTAGATGAAGGAGAAGACTACCAACAGACTTATTCATCTACACCAATCGTTTGGAAAGATGATGTATTTACAGAGTATGTTATTGCTAAGCTAGGAAATGTATTGAGAGATGTTGTTGACTTTGGCACAGCAGAGGCTGTAAGCATAGATGGAATAAATGTTTATGGCAAAACAGGTACTGCTGAAATAGGAAATGATAAATCTAGAGAAATTGCTTGGTTTATAGGCTATGTTTACTATCCAGAGCCGTTACTAGTGTGCGTAACATTGGAAGTACCAGCAGGTGAGGGAGCGGTACGCTATAATATCGCAAGGGCTTTGCTTGATAATTTGGATGAAGTTGAGGAGTAAAGTGTCCTACATTTACGATTTATAGCTTGCTTGACTTTAAAGATAAATAGAAACATGTTTGACAATAATGGAAGTAAAAGATGACTCTTGTCCAAGTAGTCATCTTTTAATACTGTATTATACATTATCTTACATCAAATCTGTTTTGAATTGGAAAAATGTATGGTATAATGTATGTTATGAAAATTTTACGAAGAACCATAATGATAGCATGCTTTTTGCTGTATGCGCTAGGTGCAATATTAGGTGTGTCAGGGCAGGAAGATGTATCAGATGTATATGTAATAAATCTCCATGGAGAGGTTAATGATGCTATGGTATCATACCTTGAAAGAGAGCTAGAAAATGCTGAGAATAATAATCAATTAGTAATTATTGATATAGACACTTGGGGTGGTTTATTAGATTCAGCAGACAAGATAACAAATATTTTGCTTAATACACCTGTTGAAACTACAGCTTATGTCAGTGGAAAAGCCATTTCAGCTGGAGTAATATTGACAATATCTTGCGATAACGTTGCAATGGCATCCAGTGCCTATATTGGTGCAGCAGAACCTGTAGTACCTTCTGCAAATGAAGAGCAAAAGAGAAAAGTATTATCAGCATGGAAGGGTATGCTAAGTACGGCAGCAATAGAAAACAGTCGCCCAGAAGATATTATTTTATCTATGGCAGACCCTGATATAACTATTGACGGATATAGCAAAGAAGGAGAGCTTTTAACTCTATCTTCACAGCAAGCGCTTGATTTAGGTGTAAGTGATGCGTTATGCAACAATTTATCTGAAGTAATTGACAGTTTTAAATTAGGACAAACCTATGAAACCGCACCACATACACTTTCTGATAAAGTTGCGTCATTGTTAACAAGCTCTACTGCAATGAGTGTACTTTTCACCTTAGGGTTTGCATTTATGATACTTGAAATCTTCACAGCCGGTTTTGGTGTGGCTGGAGTAGTTTCTATTATATGTTTTGCACTATATTTCTTTGGTGGATTTATTGCAGGAAGCGCTCAGTTGTGGGCTATAGGATTATTTGTATTAGGTGTAGTGGCTTTGCTAATTGAAATGTTTATACCTGGGTTTGGTATTTTTGGTATAACAGGTCTTATTATGTGCCTTCTAGGACTAGTATTCTCTGCAGAATCTATAGAGCAATTTGCAACACGTGCAGGATTGGCTATGCTAGTGTGTGCTGCGCTTATACCTATCTTTATAAAGATATTTGGGAAGATAAAACTGTTTGATAAAATTGCAAACAATGAAACACAGTCTGTTAAAGAAGGGTATGTAATAAATCAAGCAAGCGATGAAATAATAGGTAAAAAGGCAATAGTGGTTACAGACCTACGACCTATTGGCATAATTGAGATGGATGGAAAGAGAATGGATGCATTTTCTGGTGAAGGTTTTATAGGAAAAGGTGATGATGTAGTCATTACAGGCAAAAAAAGCTCATCAGTAATAGTAAGAAAGATAAGAAAATAACTTATATGTTAAAGGAATAAATAAAAAATGGGAATATTTAAATCATCAGATGAAAAAGTAATTAAAAAATTATATAAGCTAGTAGATCAAATTAATGAATTAGAAAAAAAGTATACTGACTACACAGCAGATCAACTCCAAGAATTAACAGAGCAGTTAAAGAAAAGATTAAAAGATGGAGAGACACTGGATGATATCTTGTGTGAAGCATTTGCTGCAGTTAAAGTTGCTGCAACCAGAACTATAGGACAAACTCCTTATGATGTACAGGTTCTAGGCGCTATAATCTTGCATCAAGGACGTATAGCTGAATTAAAAACTGGTGAAGGTAAAACCTTGATGTCAACTATGGCAGGATACTTAAACGCATTAACAGGCAATGGTGTACACCTTGTAACAGTTAATGAATACCTAGCTAAACATCAAAGCGAATGGATGGGTAAAATATACACATATCTTGGGTTAACTGTAGGAATGATAGAAAGATCCCAATCTAAAAAAGAAAAGCAAGAAGCCTATAATGCAGATATTACATATGGTATAAGTTCTGAATATGGATTTGACTATTTAAGAGATAGCATGGAACGTATAAAAGAGGGCGTAGTTCAACGTTCACTATCCTATGTAATGATTGACGAAATAGACTCAATTTTAATAGATGAAGCAAGAAGCCCACTTATTATTTCTGGTAGTGTAAAAGGCAAACAACAACTTTACAAAATTGCAGATTCTTTTGTTAGAGGGTTGAATGAGAGACCTGAGGCACCGCCTACGGATAGATTTGCAGAGTATGATGAAAACGATCCTAAATACAAGGGCGACTTTGACAAAGACGAAAAAGCAAATACAGTTGCTTTGACTGAAGAAGGTGTAGTAAAAGCTGAGAAATTCTTTAACATAGAAAACTTAAGTGATACAGCTAATATTGCTATTTCACATCATATAAATCAGGCACTTCGTGCAAATATGTTGATGCACAATGACCAAGACTACATTGTAAAAGATAATAGTGTAATTATTGTAGACAAAAACACAGGCAGACTTCGTGAAGGTCGTCGTTTTTCTGATGGATTACATCAAGCTATTGAAGCTAAAGAAAGAGTTGCAATTAAAGATGAATCAAAAACTTTGGCATCTATAACATTGCAAAACTACTTTAGAATGTATAAAAAAGTATCAGGAATGACAGCTACTGCAAAAACAGAAGAAGAAGAATTTCGTGCAATATATGGAATGGACGTTGTAGTGATTCCTACCAACAAACCTATGGTTAGATTAGATGAAGAGGATGCAATCTATACTAATGAAAATGCCAAGTTTGCAGCAATTATTGAAAACATTATAGAGTGCAACCAAAAAGGACAACCTGTTTTAGTAGGTACAGCATCAGTTGAAGCAAGTGAAAAGCTATCAACTATGCTTAAAAGAAGAAAAATTAATCACAATGTGTTAAATGCTAAAAACCATGAAAGAGAAGCCGACATCATTGCTCAAGCCGGTAGAGTAGGAAAAATAACAATAGCTACTAATATGGCGGGTCGTGGTACTGACATAAAGTTAGGCGGCGATTCAGATGCTATGGCTACAAAAGATTTGTTAAAGCAAGATTTTACATATGATGAAATCTTAATAGCCGCTGGCCATACTAAAATAAGCGATGAAAGACTAATTGAACTAAGAGAAAAATACCACCAGCTTGAAGCAAAGCATAAGGATGTTACAAGCAAAGAACATGCAAAAGTTGTGGAATTGGGTGGCTTAAGAGTAATCGGCTCTGAACGCCATGAATCTAGACGAATTGACAATCAGCTACGTGGACGTAGTGGACGTCAAGGTGACCCAGGTTCATCAAAATTCTATATCGCTTTAGAAGATCCATTAATCAGGTTATACACAAAGGGTAGAGAAGGCTTTGTTAACATGTTGCAAAGCATAGAGCAAGAGGATGGATATTTAGGCGAGCACAAGTTTATAACAAAAACTATTGAAAGAGCACAGAAGGCTGCAGAAAGCAACAGCTTTGCAGCTCGTAAAAATGTTTTGCAATATGACGATATTATAAATGAACAAAGAAAACTTATATACTCACAAAGACGTGATGTACTAGTAGAGGATGATATCAGCGACAACATTAAGTCAATGATAGAATATTTAGTTTCTGATATGGTAGAGGTTGCTACAGCAGACAGCGACTATCCAGAAGAATGGGATTTCGATAAATTATTAGTTGACTGCAACAATTTATTCTTATCAGCAGGTTGGTGGATAAGTAATAAGGATGAAAAGTTATTCAAAAATATATTTGTTAAAGAATACAGAATATTAGTGCCTAAAGCTGATAGAGAAAACATGAAAAGAGAGCAGCTAAAGGAAGTTATCCTAAAAGGTGCAATGAAAATATACAACACATTGGATAACCATATTTCATCTCTAGGGTTAAATATGCGCGAAGCAGAAAGAAGCGTTGTATTAACAGTTGTTAACTATAACTGGCAGAACCATATGGAAGAAGCAGAGCAATTAAAACAAGGTATTGGGCTTCGCTCATACGGTCAGCGTAACCCGTTGCTTGAGTACAAGCTAGAGACAGCAGATATGTTTGACAATTTGGTTCACACAATAAGAATAGAGGCAGCTAGAGCAATTTACCGCTCTAACCTTATCGGTACAATATTACATAGAAAAGCTATGGTTGATGCTATGGAGAAAGAAAACCAAGGGTTAAAACTTGGTCCTGCTGAGAGCTCAAAATCAAAGTCATCTGGTTCAAGTAAAAAGGTAGGCAGAAATGATCCATGTCCATGTGGTAGTGGCAAGAAATACAAAAAGTGCTGCGGACAATAATTGAAAGGTAAAGTTAATGATACAACTGGACTTAGCAAAATCAAGACTTAGAGATATTTCATCTACTGCAGATGAAATATATTCTGCTCTACATATAGACAATGCAAAAAAGGAACATGAGGAGCTTAATCTAGAGATGGCATCTCCAGGTTTCTGGGACGATGTTGACCGAGCTCAAATAGTAAATAAACGTGTAAAAGCGTTAGAAAACAAAATTAAATCCATAGGTCAAGTCTTTGGTAGCTTAGAAGACTGTCAGGTAATGACAGAGATGTGCAAAGAAGATGAAGATGAAGATTTATACAATGAACTAGTTGCAGAAATGGACAACCTAGAGAGTATATGTGGGGCTCTCCGTTTGGAAACATTATTAACTGGTGAATACGATGCTAATAATGCTTATCTTTCATTAAACGCTGGTGCTGGTGGAACTGAAGCACAGGACTGGAATGATATGCTTTATCGTATGTACAAAAGATATTGTGAGAGACATGGGTACGATGTGCAGGTAGTAGATTATTTAGCGGGAAATGAGGCAGGAACAAAAAGCGTAACTTTTTTAGTATCAGGTGAGAACGCATATGGTTTTTTAAAGGCTGAAAAAGGAGTTCATAGACTGGTTAGAATCTCTCCTTTTGATTCAAACGCAAGAAGACATACATCCTTTGCTTCACTAGACGTTATGCCAGAGATTGAAAACTCAACAGATGTAGAAATCAATCAAGATGATTTACGTATAGATACATATCGCTCAAGTGGTGCTGGTGGACAGCACATAAACAAAACAGATTCAGCAGTAAGAATTACACATATACCATCAGGTACAGTAGCGGCATGCCAAAATGAGAGGTCACAGACACAAAACAAAGAGACTGCTATGAAAATGTTGATTTCCAAATTAGTTGAGCTAAAAGAACGTGAAAACATGGAAAAACTTGCTGACATAAAAGGTGAGATGAAAAAAATAGAGTGGGGCTCTCAAATTCGTTCCTATGTGTTCCATCCATATAAAATGGTAAAAGATCATAGAACAAATGCAGAATCAGGAAACATAGACGGTGTAATGGATGGAGATATTGACCTGTTTATAACAGCATATCTAAAGATGATATAAGAGTTTTGCATAATAAAGAGCTATGGTTTTTATTATATAGAACCTAACACGATAATAAAGTGTGCCGCATGAACAAATATAATGATTGACAGCTGATTAAAGCCGATTCAATGAATGGACATGGAGTATAATATGAAGAAAACACTTATATATATAATTGCAATAATCGGAGGGTTATCCGCTGTAATATCATTGGTTTTTACTGGGGCGCAGTTAGTAATATTTGATGAGTCCAGATTTCATAAAGCATATGATGAATACAATAGATATGAGTATATAGGTATAGAAAAAGATGCTCTTGATGAAGTAACACATGAGCTTTTAGAATATTTAAAAGGCAATCGTGAAGACATTGTAATGTATGCAGACATTAATGGCGAAGAAGAGATGGTCTTTGAGGAGCGCGAACAGCTACATATGGTTGATGTTCTAAGGCTATTTGAAATAGGATTTAGAATAAGAAATGCATGTGCACTAATAGCATTAGGTATGATTTTGTTGCTACTTGCTGTTGATAGAAAGAATATGTTAAAAACACTATCAATTGGCTATCTGGTTGGATTTGGCATATTTTTTGTTTTGTTAATAATTTTAGGTATTGCAATGGTTATTGATTTTTCAGCACTGTTTACCAAATTCCATTTATTACTGTTTGATAATGACTTATGGCTTTTAGATCCTTATGAAGACATAATGATAAATATGTTCCCAGAGAAATTCTTCAATACTTTAGGCATGTGGATAGGAATCTTTGCAGTAGGATTTATCTCCATTCCTGCAATTGCAGCTAGTATCTATTTAATAAAGAAAAGAGCGAAAGTAAATGCCATATAGTTATGAAATAAAGGACAAATACGAAACAATTCTTGCTATAGAAACATCATGTGATGAAACGTCAGCATCCGTTATAAAGAACGGTACTGATGTTTTGTCTCTTGTTATATCATCACAAATTAAGGAGCACCAAAAGTATGGTGGTGTTGTACCTGAGGTTGCATCCAGGAAGCACATGGAAAACATATCTGCTGTTGTAATGTCAACTTTAGAAGAAGCTAGTATTACATTTGATGATATTAATGCAATAGCTGTAACAATAGGGCCTGGTTTAGTAGGAGCACTGCTAGTAGGGGTGTCATATGCGAAGTCGTTAGCACTATCTTTAAATATTCCTTTTGTAGGTGTTCACCATATAGATGGACATATTAGTTCAAACTATATTACTCATAAAGAATTAATGCCACCATACTTAAGTTTAATTGTATCAGGGGGACATTCACTAATAGCTGAGTGTTTAGATTATGGCGAGTATGTAATATTAGGAACTACTCGTGATGATGCAGCAGGGGAAGCTTTTGATAAAGGAGCTAGATTGTTAGGGCTACCATACCCTGGGGGCAAGGAAATAGATGAGCTAAGCAAAGAGGGAGACAATAAAAAGATATCTTTCCCAAGGGCAAAGCTTAAAGGTAATCAATTAGATTTCAGCTATAGTGGAGTAAAAACTGCATTAAGACAATATGTAAATAAAATTGGTGAAGACGCTGTTAAAGATGACATATGCAATATTGCTGCATCCTATCAGGAAGCGATAATAGATGTACTAGTAAACAACACAAAGCAAGCTTTGCTGAAGACTAACCACAAAATTCTGTCAATAGCTGGAGGAGTTGCAGCCAATTCAAGATTACGCAAGGCTATGCAGGAAATGTGTGATAGTATAGATGTTTCTTTGTATTTGCCTGAACTTGTATACTGTGGTGATAATGCAGCTATGATAGGAGTTGCAGGGTATCATATGCTAAAGAAAAAGCAGTTTGGCGAGCTTAACATGAATGCAAAATCCTATATACAATTAGGGGAAAATAAATGTTTTTAGAACAGATAAAATCTATAGATACTAACAAACGTCTATTGGATAATGATGAAGTAAAGAGAAATGATCCTGTAGTGCTTGCATATATTGGCGACTCATTGTATGATTTATACGTTAGATGTCGCCTTATTTATACCGGTGATTTTAAGGCAGGAGATTTGCATAAAATGTCTATAAAATACGTTTGCGCTCATGGACAAGCTAGAGCCTTGGAAATAGTAGAAGATGTATTAAATGATGAAGAGATAAACATCATAAGACGTACAAGAAATGCGAAAACTACGCCACCTAAAAATTGCGACAGAAATACTTATATCAAAGCTACATCTTTTGAAGCTTTGGCAGGATATTTGTACCTAACATCAAACATAAACAGACTGGAGGAAATATTTAAGCTGGTCTTTGATAAGATGAGTGAAAAATAGATAAACATATGGCGAGAGTAGAACCAAAGGTAACATTATTAAGGCATACTTACGATGCTGAGGAAATTGTAGCAATGGCGGCGAAGTTATGTTACAGTGATGCTGACGTTGAAACCATACAGAAAGGTGTTGCTCAAAAGGATCAAGGTAGATACATTAAAATGCTTGTTGATATGGGACACATGTCTGTAATAGAACATGCTAGTTTTACTTTTGGCATTGAAGGGGTTTCTAGGGCATTTTTAGCTCAGGCAACTCGTCATAGACTTGCCTCTTTTTCTGTTAAATCCCAAAGATATGTAGGGCAAGTAAAAGAAGATGATGACACATTTAATTATATAATACCTCCACAAATAGAAAGACTAGGAGATAAAGCAGTAGATGAGTATCAAAAGCAAATGCTTCAGATGCAAAAATGGTATAATGGCTGGGTACAAAAACTAGGAAATGCAGGTGAGAGCACTTTTGAAGATGCAAGGTTTATTTTACCAAATGCTGCAGAAACTAAAATGATTGTTACAATGAATACGAGAGAATTGCGGCACTTTTTTGCTATAAGATGCTGTAATCGTGCCCAATGGGAAATAAGGGAAGTTGCGTGGCAAATGCTTAAGCATTGCAAAGAAGTTGCAAAAGAGTTGTTTGCAAATGCTGGGCCTAATTGCGTTGGGGGTAAATGTACTGAAGGTAAAAAAAGCTGTGGTAGACAGTTAGAAATTAAAAAAAGAGCGGAAAGTTTATAATGGATAGAATACAAGTAGAAGGCAAAAATCCCATTTTAGAAGCTTTAAAGTCAGGCAAGACAATAGAGAGACTTTATGTACTTGATGGAATGGATAAACGTAAAATTGGTGTAATATTAGATTTAGCAAAAAAGAATAGAACTGTAATTGAAAGTGTGTCTAAGCAAAGACTTGATAACATGGCAAAAACCCACTCACATCAAGGATTAATAGGTGTATTGCCAGAAGTATCTTATGTTAATTTTGAAGAGATGGTAGACAGCACATTAAAAGAGGATTCATCTCCGCTTTTTGTAATATTAGATGAAATACAAGACCCTCACAATTTAGGTGCAATTATCAGAAGTAGTGAGTGTGCAGGAGTTAAAGGTATAATTGTACCTGCTAGACGTAGTGCACCACTAAGCTCTGTTGCATATAAAGCATCTGCTGGTGCTCTAGCTCATATGCCTATTTCTAGAGCTACAAATTTAGTTGAAGCAATTAAGTATTTAAAGAGTAAAAATGTATGGGTTATAGGTACAGATGCAAAAGGAGAGACTTGCTATAGAGCTGACTTAACAGGTCCTCTGGCATTAGTTATTGGGAGTG
>Ga0209475_10002756_pt1 | contig 17161 bp, 9 predicted proteins | sample tdDd471_FD_187128 | JGI IMG/M metagenome (GOLD analysis project Ga0209475, IMG submission 187128) | Marine sediment microbial communities from the Atlantic coast under amendment with organic carbon and nitrate - tdDd47.1 (SPAdes)... | ecosystem: Environmental > Aquatic > Marine > Coastal >... | reverse complement strand
GCCAGGGTCGTCCAGTTCATGCCGCCGTCGTCTGAGTAGAGGATGTTGATCGTCGGTGCAACCGAGCCACCGCCCACCGTCCACGTCAGGTCCAGCGGGGCCCCGGCCCCCACCACCTCACCGCCGTTGGGATAGGTCACGGAGAATGGATCACCGGACACCGTGACGATCATCTGGTCGTCGTTGGCGCCACCTCCGCCGAGGCGGCCGTCGCGCGCTGTCGTGCGGAAGGTCAGCACACGGTTGGTGCTCGGAAGCTGCTCGCCGAGTTGATTGGGAAAGAGATTGGCCTGGCCGACGAGGAGATCCGCGTAGACCGGGAAGGTCCGCACCGGATCGCTCGAGGGCGGATAGGATCGGAACAGCGGGATCACACCGTCGTCGACCGCGTTCAGCGGTGCGCGATTAGGGTCCTGATCGAACTGCTCCCAGGTGTAGGTGAGCGGGTCGCCATCGGGGTCGCTGCCGACCGCAGTCAGCCGGAACGGCGTACCCTGAGGGATCGTCCAGTCCGCTCCAGCGCTCACCGTGGGCGCCGAGTTGCCCGTGGCCACACCCGTCGCACACGTTCCGCCGCCCGACTGGGTGTAGCTCGTGATCTGATCGCGGCTACCGACGTGGAAATAGAGATCTCCGACCTGGTTGCCGAGTACGTTGTCAGCACCGCAGATGCTCGAATAGGACATGATCGTGGTGCCACTGCCGGGCTCCCACGAGGTGCTGGCGGTGTAGGCGCCGCTTGGGCAACCGGGGCCGTTGAAGGTATGGTTGCCGCCGTACTGGTGGCCCATCTCGTGGGAGACCACGAAGAGGTAATTGCCGTTCGTCGGATCGGGCCCTTGACTCCAGGCGCTGCCCTTGCTTCCGGTAGTGCAGACGCAGCCGATACAGCCGGCGTTGCCGGAGATGCTCGAACCCTGGACATGGAAGAGGTGACCGATGTCGTAGTTCGCATCTTCGATCTCGGCGTCGATGGCGGCCTGGGTCTCGGCGTTCTTGTTCGCGAGTGGGAAGGGGTCGGTGTCGGGATCGTCATAGACGATGTCGGCGTTGTCGCCGACGAGGATCATGCGCACGGCGACCTCGGACTCGTAGATGAGGTTCAGCTGGTTGACCGTGGTCACGATGTTGGCCAGCGCGCCGGTGGTGTTGCCGAAGAACTGGGTGTACTCGCCGGTGGCGGCGACCGCCAGCCGGTATTGCCGGAGTGTGTCGCCCGTGGGCAGGGCCATGATGGGCGTCTCACCGGATACGAATTCGTCGCTCACCCCGCACTCGAAGTCGAGTCCCTGGTACCGCGTGGACCAGTAGCTCTCGTACTCATCGGTGATACCGAGTGCAACCGGGCGAACGAAGGCCGTCCCCTCCGGCGTCAGGATGATGGCGTGGAAGCCGAGCCCCGTACGGTCGAATCGCGTACGGATCGTGGGGTCATCCACGGCGATACCGTGGAAGGTCTGGACTCCTGGAAGCTCGTCGGCCAGCTTCCGCTCCATGATCGGGGATTCCTCGATCACGAAGGTCCGGTAGGAGCCGTCGGGCATGGGAATGGTGAGTCTCACCTCGACGCCGGACAGCAGCCGGTCATCTTCCAGGGGTGCGCGAGAGATCACCGACTCGAGGGATGCCAGATCGAGGCTGAACCGGTGTGACACATCGCTGGACACACCGGCGAGATTCGTGGACATCGGGCCTGGCCCGAGATCAAGCCAGAGTCCGTCCAGGGAGGTGTCGCCCGCCGCGTTGGCGGTCGGGGGGGCTCCCGAAGCTATCATGAATGTGGCCGAGAACAGGATCAGGGCGAGAGAGCGTTTCATCTGAAGACCTCACAGGGCGAATGGGTCGGCAGGTTGACATGCTTGGGACTGGGGAAGGCCGCGAGAGTACCCCAACCGGACGCCAGAAATCAAGACTTTTGTACTCTTCTTTATCTCGGGTAATATAATTGATGATTGGCGTTCAGGGTGGCGGTGCTGGAGAAAGCGAAAAAGGGCCCGGTCAAATGACCAGGCCCCCATCATTTCGGGCTTCCGGAATCAGTTCACCGAGTCCTCGTGCCGGATCCGCTCCAGCGCATCCAGCCCACTGGGACTCTCCGGATTCAGCTCGAGAGACCGCTCGTACATCGCGATGGCCTCATCCCTGGCACCCGTCGCCAGAAGCCCCTCCCCGAGGCTGTCGTACACGTTCCAGGACTCCGGATAGAGCTTGGCATTGATGCGGAAGAGCACCACGGCCTGATCGGCCCGGTCAGTCTGGAGGAACTGGTATCCGAGAGCATTGAACTCGCCCTCGGAGAAATAGTAGGGCGAAGATGGAGTCCCGTGCGTGGCCACCAGATTTTGGACAGCCGATTTCTCGCCTCCCTCATCGACCAGGGCATAGATCGCACGGGCGGCCGATTCCTGTCCCGAACACTCGACCCACATCTCGACCACCGTCGAGTAATTGTTCCGGGCGCTGAATCCCGGACTATCGACGAGTTCGGGGAAGTGTGATGCGAGCTGGTACTCGGCCAGCATGTAATCCATGTCCTCGCCGGACTTGTAGGCCTTGTTCGTCGCGGTCCACAGCGTCTCCACGTACTTCACGCGAGCCTCGGCCCCGGCGTAGCTCAACTCGCCGTTCCAGTGCCCCGGCAAGATCAGCTCGATCTCGTTCTTCTTGGCCAGCAGGTGGTTCCAATTCTCCAGCCATAACGGGAAATCGTGGGGAATGCCAGAACGCGCCATGAAGGAGGCCAGGCAGCCGGGCGTGTCGGTGAGCCAGGTGTCGGCCATGGTGTCGCCGGTCATGAGCAGACCGTGTTCGGGCACCCAGACGGCGATGTCGCTGGCCGAGTGCATGCCGCCGATGTAGTAGAGCTCGAAGGTGGTGTCGCCGCAGTCCAGGGTCATGCGGTCGGTGAAGGTCTTGGTGGGCGGGAAAGGCTTGGCGTTGGCCTCGGCGGCCGTGAGTTCCAGTCGATTATGGGCCAGGTCCTCTTGCATCCGCGTCGCTTCTGGGGAGCCGGACTCCAGCTGAGTCAATTCCGTCTCCTGCTCGGCGATCCGGCGGGTGAGCCAGTCGACGACACCTTGCCGGTGCTCGTCACGTCCGGTCATGCTGGCGGCCACCAGCTCATGGCCGACGATGGTGCAGTCGGCGTAGATGCCGTTGCCGCCGACATGGTCTCCATGTTCATGGGTGTTGATGAGGTACTTGAAATCATCACGGCCGAGTTCGCGCGCGATGATGGCGCGGAGTTCACGGTCGACCTCGGGCAGGCCGAGGGTGTCGATGATGATGAGTCCCTCCTCGGTGGCGATGGCCACGGTGTTGGTCGAGGAGATGGTGTCGCCGATCCAGACCCGGATCGCCTTCTCGTTGATCTTGTCGATGTGGACCGGCAGGCCGGCCACGGTTTCGGCGACGGCACTGGTCGCACCCAGGACAAACAGGCACAGCGTGACGGACAGCATGATTCTGGATCTCATGACAGGGCTCCCTTGGTGGTGATTTCCACACCAGGGTCCCGTTGGGGGCGGGGCCTTCAGTGGAAGGCGGGGGCGTCAGGAGATTGTATACGAGCACGAGGACAATGGGTTTCAATCGAGATCCACCACGGCGATCACGGGGCAGTGGTCCGAGGGCCAGGAACCATCGTATTGGGTGCGATCGACCCGGCAGTCCTTCACCTGCATGCCCTTCGAGACCAGGACCCAATCGATGCGGCCGGGGCGAGGGTGCAGGCCGAAGCCGTTGAAGGTGCCCTCCTCGGGCTCAGTGTCGCCATGGACGGCAGTCCACGTATCCTGAAGGACATCGCCGCTCAGCAGCCCTGGCTTCGCCGGAAGATTGAAATCACCGGTGACGACGAGGATAGCGTCGCCTCCGTGCTCCTCGAGCCACGACTCGATCAGTTTCAACGATTCGAGCCGTGCCTGCTCACCGACATGGTCGAAATGGGTATTGAGCCACAGGATCTCGTTGTCGGACCGCAGGTCTTTCAGCCTGAGCCAGGTGGCGATGCGCGGCAAGGCGGCGTCCCAGCCACTGGAACCGACCACGTCGGGCGTCTCACTCAGCCAGAAGGTGCCCTCATCCTCGAGAGTGAAACGATCCAGGCGATAGAAGCAGGCACACATCTCGCCCCCTTCGTCACCGTCGTCGCGACCGGTAGCGACCACGCCGTACTCCTGGAGGGTGTCCGCCAGGTAGTCGCGCTGGAACGCCAGGCATTCCTGGGTGCCGAGGAGGTCGGGGCCCGCCGTGGTGATGCTCGCCAGCACGTAGTCGCGACGCATCGACCATTTGTTGACGCCGTCGGTGGCGGTGCCGTAGCGGATGTTGAAGGTCATGACATCGAGGTCGGTGGCGAAGGCCAGCGTGGCCGTCAGCAGCAGCATGATCAGGACGATGGTTCGCATCTTTTCTCCTGGTGTTTGGGCACGGTCTGTTCGCCTACAGCCAGTGTCGGGTTGGTGGCCACCCTGTTCATGTCATCGCACTAGACATCAGCCACGATTATCAGTGGACTTGTCATCCTTTTCCAGCCTTCTCATCATGAAGACGACCCGGGCAATGCCCCCGACAAGGGCGGTTTATTGAGCATATTCGATCAGTATGTTATGATATCTGAGCATTGGAGGGGTGTTGCAAAGTAGAATGGGGCAGTTTTTTTCTTTTCCACTGCCTCATGGGGATTCTCTGATCTTCGAGTACGAAGCATCCTCCTCAAGACAACTCGCCTGCTTGAAAAAGCATCTTAGGAGAAGTAGTGATGAATCACCTGATCCTCATCATTATCCTGATGGCCGCCACCACGGCCATGGCCGTCAACCTTGATTCCACGGCCCCGGCCAAGCCCGTGACCAATGTCATGCCCCAGCCCGCCGATCCCGACGTCCTGCGCCAGGGTGGCGACACCATCGCCGATGCCGTGGCCATTCCCATCCCCTACGCCGGGACGGGCACGACCGAAGGATTCGTGGACGACTACGATGAAATCTGCCCCTACACCTCATCACTGTCGACCGACGTCGTCTACTCCCTGACCCCTGAGACCAGCATGGATGTCGACATCGACATGCTAGGCTCGGCCTACGACACCAAGATCTACGTCTATGATCAGGACATGAACCTCCTGGACTGCAACGACGACTTCCACCCGGACTACACCTCCCGGATCGAGGGGCTGGCCCTGGCCGGAGGGATGGAGTATTACCTGGTGATCGACGGTTATGGCGAAGCTTCCGGAGAGTACATGGTGACCATCAATGAATTCAGCCCATGCGGGATCGAATGCCCGGTTGGTGCTGAACTGGAAGGCGAGCCCACCATCGAGGACGGCTACGTGGATGCCTATAACACAGGCTGTGGCAATAGCGGGGGTGACCCCATAATGCAGACCATTGCTCCGACCACCGGCCTGTTCTGTGGACGGTCTGGTTATTATCAGAATGCTGATGGCGGAGCCAGCCGAGACACCGACTGGTTCCTGGTGAGCATCGGCGGCGAAGGATTCACCGAGATCACCGGCGATGCCGAAGAAGCATCCTACATGTTCGAGCTCGGACCTCAGGATTGCAACGATGTGGCGGTCATCCAGAACTACTCCATCGGCCCTTGCAGCGAGTCCACCATGACCCTGGTCGGCCCGCCGGACAGCCAGGTCTGGTTCTGGGTCGGTCCGCAGAGCTTCTGGGACGGGGACAGCTACGAGTTCAACTATCTGCTGCACATCTACTACGGCGGAGTGGCTGTGGAGAACCACAGCCTGTCCGGAGTCAAGAGTCTGTTCCGCTAGTCTAGAGCGACCTTCGATAAGGGCCGTCTCCTTGATCAGGAGACGGCCCTTGGTTTATCCCACCATGAATGTCTTTATCCGGTGTAGGCCTCAGCCCACCCAAACTACAGCAATTCGACCAGCTTCGAGCGCGCCTGGGCCTCGACCAGCAACAGGTCCAGACGAAGCATCCTGGCATCCAACCAGTCCCGCGTGATCTGGAGAATCCCCGTCAGATCGGTGTCGCCAGCCGTGTAGGCGGCTTCGGCCGCACGCAGGGCCGCCGTGGCTTCGGGCACCACTACATCCTGATAGAGAGCGGCCGATTCCACAGCGACGGCCAGCTCGGCATGAGCGCGACGGACGGCCGCCTCGAACTCGCGGCGGCTGGACTGCGCGTTCCACTCAGCGGCCGCGGCCTCGGCCCTCGCCGCACTGAGCCGGGCACCACCACGGTCGAAGATGGGCACGGCGATCTTCACGCCGGCGTCGAAGGAGTCCCCACCGGGCGCCGTTCGCAGGCCCGCTTCCAGTTCGAGGTCGGGATACCTCAGGCGCGAGGCCTCGGTGACCCGGGCCGCGCCGACATCGACCGTCGCGCCGACGATGCGATTGCGCGGCGCCGCATCCATGGCGATGAGCAACTGGTCCAGATCGGGCACAACCGCGTCACTCTCCAGCTCACCCATGACCGCCGTGACCGTCCCGACATCCACACCCATGACCGTGGCCAGCTTCACCCGGGCATCCATCTCCACGATGCGGGCCACTCCGAGGTCAGCCTCGGTCGCTCCCAGTTCCATGCGTGCCCGGCGCCGGTCCACACCCGGGGCATCGCCGGCTTCCACTCGCTCATTGGTGAGGTCGTAGAGCCGCTGGGCTACGGCCACGCCTTCTTCGCGGATGGTCAGCGCATCCCGGGCATGCAGGGCGAAGGCGAAGGCCGCCCGCACCTGGGCTTCCACGGTGTTGGCCATGAGATCGCGCTCATGTCCGACCCGTCCCGCCTGGGCCTCGGCCACCTTGCGCGATGCGCCCACGCGTCCGCTGTAGGGCAACTCCTGGGACAACCCCAGGATCCGGTTCGACCCGTTCCAGGCATCGCCCTCGCGCGGGGCATCCTCCATCTTGAGGAAGAGGCCGGGGTTGAGCCAGGCGCCGGCCTGCTCGGCCTGCTCATCGGCTGCCACCACATTCAGGCGGGCAGCCTCGAGCACCGGATGCTGATCGCCGGCCAGGGCCAGCGCCTGCTCCAGGCTCAGCCCTTTTTCCTGAGCGCCGGCCACCGAGGCCAGCAGAACCAGAAGTCCAATCAATGCTGTGAATCTCATGACTCACTCCTTTCCATGGAGCGCGCCGGGCGCCCGAACCGGAGGTAGAGCCCCGGGGTAACGATCATGTTGAGAATCATGGAGGACAGGAGACCAAAGAGGATCACCTGGGCCATGGGCGTCTGAATCTCGCTGCCGGGACGGTCGCCGGCGATGGCCAGCGGCACCAGCGCCAGACCCGAGGCCAGCGCCGTCATGAGGATGGGCGCCAGGCGTTCACGAGCGCCGCGACGCACCGCCTCACGAAGATCGGACACGCCCTCTTCCAGTTGCAGGTGCCGGATATGGGACACCAGCATGATGCCGTTGCGCGTCGCAATGCCGAACACGGTAATGAAGCCGATGATCGCCGCAATGGACAGCACCCCGCCCGAGACGAAAACACCGACCACACCGCCGATGAGAGCCAGCGGCAGATTGAGCATCACCAGGCCGGCGTCGCGTCCGGAACCGAAGGCCATCTGGAGCAACAGGCCGATGCCGATGACCACGCCGATGGACAGCAACATGAGGATGCGGCCCGCCCGTTGCGCACTGGCGAACTGGCCGCCGTACTCCACCCGGTAGCCGGGCGCAGCGTCGAGGATGGGGTCGACCAGTTCCTGGATTCCCGCCACCACCGTGCTGACATCGCTGCCGGCAACATTGCAGGTGACCACGATCTTGCGCTGGGCGGCCTCGCGGTTGATGAGGTTGGGGCCCTGCTCCCGGGCCACCTCGGCCAGGGCCCGCAAGGGGAGCTGGCCGCCACCGGGCAGGGCCACGGGCAAGTCGCCCACCGTGTCGGTGGTCCAGCCGTCGCCACCGTCGAGCTTGACGACCAGGTCGTAGGACACCCGGCCCTCGATCACTCGCGACACCGGCAGACCGCTGAAGGCCGCCGCCAAGGTGCCGGCCGCGTCATCGACGTTCAGGCCGTGACGGGCCAGGGCCGAGCGGTCGAAGTGGATGTTGAGGTTGGGGATGTCGGTCTGGCTCTCCACCGCGAGGTCCACCACGTCGGGCACCGACTCCATGGCCTTGCCCACCTGCTTGGCCAGGTCGCGCAGGGTCAGGAGATCGTCGCCGAAGATCTTCACGGCCACGCTGGCGCGTGAGCCGGAGAGCATGTGGTCGATGCGATGGCTGATGGGCTGACCGATGGTCACGTTGAGTCCGGGTAGACCCGAGAGGTCGGCCCGCAGGTCGGCCAGGAATTCTTCCTTGCTGCGGTCCTTCATCTCCAGATCGACATCGATCTCGGACGACTCCACGCTCATGGCGTGCTGGTCGAGCTCGGCCCGACCTGTGCGGCGTGCCGTGGACACCACCTCGGGCTGACTCAGGAGGATCTCCTCCACGGCGGCGGTGATGTTGCCGGAATCCTCGAGAGTCGTTCCCGGCAAGGTCACCGCGCTGATGGTGAGCGATCCTTCGTTGAACTCCGGCAGGAAGGAACGCCCCACGCTGCTGACGGCCACGATGGACATCACGAGCAACATGGCTCCGGGAATGGCCGAATGCCACGGTCGATCCAGGGCCCAGTTCAGGACAGGGTCGTACCGGCGCTTGAGCCAGCCCACCAGCGGGGCCTCACGGTTCTGGCGCACGGCGCGGCTGCCCGGCAGCAACCAGAGGGACAGCGCCGGGGTCACCGTCACGGCCACCAGCAGCGAGGCGCCCAGGGACACGATGTAGGCCGTGCCCAGGGGCCGCAGCAGACGGCCCTCCACACCAGAGAGGAAGAACAGCGGCAGGAACACCAGCACGATGATCACCGTGGCATAGATGATGGACGGCCTGATCTCCAGGGTCGCATCCAGCACCACCTTGAAGTTGGACCGCTGCTGATCGGCCGGCAGCGCCCGACTCTCCCGAAGGCGACGCACGATGTTCTCCACATCGATCACCGCATCGTCCACCAGCGCCCCCACCGCGATGGCCATGCCGCCGAGGGTCATGGTGTTGATGGTGGCGCCGAAGAACTTGAGGCTGAGGATGGCCGTGAGGATGGACAGCGGCAGGGCGGTCAACGTGATCAGCGAGGCCCGGACGTTGGCCAGGAACATCACCATCACCAGCACCACCAGCAGCGCGCCGTCGCGCAGGGCGTGCTCCATGTTCCGCACCGCGGCCTCGATGAAGTCGGACTGGCGGAAGAGAGCGGTGTTGAGTGCCATGCCCACGGGCAGGTCCTTCTTCAGATCCTCGTAGACCACGTCGAGGCGTTTCTGCAGCTCGAGGGTGTTGGCCTCCGGCTGCTTCTGCACGCCCAGGATCACGGCCTGCTCGCCGTTCACCGAGCCCAGGCCACGCTTGACCGCGGCGCCGAAGGTCAGTTCACCCAGGTCGGCCACCCGGACCGGCGCACCGTCGACCGTGACCACCACGACCTCGCCGATGTCCTCCAGATCCTCCACCCGGCCCAGGCCGCGAACCAGGTACTCCGAGGCTCGCTCGTTGAGGAAGCCCGCGGACACATTGCGGTTGTTGGCGACCAGGGCCCTGGCCACCTCGTCCACGCCGATGCCGAAGAGGGTGAGCTTGTGAGGGTCGAGCAGCACCTGGTACTGCTTCTCACCGCCCCCGATGGGCGTGACCTGGGCCACGCCGGGCACCGAGAGCAGACGGCGGCGCACCACGATATCGGCCACCGTCCGCAATTCAAGCTCGTCGTGATCTTTGCTGGTGAGGCCCAGGTACTGGATCTCGCCCATGATGGACGACGAGGGAGCCATGACCGGCGATTCCGCCTCGGGCGGCAGCTCCCCGGCCACCAGGTCGACCTTCTCGCCCACGATCTGGCGGGCACGAAGAATGTCGAAGCCCCAATCAAACTCGACCCACACCACGGACAGCCCCACAGTGGAGGCCGACCGGATCCGGCGCACGCCGGGCGCACCGTTGAGGGCGGTCTCCAGCGGGAACGTGACCAGGGACTCCACCTCGCGGGGCGCCATGCCCGGCGCCTCGGTCATGATGTTGACCGTGGGCGCGGTGAGGTCGGGGAACACGTCCACCGGAATCTTCAGGGTGGTGTAGATCCCCATGGCACAAAGAATGAGCGCGGCGGCGATGACCACCGAACGATAGCGAAGGGAACCGCGGATGAGTGCATCCATGTCGCCCTCCTAATGGGTGTGGCCGTGAGCCGGTGCAGACGTTCCCGCCGCCGCCAGCTTCACTGCCCAGGCTGAATTGACCACGACCCGTTCACCGGCCAGCACTCCCTCGGTCACGACACAGAGCTGGCCGTCATCGCCACCCAGGGTGACGTTGCGCTTGATGAAGGTCTCGCCGCCGGTCTGGATGAAGACTACGGGATAGCCGTGTTCATCGACCAGCGCCGAACTGGGCACCACCACCGATTCCTCCCTGCGCAAGGTCTCCAGGCCCAGTCCCACGGCCTGGCCGACACGCAGACGTCCGGAGCGATTATCCACCGCATAGACCACCGAGGCCGTCCGGCTCTGGGCATCCAGCTCAGGGGACAGGAAGATGGGGCGGCCGATGCGCTCGCCACCGTCACCGGGATCACCCGGGATATCGAGGATGGCCTCGGGGCTCGGAGGCAGGCTGATCAGCGAGGCTTCGGGAATCCAGCCACGGATCCAGACCAGGGACGGATCGAGGATCGTGATGACAGCCCCTCCGGCCTCCACGAATTCGCCGAGACCGGTGGCCACGGCCACCACCACGCCATCGATGGGCGATCGGAGCTTCATCTCGGGCCCGAGACCATCTCCGACCGTGAGACGATGGGCCGCATCATGGGCCGCCGTGGCCGCCGCTAGACGGGCCTCGGCCTCTTCCACCCGCCGGGCCGGCGCGGCGTCGGCCGCCACCAGGGCCTTGGAGCGGGCCAGCTCGGCCTCGGCCAGGCTCAGTTCCTGGCGAGTTCGCACGTGCTCCGATTCGGCCGCGGCCAGGTCGGAGGCATCGCCCGAGAGCGGAGCCTGGATCACGGCCAGCACCTCACCGGCCGAGACGTGCTCACCCAGCAAGGGAATGGCCCGTTCAGCAGTAGGCGCCACCCGTCCCGACACCGAGGTCGTGACAATGACCCGACGTTCGGGAGGCGCCTCCACCGTGGCCGCCACCTTGACCCGGTGCACGAAGGTGTCGTGGAGAATTGGTTCGGACCGGACACCCAGGCGCCACTGCTGCTCCTTGAGCAGGCTGATGGCGTCTTCCGGCTGGCTGGGTTCGGCGTGGAAGGCCACCTCGGCGTTGGCATAGATCCGCACCATGGGAATGATGAGCGTCTCGGGAGAACCAGGAACGGTGATGGAAAGGCTGTAGACGTCGGCCGAAGGCAGGGTGGCCTCGATCTCCCAGGCTCCCTCATGGACCGGCGCGGCCGCGGTCTGATCGATGATGCGACCAGCCGGCGATTGCCAGCGGAACTCGAGGCTGCCCTCGGTCAGCGGGCGCCCGGTACGCAGGTCAGTCACGTGGACCAGGACATGGCCCGGCACCCCGGCGACCAGCCCCGCATGCTCGATGAGCACCTCATGGGTCGAGCCCCAGACGGTTTCCTGCAGGACCGGCGCCTCATCATGGGCATGGTCATGGGCATCGGGCGCGGGACTGGAGCAACCGGCGGCCAGCGCGGTCAGGGACAGAAGAGCCAGCGCGGTCAGACCACGAAGCGTGCGAATCTTGGACATGGTCGGCCTCCGAAGAGTGTCGAAAACTATGGAGTCTTGAAAGTTGAAAGAGCCGTATTTTAGTACGGTTTAGGCGGAGTAGAGGCCGGGAGGTGCGCGGGACGCGGTGGGGTGGGCATCATTGACGAGGATGGGAGGCCCGCGTTCGATCCAGCCCAGCAAGTGCTGGTCGCTGGAGAACTCGATCTCGTTGCCCGGCAAGAGGGCCAGGGATCGGTCGGATTTGACCGGCGCCTTGAAATCGGTGATCACACGGTCGCAATGGTCGTGCAGGTTCAGGCCGTGGTCGCAGGCATCGTGATGGCCGGCAACCAGGAGCGGTCCTGCGGATTCCTCGACGGGAACCTGGTCATGACACCAGCAGCTGCAGGAGTGGTCATTGGTCAGGTGAACCAGGGTGACCAGCAGACCCAGCGTATACAGCACAGCAAGGATAGCCGCGAATGGGCGGCCCAGGCTGCGAATACGATCGAGCGGTTGCATGGTCGGTCAGGTTCCTTGTTCAGGTCTCGAGATCCAGGGGGCAGGCCAACGATAGGTTGTCGGCCCAGGCCCGGCAAACTATAACGAAGTCCTCCACTGGAGGTTCCCAATCAATACTATTGTTCCACCCCGGCCAGTCCAAGCAGGAAGCCGCATTCCCGGGCCTTTTCCTTGAATCGGCGGAATCGCCCGGAAGCCCCACCGTGCCCCGCCTCCATGTTGGTATGCATGAGCAGCAGGTTCTGATCGGTCTTCAGAGCCCGTAGGCGCGCCACCCACTTGGCTGGCTCCCAGTACTGGACCTGGGAATCGTGCAGACCGGTGGTCACCAGCAAATTGGGGTAGTCCTTGGCCTCCACCTGGTCGTAGGGCGAGTAGGACAGCATGTAGTCGTAGGAGACCTTGTCGTTGGGATTGCCCCACTCGTCGTACTCGCCGGTGGTCAGGGGAATGGTGTCGTCGAGCATGGTGGTGATCACGTCGACGAAGGGCACCTGGGCCACCGCGCCATGCCAGACCTCGGGGGCCATGTTGACCACCGCGCCGACGAGCAGGCCGCCGGCGCTGCCGCCCATGGCATAGAGGCGGGCGGGGTCGGTCCACTTCTCGGCCTGGAGGTGGCGGCCACAGTCGATGAAGTCGGTGAAGGTGTTCTTCTTCTTGAGCAGCTTGCCGTCCTCGTACCAGTGGCGGCCCATTTCCTGGCCCCCGCGCACGTGGGCGATGGCGTAGACGAAGCCGCGGTCGAGGAGGCTCAGGCGCCAGCTGGCGAAGCCCGCGTCCATGCTGTAGCCGTAGCTGCCGTAGGCGTAGAGCAGGCAGGGGTTCTGTCCGCGCACCAGGCGATCCTTGCGGTAGACCAGGGAGATGGGCACCAGAGTGCCGTCGGCCGCCGTGGCGTGGATGTACTCGGAGGCATACCAGCTCGGGTCGAACTCGCCGAGGACCTTGTCGCGCTTGCGCAGGGTCTTCTGGTGGGTGGTCATGTCGTAATCGTAGATCGACGACGGTGTGGTGAGCGAGCTGTAGGCGAAGCGCAGGGTGGTCGAGTCGAGTTCCGGCGTGCTCACGGCCCAGGTGTCGTAGGTCGGGTCGTCGAAGGCCAGGTCGTGGGCGCCGTCGCCCGTCCAGGGCTGGACCCGGATCTGCATCAGGCCGCCGCGACGTTCCTGCACCACGAGGAAGTCGTTGAATAGCTGGAAACCGGCCTGGTAGACATCGTCACGGTGAGCCACCAGGTCCTGCCAGGACTCCTTGCCGGTGGCGCCGGCCCGGCAGGTGGAGAGCTTGAAATTCACCGCGTCCAGGTTGTTCCGCACCACGAAGCGCTCGCCGTCGTGGTTGACACTGTACTCGAGGCCCCGCTCCCGGGGCTGGAATATGCGCCACTCGCCGGTGGGCTGATCGGACGGCAGGATGCGGACCTCGTCAGCCATGGTCTGGGACGAGTGGATCACCAGGAAGTCTCGGCTCTTGGTCTTACCCACGCCCACTGAGAAAGTCTCGTCGCTCTCCTCATAGACCAGGACATCGCCCGCCGGGTCGGTGTCCAGTTCGTGGCGCCAGATCTGATAGCTGCGCAGGGTCTCGGGATCCTTGCGCACGTAGAAGAAGGTCTTGCCGTCCTCGGCCCAGGTGCCGTTGGCCGCCATGTCGGCGATGGTCTCACCGTGATCCTGCCCCGTTGCCAGGTCCCGGAAATGCCAGATGTACTTGCGCCGGCCGACAGTGTCCACGGCATAGGCGGCCGTCTTGTTGTCGCTGGAGATCCTGATACCCGTCAGGGCGAAATAGCCCAGGCCCTCACCCATGGCGTTCCCATCGAACATGACCTCTTCAGGCGCCTCCATGGTGCCCTTGCGGCGGCAATGAATGGCATACTCGCCGCCCTCGATGAAGCGCGTGTAGTACCAGAAACCCCGGCTGAACACCGGCACCGAGGAGTCGTCCTTCTCGATGCGGCCGATCATCTCCTGGAACAGGGTCTCCTGGAGATCCTTGGTGGGCGCCATCATGGTCTCGGTATAGGCGTTCTCGTTCTCGAGATAACTGATGACCTCGGGATTTTCCCTCTCGCGCAACCAGTAGTACTCATCCACCCGGTCCTCGTCGTGGGCCGTGAGGGTGTGGGGGATCTGGTTGGCCACCGGAGGGTTAGGCGACTCGGAACAGCCGTTGAGGGACAGGAAAGTCATGGTCAATACCACCAAGGTCAGCATCCGCATGGGGTTCCTCGCTTGTCGATCGAACGGATTTCAGATGTTCATTATAGGACATGCCCGGCGGAGATGGTAGTTCTCGAGCGCGGAATCGACTCGACTAAAGGCTGGCAAGCGATCACGGTCAATGGTACTACGGTAGGAACAGATTATGACCGTTCCTGGAGGATCTCCCATGCTGACCCGCCGCCTGGTTCCAATTCTCATCATCAGCCTCTTGATCCTGGCCTCCCTCAACGGGTGCTCCAAGTTCCAGTCCAAGAAACGGCTGCACTTGGCCCCCTTCGCCGAGGACATGATCGCCCTGGCCGGGGGCGTCCAGTATGAGCTCGGGCGGCATCAACCCGTCTATCTGCAAGGCTATATCGATGTACCGGAAGCCTTGGAAATGGAGGCCCTGTCCTTCAAGATCAGGGCCGTCATGCGGGCCATCATCGGCTACTCGATCCAGGTGGTGACCCTGGGTGAATCCGAGCTTTCGGGGCCTGATCGATGCCTGGCCCTGGCCGATTATCTGGACGGTCTACTGCGTCCCGTCCTCGCCCGCCCCACCCCGGCCATGATGATCACCGTGGCTGACCTGGACACCATCATTGCCGACCTCAAGACGCGAGACGGCATCCTCGGGGGACTCAAGGCCTCCCAACCGGTGGTCGATGAGATCGCCAGGATCTCCGGCGAACTCTTCGATCAGACCGCCATCGCAATGGAGAAGACCCGATACGCCATTCAGGTACGGGTGGATGAGGACTACCAGGATATCCGGAAGGCCGATCGTGAGCTAAGAAGGTATCAGCTCCAGGCCGTCACCGACGTCACCCTCTTTCCCCTGATCCGCCAGGGCGACAGGGCTGCCGCCGACACGCTGGCCGCTCACCAGCCGAGTCTCCGTCAAATCCTGGCCCCGGGACGCGTCCTGGACGAAACGACCCTGCATGAGGCCGAAGAACGCCTGCTGTTCCTCATGCAGACCCTCAGCGAATTGCGGCGTCAGCTGGAACCCGATTTGATCACTTATAGGGAGACCCGCAAAGAGCTGGGCATCATGTATAATGTCCACACGGCGGCCCTGCGTCAGGGACGCGTGGCCATCATCGCCTGGGCCCGCGCCCATGACCGCCTGGCCTCCGGTATCACCGACCCGGCCGAGATCAACGTCCTCGGCATCGCCCGCAAGGCAGCCGGTGGTTTCTTGCCCATCTAGACCGAAGGCTGACCATGCCATGATCACATCGGAGGACCCGGGTGCTCGCATCTCATGATCTGCTGAATCATCTCCGCACCATGGCGGTCATCCTTCTGCTGGTCGCCACACCGGCCCTGGCCGAGTTCGAGGGCTCTACTGGCCCGCCCCTCCCCCTGCCTGATCACCCCAGCTTCGACAGCTTCAAGGCCAACGAAGGCCTACCCAACGACTCGGTTCGCTCCATCATCCAGGACCACCTGGGCTTCATCTGGTTGGGAACCCACAACGGTGTGGTCCGTTACGACGGCTACACCATGGTGCCCTACGGGCCCAACGACCCCGATGCCACGGGCTACCTCAACCTCTCCGGCGCCTCCCTGCTCGAAGATCGTGATGGCGACATCTGGATCGGCACCTTCGCCACTGGTCTCTGGCGCCTGAATCAGACCGAGGGAGCCTTCGACAACTGGGGACTGGAATCGCCACCCGAGAACCAACTGGGCGGCAACCACGTCGCGAGCCTCTGCCAGGACCGTGAAGGGTCCGTCTGGGCGGCCCTGGCCGGATCGGGCGGTCTGGCCATCATCAATCCAGAGACCAGGGCCGTGCGACGCTGGCGACTCCAGGCCGGCCAACCACGCGAGAGCGCTCCTCCCGACACCACGCTGACCACCGTCATGCAGGACGACGCCGGCCGGCTCTGGGTGACCAGCGAGGGCAAGGGCCTGGCCTGGCACATTCCCGGCACCAGCACCTGGCATCATCTCAGATACGATCGAGACGACCCCTTCAGCCTACCCTCCAATACCGTCACCCACATCCTGCAGGACGACCTCGGCCGCATCTGGGTCACCACGCGCCTGGGCCTGGCCCGCTATGACGAGGCCACGGGCCGGTTCACCCACTTCGCCCCCGACCCCAACGACCGCAGCAGCATGGCCAACTACCTGGTCCAGATGGATCAGGACCGCTGGGGACGTCTCTGGATCGGCTCTGCCGTGAACCTGTACCTCTTCGATCCGGCGACCGGTGTCTTTCGCCAGTTCTCCCACGACCCCGACCGCGAGGACTCCATCCTGCGTGGGCCGATCCTCAGCGTGCTCTGCGACAGCGCGGGTATCGTCTGGTGTGGCGCCTGGCATGCCGGGCTGAACAAGCTCGACCCCGGCGCCCACCGTTTCGGCACCACGAGCCAGGACACGGAACAGCCCGGATCCCTCGACTTCGAGATGGTCCTGTCCCTCCTGGAGGATTCTCAAGGGACACTCTGGGTGGGCACCGGGGAGCGAAGCACCGGCCTGTCCATGGGCGGGCTGAACAGTCGCGTCAGGGGGGAAGCATCCTTCGTTCACCATCCATTCCCACCTGATGATCCGGTTCAGCCCACCGCCGTCCTCTCACTCCACGAGAGCCGGGACGGCATCCTCTGGATCGGCTCCAATCAGGGCCTGTGGCGCATGTTCCCCGGCCACACCAGTCCCCAGCGCATCCCGGGCGTTTCCGTCCCCAACGGCGCCCCCCTCGCC
>Ga0209475_10002754_pt1 | contig 17168 bp, 11 predicted proteins | sample tdDd471_FD_187128 | JGI IMG/M metagenome (GOLD analysis project Ga0209475, IMG submission 187128) | Marine sediment microbial communities from the Atlantic coast under amendment with organic carbon and nitrate - tdDd47.1 (SPAdes)... | ecosystem: Environmental > Aquatic > Marine > Coastal >... | reverse complement strand
CCAGTCGGCGGCGGCCGTGGGGAGGGCCAGCAGGGCGGACGCGAGGATCAGCCAGGTTTTCAGCTTCATGGGGCACTCCTTTGTCGGTGGAATCCTTACTATCCCCTTTGGTGTCCAGATTGCCAATGCCAAATCCGGTGGCCCGGTGTATGATCCGTCGGGACGGTTGCTTTTTCCTTCCGACGACGAAAGGGCCCCGCATGCTGCAGCAGTTATTCAAGTTGGAGGCCAACAAGACCACGGCCACCCGCGAAATCACCGCCGGCATCACCACGTTCCTCACCATGGGCTACATCATTTTCGTGAACCCCAACATCCTGAGCGCCACCGGGATGGATAAAGGGGCCCTCATAACCGCCACCATCCTGGCCGCCGCTCTGGGCACCCTTCTGGCCGGACTCTGGGCCAACGTCCCGTTCGCCATGGCCCCGGGTATGGGGCTGAACGCCTTTTTCGCCTACAGCCTGGTCATCGGCAAGGGGGTCACCTGGCAGACCGCCCTGGGCGTGGTGTTCATCTCGGGTGTGATCTTCTTTCTGCTGACGGTGCTGGGGGTTCGCCGGCACGTCATCGCCGCCATTCCCTTTGAACTGCGGTTGGCCATCGCCGCGGGGATCGGTTTGTTCATCAGCTTCATCGGCTTCCAGGGGCTGGGCCTCATCGTGGACAACCCGGCCACCCTGGTGGCCCTGGGGCATCTGGACCGCCCGGTTGTTCTGGGCCTGATCGGGCTGCTGGTCATCACGGTGCTGGAAATTCGCAAAGTGCGCGGGGGCATTCTCATCGGTATCCTCGTGACCACGATCCTGGGCGTGGTGTTCAAGGAAGTGGCCCTGCCGGAAACCTTCGTGGGGGCGCCGCCGAGCCTGGCACCGGTCTTTTTGCAGATGGACCTGGCCGGGGCCGTCCGCTGGGGCATGTGGGGGGCGATCTTCAGCTTCATGTTCGTGGACCTGTTCGACTCGGTGGGGACCATCGTGGCCTGTAGTTACGAGGCGGGTCTGGTAAAGGAGGATGGTTCCATCGACCGCATCGACCGCGTGCTGGAAGCCGACGCCGTGGCCACCATCGCCGGGTCCCTGCTGGGCACCAGCACCACCACGACCTACATTGAGTCCGGCGCGGGCATCGCGGAGGGCGCCCGCACTGGATTGGCCAATGTGGCCACCGGGGCCCTGTTCTTGCTCGCTTTGTTCATTACCCCGATCATCGGCATGGTGCCGGCATTTGCCACGGCGCCGGCCTTGATTATCGTGGGTGTGTATATGTTCAAGAACGTGGCCCGGATTGATTTCAAAATATTTGAGACGGGCCTGCCCGCGTTCCTGACCATCATCCTCATGCCGCTGACCTACAGCATCAGCATGGGGTTGGCGTTCGGGTTCATCGCCTATATCGTGGCGACGGCGGCGGCAGGCAAAGCGGACCGCATCCACCCCTTCATGTGGGGCATCGGTGTTTTCGCCGTGCTGGATGTGGTTCTGGCGGCTGCAATCTAGCCGTTTTGAGGGAGACTCGGGGGGCAAAAGGACGGAGCACATGAAACGCAAAGGGTGGCTGGCCATAACAGGCCGGCTAATCAACCCGCTGATACCGGGGTATATCCGGGACACGCGTCCGGAAACCCTGTTCCGGGCCCGGGTAATGGTGGCCCTGCTGGTCTTCAGCCTGGGGCTGTTTGTTCTCACCTGGCCGCTGCCCAACGTGGGCGGGCCGGCGCGACATCTGGCCGAGGGACCTGGCCAATGGGTCCTGTTCGGCGGCACCATCATCATTCATCTGGCCGCGCTCATCATTTTCCGCAACAGCGGGTCCTTTGCCGTGGCCGGCAATGTCTTCGTGGCCTGGATGTACGGGGCCCTGGTGGACATGGCCATCATGGCCAGCGGCCCGGAGGTGGATGCGGTCCTGCTCTGGATGCTGTTGGTCCCGGTCTACTCCTTCCTGCTGATGGGGGCCCGCTGGGGATTTTTCTGGACGGTGATCGCCATCGGCTCCAGCGCCATTCTGCACGAAGCGGAAATCCATACCCTTCGTTTGGACGATCAGCACGTGTATTGGAACTGGCTGTCCCTCACGCTGATCGTGGTCCTGTGCCTGCTCATCTACGAGCGCGTGACCCAGCGCCTGCTGGGCCTGCTGGAGCGCGAGCGCCAGCGGTTTGCCCACGCGGCGGATCACGACGCCCTGACCGGCCTGCGCAACCGGGCGGCCTTCGATCGGGAAATCCTGCGTTGCATGGCCGAGGCCGACGCCGCCGGCCAGCCCCTGGCCCTGGCGTATGTGGACCTGGACGGATTCAAGGCCATCAACGACACCCACGGCCACAAGGCGGGCGACCAGGTCCTGCGCATTGTGGGCCACCGCCTGGAAGAAGTTTTTCGCGACAACGATGTGGTGTGTCGACTGGGGGGCGACGAGTTCGCCGTCATCCTGCACCCGGTCACCCAGGCGCCGTCCCTGTCCCACCGTTTGGAAAAGGCCCTCGAACGTTTGCGGGAACCCATCCTCTGGGAAACGGGGGACCTGTACGTTTCGGCGAGCATCGGGGCGGCGGTGTATCCCACGGACGCGAAGACGGCGCCCGAGCTTCTGGATAAGGCCGACGCGACCATGTACAAGGCCAAGAACGGCAAGGATCAGATTCAACTCACGGGAGACATGTCGGAATGAGCCCCACACGCTGCAGCTGGGCGGGCGACGATCCGCTTTATCAGGCCTATCACGACCGGGAGTGGGGGGTTCCCGTCCATGACGACCGCCTGCTGTTCGAATTCCTCATTCTGGAGGGAGCCCAGGCCGGCTTGGCCTGGATCACCATTTTGCGCAAGCGCGAGGCCTACCGGCTGGCCTTCGACGGGTTCGACCCGCAAAAAGTGGCCCTTTACGGGGAAAAGAAGATCGCCGAACTGCTGGATAACCCCGGCATCGTACGCAATCGGCTGAAGGTCCGGTCAGCCGTCGGCAACGCCCAGGCCTTCCTGGCCGTGCAGGCGGAATTCGGCAGTTTCGACGCTTATCTGTGGGGGTTCACCGAGGGGGAAACGATTCAGAACACCTGGTCGTCGATGGCCGAAGTGCCGGCCACCAGTCCCGTGTCCGACGCCCTCGGCCGCGACCTGAAAAAGCGGGGCTTCAAGTTCGTGGGCAGCACCATTTGCTACGCCCTCATGCAGGCGGTGGGCCTGGTGAACGACCACACCACCGACTGCTTCCGCCACGCGCCGTCGGCAGATCCCCAAGCCCGTAAATAGATTGCGGTTTTCAGGTTCCGGGCTATCCTGTCAGCAAATCGATCACTGAGGGACGGCGCCTCCGGGCGCCGCTGGACTGAATTCAAGGAGGCGCCATCATGGCCCACGCACTGCCTGAACTGCCCTATGACAAGACCGCCCTGGAGCCCCATATCTCGGCCGAGACCTTCGATTACCATTACGGCAAGCACCACGCCGCCTATGTGACCAACCTGAACAACCTGGTCCCGGGCACCGAGTTCGAGAACATGTCCCTTGAGGACATCGTGAAGAAAGCCCCGGCCGGCGGCGTGTTCAACAACGCCGCCCAGATCTGGAACCATACCTTCTATTTCTACGGCCTGAGCCCCCAGGGTGGCGGTGAGCCCACCGGGGCCCTGGCCGACGCCATCAACAGCGCCTTCGGCTCCTTTGCCGAGTTCAAGGCCGCCTTCACCAAGTCCGCCGCCACCAACTTCGGCAGCGGCTGGACCTGGCTGGTCAAGACCGCCGACGGCAGCCTGGCCATCGTGAACACGGCCAACGCCGACACGGTGCTGAACACCGAGAACACCGCCGTCCTGACCATCGACGTGTGGGAGCATGCCTACTACGTGGACAAGCGCAACGCGCGCCCCGCCTACATCGAGGCGTGGTGGAACGTGGTCAACTGGGATGTTGCGACGAGTAACTTCGGCGGTTGATAATCGTTTGATTGGCAGATAAAACGGCGGTTTCCTTCGGGGGACCGCCGTTTCTCGTCCGGATTCCAGGTTTGCAGGGAAGTGGAATTGGTATATCGTGAAACCCTGCCACATTGACTGAGGGGTAGGTATTCGGCCCGGGTAATATAGGCCATATCGTAAACAAGGGAGACAACATGAGCGCATTGAGAAAGACCGTTCTGGTGGCGTTGAGCCTCGCCCTTATCACGAGCATGGGTGCAGGCGATGTCCTGGCCCAGCAGCGCGGCGGCGGTGGCGGCGGCCTGGCCGGCCCCATCGAACTGAGCGCGACCTACGGGTCCATGTGGGGCGGGAATATCAGCACTTACGCTGGAAAACTGCGGACGGCCACCGGCCCCAGTTACGGCATCGCCCTGGACTTCCCCCTGCATCCCGCCGCATCCCTGGAAATCAGCTACACACGCCAGGACGGCGCCATTGACTGGGACAGCCGCGGCACCAAGGAAACGCTCACGGACATGTCGGTGAACTACTGGCAGATCGGCGGCATCAAGGGTCTCATTGACGGCCCGATCCGACCCTTTGTGACCACCAGCCTGGGTGTGACCTATTACAGTCCCACGGAGAGCACCATTACCATCGACGGGGAAACCATCAATACCTCGTCCGCCACCAAGTTTTCGATGGTGTTGGGCGTTGGGGTGAAGGCCTACTTCGGCAAGGCTGAGAAAATCGGTATTCGGGCCTCCTTCAAGACCATGCCGACTCTCTACAACACCGGCGCGGGCCTCTGGTTCGGAACCGGCGGCGCCAGTCTGGGCGTGACCGGCAATGCCATCTGGCAGTGGGAAGTGGCCGGCGGTTTGACAGTGAAGCTCGGGGGTTGATCTTATGTTCCGATTCCGGGTGGCGGTTGCCAGTCTGCTGATGCTTCTGGTTCTGGGAATGCCCCTGTTTGCACAGGAGGACGAAGCTTTCGCCTGGCCCAAGAAGCTGAGCGGCGAGAAGGGCGAAGTGATTATCTACCAGCCCCAGGTGGAATCCTTCGTGGGCGACAAACTGGAGTCCCGCGCCGCCGTCTCGGTCAAGATGGCCGGGCAGACGGACATGATTTTCGGGGCCATGTGGTTCGAATCCCACCTGGCCACCGACATGGAAGCGCGCACGGCCTCCCTGGTCCGCACCCAGGTCACGGCGACCAAGTTTCCCGATGTGGACCAGGACAAGGTGGACCAGCTGAGCCGCTACCTGGAACAGGAGATCCCCACCTGGGATTTCGAAATCTCATTGGACCGTCTGGTGGCTTCGCTCCCCGACGGTCATCGCGAGGACGAAGGCTTCAAGGGCGATCCGCCGCGGATTCACCACCGCACGGTGCCCACGGTGCTGGTGCTCGTGGATGGGGACCCCCTCTTCACGGACCTTGAGGGTTTCGACCTGGAATACGTGGCCAATTCGGCCTTCTTCATCCTGCGGGACAAGAAAACCGGCCTCTATCTGCGCGGCAGCGGCATGTGGTTCACCAGCGACAAGCTGGAGGGACCCTGGCGGGTCACCACCGATCTGCCCGGTGAGGTGGCGAAGGTTTCGCAGAAGGTGGAGGCCGACGAAGTCGCCCAGGCCACTGAACAGGCGGAAGATGCGGAGGCCCTGGGTCTTGAGGCGTCGGCCGATGAAGCGCCGCCCGTAATCATTGTGAGTACGGTTCCGGCCGAGCTGATTGTCACCGAGGGCGACCCGGACTTCGCTTCGGTTGAGGGCACCCAACTGCTCTACCTGCGGAATACCGAGAGCGATGTGCTCATGGACATCGCCGGCCAGCAGTATTACCTGCTGATTTCCGGCCGCTGGTACAAGGCGAAGGAACTGGGTGCCGACAAGTGGGACTTCGTGCCCTTTGAGGATTTACCGGCGGAATTTTCCAACATTCCGGCCGAGTCGGATATGGCGACGGTGTTGGCCAGTGTGCCGGGCTCCGTCGAGTCGCGGGAAGCCATGCTGGAAACCCAGATTCCCCAGACGGCGGAGGTGGACCGCAAAACGGCCACCTGCGAGGTCCAGTTCGACGGCGCGCCCGAGTTCGAATCCTGCGCCGAAGGTGTGGCCTATGCGCTGAACTCGGACAAGCCGGTGCTTCTGATCGACAAGAAGTACTACTGTGTGGATACCGCGATCTGGTTCACGGCCAACGGTCCGGACGGCCCCTGGGCCGTGGCCACCGAGGTGCCCGCCGTGGTGCAGGATCTGCCGCCCGAGTGTCCGGTCTACAACGTGAAGTACGTGTACATCTACGACTCCACGCCTGAAGTGGTCTACGTGGGGTACACCTCCGGCTACTACGGATCCTATGTGTGGGGGCCTTGTGTGGTGTACGGGACGGGCTATTACTATCGCCCCTGGTGGGGATATTACTATTACCCGCGACCGGTAACCTACGGCTACGGCGTGCACTACAACCCTTATTCCGGCTGGGGTTTCTCCTTTGGCGTGAGCTACGGGTGGCTGACCATCGGTGTGGGATGGGGGCGTCCCCACTACGGCTGCTGGGGGCCGGGCGGCTATCGCTACGGTTACCGGCGCGGCTACTGGCACGGCTATAACCGGGGCTATCGGCACGGTTACCGCCATGGGGCGGCTGCGGGCTACCGCGCGGGCTATCGCGCCGGCCAGCGGAACAGCCACAACAACATGTACCGCAATCGCAGCAACGGTGTGGCACGCACCGGCGATGTGCGACCGCGCGACGGGAAACGTCCGGCCACGTCGGACCGCAAGAACAACGTGTACGCCGACCGCAACGGGGATGTGTACCGCGACAGGGACGGCACCTGGGAGAAACGCGACAAGGGCGACTGGTCCGACCGCAAGGAGGGCCAGGAGGGCCAGGAGCGTGACCGGACCCGGGACACGGAGCGCGACCGCCCGGAGGACCGACAGGAACGGGACCGCCCCGAACGCGATCAGGAACGCGACCAGGTGGACCGCAGCACCCGGGACCAGCCCGGTTCACGCGACCAGGACCGCTCACCTCAGCGCGACGACAACCGACAGATGGACCGCAGCCGGGACCGGAGCAACAGTCCCAGCCAGCTGGACCGGGACCGGAGCAGCCGGGATCGTGGCAGCCAGCGGCAGCGGCAGGCGCCGAATCGCGGCGGCGGGCAACGGGGCGGCGGCGGTGGTAGGCGCCGGTAGGCGTCAGGAAGTGGTGGCCACTACATGGCGCGGGTGCAGGCCCAGTTCATGTTCCCGAAATAGCGGGACCGCTCTATCAGAAATTCCCCCAATCTCCGCGAACAATTACCAATTAATTTTGAGCAAATGAATATGAACATGCCATGTCGAGATTGTTATTGATATTCGATATATAATATTGATATAATGCAGTCCAATATGCTGCGGTTTTTCGCCGGAGTGAGATTTATTTGACATAACGGGGGAGAATTATGAATCGCCACCACAACAAGTTGCCCCAAGGTGTCTCTGGCAAGGCGCTCTTGATCGTTATCATGTTGTCTTGCATCGCCCTGGCCACCACGGCCCGTGCCCAGGATACAAACGATTGGAGCTACCAGCGTCCGATTTCGGTGGTCAACACCGGCGGGGAATTGACGGACTATCAGGTGAAGGTCGTCCTGGATGGGTCCAACTTCAATTTTGCCCTGGCCGAACCCGACGGGGCCGACCTGCTCTTTACCGACCTGGACGGAATCGTCTTTTATCCCTATTGGATTGAGATCTGGGACCCGGCGCAGCAACAGGCGGTAGTCTGGGTGCGAATTCCTGATCTGCCGGCCGGCGTAACGACCGAGATTGCCCTGCTGTTCGGCAACCCATCCGCCGCGGCCCTGAGTGACGGTGAGGCGACTTTCCTCTTCTACAGCGGCTTCGAGGAACTGAGTGCCCAGGTGGGCATGAACGCGGCCACACCGCTGGTGACGCCCACCTATGACGGCTCGGGGCAGGTTGTCCATCCGGACGTGCTATACGTGCCCGATGGCTGGAACGGCTTCGAGTACTGGATGGGTATGACGCCCTACCCCAACAGCAACGACAACTATGAGAATCCGTCGATTCTGGCGAGCAACGACAACGTTTCCTGGGTTGTGCCGCCGGGTGTGGTCAACCCTCTGGCCCCCGAACCGCCGGGCCACAACGACGACGTGGACATGCTCATCGTGGGCGGCGAAATGGTCATGTTCTACAACGAGACCAATACCGACGGCAATACCTACATGAACCGTCTGTCATCCACCGACGGGGTCAACTGGAGTGCCCCGCAAACCGTCATCACCCTGCCCAACTACGTCATGTCGCCCACCGTGATCCACGACGGCAGCCTCTACACCATGTGGTATGTGAGCTCAACCGTCGGTTGTTCCTCGGCCTTCCAGAACTTCTACCGGCGCACGTCCGCCGACGGGATCACCTGGGGCCCTGAGCAGGTGGCTACAATGGACCATCCCGGCCGCGTGCTCTGGCACCTGGACGTGCAGATGAACGGCGGTCTTTACACCATGCTGTTCATTTCCTATCCCACGGGGTCGTCCTGCGGCAACACGAACCTCTACTACGCCGAGAGTCCGGACGGGGTGACCTGGACGGCCAATCCGGAGCCGGTGCTGGTGCCCTCGAGTTCCGGTTGGGACAACGGAAACATCTACCGCGCGTCCTACATCCTGGACGGCACCTGGCTGCGCCTCTGGTACTCGGCCATGTCGTCCGGGGGGCAGTGGCGGGTGGGTTACACCCAGGGGGACCTGGCTGAGTTCATCACGGAGCCTGCCACAACCTGGACCGAGCTGAACGGCAGCGTGGCCGCCACCACCGACCACCCGCGCACCGGCACCCATGGCCTCAGGGAGATCGGGGGGTCGACCTACCCACAGGTCTTCGGCGAGTTGGCCGGAGGGGGCGTGTGCGTGAACGTCTGGTATTGGGAAGAGATGAGCACCGCCCTCAACTTCATGGCCCTGCTGCGTCTGTGGGATTCCGACGATTCGGTTTATGCCGCCCACTGCATCGGCACCGGGATCTGGACCGGGACCTCCACGTCGAATTACAGCTACCACAACCAGGGGTTTTCCTACGCGGCCACGTCCGAACCGAGGGTGTCGGGCTGGCGTCATCTTTCCATTGCCGTGGAAGCGTCCAACTGTGAACTGCGCATTGACGGCACGCCGGTGGCCTCTTTGGGTGCCCTGGATCCGGCCCTCATCAATCGTTTCTCGGTGGAGGGATACCGGGGGGGGACCGGCTACTTCGACGACGCCTACGTCCGCCGTTACGCCGAAGTGGAGCCCGAGGCCATTGTCGGGGCAGTTGGGGTGGTCGGCATTGAAGGCGGCGAGGATGACCAGGACGACATCCGGACGCCGGCCCTGACCATGGTTCTTGAGCACAACGTGCCTAACCCGCTGAATCCGTCGACCCTGATCGCCTTCAGCCTCCAGCGGGCCGATCATGTGTCCCTTCAGATTCTCGACATGCGGGGACGGGTCGTGCGGACACTGCTGGCCGAGAGCAGAAGCGAGGGACGACACGAAGTGCTGTGGGATGGTCGCGATGGGAAGGGTGTTCTGGTCGCCAGCGGCACTTATCTCTATCGCCTGAAGTCCTCTGACCAGGAAATCAGCAGCAAGCTCATGGTCGTGAAATAGTATTTCCCATGGGAGCCGGCCTCTCGGTCGGCTCCCCCTCCCGCAAGGATGAGACAATGAGTAGATATTTTATGGCGGTGGCCCTGGTGTCCCTGTTGGTGACTGCGCCTGCCAGTTGGGCCCTGAACGGCTGGGATCACACACGCCCGCTGACGGTGACAAATCCGGGTTCGAGTCAGACGGCCTACGAGGTAAAGGTCGTTCTGGATGTCGGCAACTTCGATTTCGACCAGGCCCAGGCCGATGGCGCGGACCTGCGTGTGACCGAACAGGATCTCGTGACCCTGCTTCCCCACTGGATCGAGACCTGGGATGCGGTGGCGGAAAGGGCCGTGGTCTGGGTCCGCGTGGACGGCCTGGAAGCGCAGGGCACCCGGGACCTTGTCCTGAACTTCGGCAATCCGACCGCTCCTGACGCCAGTGACGGCACCGCGACCTTCCTGTTCTACAGCGGCTTCGAGGAGTTGGCCGCCGTGGCGGGCCTGAATGCGCCGACGCCTCTGATAACCCCCACCTACGACGGTTCGGGACAAGTGGTCCATCCCGACGTGGTGCAGGTTCCCGGTGGGTGGAACGGCTACGAGTACTGGATGGGGATGACGCCCTACCCCAACGGCAGCGACATCCATGAGAACCCGTCGGTGCTGGTCAGCAACGACAACCAGACCTGGATCGTTCCTCCCGGACTGTCCAATCCCCTGGCGCCGACCCCGCCGGGCCATAACGACGACGTGGATATGTTGCTGATCGACGGCCAGATGATCCTTTACTACGTGGAGACCAACGACGACGACCAGTCCTATGTCACCCGCTTCGCCTCCACCGACGGGGCCGACTGGGGCATGCCCCTGGTGGTCTTGACGCTGCCCAATTACGTCATGTCGCCGGCGGTGGTCCACAACGGGACGGATTACCTCATGTGGTATCTGCAGTCCCCGGCCGGTTGTACGTCCAGCTACCAGAACATCTATCTGCGGACGTCCAGCGACGGCATCGTCTGGGGACCCGAACAGACCGTGACCCTGGTGCAGCCGGGCCGGGTGCCCTGGCACTTTGACGTGCAGCTCAACGGCGGCCTGTTCACCATGTTGTTCATCTCATATCCGGACGGGGCGGCCTGCGGCAACACCCAGCTCTACTACGCAGAGAGTGCCGACGGCCTGGACTGGACCATCAACGAGGATCCCATCCTCCAGCCGAGTCCCAGTGGTTGGGACAGCGGCAACATCTATCGCGCGTCCTTCACACAGGAGGCCGACTGGTTGCGGATCTGGTACTCGGCGGTGTCGTCAGGCGGCCAGTGGCGGGTGGGCTATACCGAGGGCGAGATGGAAGATTTCCGCACGCAACCCATGACCACCTGGAGTGAAGTCTACGGCACGGTGCAGGGGACAACCGAGCACCCGCGCAGCGGAACTCACGGCTTGAGGCAGGACGGCGGCTCGACATATCCGCAGGTCTTCGGGGCGCTTGAGGGCAGCGACGTGTGTGTGAACGTCTGGTACTGGGAGGAGATGAGCAGCGCCCTCAATTTCATGGCCTTGCTCCGATTGTGGGACACCGGCAACGTCGCTTTTCCCGCCCACTGCATTGGCACCGGGGTGTGGACCGGCGCGTCCACGACGGATTACAGCACCCACACCGAGGGCTTTGCCTACACGCCCACCAGCGAAGCGCGCAGTTCCGGCTGGCGGCACTTGTCCATCGCGGCGGTCGGGGGGGCGTGCGAACTTCGGATCGACGACCTTCCTGTGGCCACCCTGGACGTGCTGGACGCAAGTCTGATCGACCGTTTTTCGGTGGAGGGGTACCGCGGGGGGACGGGCTATTTCGACGACGCCTACGTGCGTCATTACGCGGACCCCGAACCCATGGTGGCGGTCGGGTCGGAGGTGGTCTCGTCGGTGGGGCCGGTGCCGGCGACCCGGCGGATGCACCTGGAGCAGAACGTTCCCAATCCCCTGAACCCGGAAACCCTCATCGCGTTCAGCCTGCCGCGTCCGGGGTTCTTTTCCCTGGAGATCATCGACCTGAGGGGACGTGTGGTGCGGACCCTCCTGGCCGAGTCCCGGAACGAAGGTCGGCATGAAGCGGTTTGGGACGGTCGGGACGGGCAGGGGAACCAATCAAGCAGCGGTGTCTATTTTTACCGCCTGACAACGGCCGAAGGTGTGGTCAGCCGAAAGCTGACCCTGGTGAAATAGATATAGACCCTGGTCCAAAGGCCCTTTGTCAGCGGTACATGGCCTTCAGGGCGCTCCAACTGGGGGTGTCAACCGGCACCCCGGGCGCCCGGATGATGGTGGGAGCCGTCACCGAGAATCCCGGGTCACAACCGAACCACTCGAAGGTCACGATTCCGTCCAGGTTCGGGTCAGCCAGGCTGCCCTCCACCACGTAGTAGGTTTCCGTCCCACCTTCCACGAAGCTCATGCAGAACCCATCGATCCACATTGTGCCGGAGCCGATGTTCTCGGTGTCATAAATGGTGTACCCGCCGAACAGGGCGCCGGACGGGGGATAGGTCATGGCCACGGCGTATTGGAAGTTGCCGTCTCCGTCGGCCAGAGTGGTTTCGGGGGCGATCAGGATCTGGGCCTGGACCAGCACGGGGAACAGAATCAGCAGTGCGGTTGCGATAAGAATGATTCGGTTACGCATGAGATAACCCCCTGAAAAAACACACCCCACCTGTGAACCCCCCAGTCTACAGCATTTCCGCGTCGGTCTCAACGGTTTTGAAAACCGGGTTCATTTGACGACGAGCACCTTGATCCGGTCCTGCAACCGGCCGGCCCGCAGACGACAGACATAGGTCCCGGAGGCGACGTTGCGGCCGTGGAGGTCGCGCCCGTCCCAGGTGAGGGTGTACGCGCCCGCCGGGTGATGTCGACCGGCCACCAGGGGCCGCACCAGTTTGCCCGACAGGTCGTACACGGCCAGATCCACCGTGCCGGCCACCGGAACGCTATAGGCCAGTCGGGTGGCGGCGTTGAAGGGATTGGGGGCGCAACCCAGCAGGGAGCCCTGGGCGTCCGGGAGGGGCGGGTCATCGGGGGCGGTGTCCGGTTCCGGGTCCGGCTCCACGGCCACGGCGAACGGCATATCGACTTCGCGGTCGGGCCAGTCGGTGTCCGTGACGGCGGAAAGGACCTGGATCTCCGAAATCCCGATCCCACGTCCGCTCTGGGGCAGGAAGGTGCAACGCACGTAGCGGGCCTGGGCCGGCGTTTCGGCCCGCACCCAGAAGGGGAAGGCCAGACGGCCGAGGGCGGGCAGGTCGGCGAAGGACGGCGACCGGTCATGCTCCCAGCCCAGATAGTCGCCCGGGGGACTCCAGATCTGATCGTGGCCGCAGCCGGCGTAGGGTTGCCAGTTGGTGCCATCGGCGGAGATTTCCACGCTCACGCTGTCGGCATGGGCGAAGGCAGCGTTGGGCTGATGGGTGGTCAGGCGCACCGCGGCCACGGTTTGGGCCTGCTCCAGGTCCAGGGTCACCACCACCGGTTGGTCGCCGTCCCACAGGGCCGACTGTTCCTGCACGATCCAGCTTGTGGCGTAGTCGGAGGGCGGGATGATAGACCCGTTGGTCAACTCGAGGCCGTCGGTGTCGCCGTTGGCGCCGTAGGCGGCCCGGCTCACGGTGTAGGGCCGGCCCAGAGCCACATTGTCCTGCCAGCGGAACGTCAGGCGCCGGCGGTCATAGCCCGCGCCCGGGCCCACGTCCAGGCCGTCGCTGTAGCCGGGGACACCGGGCCCGTCGGGACCGTAACCGGCCAGATTCACCCGCACCCAGTTCATGGTGGGATCGCGATAGCCGCCCACGTTGATGGCCCAGCTCTCGGTGTCGAGCTGCACCACCTGGGTGTGCCGGCGTTCCACGTCCCCATCGCGGCGATGCTCGGTCCAGCACCAGGTGACTTCCACCGGCTGTTGGCCCGGGTCGCGGGGGGTGTAGTTCACGTACATGAGGGCGTCCTGGATGCCGGTGCTGCTTAAATCGGGGGCATGGGAGCTGCCGAATTCGTATCGCAGGTGCACGGAGCGCTGGCCGGGGACTGCAACGGGGACATCGGCGTAGACGCGGCCGTCGTAGGTGGGGCTGCTGGTGTGGTCGAAGACGGCGTCCCGGGTGAAGGTCTGGCCGTCCAGGGAGTGGAGCAGATCCACGTGGTCCAGGGGGCCGGACTCCCGGGCCAGGAGGCTGCCGCCGTAGTAGAGGCTGGTGATGTCGGTGGGGGTGTCGAAACGCCAGGTGACCTGGGCGGGAACGCCGCCGGTGGCGGGCCGCAGCACCGCGCTGTAGAAGTGGTGCGGGGAGTCCATGGCCAGGACGTTGGCGTCCGAGGCGGCGGTGTCCAGGTAAAGGGCGCCGCCGCCGTCGTCATGCAGGGGCGGCCATAGCATGAGCGACTCGGTCTGTTGGCCGAGGCTGAACTGAACCAGGTTGGTGCCCCGTCGCAGGCCGGGCAGGGACAGGCGGTTGACCTGGGTGAGGGTTTCCAGCTCCAGGTTCACCAGGCCGCAGTCCGGGGCGTCGCCGTCGGACAGCATCTCGATGCGACACAGGTACTCGAAGGCGCCGCCCAGAACCGCGGCGGTCAGGGGAATGTCGGCGCTGATCAGACCCGTGCCGGCGGCGGTCCAGACGGTTTCCCAGTTCAGACCCGCGTCCCGGGACACGCTCAGGCGCAGCACGTCGTCGGGGCTGGACCGGTAGCCCAGAAGCGTGGCCCGGCCCGAGGTGATCACGTTGGCCCCGTAAACCTTGAAGGTGACGGAGGCGATCTGGCCGGCCGTTCCGGGGTGGAGGTTGGGGCCGGTGGACCCGGCTTCGATGCGGTGGACCACGCCGGTTTCGTCGTGAATCACCCACCGGTAGTCGGGGCTGAACAGATCGGGGGAAAACAGCCAGCGGCCGTTGCCGCGCATGTCGCCGGCCAGATCCCCCAGGTCGGGATCGTTGCCGGCGGCATTGGGGCGGAAGTAGTCCTCGGTCTCTCCCAGGTGGGTCCAGTGGCGGGTATAGGACTCGTGCTGTTTGAGATTCAAACGGTAGTTCCAGCCATTCCGCACGCGGGTAAAGGCGGTTTCGGGGCGCCCCCCGGAGAGGTAGGAGTCGGCCCCGTTGCGCAGGGTGCGGGAATAGGACACGGGATTGTCGGCGGCGCAGCGGTAGCCCCAGGGGTAGCCCAGGTCGCCCGCGTGAGCGGGGTTCACCGGGCTGGACCCGCACTCGGGCGAGAAGTTGTAGAGATAGTGGTGACCGGGCACCGGGCCGGTTTCGCCCAGCAGCAGGGACAGTTCGCTCACGTGGGACTCGGCGATCTCGGCCACGGAGGCCACCTCGCCTTCGTTGTTGCGGCAGTACACCACCATGGAGGCGTCGAACATGTGCCAGGAGGCGCCGTCGTCCCACGACATCTCCATCACCGTGTGATCGGACAGCTGCACGTAACGCGCTTGCCACGGTTGGCCCAGGCCCTCGACCCAGCCCTGCAGCATGCCGGTGATGTAGCCGCAGTTGGTGCCGGCGTAGTTGTTCAGAAAGAGGATGGGGTCGAGGATGCTGCGGCCGTCCTCGCGGGTGGGCGTGACCTGCCGCCGGTGCCGCACGCCCCAGCGCCACATGGCCACGGCCTGCTCTTCGGGGGTGCTCCACACGGGAAGGGCCGTTTCCAGAAAGGAATGGCGGGTGGTGATGTCCGGGTTGCTGTCGGAATAGAGGTGGATGTTGAAGACCGCGGCCGGGCTGGACGCGGCGAAAGCCATCAGGATCGTGGACAGTACCGCAATCCCGATGGCTCTCGTCATGGTGTCATTCTCCCCGTCCGTGCCTGATGATCTCACCGCTGATGGTATAGATCGTGTCTTCGGCGATGTTGGTGGCCAGGTCGGCCACGCGCTCAATGTGCTTGGCCACCAGCAGCCAGCAGATCATGGCTTCCAGTTTCCCGGGCTGGGCCGCCATTTCGGCCTTCACCATCTGGATGAAGGCGTAGTAGTCGGCGTCGACCGCATCGTCGTCGGCCAACACCTTCTTGGAGCCTTCCATATCCATGTTCATAAGCGATTCCAGGCTCAACCGCAACATGGCCCGGGCCTTGATGCCCAGGTTGTTGATCTTCTCGCCAAAGACCGGGGGCGAGGTCTCATCCGAGAGGCAGGGCCGCCCGCTGGCGATGTTCACGGCCAGGTCGCCGATGCGCTCCAGGTCGTTGTTCATCTTCAGGGCGGTGATGAGAAACCGCAGGTCCACGGCCACCGGTTGGTGCAACGCCAGGATCTTCAGGCATTCCTCTTCCACTTCCACTTCCAGACGGTCGATCTCCCTGTCCCTGTCCGGCAGTGTGGCCGCCAGATCGGGATCGGAGCTGTAGATGGCGCGAATGGCCACCTCCAGGCTTTCCTCCACCAGCGCGCTCAGGTGGAAGAGGTGCTTCTTGAGCTGGTCAATTTCCTTCTGCAGATGGATCTTCACGCCGGGACCTCCCGCGGCAAGGTTAACGTGAAGGTGGAGCCTTCACCGGTTTGACTGACGACAGTGGCCTGGCCTCCGTGGACCTGGGCGATGTGCTTGGTGATGGCCAGCCCCAACCCGGTGCCGCCGAGGCTGCGGCTGCGGGCTTTGTCCACGCGGTAGAAGCGTTCGAACAGGCGCGGCAGGTGGTGGGGCGCGATGCCGTCGCTGCGGTCGGTCACGTGGATGGCCACCGTGTCGTCCCCGGCCTCGCAGGCCACCCGCACCGGGGTGCCTTCATCGCCGTACTTCAGGGCGTTGTCGATCAGATTGGTCACCGCCTGTTCCAGCAGGGCGACATTCACCTGGGCCCGCAAAGCGGTGTTGCAGTCCAGTTGCAGGCGATCCACCTGGTCGGGCAGGCGGGACGCCACATCACGGCGCACCCGGTCCAGGATGGCGTGCAGGGGCAGGTCCACGAACTCGATGTCCCCGCCGCCCTTGTTCTGCTCCAGACGGGACAGGCTCAACAGGTCGCTGATGATCTCGCCCAACCGGTCGGCCTGCCGGTTGATGATGCCCAGGAAGCGGTCCAGTTCCGCTTTGTCTTCCGGGGGATCCTCAATCAGAGTTTCCACAAAGCCCTTGATGGACGTAATGGGCGTTTTCAACTCATGGGACACGTTGGCCACGAAGTCCTTGCGCATGCTCTGCAGACGGCGCAGCCGGGTCACGTCGTTCAGGACCAGCAGGGCGCCGAGGTGGTGACCGTCCTGACCCACCAGGCGCGAGGCCTGCACCTGGAGGAGGGTGCCGCGCGGGTCGCCCAGGCTCACGTCCTGTTCGCGGGGTTCCCCGTCGCGCAACGTGTCCTGGGCCAGGGTGGTGAGGCCGGGGTTTCGGCCCACCTCCTGCAGGCTGCGGCCCAGGGCGAAGTCGATGTCCCGCCCCAGCAGTTTGGCCGCGGCCGTGTTCATGCGGATGATGGTCTCGTCCGCATCCACGGCGATGACACCCTCCACCATGCTCGTCAGGACCGCCGCCAGTTCCATGCGCTGGGCTTCGCTGGTGCGCATGCGGTCGTCCAACTGTTCGGCCATGGTGTTCATGGCGTGGGCCACGTCGGCCA
>Ga0209475_10002748_pt1 | contig 17197 bp, 10 predicted proteins | sample tdDd471_FD_187128 | JGI IMG/M metagenome (GOLD analysis project Ga0209475, IMG submission 187128) | Marine sediment microbial communities from the Atlantic coast under amendment with organic carbon and nitrate - tdDd47.1 (SPAdes)... | ecosystem: Environmental > Aquatic > Marine > Coastal >... | reverse complement strand
CCCAGTAGACGCCGACCTGCGCCACACGCCGCTGATCGACGATGTGGAGGCCACCACTGCCGTCATTACCGAGGTGGAAAGCGGCACGGCCCACGCCCTGCACTTTGTGGCACCCCAGGACGACGGCCCCCATGTGCTCAAGGACTATTACTGGACCACCGGCGACCCCGGCTTCATCATTAAGCACGGCCAATCCTACAGGCTCGATATCAGCATGCCCATCGAGGGGCAGCCACTGACAGCCTCCGCCGTCACCCATGTGCCCGGACCCGGTCTGGCCCTGGCCAGTCTGAACACAGACACGCTGCCCTATCGCGCCGTCGATGAAGACAATGAGATCCGCCATTTTAAACTGCAGATCGACCGCGTACCGGGCATTGACCTCTACATGACCACCCTCGTCTGTCACCATGCAGTGATGGATAGTTTGATCATGGACAACCCCTATGAGGAAATCGATGCGGATGAGGCCGAGGAAGATATGGAGGAGTACGGTTTTGAGGTGCAGTGGATTCAAAACACACCCCAGACTGCGGGCCGCTCACCCATCACCATCTACTGGTATCAGCTCTACTTCTACGGCGACTACACACTCACAGTACATGCCGTAGACCGCAACTACGCGCGTTTCATACAAACCTTTGACAATGTGCAGGAGATGGACGGCAACTTTCATGAGGCCTACATCCATTTGGACGGGGACGGTATCGGCTATTTCGGTTCCGCTTCCATTGTTACTCAGGAGATAACTGTGACGCACTAACCCCTGCGCGTCACAGCACCCCAGGGCCTGTCGCTCCCCCGGCGGCAGGCCCATTTTTATCACTTTCCCTTGGCTTGTCACCTCTCTTTGTTTATCTTTCCTCAGAGGATTCTAACACCGTCACAGCACCAACCATCAAACCGACATCTTTTTTCATCCGGGAGGACGCCATGAAACGTTTCGCCCCCATCTTTCTCATATTCATTCTGGTGGCACTGGCCTGTCAGGAAAAGAGCGACGGGCCGACTGACACTGCATCACCCGCCATGACCGAGGCCCTGGCTGAAAAGCTGGCGCTCAATACAGCCATCGTCCAGACCCCGCCCTCAGTCATCTCCGCCTCGGCCGTGCTGGACATTCACTTCCGTGATCCCGTCATGCCGGCGCACTATCACAAGGTGGTTTTGGACGAAAGCCCCTTTGCCTTCACCCCGCCCATTGCCGGGCATGCAGAATGGGTGTCACCGCAGCAGCTGCGCTTCACCCCCGAACAGACCCTGCCGCCGGGCACGGCCTACAGAGCGGTGCTCTCCGGCAAAACCGCCTTTGGCAGCCAGAAAAATGTCGACGATTTCAGTTTCTCTTTTAAAGTAGCCGAACAGGAGATACTCAGCTACACCGGCGACTTCATCCCCCAGAAGGGTCAAAAAAACACAGTGCAGCTTCAGGGGCAGCTCTCTTTTGCCCAGGGCGTCGATGTGGCTACCCTGAGGAAAGCACTTTCTTTAAAGGGGCCAAACGGCCGTATCGCCCTGACACTGGTACAGGGCGAGAACAGAGAGACACTTGAATTTACCTCGGCCGGCATTCCCAGAACCCACCGGGGGCAGCACTTTGAATTGACGCTGCCCAAATCCTATACCGCCGGCGATCACCGGTGGACGCGGTCGCTGCATCTCACCGCCCAGGGCGTCTTTCGCGTCATCACCCATCTGGACATGACCCCGCCGCAGGCACGCAAACTGAGTTACGGCTTCCGCTTCAGTGACCCGGTTGAAAGAGAAACCGACCTCAGCGCCTTTGTGGAGATCGAGCCTGCCGTGGAGTATTCGGTCCGGGCTCAGGGCAAATACCTCTACGTAGAGGGCGACTTTCACCCCGGTCAGAGCTATACGGCCCGACTGGCCCACGGCCTTCCCTCGGCCTTTGGTGGAAAAACAGGCCGTGATTACGAGGCCAGCTTCTCCTTCAACAACATCAAGCCGGCCATACAGTGGCTCTCAGACGGCGTCTATCTGCCCACGGGCAACGCCTTCAAACTCCAGTTCAAAACCGTCAATGTCCGCCGATTACGCGTCCAGGTCACGGAGATCCTCCCCCAGAATATCGGCTTCTTCCTCCAAAACAACCTGTTGCAGGACCGCAGCCGCATAGACGCCAACGCCTACAGCGCCTTTGAATACGAGGACCTGAACCGTGTTGGCGAGACCCTGTACAATAAAGTCCATGAAATCACCCTGGACAAAAACCAGTGGATCAAGACAGAGCTGGACCTGAGTCCGCTCTTCAGGGGAAAGACGGCCTCTCTCTTTGTCGTTTCCACGCGCTTCAACCGCGATGACCTCTGCGGCAGGCCGGTGAACAACCGCAACCAGCTCCAGGACGGCGACCTCTACTTTGAAGGCGACAACTACTACAACAGCCCCACAGGCTATGGCTACTACTACGCCAACGGCACGCGCCACAAACTGCTGATTGCCTCCGATATCGGTCTGACCATGAAAAGAGCCGGTGATCAGCACTTTATCTACGCCACAGACGTGCAGAACGCCACCCCCGTCTCCGGGCTGAAACTCTCACTCTACACCTATCAGAACCGAGAGGTGGAAACCGTCTCCACAGACAGTGAGGGCATGGCGCGGTTCACAGAGAAAGGCAGCTACATTCTGGGCCGCAGCCACCGGGGCATCGCCCTGTTGAAGATGAACCATCCCCCCTGGCAGATCAACAATTTCGATGTCTCCGGCGTACACAGCGGCCAGGACGGCAACAACGCCTTCATCTATCTGGACCGCGGCGTGCACCGCCCCGGCGATACGATTCACCTGACCGCCATCTGCCGGTCCGGCAGCGCCACTCCGCCTGAAAAACAGCCCGTTAAACTCAGCGTGCGCAATCCCCTGGGACAGATCGTATTGGAAACACAGCAGCCTGCGGGAAGCAATGGACACGTCTACTTTTCCATCCCGACAGGGCTTCAGGACCCCACAGGCAGCTGGAACGCCACACTCTCCTACGGCGGCAGCAAATTCTACAAAGCGCTGCGCGTGGAAACCGTTAAACCCAACCGGCTGAAAGTGACGGTGGATCTCCCGGCAAAAATCATCAACAGCGCACCGCGGCTCACAGGCCGCATCACCACAAAATACCTCTTTGGCACACCTGCCGCAGGGCTCAGAGCCGTCACAACCGTCAACCTGGAGGGCCGCCCGTTTCGATCGACGCGCTTTGCCGAGTTCAGTTTCAACGCCCCGTTGAAATCTTTTTCACCCCGGTATCATACCCTGCTGGACAGGCCGCTGGATGCACAGGGCATAGGTGAATTTGACTATGCCATCCCCGATGTGCGCCGCGTGCCCGGCCTGCTTCAGGCGCAGCTCAACACCACTGTTTATGAAAAGGGCGGCAGCTTCACAGAGAATCTCAGCGCCACTGTCATCTATCCCTACACCGCCTATGCCGGCATTAAGAATATCTTTCAGTGGGGCCGGACACGCACCGACGAAGAGATTGCCCTGCCCCTTGTCACCGTCAATGCCCAGGGAGAAGCCGTCAGCGGTCATCGCCTCACCGTCAGGCACTATGTCAACCGCAGCCACTGGTGGTATGATTACGATGACAACAACCGCCGCGACTTCAGGCGCATGAGCACCACACAACGCCTCAGTGAAACCCATTACACCTCAGCTGACGCCCCCATACAGCACCATTTCCGGGCAGAAGACCGGGGGCGGCATTACATAGAAGTCGTCGATGAGAGCTCCGGCCATGAAACCGGCCTGTTCTTCTATGCCTCTCCCTGGGGCGAAACCGCCGACGCTGAAGAGCCCAATCGCAACACCTTGCTGATCAGTGCCGACCGGAACGTCTATCATCCCGGCGAGAGCGCCACGCTCTCCTTTGACGCCCCGGACAAGGGCATTGCGCTCTTCACACTGGAACAGGGCAGCACCATTTTAGAACAGCGCTGGGTGTCGCTCAAATCGCCCAAAACGAGCATCTCCATTGAGATCACGCGGCAGATGCTGCCCAACTGCTACGCCTCAATCAGCCTGATTCAACCCCACAATCAGAACAGTAATGATGTGCCCATGCGCGTCTACGGCATCAAGACACTGCGCGTGGAGGACGCCGCCACACGGCTGCCCATCTCCTTCACTGCCCCCGAGACGCTCCGGCCCAAGGCCGACTTTCAGATCGCCGTCACCTCAGGTGCCCGGCAGCCGGCCACATTCACACTCGCCATTGTTGACGAGGGGCTGCTGGACCTGACCCGCTTTCAAACCCCCTCGCCCTGGGACCATTATTTCCGCAAAATCGGTCTCAACATCAGAACAGTGGACAACTATGATCAGATCATGGGCCTGCTCCTGCCCGACATGGACAAGTACTTCTCCATCGGCGGCGGCATCATGGCCGATGCCATGGCCAAGCGCAGAGACACAGGCAAAGCCAAACGGTTTAAGCCGGTGGTGCTCTATCAGGCCCCGGTAAGACTCAATCCCGCTGAGACAAAGACAATCGACTTTACCATGCCCAACTACGTGGGCAGCGTCCGTGCCATGCTGATTGCGGCCAGCGCCCACAGCTACGGCCACCTGGAGAAAGCCATCCCTGTGACGCAGCCACTGATGGTGCTGCCCACTGTGCCGCGCACGGTGCGTCCCGGCGACCGCTTTGCGCTCCCCGTCTCAACATTTGCCATGGACTCCTCTGTGACGCAGGCCAATCTCCGCCTGTCACTGTCATCCAATCTGAAGGCCCAGGGTGCTGTCACCCGGCAGCTGGTGTTTGACGGGCCCGGTGAAAAAGACGTCTCCTTCACTGTCAGTGTGGGCCAGCAAATTGGCGCGGATACACTGACAGTGACCGGCCGAAGCGGCTCAGAGACCACAGATGCCATCATCCACCTGCCGGTGTCCAGCCCCAACCCATTCTATACTGAGATCACAGACACCACGGTCATAGAGGGACAGCCGGTCACATTGATTCCCCACAAATTTGGACTGGAAGGCACGCAAAACGCCCGTATCGCCTTCACACGCATGCCAGATATTCAGGTGGGAAAACGGCTCAGCAACCTGCTGCGTTACCCCTATGGCTGTCTGGAACAGACCACCTCCGCGGCCTTTCCCCAGCTCTACTTAAACGATCTCGCCGAGCTCTCAAGCTGGGAAAAGCAGGCCGCTACCGACCACATCAACACCGCCATCAGCCGCCTCAGCCGCTATAAAGTAGACGGTGGCTTCTCCTACTGGCCGGTCTCTGCGCATCACAGCGGCAAGGTGCATGACTGGTCCACCAGCTATGTCGGCCACTTTCTTCTGGAGGCCAAAGCCAGAGGGTATCACGTACCGCCATCGCTCTTTGACCACTGGCTGCAAAGCGCCCGGCGCCATGCCAAGCGCATCCACGCCGACAACCACCGCTATCAGACCTATCGACTTTTTCTGCTGGCCCTGGCAGAGAAACCGCAGATTGGCGCCATGAACCTGCTGCGTGAAAACTACATGCAACGCATGGACCCGCTCTCACGCAAGCTTCTGGCCGCGGCCTACACGCTCTCCGGTCAGAAAGCCGTTGGAGAACAGATTGACAGCGCCACACCCACAGAGATGCCCCCTTACCGTGAAATGGCCGGTACGCTGGGCTCCACGCTGCGTGACCAGGCACTCATGGCCTATCTCTGCCTGAAGATGGATGATCTCAAAACCGCCTCCCGGCTGGTGCAGCGCATTGGCGCGGCCTTTCAACCCGATGGCTGGTACTCCACACAGGAAACCGCCATGGCCCTCGTGGCACTGGGCAGCTATGTCAGGGCCCATGATTTCACCGGCGGATCCATCAAATTTCATTTGAATATCGAAGGCGAGGGGACCCGTCAGCTGACCCTGGACGCGTATCAACGCGTTCTGCCGCTTGAAAATGCCTGGGACAAAGAAATCACCGTCACCACAGACAACCACAATCCGCTCTTTGTGACCCTGATGGTGGAAGGCGTGCCCGCCGAATCACGCATGAAAACTGAACACAGCGGCCTGACGCTGACGCGCAACTTCTATGACGATGCCGGGCGCCCCATGGACCTCGGCCAGGTAAAACAGGGCCATCCCTTCTGGGTGGTCTATCATGTCCAGAGCCAGTATGGCGAGCCCCTGGAAAACCTGGCGCTCTCCAGCTTCTTTCCCGCGGGGTGGGAAGTTGTCAATCTCCGTCTCACCGGCCAGCAGCCGCCTCTCTGGGTAGAAGCCATGAATCTCAGCGCCTATGACTTCATGGATCTACGGGATGACCGGGTCAACTGGTTCTTTGATCTTCAGTCTGGCAGGCAGCGCAGCTATGCCGTCAAAATCAACCCCACGTTCAAAGGCGATTATATACTCCCGGCGGTCTCTGTGGAGGGCATGTACACCCCTGCTTTCTATGCCCGCATTGCCGCGGCACGCACGGTGGTACAATAACGGCTGTGACACACACGCCCCCTGGCAACGATTAAGATGAGAGCAGACCGGTCCCGAGAACATTGAGGGGGCCGGTCTTGACAAAACCATGAAATCGCTTCAAAAGGCCTATCACATAACAATCAAACACCGCCGCACCCTACTGACATCGCTGTGCATTCTGGGCGTCATCTGGCTTATCCGCCCCATGGAGACGCCCTTTCACGTGGGCTACTCCACCACGGTGTTTGACTGCAACGGCCACCTGCTCCGGGCCACACTGGCCCCCGACCAGCAGATTCGTTTTCCTGTGACCGATGCTCCCCTGCCTCACAAATATATCACCTGCATCAAAACCTATGAAGACAAACGCTTCGGCCGCCATCCCGGTGTGGATGCACTGGGTCTGGTCCGGGCCGTGGTGGCCAACCTCAAAGGCAGCCCCTTTCTCCAAGGCGGCAGCACGCTGCCCATGCAGGTGGGACGCATGGCAGCGCCTAAGAAACGCAACATCCCCAATAAAATACGCGAAGCAGCCTTTGCCCTGCGCCTCGCGCTTCACTTCACCTCAGATGAAATTCTCTCACTCTATGCGGCCCATGTCCCCATGGGCGGCAACACTGTGGGTCTGCACGCCGCAGCGTTTCGCTACTTCTCCAAACCGCCGGAGGCACTGACCTGGGCTGAGGCGGCCCTCTTTGCCGTGCTGCCCAACGCCCCTACAGACATCAATCTCGAGCGGCGACGCCCCGTACTCAGAGACAAAAGGAACCGCCTGCTACAGCGACTGGCCTACTGCGGAGAGATCGATTCACTCACAGCCGCATTGGCCACGCTGGAGCCGCTGCCCAAAGGAGGCGGCGTGCTGCCCTTTAAAGCCCCGCATCTCTGCCAGCATGTCATGGAAACCGCGACGCCCGGGGCGTCCATTCACCTGACAGTGGATGATGCCATCCAGCAACAGACAGAAGCCGCCACCGCGCAGCACCACCTGTGGCTCAGTCGACAGAGCATTTACAACGTGGCCGTGCTTGTGGCAGAGACCCGCACCGGCGCGGTACGGGCCTATGTGGGTTCACAGTCCTTTCAGGACACGCTGCACCAGGGACAGGTGAACGGCATTACGGCCCGGCGCTCCACAGGCAGTCTGCTCAAGCCCTATCTGGTGGCCAAGGTGCTGGACCGCGGCCCCTATACCCTGCAGTCACAGATTTTAGACGTGCCCACGTTCTACGGTAACTTCATGCCGCAGAATGCCAGCAAACGCCATGCGGGACTGGTCTCACTGGAGTCGGTACTCATCCGGTCGCTCAATGTGCCTGCGGCCCGTCTGCTCAACCGCTACGGGCTGGAAGATTTCTATGCCGACCTGAAAACCGCGGGCTTTACCGGCCTTTTCAGACCCGCCGCCGAATACGGTCTCCCCCTGATTCTCGGTGGCGCTGAGGCCAGCCTCTTTGAACTGATCACGCTCTATCTCTCTCTGGGCAACCAGGGCCGGCAGATCCGCCCCCGGCTCAAGGCAGGGGCCACGCCCCCCCCGGAGACACAGCCGCTCTTCAGCCCCGGTGCGGCCTGGCTGGTGCTGGGCAGTCTGAATCGACTCTCCCGCCCTGGCGCCGAAGCCTTCTGGCGCCGCTTTTCGCGGCAGATTCCCGTGGCCTGGAAAACAGGCACCAGCTACGGCCAGAAAGACGGCTGGGCCATCGGCGTGAACGCACAGTGGACCATTGGGGTCTGGGTGGGAAATTTCACCGGCGAGGGAAACGCCGCGGTCAGTGGCGCCCGTGCCGCCGGCCCCCTGCTCTTTGCCCTGTTTAACCGGCTGACCGACATGGGCAGCCCCCTCTGGTTCGTCACACCCGAGGCCCATCTCTCTACGGTGGAGATCTGCGCTCAGAGCGGATTTCCCGCAGGGTCGCACTGCCCTGAAACCACCCTGGCCCAGCGCCCGGTGTCCAGCTGGCGTGCCGGAGTCTGCCCCTATCATAAACGCTATTTGATCGATGACAAAACCGGCCGTTCCACCTGCTCCCTCTGCTGGAATGAAGGAGAGACGCACTGGGAAACACGCTTCATCGTGCCTGCATCCGCCCGAGGGCTTCTGACAGCCCGGGGCCATACCGTGGATATCATCCCCCGCCACAAGGCGGCCTGTTCACGCGGCCAGGACAGAAACCGTTTCGACCTGATCTATCCCACGGCCGGCATTAAGATTGTCATCCCCAGAGATTATGACGGTCAATATGAAAAAATAGTCCTCGCCGCCAAGCATCAACAAGCCGGCATGCACTGCTTCTGGTATCTCAACAATCACTTTGTCGGCGAGACCGTGAATGCACATGAAACAAGTCTTTCACTGGACCCCGGCCCCTACACCTTGACCGTGGAGGACGAAGAGGGCTTTTCAAGAACGGTTCAGTTTTCCGTCTTTAAAAAATAACCCTGCAATAATCCCCTTGCATTTTCCCGACAAATTCATTATCCTCTTGGCAAAATTACGCCCCCCATTATGCGGATTCCGCTTCGGCCGAATGCCGTCACAACTGCATAGGACACGCTCATGAAGCTGCACCCCGGGCTCACGCCCGTGAATGCCGATCTTTTTTACACGCGCAACGACCCCAATGATATGCGTCTGGGCGACATTGTCTCCCAAAATGAACTTGCGTATGAACATTGCGAGGTCATCCTCATTGGATGTCCGCAGGACCAGGGCGTTCAACGCAACAAAGGCCGGATTGGCGCCGCCGAAGCCCCCGCGGAGATCAGGCGCGCCCTCTACCGCTACCCGGTGGGCCACGAACACCGCAGACTCAAACTCTGTGACCTGGGCGATATCCCCGCCACCGGCAGTTTGGAAGAGATTCACGTCCAACTGCAAAACGCCGTTTCCCGGGCATTGGGCGACGGCAAAACCGTGGTGGTGCTGGGCGGCGGCAATGACATCTCCTACCCCGACTGCCGCGCATTGGCTGAGACCGCGGGCCGCGTCCTGGCCTTCAACATCGACCGCCATCTGGATGTCAGGGCCGATGAAATACGCAACAGCGGCACGCCCTACCGTATGCTGCTGGAAGAAGGCTGGATCAAGCCTGAGAATTTCCATGAAGTGGGCATCAACTCCTTTGCCAACTCAGAGTTCTACCTGGATTATGTCCTGGAGAAGGGAGGGCATATTCACTATCTGGGTGAGATTCGCAATCACGGTGTGGGTGTCACCGTCGAGGCGCTGATTCAGGACGCCGAGGCAGACGCCCTCTTCTTTGGCTTTGATATGGATGTGGTGCGGGCCATGGAGGCACCGGGAGTGAGCGATCCCAGTCCCATGGGCCTGACCGCCAGGGAGATCTGTGAGATTGCCGACTGCGCCGCAGCCGACCCCAGGCCGAAAATCATCGAAATCACCGAGGTCAACCCCCGCTTCGATGTGGGCGGCATCACTGCAAAACTGGCAGCCAACATCATCATGCGTGCGTTGGCCCGTCCCTAAAAAAAAGAGCGGGATAGACCCGCCCCAGATTATTGGAAAACTTATGAAATGCTGTCATCTCCGAATGCTTCTGTCGGAGATCTTCGCTCGGTTGAGCGTGCCCCCCTACAAGAGCATCAGGGTTGACCCTTTATTTTTTTTCCGCAAGGGGACTGATTCAACAGACTGAGGCGGGAGGGTCCCGCCCCAGAGAAAGCACTGTTTCGATAATCTACGCCGACTTGCGCCTCGCTGAAATGTTGTTGACCACACTCCACCCCGACAAAAACAGGGCCAAAATTACACACAGCAAGGCAAAACCGTCGCCAATAATCCCATACACTGTCCGTACATTACCAATGGCCAGGTCGGTTTTGAATACGCCTTCATCCTCAAAATAATCCCATTCAGCAAGCACACGGCCCATAGGGTCCACGGCCTGAGACAGCCCGCGGCTGACCACACGGAACAGAGCCGTACCGTTCTCAATGGCCCGCACCCGCGCCATCTTGGCGTGCGTTCTCTTGATATGCACCCAGTCATTGGCCGGCACCAGGAAAAGTTCGCTCTTCAATTGGGATGTCTGGCGGATGTAGGCCGGGAAATCCATCTCATAGCAGATGGCCCCGCTGATGCGGCCCGGTGTCAGTTCAGCCACTTGGATTGTGCTGTCGCCGGGCTGAGACATATAGGTCTCCGGACCGGGCACCAGCACAGACTTGGCATACTGCCACATCACCTCCCCTGTGGATGAGATGAGCAGCAGCCGGTTTTGGATGGCCTGCTTCATGCCCATAGAGAGATCGTCGTTCACCACGGCCATGGTGGCGCCCAGGGTGACGCGCCGCGTCCTGGCGATGGCTCTGAAGCGATCGACCAAAGAATCTGCATCACTTTGAAAAACCGGCACAGCCGCCTCGTTCATCAGGATGAGTTCGACATCCAATTTTGCGATCCGATCTGTTTTGGCGATCAGGGAATCGGCCAGCGTCAGTGAAAGTGTTCGGACCTGCGCTGCGGCTTCCCGCGTCACCGTGGAATCGGCCACCAGAGGCAGCAAAGCCGACTCAAAGGCCTTCTGCTGCTCCTGCTCGAGCATCACCCCGGCTACCGAAATGCTCTGGCGCGCCGCTGTCATTTTGAGACGGAAGAAACCAAAGAGCAAGATGACCAGCATCACGCTTCCCCAGGTGATCATCAAGCCGTTATTGATGCGGTTGCCGTCTCTGGCCCATAGGCTGTTGCCCACGGCCGCTGTCCAGGCAATAAGAAAACCCACCCCCCAAATGCCGGTCACAGAAGTCAGCTGAAGCACCATGAGATTACCGCTGCCATAGACCACATGTCCCCAGCTGCCCCAGCCCCCCATACTGGAGAGATAATCCAAAGTCACCATCAATACAGGGAAGAGCAAGGTATGCAGCACAAAGGGCAGTCGCTGAAACAGCACACGGTGAAGCAAATAGGGCAGAAGCAGCACCAATCCGCTGATGGCCATGGAGGCGGCAAAGATGGGCAACGGCAGCGGTGTCATGCCGCGCACAGCCAGAAAAAGGGCCCCCGTGATCACCGGATAGGCCAGCCAATAGGCCTTGCCCGGTTTCTGGATCATAAAAAACCGCAACAGCAGCAGCGGCGCCACCCAGATGGCAAGCTCCAGCGGGCGATCGCCGCCGCCCAGAAAGAACATAAACGCCGCACCAAAGAGCAAGGCTCCCGGTTTCCAATTCATTTTTGCCCCCTTTTTCATCTCTCTCTCCTTATTCATAATGCGACAACACCTCGAGCGCCTCTTCACACCACTTGAGCCGGGCCTCCAAAACCAGGGTGCCCTGGCGCAGCGTCAATAAGCCCAACTGGTCCTCAAGTTTCTCTGTTAAAACCTGACCATAGTGCTTTGCCGATTTTTCATATTCAATGAACTGCGCCTGAAGCTGTGCGCGATAGGCCTCCACATGGCGCCGGTTCACCGCCACAGACACATTATCTCCGAAGAACAGCTTCAGTAAAAATTCATTGCGCACACGGGGCAGTTGAAATGGCTCATGCAGCCAGACCTTCAACGCTTCCCGGCCTGTATCCGTGATGTGATAGATCATGCGATCCGGCCTGCCCGCCTGTTTTTCAACCGCTTTCTCTGCCAGTCCCTCCCCCACCAATTTCTTCAACGTGGGATAAAGATTGCCGTAGCTTTCATTCCAGAAATCGGCAATGGTTTCCTGAACAAATTTTTTAATATCATAGCCCGACATGGGCTCTGCATTGATGAGCCCGAGTATCACAAAACGACTCAAATTATTTCTGGCCAAATCCATCTCCATATATCAAAGTGATACATATCGATTGGATATACGACACCGATACCTCAAAAGTTCCAATCGATTACGCCAATAAACTTTTACTTTGTAAAATTTATTGAAACCCATCCATCACTACGCCGTACGCCTTTACAGATAACCTTTACAATGTAAAAGATTCGCATGGCCATGCACTGGAGATCCCATGAAATACCTGACACGAAAAGAAGAGCTGGTTCTATTGACCATATTTCGTATGGAGGCCGATGCCTACCTGGTCAATATCCGGGAACAGCTTAATCACACCACAGACAAGAAATGGACGGTGGGCAATGTCTATGTACCTTTGAATCGCATGACCAAACTTGGATTTTTGGACGCTTTCATTGGCGAACCCAACGCCAAGCGCGGGGGCAAGGCCATCAAATACTATCGCCTGACCCAACTGGGCTATAACGCCCTGCTGGACATCAAAAAAGTCAATGAAACGATGTGGCAGGACTTTGACACGCTCATCTTTGAGGAGTAAGCCGTGAAGCCCCCCTCACATTTACCCCCACGGGGATTGAGCACACTCTTCAGGCGACTCTGCCCCAGCGAGGACAGCCTCTACCTCTGGGGCGATCTCGATGAAATCTTTGTCGATATGGCCCTGACAGACGGTGTTCAAAAGGCCCGTCTCTGGTATCTGTCCCAATTCTTTTCCTCTTTGCCGGAGATACTCTGGCATCATCTGAGATGGAGGTTTTCAATGTTTCGCAATTATTTGAAACTGTCCATGAGGCAGTTGCAGCGTCATAAAGGCTATTCTGCCATCAATATCATTGGCCTCTCCATGGGGTTGGCCGCCTGTCTGTTGATTTTATTGTGGGTGCAGTACCAATACAGTTACAATGGCTTTCATAAAAACAGCGACAACCTCTACTGGCTCCGCTGCTACCAACAGTACGGTGAGCGCCGGGTGGAAGGCTGGGGCATTCCGCCGGCCGTTGCGCCAGCGCTGCAATCAGAATTTCCAGAGGTGCTGAATTCAACCCGATTGATGAATGGACAAATTGAAGCCCTCTTCACCGTCGGCCAGAACAAATTCAAGGACAGCTTTCAAGCCGCCGATCCCAGCCTATTTTCTATCTTCGATTTTCCATGGGTCAAAGGCGACACCGCCATGCTAAGCGATGATCCACTGATCACAGTGATCTCTGAGTCCATGGCCGAGAAGTACTTTCCCAGCGGCGATCCCATTGGGCAAACCCTGACCATGAACAATGAAGTCGACTTTAAAGTTGTGGGTGTCATGAAAAACATCCCCAAAAACTCGACCCTTCAATTTGACATCTGGATTCCACTGACATTTCTCAATCAAAAGATCAGGGCCAACTTTACCCATACCTGGCATAACTGCTGTTTCAGAAGCTACCTGCTCATGCAGCCTGGTTTTGACCTGCATGCCTTTAACGGCAAGATCTTCAACCGCATCAGGGAAGCCAAACCAGACACGAAACTGGATGCTTTTATCTATCCTTTCAAGGACATGTACATCAAGGCGTACGGCGTCGGGGAACGGGTGAAGCTGATCTCATGGATCAGCCTGTTGATTCTCTTGATGGCCTGCATCAATTACATGAACCTGGCCACCGCACGCTCTGCCAGACGGGCCCGTGAAGTGGGCATGAGAAAGGTTTCCGGCGCCACAAGACAACAGATCATACAGCAATTCTTTGGGGTTTGGGGAATCACTCGCCCTCACCACTCTGGCCATGCTGGTCACGCTGGGTCTGACCACACTTTCCCTTCCCGCATTCAGCAAATTAACCGGTGCGCACATCACGGTTCACCATCTTTTCAATCCGGTGATGATGCTGATTCTGCTTGCACTCATCTTTATCACAGGCATCATTGCAGGTAGCTACCCCGCGCTGATGCTCTCTACTTTCCGTCCCGTGAAGGTGTTGAAGGGACGTTTTGAAACCGGCAAGTCCGGCTCATTATTCAGACGCCTCCTGGTCATCTTTCAATTCACCATCTCCACACTGCTCATCATTGGCACCCTGGTGACAATAGAGCAGACACGCTACCTCAAAACAAAGGATCTGGGTTTCTCACGGGAGCAGTTGATCTATATCCCCATCGAAGGCAACTTAGCCACCAACCTGGCGCCCTACAAGCAAGCCCTGTTGCAACACCCCGGCGTACTGCACGCCTCAGCCACCTCGCATAGCCCCACCGGGGTGTACTGGAACGGTGCCGGTTGGCAATGGGAAGGACGTGACCAAAATGTCAATCCGATGGTCACTAATTTTTATGTGGATGAAGATTTCACAGCGACGTTCGATGTGAAGGTGCTGGAGGGTGAATTCTTCTCACCCAAAAATATCAGCGCCGGCCATTATGCCATCATCAATCAGCGTTTTGCAGAAATCATCAATCACGATCCGATTATCGGCACCAAGATCTCGAAGGGACCGTATCGTTTCACTGTGCTGGGTGTGGTGAATGACTTTCATTTCTCCCCGGCAACAAGAGAAATAGGCCCGATGATCATTGCCGGGCACGGCGCCCCTGCTGATCTGCGCTTCCTGTTTCTCAAACTGGGCACGGCGCAACTCAGGGAAGCCATTGAACACATCAAAACCACCACCACTCAGATGAATCCGGCCTTCCCCTTTGAATATCACTTTCTCGATAATGATTATGCAAAAATGTATCTCGCCATGGATCAAATGGGATCACTCTATCGGGTCTTCGCCTTTATTGCCATCTTCATCTCAGCGCTGGGCCTCACCGGACTCTCTTCTTTCATGGCGGAACGGCGCACCCGGGAGATTGGCATCAGGCGCGTGCTGGGGGCGCGTGTCTCGGGCCTGCTGTTCATGATGATTCGGTCATTCATGAAATGGGTGCTTATTGCCAATGTCCTGGCCTGCCCCCTGGCCTATCTCTATCTCAAACATTGGCTGGCGGACTTTCCCTACAGGATCGCGTTGACCGCTATGCCCTTTGTCATTGCTACCGGCCTGGCCATGCTTCTGGCGCTGATCTCTGTGCTCTTTCAGTCCAGCAGGGCCGCGCTGGCCAGCCCCGCCAAATCATTGAACTATGAATAGTTGTTGAGCGATTTTATAATATTGAAAAAGCCCCGCCGGAACGCGGGGCTTTTTCAATATTCGCTTATTTATTTAGAAAGGCCTGTATCTCAAGCAGACGATGCTCCGGGTCACGGGCCAGAAAATGATAGATCCCATAGGTTGAATCCACCCTGGGTTCAAACAGCGCCCTGGACTTCAGTAGACCATACACACCGTCTACACCGTTGAAATCTTCTTTAACGATAGAGACCAGCCCCGCAGTATCGGCCGTTTCACTTTCATGAAATCCGATAAAAAAACCACCTCTATGCAAAATGCGCACCTGGCCGACATGCTGCCAGGTCTCAAAACCCAGTGTGTCTGTGTAAAATCTATGGACGGCTTCCGGCTGTACCGTGGTGTAAAACACCATGCCATCCGGTGACGGCGCCGACGTGCACCCCCACATCAACGCTGTGACGAAAACGACAACCATCATTGAATGACGCATAAATCCTCCGCCCATAATACGATCAATTCAGAGTATAACGCGACCGCCTTCACCACCTCCTCCACCGATACACGCTCATCCACGGCATGGGCCATGGCCTCCGTGCCCGGACCAAAGCCGATAGTCGGAATATCATACAGCCCCGCCGTGGCCACGCCGTGTGTGGCAAAGGTCCAAAAGCCCAGTTTAGCCGACTTTTCAAAGACCCTGTCGTGGGCCAATTCAGCTATGCGAACCAGTCGATGCGTCTCTGGAAGCCGCCATGCAGGATACTCGGCCTTCATGCTTTTCCTGCATCCGATGTGGGTTTCAATGCCATGCTCCGGAATGACGAGTGCCATGGCTTCGGCATCGAATTCCGGCAGAGAATGGATCTCTGCCATGCAGGTAGCCGCCGACTCCCCCTCAGTCATCCGGCGGTCGAGATGCAGGACAACCTGATCCGGAATGGCGCAGAGCGATGGCGCTGTGGTTTTTATTTCGGTAACGGCAATGGAGCCTTCTCCCAAAGGGGAATCACTATGCAATCGATTGTTCAGCCGGTGAATGGCCAGTGCCAATTCAGAGGATGCTGTGATGGGATTGACGCCACGCTCCGGCGCAGAGCCGTGACAGCTCAATCCACTGACAACCACTTCCATCTCCAACCGTCCACGATGGCCCAACTTGACCATGCCGTCGCTGGGCTCTGTCAGAATCACCGCATCGGGTTCAAGGCCTTCCGCTTCGATGAGATGCTGCCAGGCCACGCCTTCATCGTCCTCTTCATGAACGGAGGCCACCACCCACAGTGTCAATCGATCGCCCAGGCCCGCCGCCTTCACCCGGGCGCCGGCGTAGACAGCCGCGGCCAATCCGGCTTTTTGATCTGCACTGCCACGACCGTAGAGCCAGCCGTTTTCGATGGTTGCGTCAAAGGGGTCATGCTGCCACGCCGAGGCATCCGACACGCCCACAGTATCCACATGGCCGTCCAGGGCGATGACACGGGGGCCGTGGCCAATGCGGCCCAGGAGATTGCCCATGGCGTCCATCTTGACTTCATCATAGCCCAGGCTCAGCATTTCCCTGCGGATGCGGGGCACACACGCCCCCTCCCGGCCCGTGAATGAGGGAATGGAAATAATCTCTCTCAAGAAGCCGATCAAGGGATCATACGCGTCTCTTGCCATCTTCATATTCCCCCGCGAATGAACATTTTCATGAATCAATATAACCACTCCCAACCCCAATCAAAACACCAATTCCCCTAAACCAGCCCCAATCTGCACCCCACTGTATCTTACCCCACAAAAAACACTTGCTTTCCCCTTGAAAAACTATTATAATGGCAATTACGTAAGTACTAACACATTAACCTTGGACACAGGATTGCCATGACGCTTTACAACCGCGTGGGTGAACTCATTTTTGGCACACGTCTGAAACG
>Ga0209475_10002745_pt1 | contig 17216 bp, 7 predicted proteins | sample tdDd471_FD_187128 | JGI IMG/M metagenome (GOLD analysis project Ga0209475, IMG submission 187128) | Marine sediment microbial communities from the Atlantic coast under amendment with organic carbon and nitrate - tdDd47.1 (SPAdes)... | ecosystem: Environmental > Aquatic > Marine > Coastal >... | reverse complement strand
TCACCGCAGCGCGGGGTACAGGCCTGGCAATCAAGAACACAATCCGGGGATGTTTCGGTGCATCCCTCGTCAATACCTTCTTCAGAGGTGTCTTCGCATGTTTCATTAACATCAAGCAAACCATCACCGCATATTTCAATACCCATACAGTCGGCGCGGCAGCCATCGTTGTCGAAATTATTGCCATCATCGCATATTTCATCGCCACAGATCACCCCATCGCCGCAGCCGGTAATTTCATGGGAGCAGTCCGCAGAACAGGCATCGCAGTCTTCCGTGTTGCCGTCATCGCAGGCCTCGCCGATAAGATTATCCACCACGCCATCACCGCAGATTTCAACGCCCATGCAGTCATGGCGACAGCCGTCACCGTATTCAAGGTTGCCATCGTCACAGACTTCATCGCCACAGACATGCCCGTCACTGCACTGATTTAGATTCAAAGTGCAATCCACATGGCAATCATCGCAATCCTCTGCATTGCCATCATCACATTGCTCTCCGGCATCCGGGTCCGGCAGACCGTCGCCACATACCTCCAGGCCGCGGCAATCGCTGCGACAGCCATCGCCGCCCACAACATTACCATCGTCGCACAGTTCATCACCACAGATGGCACCATCACCGCAACCGGTAATGCGGCACAGGGCCGAACAATCATCGCAGTTTTCCAGGTTGCCATCGTCGCAGGCTTCATCTCCGCAGCGATGTCCGTCACCGCATCCGCTGTTTAGAGTGCAATCGTTGTGACACTCGTCGCAATCTACAATGTTACCGTCGTCGCACTGCTCGTCACCGCACAGATGACCATCGGTACAACCGCTGTTATGAGTGCAATCGTTATGGCATGTGTCGCAGTCTTCCTCATTGCCGTCATCGCATTCCTCAGCACCGCAACGATATCCGTCCCCGCAACCACCGGTCCCCGGCTCTTCGGTGCAGAATTCGCTGCAACCGTCGCAGTTTTCCGTGTTGCCGTCGTCACATTCTTCATAGCATTCCTTAATGCCGTTGCCGCATACCGATGCAGGTGCGGTACAGTCTTCATTGCAGCCGCCTTCGCAACCCGGAGCCCCGTTGTGGTCGCATACCTCGCCTTCCTCGGGCTCAACTACGCCATTTCCACAGGTGCGGACGCACCAGTTGTGCCGGTCTCCCCACTGATAATCGTCTTCATCCAGCTCAGACCAGAACCATTCATCACCGGTGGCGGGTTTCCAGCCCACGCCACAGGTGCAGGCCCCGGGCTGCCCCGGCGGAATACAGGGCTTGGCGTCTCCCAGAGCATCGGCTCCCTGCCCGGGAAGATGCGCAAAAATACCGGCATCACATTCTTCCGGCACTCCGGCGCAACCGCTGTCGATCAGAGGACAGTCACCGCCTTCGCATTCGTTGAGATTGTCGTAGCAGTCAAGGGTGCGCAGTCCGTCACCGCACAGAATCCAGGAATATCTCCATATCACCTGATATTCATCAAACAACTCCCAGCTGTCTTCCCACAGGGTCTCGGTTCCGAACAACTCCAGTTTGCCTCCTGCATGCCCCCGGATACCGATCTTTGCCTCAAGTTTGTTCTTCTCCCCCACCCAGGCGTCAAAACGCCCGTAGGGTTGCACATCTACAGTAGGACCGCCGCAGCGCAGGAAGGTCAGCCCCAGCTTGGGCTGCATGTAGACTTCAAGGCCTCCATGAGCACCCCAGGTAAATTCCGTCATGCGCACATCGGAATTAAATGTTCCCTCTCCCACCGGATGCCATGTTTCGTTTTCCCAGTCTTTTTTGGCATTGCGAATTTCCGACCGGACATCACTCCATATATCGTCATCCCAGTCACGGCTGTACAGAACGCCGCCATAGGCGGATGTTGAGGCCTCCAGCTCCGTTTCCACATTCACGAAGGCGTCCAGCTCCAGCATCGCACCGATAATAAAGAACACCTCCAGCTCAAACCCACCACCAATCCAGGAGCGGAAAGGACCAATCTCCGGATCTCCGGTGATGGCCGCAAGTATGGCTTCAAAAATCTCAATCTCTGCGGTAACCGTTGCCTCTGCCTTGAGTTCCGCCTGAATAGCCAGCAGCAAATCAAGATCAATGGAAGGCACCACCGCCAGGTGATTAAGCCTGAAATTCTTTATGTTTAACTTCATATACAGATCAGGCTCAAAATCGAGAAAGGATCTGTCCAGGATGTCGATGCCGAGCTCCAGGTTGCCGGAGACATCAAAGCTGACCCCGGCGGGTAATTCCATTTCCGTTTCCGTATTGTCGTCATCCTTTTTCATCGCCGCCTTGCGCTTGCGGAAATACTGCTTGACATCTTCAGGAAGCTGGGACGCTATTGGAAGTTTTCCCTGAAATTCTATTGATAATTCTTCAAAGGCATCGGTAATGGCGCAGGGCTCGGTGGTGATAAGCACTCCGTCCTGCTCTGACACCACAGAGGTAATACGCCCCATAAGACCTATATCCCAGCTAACGATAATGGCACCGGGCTGCAACTCGTCCGATTCAGTCCCGGGAGGAAAACGAAGGCCGCGTTCGCCATCCAGTTCCGGAGTTACAGCGGCAAAGGTGCTGTCCACGTTTATGGCATTCTGCGCCAGGGATGCATTCTTTACTGCGCACACGCACTCCCCAAACCCGCTGGTATCGGGAAGACAACGGCGAAAACCGGTGCCGTACGGGCAATCGCAGGTCTCAATATCAAAGCGGTCACATACGCCGGCAGGCCCGGGAACGGATGCATCTTCCCCTGAACAGGCAAGAAACTGCAACGCACCCATACACAACACCAAAAATACCAGTCTCAATGAGATTAGACGGGGCATGGAAATTCTCCTGTATATGATGGATCCCAAACTGCATATGTATGTTTTATATCGTAGTAAAACACAAACCTTTGTCAAGATATTTATCCAGTCAATTCAATCGGATACCATATAGCAAGCACGCAACACGCACCACTCCCTTTAGAGAAATGGCATAAGCATCAGAATCATCAGCCCCCTGTGTGATCTAATATTAGAGGATTTTATCTGGCGGCCCTATTGGGGGCCAGCCCCTCTGGCATTCCGGGCAGCGGTCAGTTTTGCCAGCAGTTCCGGATTCGGATTGTGGTCAAAATAATATGCCTTGAAAAAGCTTATGTCCCGGTCTATCTGCGAAACCTCAAGCTGTGGCAGCCGTTTGGTCAGATAATGGTCAAAAAACTCCGGAAAGGGAATGTACTGCAGCTTAAGCCGGGGATTGGCCTTTAACTGTTCCAGCATTTCGGGCTGATACCGGGACATATAGACCGGCACATCGTTGATTACCAATACCTGAAGTTCAATATACTCCTTAAAGGGCACGGGCATGAACTTGGGTAAAAAGAGGTCGGGATTGCGCTTGCCATAATACTCCGCATCCATGCGGCGCTCATGTCCCGGTCGCCCCCGGGTGCCTTTAAAGGGCTGGTGGGCGATATGCTCATCGGTCAGGCCATAGCCGTCAAGGATGGGCAATTTGCTGTAATATCCTTCCATGCCCACCGAAAGGGTGGCGTACAGAGGTCTTTTCTCAAAATCCTTAAATGCCATGCCCAGCACTTTGCCCCGCTGAACATTGGCGTTATCGATAACCATGGGATAAAACTGCGTCACCGGATACCATGTGGGTTCATCACCGATATAGCTGTAACCCACAAACTGCTTCAACTCCGAAGCCCGGGGATGCAGGCAGATAACCGAAATACCGAGAATAAAAACCACCAGAGAAAATGCTCTCAATTTTGAGGCTCTGAACCCCGCCGTGTTCTTCTCACCGGTAAAGAAGGTATTCACCAGCCACTGTTTGGCGTTGAGTTCAAGGCATATCAGAAACAGGGGGATCAGGGAGATAAAAAACCGACCGTGCATAAAATCGCCGCCAACCTTGACGATATACAGGGTAGTCAGAGTGATTGACAGACCGCAGAAAAAGGTAAGCTGCGCCAGATGGCGCTCCTTGTGTTTCACAAACAACAGCACCGCAAAAAATGGTGCCAGCAGCCAGTAGCCTTCGGCCAGCAAAAAGGTTTTCAGGTACAGAAACCCGTGACTGAAATAGCTCTGATCCGCCATTTTGGCGTAATAGGTATTGGGAAAGGGATAGCCGTAATAGGCATAGCGCCAGACAAAATAGGGCAGATATAGCAGGATAAAGGGCAGCGCAAAGGCCGCAAGGTGTTTCAGGCCTGCAATGCGTTGGCTGCGGGAGCCATTCAAAACCGCAACGATCATGGTTGCGCCCATGCTGATGTAAAAGAGCGCCTGATCCGGCCGGGAAAGGGTGGCCAGAATAAAGCATAACCCCGAAATAAACGCTCCCCGGGCATCGGGCCGGGCGATCCAGGCCCACAGGCCGCAGACCACAAAAAACGCAGCCATGGAGGTTTCCAGACCCGAGGTGCCAAAACTGATAAAGGGATAGCTCATGGCCAGCAGCAGCGGGGTAAGGGGCACGGACCGGCCAACACCTGAGGGCAGCGGGTCAACCCGACGAATGATGGCAAAGGCCACCAGCAGCGTGCCGGTCATAAACACAAGATTCAGCACCACTGCGGCTTCCGGGGCCGGAATATGCAGCCATATGGCCGCAGCCACAAGCACGGTCCACAGGAAATTCGTATATCCCTCTACCCGCTCGCCCGGATTAAATACAAGGCCGTGGCCCTGGGCAAAGTTTTCCGCGTAGCGAAAGGTAATAAAAGCATCATCACCAACCCACATGCGATCAATGGCAAACCACAGGGCCACCACAACAGCGCATCCAAGCACAAGCCAGGCCGTGGGTGACCACTGTAAAGCCCGTGTACCATAGTGGCTCAAGGGGGAGTTTTGGGGCCGGAGCAACAGCACCAGCAGGGCGGCAAGGGGACCGGCCAGCATAAGCAGGTTATGCCCGGCGGAGGATAACACCTGGGGCATATCACGCAGGCTGAAGGTTATACCCACAACCAGAATAATGATCAGGATTACCGTTGCGGCGATCGTGCCGTATGTTTGTTTTGTTTGATTCATGTCGCCTTGTCAGTTCCCGGGTCTCTGCCTGCCAGTGTTGATACACACCCGAATATGCTACAGGGATTCCCGGTATTGTCAACGATGCGGCGCAATTGTCCCCCCTCCCCTGCCCGATTTGGTATATTGCCCCTTTAAACTACAAAACCCGATACTCGAAAAGAGTATCGGGTTTGTTTATAGAGGAGAACCTTAGGCGCCTTGTATGGGCTCCTGAGGCGAATTGCTTGTCAGGACATTTTCCTGCTTGTCTACCATTTTGCCCAGATATTCCGGCAGTTCCAATCCCGCCATTTTCGCAACTTCCTGCAACGGCGGCAGGGATTTGATCATGCTGCTGGCAAAGTTGGCTGTGGATGATCCGTTCCCGGCACCGTTGTTGCCGGAATCCCAGACCGTGATCTTATCGATCTTCAGGTTCTTGATTGCTTCGGTCTGCAGTTTGACGATTTCATCAAGCTTTTCAATCATGAGCAACACACCGGCAGCCTTGGCGTCACCTGCGCAGGATTCGACCAGCGCCAGGTAACCGGCGGCTTTCGCGTCCAGCAGGGCCTTGGTGCCCTCGGCTTCGGCAAAATAGCGGGCTTTGATTGCGTCAGCCTCACCCTGTGCTTCCCGGCGTTGTTTTTCGGCTTCTGCCTCGGCGGCGATCTCAATTTTCTGCTTGTCGATTTCTTCACGCACGACCTCGGCGGCCCGCAGACGTTCCTGTTCCATTTTATATTGTTCGCGCTGGATAGCCGCTTCTGCCTGACGCTTGGCCACTTCACCCAGCTGATCGGCTTCAGCCTGCCGGACGGCCAGGGTAGCCTCGGCTGATGCGATGTCGGCTTTGGCCTTGTTTTCACCGGCCACGGCGCTGGCCTCCTGCTGTTGCACATAGATGCGCTGCTCAGCCTCAGCCTGTTTTTCGCCCTTGACAGCCTCTGCTTCCTGCTGTTGCACATAAATACGTCTGTCCGCCTCGGCCTGTTTTTGGCCCTTGGTGGATTCTGCGTTGTTTTTGGCAACCTCAATATCCTTTTCCCGGTAGGCCGAAGATTCGCCGATAGCGCCAAGCTTTTCCTGATCCGCCACATCCACCTTGGCTTTGTTCACCGCTTCGGAGGCAGCTTTCTTACCAATGGATTCGATGTAATCCGACTCGTCAGTGATATCGGTGATATTCACATTGATGAGGTACAGGCCCACTTTGTTGAGTTCCGGCTCCACATTCTTGCGGATTTCTTCAAGGAAACGCTCGCGGTCCTGGTTGATTTCCTCAATCGTCAGCGAGGCAACGGTCAGACGCAGCTGTCCAAAAATGATCTCTTTGGACATCTCTTCTATTTCTGCCCCGGACAGGCCCAGCAGACGCTCGGCGGCGGCATTCATGATCTCGGGCCGGGTGGAGATACCGACGGTAAAGGTTGATGGCACGTCAATACGGATATTCTGCAAAGACAAGGCGTTTTGCAGGGGAATGGCAATGGTCATGGGGGTCAGGCTCAAATATGCGCTGTCCTGAATCAGCGGCCATACCAGGGTACCACCACCATGGATACAGATCGCGCTTTGACCGGCACCCACTTTACCGTAGATCACCAGAATCCTGTCAGAAGGACAGCGCTTGTAGCGTGAAGCAAGGAAGGTAATGGTGCTCAGGACCAGGAAGGCCAAAGCAGCAACAACAATCAGCCATAACATTGTCATGTTAAAACCTCTCACATACAGTTGGGAACAATTACTTCCGTTTGACGAGGACGGTTCCGCCGTCCAGCATCTCCATAATTTCCACTAGTTCGCCTGTTTTGATTTCCAGGCCATCTTCTGATTTTGCCAGCAACTCCTGCATACGGTTGTTAACCGTCACATTTACCTTGCCGTTGCCGTTTTCCGGGATACGGGTGTACACAGTAGCGCTCTGCCCGGTCAAATCACCGAGCCGCACGGTGCCGCTGGATTGCAGGGAGGCGGCAAAGGCAAAGATTTTGCCGATAATCCAGATGGACAGCAGGCCTGCGGCCACGGCGCCCCCAAAGGCAGGATAAATACCCCAGTCGTCTCTGGATGCCGCCAGACCCACCAGACCGAACATCAGGCAGAAGGTCACCAGGCTTTGAAACGATATGGCTTTAAAGCTGGCATCGGAATCGGTGCTGGGGCCGGTATCCAGATCGACATCGAGGCCGGGATCAATCCCTGCATCCGTGTCAATACCATCACCTACACCGGCAAATTGCAGCGCAATGACAGTTATGAAGCTAATGCCCCCAAACACAGCAAATCCAGCGTAGATGAGCTCAATGGCACTCATGTTATCCAGCATTCCACATTCCTTAACATCTCTGTTTTGTGTTGTCCGGCTATACAGACTATGGCATTCACAGACATCCAACCCCAGGCATTCTGCCGAAAGTAAAAACATCCAGGACCTGCACCTAATCATTTATGATTAAATACTAATATATTGCCCGGCTTTTTGCAATGACAAATTCTCTGACTCCCCGGAAAACAGCTTAACAGATGGTAAAAATGTGAAGGCGTGAATCCCGCGCATATTACGGATATACAGCACTGCTTTAAACGACAAAACCCGATACTCGAAAAGAGTATCGGGTTTGTTTATAAAGGAATGGTGGAATTGCGACACTGCGAAAGGTTCACAGTCAAAAACACCGCCATTGATCTGGCGTCGCTTACCGGGGCAGGTCAATCTTCCCGCTTAAGTTGCTTGACAATCCGATCAAAATCGCTCTCAAAAAGCCGATCCTGGATAATACGGTACTTTTCGAATTCGCTCTCGGCATGGGCCCTGGCAATTTCCGCAGTCACTTTCCCTGCGTCCTGCAGAATTTCCCGGTCGGTTGCTTCGATAAACTTATTCAAACGGGTTTCCCAATCCTGCATGGTCATCGGGATCTTACGAAGAGCCATATCTTCCGCTACATCCAAATAGGCGGAAACCAGCCGTCCTAACTGCGCCATTTCATTTTCGGTCAAGTAGTTTTTGGCCACACTGACATCAAACTTCTGGATTTTTCCTCTCGGAGCATCCTGCCAGCTGATCAATCCCATGTGTTGTTTTTGATGGTCTGCCCGGTCTACGATCACCTCTGCCGCTGTTTGGCCATGAATGGCCCAATGAAGTTTATTCTGGACCGTCGCAAAAAAGCGTTTTGTTGCCTTGGCGGTCACATCATAGTCAACGGATGTAGCATAGATATCGGTAATTTTCTGGTAGAACTTGCGCTCGCTTAAGCGAATTTCCCGAATACGCTCCAGCTGCTCCTCAAAATATTGCTCGGTCAGAATGGAACCACCGCTTTTTATGCGTTCATCATCCATCACGTATGCTTTGATGGTGTACTCTTTTATGATTGTGGTCGCCCATTTGCGAAACTGCACAGCACGTTCCGAATTGACCTTGTAACCAACGGCAATAATGGCAGAAAGATTATAATGCTTGGTGTTGTAGTTCTTGCCGTCGGCAGCAGTTATCCGAAAATTTCGGATAACTGAATCTTCCTGCAATTCACTATCACTGAAGATCCTCTTTAAATGATAGTTGACTGTCCTGACATCAACATCATAGAGAGCTGCCATCATTTTCTGAGTCAACCAAACATTCTCGCCCGCATAGACAGCTTCAACACCATCCTCGCCACTGGCCGCTATAAACGTCAGGTACTCGGCTGCCGAGGATCGAACGATGGCGTTCTCTTTTTGGGTGAATTTCTTCAGTTCTTTATTCTTACCCTTTGCCATTCAACTTTCCTTTTCCCGTCAGAGAAATCAACATATTGCAAGGATGGCTGACCACGGTAAATCTGTCAATATGAAAGCCCTGACAATACTGCGATAACATTACATGAAAAAGTGTCGGGAACGCTTGGGCGGACTGCTCAAGTTTTAGCTGCGTAAAAACAGGACAGATGGAAAAATCGGGCAACTTTTCAGCTAACCCACTGAATTACATAAGGTATATTTGATTCTACTTTTTTGACCTTACGTCATGATGTATCAGCGGCTAAAACCCCCGGATTTTACGGATATACAGCGCTGCTTTAAACAACAAAACCCGATACTCGAAAAGAGTATCGGGTTTGTTTATAGAGGAATGGTGGAGCTGAAGGGATTCGAACCCTCGACCTCTTGAATGCCATTCAAGCACTCTCCCAACTGAGCTACAGCCCCACTCGTAGAAACGTGGAGGCACCGACCGGATTCGAACCGGTGATGGAGATTTTGCAGACCTCTGCCTTACCACTTGGCCACGGTGCCAGGCAAAAAAAATGGAGCGGGAAACGGGATTCGAACCCGCGACGTCAACCTTGGCAAGGTTGCACTCTACCACTGAGTTATTCCCGCTCACATGGATTGCTTGGTTCAAAACTATAAAGAGCAACGGCAGGGATAATATCTATACGGGTACCCCCGGATTGTCAAGTAAAAAGCAAAAAAGATGCATAAAAAAATCCCCCAAAAATCAGGCACTAAAAAGGCCGCATCCCGGCAGGGATGCGGCCTTAAATCATAATGCTGATTTTACTGCGGAATCAGAATTTTGCCTGCAGCTGAAGGGCGAAGCTGACGGGATTGGTGACGTCTTCTTCTTCGTATACCTTCTGCAGATCGGTGTTCACCTGTTCGTATTTGAACATGTTGAAATCTTCCATGTATCCGACTTCAAGCTGGGCGCTGAGCATCTTGGAAAACTCGTAGCGGGCCATGAATTTGAAGGTCATGATGTTGGAAGGTTCAAGGTTCCGGGGCAGCACCGCACGAATCTGACGGGTCAGATAGGTGGAGGAGGCAGAGGTCTCACGCTCTTTGTACACGGTGACGTACTTGTTGCCGTCCAGATCCGTCAGGGTCTTGCGGGCGGGGATCAGGTATTCAAAGCCTACACCCAGCACCAGGTGAGCCGGTTTAATGCGATAATCGGCATTGAAGCGCATACGGTGTTCGCCGGAAATCTCCAGGGTGGAACCGTTGAGCTGATCGTTTTCCGGGAAGGCATAGAAGGGAGGATCGCCATGAGGACCGTCAAAGATCAGGAACTCAAGGTTACGGTAGAAATAGGAGGCGTGCAGCCGCAGATCGGTGAATACCCGGGCTTTGGCATGCACTGCAATACCCAGCGCCTCAAAATCCGTGGTAGCGATGGAGCCCTTCTTGATTTCGTCGTCAGTGGCGCCCACAGCGACGTTGGTGAACTTACGCAGGTTCTCCTTCATATAGGTCATGTCACCGGACAGGGAGACGGCCCAGGAGCCTTTATAGCTGGTGTCATCGGGGCTGACAAACAGGTTACGGGGATCACGGCGGTACAGATGCAGATCCAGAGGATCGCCAATGGGATCGCCAAGGGCCAGAGCCAGACGGGCGGAAACACCCTGAGCCACGATATCGTCGGCATTGGTGTCTTCTCCCAGGGCTTCCAGATCAAGCTCGTTGATCATGGGGTTGTCACCCTTTTGGATGAATCCGCCGTTGACATCAAGCTGGATGGACAGGTTGGTGTCATCCAGTACGGCAATATCCTGCCGCACACCACCACCGAACATACCGGCATAGGTGGTCTTGGCAGAACCGGTGCTGGCGCCGGAGGAGCTGTCCAGCTCGTCACGGTTGGTCTGCTGATGGGTTTTCAGACCGGCAAAAGCATAAAAGGAGGTGCCGCCGAACTGGCCGTGACCGGTCAGACGCACGCCGGGAACTACTTCGGTGTTCTGGGGCCAGCTGTTTTTGCCGCCCCAGGTCAGCTCGTAGCTGTAACCCAGCAGGAAGCGCTCGGCGTTCAGGGGAAAGCCGGTAACTTCGATGTAGTTTTTCTTTTCCTCGTCAAAGGCATAGCGCAGGCCCACAAAGGAACCGTCGTCCTTCAACTTATACTCACCGTCGCCCTTGTAGGCAAAACGCAGCACAAGGCCGGCCTCGGTGAATACGCCGGGAAGGAATCCGTCCATGTTTTTGTACAGAACCAGGTGGGTATCAGCCACATCGGTGCTGTTTTCAAAATCGTGGCGACCATTGTTGATGTCAATGGAAGGAGTAAAGCTGTCGTTGTGCCGCAGGTTGTCGTCGCTGAAGGTGAAGGTAATCCACACATCCATAAAGTCGGAGAACTGGGCGAAGGCGCTCTTTTCTTCAGCTTTCTTTTCGACGGGCTTTACGGGCTCGTTGACGTTTTTGCCGGGTTTCGGCATGTCAGCGGGAGCCAGTTCCAGCGCTTCGGGATCGACACAGATGCCATCTTCCATAACGCCGGAGGGACAAGGCTCGGCGGCTTTGGCCTCGGGCTTGGCAGCCTCGGGCTGGGCTTCAGTCTTTTCGGCAGCTTCCGTGGGCTGGGAATCGATGATTTCGATAGCCCGGGCAGAAGGCGCAAGCATAAGGCTTGCAACCAATACGATGATTGAGACACGAATGGTGTTCATAAAATTAACCTCTTTTATCGCTGAATCAGTGCGTTCGACGCATGTCGCTTACTGAACAAAGTCTTCCGCAAAGCGGGGCACAATAATATATCCGGCGCTGAAGTGCTGCTTCAGGTTACCGCGAACCAGACTGATGGTTTCGCCGCCATGCTCCAACGGATTGAAGTCCGGCAGGGCATCCTGGGTTACCACCATAAAGTCCTTGGAACCGCAGGTAAATCCACCGGGCCACTGACCATACTTCATGTAGGATTCGCGCTGGCTTTCGTTCAGCGTGCCCACACAGATGTTGCGGACTTCCACCAGACCGGCTTCCCATGGCTCAACTTCCACCGGCGCATTGTCGAACATTGCAGCGGTCAGTTCTTTGGACACAATACCCACGCTGGCCATTTCCTCCGGAGTATCGCACTTCAGGTCGCGTTTGACCTGCCAGTCCGGGAAGGAACTGATTTCGGTAAAGCCGTAGAAATCGCTGACCATGCCGCTGAAGTAGCGCATCTCACTGCAGACTTCCACATAGGGAGGACTCCAGGTGTAGACATAGACATGGGCGTATTCCTGGCCCGGCTCCTCAACGTCGGTAACGTAAAAGCCTTCGCGGCCATAGCCGGAAATCACCAGCTTACCCTCGGTAATCACCACGGAACGCTCGGACAAGGCCCGCTCGTTCTGCTCCTGATCATAGGTATACCGCATGATTTTCTGCATGTTGGCAATGGTGGGACGACAGAAGTACACTTCATCGCTGGCTCCAACCGTCACGCCGGGCAGATCGCGGTCAACTTTGTTATACTCATCCCTGACATCGGAAAGAATCTCTTCCACAATGATACGGGCCTTGCCGTATCCCCACTTGACGGTAAAGCCAAGATCATCGCCGTGGCCTTCAATGATATTGGTGTAAGCAAAGAGCTTGCTTTCATCAACCGAAACAACTGCGTTGCTGTCGGTAATCAGGCCGGTGGCGATTTTGATTTTCACTCTGGAATTGTAATCCTCTGCCACTTTGCCATCAAAGCCAATGGCTTCAATGTTAAAGCTCAGAGGAACTTCACCGTCATACTCGGGACGGTTATCCACAGAGGTGGGGGGAGGCGTTGTAAAGGTTACCTTAAAATGGCTGATTGCGCTGGTCAGTCCCGCTGTTGGCCCGGCTGCATCATCCTGGGTGCAGGCGACTGCAAACAGGGCCATCACTGCCAGCACTGCCCACCGTACTCCAATTGTATTTTTCAGGTAGTTCATGGCAGCATCTTTGCTCGGTAATCAACGGTGCATTTGTCGATCTTATTCTTTGCCATAAAATCGTTCAGAATGTCCCGAAGACTGATTTTGGTGTCAAACTGGGTGGTGTTGTACCGGAAGGTGTTGAATCCGGAGCCACCGCCCGCCATATAGTCGTTGGTGGCGACCACGAAGGTGGCGAATGGAGCCACCAGGCGATAGTTGTCCACCACCACGGTATCCCCGATAACCACTTCTTTGACTTTGCGTTTACCGCAATCGATCACCAGATCGATACCCGATACCTGCACCTGGTTGCTGCAACCACGGGCGCCGGATTTACGGGCAACAAAGTCGAAGAGTTCCTGCACTTCCAAACCGGAAAGATATACCAGGGCCAGGCTGTTCTCAAAGGGGAAGACCTCGTACATCTTGCCCATGGTGAGATCGCCGGGCGGGAAGTCGGTACGAATACCAAGGGAGTTGGTAATGGAGAAATCGGCGCTGAGACGCGGATACAGACGCATGGCATCGGTCAGCAGATTACCCAAAGCGCTGTCGCCTCGATTTATCCGGGCGCAGGTCCCTGCACCGCTATCATCATGGCGGCAGGTTTCGTCACCACGACAATCCGCCTCGGAGGTACAGGCAAGACCGAGTTCCTGACCACCGTTTGCAGCGGCCTCAGGATCAACATCTTCGCAGATGCCATCGGTGCATACCTGATTATTGCAGCAGCTTTCATCGTCGGAACAGTTCTGTATGGCGGTTTCCTTCCGAAGGAATCCGGTGGAGGAACTGCCGATGGAGCGATTCATGTCCTGGGCAATGGAAAGCGCCTGGTCAAAGGGCCGCAGCATGTTGTCCACACCGGGATCATTGGGCAGGCAGTATTCGCTGCACACGCCCTCAATACCGCCGCCGCTGTTATCCAGGGGCAAATCGGCCAAAGCAATACCTGCGGGAGCCGTATCTTCTTCATCTTCAAAGACCAGATCGTCGGCATCCCGGGGCAGCACTTTGAAGTTCTCAAAGCTGTAGGACAAAATGCCCCGCAGCACTTTGAGTTTTGTGCCGTTGGTGAGATCGCCCAGGGGATACCGATACATGGCGTCATCCATCCGCAGGCCGGTGACGCTGTCATCGGCGCGGTTGATGGCCTTGAGTTCAATTTCGTTATATCCCAGGTCGCCGTTGGTGACTTCCACATCGTGGACTTCCACCAGCACGCCTTTGTAGGCTTCGCTCAGGATGCCGTTGTTGGCGATTTTGGAAGGATCGTCAATGATAACCGCTTTGGGTTCTTCGCCCTCAACGGCTTCGGACAGCACCTTGATGGAGGTGGCGCGAATCTGGGTAAGGCCGCTGTATTCGTCCACAGAGCCGTTGATTTCCAGCACAGCACCACGGCCCGGAGCGCCGCCTTCAATGGAGATACCGGCGTCAAAGACAACCTGCATGCCATGGAACGCGCCGGTCTGTGCGTCAGATACGAACATGCCGTCCAGATTACCGGTGCTGCTGACGGTAAAGCGGGAGCTTACCTGCTTTACGCCGTACATCCATACCGTGCTGCCAACGCCGGGTTTCTGGGGATTGTCATCGGCCAGAATATCCCACACACCGTTGGTGGCGCAGGGACGATACCCGGTGTCGTCGGGCCATGTGGGGCAGGAGTTTTCGATATCCACCGATTGTCCGCCGACCTCAATGGTGCATTTCCGGCAACGGGTGTCGATGGGGAAGATGTTATGATTGTAATCAATAACCTCTCCATCCATAACCATGGCATCAAAGCGGGTCAGATATTTCATATCCACGCCGGAATGCACGATCAGCACCCGCTTGCCTTCGGGGTTCATGACCTCGATGGGCGGAGAGGTGATGGTGTGGTTATGGCCGCCAAAGACCAGGCCCACGCCCTTGATCTGCCTAAAGGTGGCGCGGTCATCGTCAAGCCCCATATGAGAGGCAACAACAACCAGATCAACCATGGGGCGAATCCGGGGCACCAGCTCGCTGAGCACTTCAATGGCGTTGGCCCCCATAATACCCAGGCTGTTGCCAAAGATGGGCAGACTGGTAATGGAACCGTAATCACCCATGCCGATAACCGCCATGCGGAAGCCATCGCGCTCCAGGATAACATAGGGCCGGGTCATACTGGCCAGCTTTTTGTTACCCTCCAGGCTGGGATCTTCAAACACATAATTGGCCAGCACAAAGTGAGGACGGCCCGCAACTTTTTCCAGCTGGCTCACCAGCGCGTTGGTGCCGTTATCGAATTCGTGGTTACCAATCACCATGACATCAACACCGGAGTGATGGATACCCAGAATTTCCACCTGACCTCGCATCAGGTTGAAAATCGGGGCGCCCTGAAAAATATCACCGCTGTCGATATAGAAGTTCAACCCGGAAATATCCCGCTGCCACTTGAGCAACTGCGTTAAGCGGGAAACGCCACCATAGGGGTTGGTTTCCGGCTTCAGCAGATCCATGCGCTTATCGGTGCCGTTTGCAGAGGGATCGCCGATAAAGGGGAAGTATTTGGAGTGGGTGTCTGTAGTGTGAAAAAATGTCACCTTTCGGGGAACATGGGCCGGACGGTCCGTCTCCAGTTCCGCTTCAAAGGTGTTTGAACACGAAACAGCGGCGATTGCAAATGCAATCGCCGCCATAAAATGTACTACCGTTCGGGTGCGTCTCTTCATAAGAGACTCCTCATGATGCTATTGCCTGCCACAACGATTATTCGTTGGCAGCGCAGGGGGTCAGTGTCGTTGTAAACGCGAAATCCGCATCATTGGCATCGGTGTCCGTTCCGTTGGGAAGACGGGCAATGGAGCCGGTGATCTGGTCAGGATCAATAAAGGTTACATCAGCCGGGGCGCCAACAGTGCCTTCACACACGGCATAGGCGCTGTTATCAACGCAGCCTTCATAGCTGACAGCGTCAATCACACTGTCGTCAGCGATCTTGATAATGGCGATGGCATCAGGTGCACCATTCTGAATTTTGTGAGTACCAGCGCCTAAGCTAAAGGTAAGCGCACAGGTGCCCGGGGCGGTTACGCCTTCACCATGCAACAGAGCATACTGGCCAGCTTCCAGGGTGCCGGAAAGCGCGATTACATGTAACGGATCAGAGGAATCAGGATAAATGTCGCCATTTGAACCATTCACCCGAATAACGGCCAGACCATCAAGGGAGATGGCGGCATCGGAAGCGTTATACAGCTCAATGTATTCCGCATTTTCATCAATGGCCTGAGGCATATCATAATCAACTTCGTTGATCACGAGGCCCGCAATCACCGGAGCTACATCGGTGTCAACGTCGTCAACATCGTCAACGGTGTCAATGTCATCAACATCGCCGTCCACAACAGTGCCAACCACCATGTCGGCAGCGTCCCGGGGGGTCACTTTGTGGTTGCTCCAGGAATAGAATACAAAACCGGTGATGGAAGTGTACACGGTGCCAACAGTGGGAAGAGTGAAATCGAAAATTTCGCTGTCAATCATCAAACCGCCGGTAACTTCGAAATCACCATGACCAAGGTCGCCGTTGGTGACGGTGACGTTTTCCACGGTAACCAGCACGCCTTCATAGGCTTCGGCATCCGCACCGCCGGTGGCGATGGTGGAAGCATCGGCAATCACAACCGGAGCAACCGGGGTGCCGTCACCGGTTTTGGTGATGGCAGTGGCTCTGATCTGGCTGTTGTCATGATACTCTTCGTAGGTGCCTTCGATGGTCACAATGGAGCCAATGGCAATACCGGTGGTATCCACTTCAAAGAAAGTTACCTCAATGCCGCTGAACTGACCACCGGCGGGATCGGCAACAAACATACCGTCAAGGTTATCGGAAACGCTGAACACATCAGACATAACCACAACGCCTTCAACGGAAACGGCAGTGTCCACGGTCACGTTACCCTGCTGAATTTCCGGAATGGTAGTGGTGGTGACAACGGTGTCGACATCGTCCACGGTGTCCACATCGTCGACATCGCCATCCACGGTGCCAGTCACCATGTCATTGGCGTCACGGGGAAGAATTTTTGCTTCATCAAAGGAATAGAAACCAAAACCGGTCAAAGCGGTGTACACGGTGCCGTTTGCAGGAAGATCATAGTGGAACAAATCGTCATCCACCAACAGGCTGCCGGTAACTTCAAACTGGCCATGGCCCACTGCGTTGTCGGTAACGGTCACGTTTTCCACGGTAACCAGCACGCCTTCATAGGCTTCGGCATCCGCACCGCCGGTGGCGATGGTGGAAGCATCGGCAACCACGGCAGGAGCAGGCATGGTGGCGGTACCGGTAATGGTCACGGTATCGGCATTGATCTGGCTGTTGTCATAGTATTCCTGGTAGGTGCCAACCAGGGTGACTTCCACGCCGGGGATAAGGCCAAACTCATCAATGGTGTTCAGGAAGGTAACCTGAATACCACTAAACTGACCACCGGCGGGATCGGCAACAAACATACCGTCAAGGGTGCCGGACACT
>Ga0209475_10002744_pt1 | contig 17217 bp, 12 predicted proteins | sample tdDd471_FD_187128 | JGI IMG/M metagenome (GOLD analysis project Ga0209475, IMG submission 187128) | Marine sediment microbial communities from the Atlantic coast under amendment with organic carbon and nitrate - tdDd47.1 (SPAdes)... | ecosystem: Environmental > Aquatic > Marine > Coastal >... | reverse complement strand
CATGTTCGCGGCACGTCGCGAGAGCTCCTCGGCGGCCCACGCTACGTCGAGCCGCGAGCGCACCGGGCGCCGGGTCGCGAAGCGGCGGTTCGCCTCGACCGTCAGCAGCTGGGCACCGGCGCGAGCGTCCTCGAGGGCAAGCTCGGCTTCGGTGACGGCGGCTTCGGCGGTCTCGACGTGCCCGTCGAGCGCAGAGCGATCGCTCAGCGACGCGGCCGGGACGTCGAGCAGCTCGGCAAGCTGGACGACCGTCGTGGCCGGGTCGAGCAGCGCCTCGACGACCGGGTCGGCGCCGGGCACCGCCACCGTCGCCGCGGTCGAGCGGACCCCGTCGGCGATGGCGCGCGCCGGCTCGACCGCCGACCGCCACTGGGCGCCAAGGGTCTCGGCCAGCGTCCGCGTCGGGCCGGTGGCTTCGGGTTCGGTCGGTGCCGCCTCGGTCGGGTCGGCATCGGCAGGATCGGAGCCATCTGGCTCGACGTCGCCTGACGGCGCCTCATCCCCCGAACCCTCGTCGCTCGTCGGTTCGCCCGAACCTTCGTTCTCGGCTGCGTCGTCGCCGGGGGCCGCGTCGCCGGACCCGCCGGACGCGTCGTCGCTCGGTGCCTCGCCGGAGCCGACTTCGAGCTCCGGCTCGCCGTCGCCGGGCTGTGCCAGCACGACGCCGCCGACGCAGAGCAGCAGGCAGGCGAGGACCGCCCACAGTCGGCGGCGAAGCGGCGCGCCGCCCCACGATGAGGTGGCGCCCCTCAGAACGTCACCTCGGCCCGCCAGGGCCGGCACGTGGCGCGGTTGTCCTGATTGATGACGAGGACGTGCAGCGTGCCGTTGTCGTTGCCGTCACCGGGCGTCGAGTCGAGCCGCAGGACGAGGTCGTCGCGCACGATGGCGGCGATCTTGTTCGTCGTGCGCTCGGCCGAGCAGCAGCCGAGCTGGCCCTCGTGCTCCCACACCGTCGAGCCACCCGCGCAGCCGACGGGCCACGACCGCGGCTCGTCGTACGTCCAGAACAGGCAGACCAGGTCGGCGATGTCGGCGTGCTGCAGACGCACCTGCGGGTACAGCCCCTCGAAGTCGGCGGCGTCGCGCACGCGGATGCGGTGCCAGTCGTAGTCGCCCGCCGTCTCGATGGCGCCGGTCAGCACGAGGGTCTCGGTGCTGCTGTCTGCGATGGGTCCGAACTCCGGCCCGCCGAAGTCGGCGTCCGAGCCGTCGGCGCAGACCGCCGAGGTACCGTCACAGGACCATGCCGCGGGGTCGTCCCACGTCGCGTCGTCGCATTCGCACGGCGCGTCGGCCACCGCCGCCGGCGGCGCGTCGCAGCCGCCACAGAAGTCGATGGTGTCGCCGACGCAGACGAGCGCTTCGAACCCGTCGCACTCGAGCCGCCCGGTGCCGCACGCGCCGCAGGGGTCGTCGGGCGCGCCCTCGATCGGATTGCAGCCGCCGCACGGGTTGGACGCGATGCCCTCGCAGACCACTGCGTCGCCGTCGCAGACCCACGTGCCGCAGCCGCCGCACTCGGTGCCGGGCTCGCCGTCGAGCGGCTCGCAGCCACCGCACTCGTTCACCGCGTTGCCGGTGCACACGAGGGCGTCGCCCTCGCAGGCCCACGTGCCGCACAGGTCGTCACACGAGGCGCCGATCTCGGCCGCCGGATCGCCGCAACCGCCGCAGGGGTCGAGCGCTGCGCCGTCGCAGGGCCCGCCGCCGTCGGTCGCACCGGTGTCGCTGCCGACCGCTGTATCCGACGCGTCGAACGCGGCATCGGCGTCGTCGTCGAACACGATGCACCGCCCGCCCGAGCAGACGCCCGACACGCAGTCGTCGTTTCGCTCGCAACCGACCTTCTGGGGCAGCGTGCTGTCGTCGAACGAACAGCCGCCGAGGGTCAGAAGGGCAAGTGCCGTCAGCAGGGGCCAACGCATCATGACATCGGGGCATACAGGGGCACGATCGAGTACCACGGGTCGGGGCAGTGTTCAAATCGAAGTCCGCACGGACCCGGCGATTGTCGGGCTCGGTGGGGGCGTGACTTGCGTCGCTCCGCCGCCCGGCCGATCCTGTGGCGAGCCCCGCCCCCGGATCTCGTCATGAACCCGATGTATGCATTGCTGCCCCGTCGCGCATCGCGCCTCGGCCTCGCCGCGCTGGTCGCGGTCCTTCTGGGCGGCGCGGCCGGGTGCGGCGGGTCCGGTGACGACGGCGGATCCGGTGCGGACATCGGGTCCACCGCCGACACCGGCGCGAGCGACGCGTCCACGGACGTCGCGGCCGATGCGACCGAGGATGCCACTGCGGATGGGGGCAACGACACCGGCGACGACGCGCCCGACGACGTGTCGGCCGATACCGCCGACACGTCGGACGCCGGCGGCGACCCCGCGCCGCCGATCGACGAGGCGCTGACCTGCCGCATCGCCGACCCGCCGTCGCGCTCCGTCCGGCCGGGCGACGACCTGATGCGCGTTACCCTCGATGCCCCCGACGCGGTCTGCAACGACGGCACGCCCGGTGTGTTCTACGTGCGCCCCGGATCCGGAGCGAACGCCGACCGCTGGGTCGTGTGGTTCGAAGGCGGTGGCGGCTGCACGTCCGCCGCGACCTGCGCCGAACGGTGGTGCGGCAACAACGTGCCCACGGCGCCGTCGAAGATGAGCTCGCGCTGGGCGCCGAACGGCATCGTCGGCACCGGCCTCTTCGCCGACACGCTCGCCGACGGCGCGCCCAACGCGTTCGCCGACTGGACCCACGTCGTTCTCTACTACTGCAGCTCGGACGCCTGGGCCGGGCGGGTCGACCAGGACCGGGTGGTCGACGAGACGGGCATGTGGCCCGACTACGCGATCCGGTTCCGCGGTCAGGCGATCCTCGACGCCGCCCTCGAGCGCCTGCGTGAAGGCGCGGAGTCCGATGACGCCTCGGTGCGGCTGCCGTCGCTCGGCGCCGCAACGACGCTCGTGATCTCGGGCACGTCCGCGGGCGGCGCGGGCGCGCGACTGAACATCGACCGCATCGCCGCGCCCCTCGTGGCCGCCAACCCCGACCTCGACCTGCGGCTCGTCGTCGACGCCGGCGTCGTGCCGCGTGAGCCCGGGCCCGAGGTCACCGCCGAGGAGGTCGCAGCCTTTCACGAGCGCTCCGCCGCGATCGCCACCGGCTTTCGCGGCAGCGACACCGACGCCTCGTGCCTCGAGGCGCACGCCGACGACCCGTCCCCCTGCTACGACTCGACGCACGTGCTGCTGCACCACGTCGACCAGCGCACGTTCGTGAAGATGGACGTGAGTGACCCGGTCGACGCGCCGAGCGTGTACGCCGATCTCGCCGCGTTCGAACGCGCGACCCGCGCCGCGCTCGACCATGTCGCCGAGGGGCGGTTCGTCCCCGAAGAAGCGGGGCTCGCGCTGCCCGAGGTCGTGTTCGCGCCGGACTGCCAGCACCACGTCGCCCTCGAGAGTGCCTCGTTCTCGACGATCGGCGTCGAAGCCGACGGGGTCACGCGGTCGTTCCACGACGCCCTCATCGCGTGGCTCGACGATGCGCCGCTGCCCAACCTGGTCGACGGCGGGACGGGCGGAGCCACGTCGGTCTGCGACCTGTCTGCGCCTGCGGGCTGGCCGACCGAGCCGGGGCGCCACAACGTGAACCTCGCCGTGGACGGCGTCGCGCGCTCCGCCCACCTCGTGCTGCCGTCCGGGTTCGACCCGGCCACCCCGACGACCCTCGTCGTGATGCTCCACGGGGCCAGCGGCCAGGCGCGGCCGTTCGCCGACGATCTCGACGAGCTGCGCCGCCTCGCCGACGACCGCGGTGTCGTCCTGCTCTTCCCCCAGGGGCTCGACAACATCGCTGGCACGTCGAGCTGGGCGTGGTCCGACGATCCGATCACCGGCGAGTGGGACGGCACGCCCCCCGACGACGTCCGCGCCATCGCAGCGTTCATCGACACGGCCCGTCGCGACCTCGGCGTCGACGGCGATCTCGTCTTCGTCGCCGGGTTCTCGAAGGGCGGCCGGATGGCCCAGCACTTCGCCGCCGCGCAGCCGGATCGAGTCCGTGGCTTGATCGTCGGTTCGAGCTCGATCGGCAGCACGTTCATGGGCGGGACGGACCTGTTCTTCACCGCCGAGCCCTCCGCGCCGGTGCCGGCCCTGCTGGCCCACGGCACCGCCGACCCGCTGCTGCCATACGCCGGCAGCGCGGACGTCACGTCGTTCGACGACGAGGTGGCCCTGTGGCGCGACGCGAACGGCTGCGACCCGGTACCGGCCACGACCACGTCCGGCGCCGCGAGCCTCGACCGGTACGAAGGCTGCGACGCGCCTCTGCAGGCGATCACCGTCGGCGGGCTCACGCACCGCTGGGCCGAGGATGGCGACGCCACCGGGTTCAGTATGTCCGCGGCTGCGTTCACGTTCATCGACCGGTTCTGACCCGCACACCGCCGCCAGCGACGCGGTCCGCACCTGCCCGTGGGGGCAGTTTCGGCCGTCCACGGGACGCGGTGGTTGCCACCGGACGCCGCACCTCTACAATGCCGCATCGCGCCGGGCTCGCCGGCGCACGCCCTCTGCGTCGAGTCTGCATTTGCCGCGTCTTGTCCCCGTCCTCGGTCTGTGTGCCGCGATCGCCTGGTCGATCCTCGGCGCCGGCTGTGGGCGAACGCAGGACGGATGGGCCTTCGAGCGCGCGCTGCTCGACGCGGACCGCATCGCCGACGACGAGCGCTGGGTCGAGGCGCGCGAGGCGTATCTGGCCATCGCGCCGGACGCGACCCGGGACGACCTGCTGCGCTACATCCGGTTTCGCGTGGCCCTCATGGACCACCGCCGCGGTGCGTGGGACGAGGCGCTCGCCGGCTACGCCGCGGTGTACCGGCACCCGCACTCGATCCACGACCAGTACGCCGGGCGCGCGCTCCTGCGCAGCGGCGAGCTCGTGCTCGAGGCGTGGGACGACCGCGAGGCGTGGCACGACCTGATGGTCGCGACGATCCGCACGTACCCGAACACGACGAGCGCTGACGACGCGCTCTTCGACCTGCGGCGCTGGTACGTCGAACAGGGGCGGGCGTTCGAGCTGACCGAGCTGCTCGCCGAGCTCTTTGTGCCCCTGTCGGACACCGAGATCGGCGACAACCTCGCCTACTGGTCCGCCCGCATTGTCCACGAGGAGCTCGGGCTGCTCGACGAGGCGCTGCCGCTCTACTGGACCGTCGCGTGGAACTACCACCGCAGCGCGCTCGTCGACGACAGCATCTGGCGCATCACCGAGGTCTACCGCGAGCTCGGCCGCATCGACGACGAGTACCGGGTCCTGCTCGACTTCATCGATGGCCGCGAGGTCAGCTGGGTGATGGCGGACTATGAGTCCGAGTACTACAGCGACACCCTCAACCGGCTGGCCGAGATCCACGAAGAGCGCGAAGAGTGGCTCGAGGCGATCGGCATGTGGCGTCGCTACCAGCGCACCTATCCGCTCTCGCTGCGCAATGACGACATCTGGTACCACATCATCGAGCTGCACATGACCCGCGGCTCGAACGCCGACGCCGAGAAGGCGTGGCTCGCCATGCGCGACGAGTACCCGGACTCGCGGTGGGTGCCGCGCGCCCGTGACCTCATCGACGGACGCGGAGGCGACTGGTGATCGAGGTCCGCAACGTCACCAAGTACTACGGCGCCGAGCGTGTGCTCGACGACGTGAGCGTCACCGTGCGCGAGGGGACCCAGACCGGGCTCATCGGGCCGGGCGGCGCCGGCAAGACGCTGCTGATCAAGATCATGTCCGGGCTCGTGCCCCCCGACGAGGGCCAGGTCTTCGTCGACGGCGTCGAGATCACCGGCATGAACGCCATCGAGCTCGCGAAGGTCCGCGAGAAGATGGGCATGCTCTTTCAGAACTACGCGCTCTTCGACTTCATGACCGTCGAAGACAACATCGCGTTCCCGCTGCGGCAGGAAGGCAAGCTCGACGAAGACGTCATCAAGCAGAAGGTCGCCGACATCCTCGAGTCCGTCGACCTGCCCGGGATCCAGCACCAGTACCCGCGCGAGCTGTCCGGCGGCATGAAGAAGCGCGTGACCTTCGCCCGCGCCGTCATCCACGACCCGCCGATCCTGTTCTACGACGACCCGACCGCGGGGCTCGATCCGGTGACGTCCAGCAAGATCTTCATCCTGCTCGAGAAGCGGAAGGTCGAATCCGGCGCCACCAGTGTCGTCATCACCCACGACATCCTCGGCGTCCGCGACATCATCGACGAGTTCGTCATGATCGAGAAAGGGCAGGTGCTCTTTCGCGGCTCGCGGGCCGAGATCGAGGCGACCGATCAGCAGCGGGTGCGGCAGTTCTGGCTCGGGGAGGCGGACTGATGCGTCGCATTCTCGGCATGATCGGCACCGCCTTCATGGGCGCGGCGCACGAGGTGGGCGGCATGCTCATCCTCACGGGGCAGGTGCTGCGGTACCTCGTCCCGCCGCGCCTCGACCCGATGGAGACCTGGCGCAACCTGTACAAGGTCGGGGTCAAGTCGTTCCCGATCGTTGTCGTGACCGCGCTGCTCGTCGGCGCGATCATGGTCATCCAGACCGGCCAGATGGTCGCGGAGTTCGACGCCTTCGGGCTCCTCGGCTGGGGCGCCGGCTTTGCGACCCTGCGTGAGGTCGGCCCGGTCATGATCGGCCTGATGTTCTCGGGCCGCGTCGGCGCGAACAACACCGCCGAGCTCGGCACGATGAAGGTGACCGAGCAGGTCGACGCCCTGCGCGCGCTGGCGATCAACCCGATCACCTACCTCATCGTCCCGCGCTTCGTCGCGATCGTATCGATGATGTTCCTGCTCACCGTCATCGGCAACCTGACCGCGTTGCTCGGCGGCGCGGCGACCGCGCAGGCGCTGCTGGGCGTCAATCCGCAGCTCTTCTACGCATCGATCGCCGAGTACCTCGAGCTCGCCGACCTGATGAACGGCCTCGTGAAGGCGTGGTTCTTCGGCGTCGCCATCGCCGTGGTCAGCTGCTACTTCGGCATGTCGACGACCGGTGGCGCCGTGGGTGTCGGCCGGTCGGTGAACAACTCCGTCGTCGCGAGCGCCGTCAGCATCTTCGTCATCGACTACCTGCTCACCTGGATCATGAAGTGACCGAAGCGTCCGCCAGGCCCCGGTTCGGCACCCGACTGCTCGCCGCGATCGGCGAGCCGATCGTGCTGCCCGGGCGCGAGGTCGTGGCGATCGCGCGGGTGCTCTGGCTGACCATCTACTACGCGTTCGCCGACCGCATCCGGTGGCGCGAGGTCCTCCGCCAGTGCTACGAGATCGGCAACCGCTCGGTCTTCTTCATCTCGGTCGTGCTCGGCTTCCTGGGCATGATCCTGATCTACCAGTCCGGGTTCCAGGCCCAGCGCATCGTCGGCGACCTGCAGCTGCTCGGCGCGCTCTACGTGCAGATGCTCTTTCGCGAGTTTGCGCCGACGATCACGGCGCTCATGCTCGCCACCCGGGTCGGCACCGGCATCGCCGCCGAGATCGGGTCGATGGTCGTCACCGAGCAGGTCGACGCTCTGCGGATGAGCAACGCCGAGCCGGTGCAGTACCTCGTCGTGCCGCGCTTCATCGCGACCGTCCTCATGACGGTCGTGCTGAGCTGCGTGTCGCTCGTCGTCGCCTACTTCGCCGGCATGTTTGCGGGCGCGGCCTTCTTCGACATCAACCCGCGGACGTTCTTCAACCCGACGCTCCTGATCTGGGGCGACCTGTATATCTTCCTGATGAAGTCGTTCGCCTACGGCATCGCCATCCCCGTCATCGCCGCCGAAGCCGGGCTCAGCGCGTTCGGCGGGTCCGAGGGCGTGGGCTGGGCGACGACGAAGTCGGTGGTCAACGCGTCGCTCGCCATCACCTTCCTGGACTTCCTGCTGAGTGGCGTCGGCTACGTCTTCTTCTTCTCGTGAACCGCGCCGTCGCTCGCCGACGTCGCACACCCCCGCAGTCTGACCCGTGATCGAGTTCATCGACATCCACAAGGCGTTCGGCCCCAAGCACGTGCTGCGTGGGGTGTCGCTGACCGTGGATTCGGGCGAGATCATGTTCATCATCGGCCAGTCGGGGGCCGGCAAGAGCGTGCTCGTGAAGCACCTCGTGGGGCTGCTGAAGCCCGACAAGGGCAGCGTCCTGCTCGACGGACGCGACGTCACGAACCTGCGCGAGCACGAGTTCTACGACGTGCGAAAGCGCTGCGCGATGGTGTTCCAGAACTCCACGCTCTTCGACTCGATGACCCTCCTCGACAACGTGGCGTTGCCGATCCGCAAGCACCAGAACGTCGGGCTGAAGAAGGCCCGCGAGCTGGCGCGCGAGAAGCTCGCCCTCGTCGACATGCAGGACGAAGCGCTGCGGTACCCGGCCGACTTCGGCGACGGGATGCGCAAGAAGGTGGCCATCGCGCGCGCCCTCACGCTCGACCCTGAATTCGTGATTTTCGACGAGCCGACGACCGGGATCGACCCGATCAGCGCGAACATCGTCGACCGCCTGATCCGCGACCTCTCGGACCGACTCGGCGTGACCTCGATCGTCGTAAGTCACGATCTGCGCAGCATCTTCGGCGTTGCTGACCGTGTGGCGATGCTCTACAAGGGGCACTTCATCATCGACGGTTCGCCGAAGGCGCTGCGGGAGTCGGACGACCCCATCGTGCAACAGTTCATCAACGGTCGGCCGGACGGTCCGATGGAGGTCTAGCGCTCGCCGCTGACCCCACGCGCCCCGGCTCACCACGCCCCCGCAGTCCATGCGCCGCAAAGAGACCGCAATCGAAGTGAAGGTGGGAGGCCTCGTCCTCCTGTCGATCGGCATTCTCGTCGCGTTCGTCCTCGTCCTCGGGGACATCAGCTTCAAGAACTCCTTCACCGTGTACGTGGACTTCGACAACGCGGCGGGCCTCAAGCCCGGCGCGCCGGTCCGCATCTCGGGCATCCCCGCCGGCACCGTGCGCAGCGTGCGGTTCATGGGCGGCGAGGTCGACGAGGACGTCGGGCGCCCCGTGTACGTGCGGGCCGCGCTCGCCGTCGACGAGGAACTGCGCGACTCCGTCCGCGGCGACGCCGAGTTCACCATCACCACGCAGGGCGTCCTCGGTGAACCCTATGTCGAGGTGACGAGCACCGATCCAGCGGCGGCCGCCGTCGAGGACGGCCAGATCTTCCGCGGCGTAGACCCGCCCCGGATGGACCAGCTGCTCACCTCGGCCTATGGCGGTCTCGAGGGGCTGCGTGAGCTCGTCGATCGCCTGAACCGGCGCGGCGAGAACCCGATCCGCATCGATGACTTCATCAACAACATCGCGGATCTCGCCGGCAACATCGACGAGCGCGTGGTCGAGAACGCCGAAGAGATCGACAGCATCATCGAAGGCGTCGACACCACGGTGCAGCAGATCGCGTCGAACAGCGACACGATCCCCGACATCCTGACGAACACCGAGACCGCCACGGCGGAGTTCGCGGAGCTCGGCGCTTCGCTGAACCGCGGGGTCGGCGACGGCAGCTCGGTGCGCCGCATCGTGAACAACGTCGAAGAGGTGACCGCGGTCGCCCGACGCGAGGTCGACCCGCTGCTGACGAGCATCCGCGGCGCCGCAGAGAGCGCGGATCGCATCCTCACCGAGAACGAAGGCCAGGTCGGCGACATCATCGACAACGTCGACGTCATCACGGCGGACCTCACCACGGCCTCGGCGGACGTCGCGACGATCGTCGGCCGCGTCGAGGCCGGCGAGGGCAACCTGGGTCGGCTGCTGCAGGACGAAGAGATCTTCGAAGACCTGCGCGAGTTCGTCCGCGAGCTGAAGCGGCGCCCCTGGCGCATCATCTGGAAGGAGTAGATGCCCGCCGACCGGCGTCGCGTCCGAATCCGTGCATGGCGGGTGGCGAGCGAAGTGGGTCTAGGGCGCAGGCGCGAGGCCTGCCGCGAGAGAGGGCGCGCCCGGTTCAGCCGGTGCGCGCCTCTTTCAGTTCTGCGGCCAGCGCAGCGATGGCGTCGTGGTCGCGCTGGTGGCGCCCGCCCGCCTCGACCCAGGTCTCGAGCTGCTGGATCGTCTGGTCGGCGACCTTCTCGAAGTGCACGTGCAGAAAGCGCTCGAGGTCGAACGGCGCGACGTGGCCCGCGACGAGGCTGGCGGCCCAGAGCAGCGGCGCGCGGACGAGGGACGTCCAGAACGGCACGCGCCCGCCGAGCTCGTCGGCGGCGATGCGAATCGCCTGACGGATGCTCTGAGCGGTGCGTGCCAGGCGACCCGACGTGCGCAGCCCGCGAAACGTCCACCCGCCGAGTTCGAGGGCGACAATCGCGGGGACCATCGCGGCGGACGGGATGGCGATGGACCGTTCGAGCCCGGGGCGGATGCGGACCGGCATGCCACCGGCGACCAGCACGTCACGTACCGGAGCGGCGGCCGGGCCGGCGATCGCGAACGACGACAGCGGCGGGAACCAGCACACCGTGCCGTCCCGGATGGGGTCATCGTCGTCGAGCGGCGCCGTCCACGATGCCAGTGACAGGGTGCCGATCACGAGGCGCTCGTTCGGCACGGCGCGCAGCCACCGCTCGCGGTCATCGAGGCCCGGTTGCAGCCCGAGCACGATGGGCGCACCGGGCAGGGCGGCGATGCCTTCGACGAAGCCGTCGACGCGGAGGGCGGTCGACGGCGTGGTCACGATCACGAGGTCGAGGGGTTCGGTCACCGCGTCGAGCGCGACGACGCGGTAGCCGCTCACCGCGCGCCCAGCGGCGCCGCCCCGCTCGTGCAGGGGGCGCAGCACGTACGAGGCTGGCGTGCGCTCGACGCTGCTCGGTCGCACGAGGGTGACGACGTCCGTCACGCCTGGCGCCTGCGACACGGCGTCGAGGTAGACCCGTCCGACGGCCCCGAGGCCGACGACGCCAACGCGCGTCACGGGGACGTCTCGTCGCCCGCGGGGTCGCCGTGGCTGTGTCCCTCGTGGTCGTCGTGGTCGTGGCCGTCGTGGTCCCCGTGGTCATGGCCCTCGTGGCCATCACCGGAGCCCTCGTGGTCGTGGCCGTCGTGCGCGTCGCCACCGTGATCGTGACCGTCGTGGTCCCCGTGATCCCCGTGGTTGTGATCGTGGCCGAGCCCGTGGTCGTGAATGTCGGCGCCGTGCTCGCGCGGATCGAGGATCGGCCGGATGCCGGTCTCGGACCAGATGCGCATGAAGTCGACTTCGCGCTGCAGGCGTCGCTCTTCGCCGGCGTTCGCAGCGACGGCCAGCGCGCGTTCATAGGCCGCGAGCGCGCGGTCCGGATCCTGGAGCCGGTCCGCGTACAGGCGTCCGAGCTCGGAGTGGACCCGCAGAAGGTCGTACGGGGCGACAGGGCGCGTGGTCGTCGTGTCGAGCAGCTCGGCTGCGTTCTGGAGCTGGCCGTCCATCATGTACGACTGGGCGAGCAGCACGACGGCGTCGATGTGGTTCGGGTCGAGCTCGACCGCGCGACGCAGAACGCTCACGACGGCGGACCGGCGCTCGGCGGCGTCGGCTTCGCTCTCGGCGAGTACGGAGAGCGACCGCGCGTAGTGATTGGCGAGCTGGTAGCGCACCCGCGCATCGGTCGGTCGCACGGACCGTGCGTTGTCGAAGTGGTCGACCGCGCGGCGCATGGCGGGCGCCCTCTCTTCGAGGCTCGCGTCGTCGAGGGGCAGGGTGAGCAGCAGCGCGAGCGCCGCCTCGGACTCGTATCGCACCTGCCGGTCGGCCGCGTCGTCGTACTTCTCGATGGCGTCTGCGACGTACCCGTGGCCGGCGAAGACATGGCCGGCGCCGGCGTCGAGGCCCCACTGCAGCGTCATGAATCCGACGCCCGCCGAGCCGACCAGCAGGCTGGCGAGCGCGAAGCGCCACAGGCCCGCCGTCGACGGTGCGACGTCGTCATCGAACACCGCGGCGCCGAGCAGCAGGCCGGTGACGAGCGCGAGGGGCGCGCCCCAGGCGCCGAGCCCGAGCACCCAGGCGGCGAGCAGGGGCACCGCGACCCCCAGAGCGACGACGGGGGAGTGGGCACGTGCGGCTGCAACGACGGCAGCGCCGACGAGCAGCAGCCAGGCGAGCCCGCCGGGCAGGCCCCACGCGGCGAGCAGGTCGAGCAGCGCGGACGGGCCGGCGTGCACGGACGGCACCGCGCCACTCTGGGCCGTGATCCAGGCGCTGTCGTTGTCGTCGACCGCGCCCACCTGTGCAGCGAAGGCGTCCGGCCCCGCACCGAACGGCAGGGCCTCGGCGACGACCCGGGGGCCGGCGTCGCGCGCCCAGTCGGCGGCGTCCGATGCGGCCCAGGGGAACCCGCGGCCATAGTCGAGCAGTCCGGCCGGAGCGCTCGGCTCCACCGGGTTCGCCAGCGGGTCTTCGTCGGCCGGCGGGGCCAGCGCGAGCGCGGCGACGGCGAGCACGGCGGCCACACCGGCGCCGATGCGGGCCGGACCGTCCGCGGCGGCGGCGATCGCGCCAAGGCCGATCGCAGCGCAGACCGCGAGCACCACGTCACCGGTCAATCCCGCGGCGAGCGCGGCGAGGCTCGCGCCGACCAGCAGCGCGACGCGCACGGCGCCGACCGCGCGCGACGCGAGCAGGGCAGCCGTCACGGCGAGCGGGCCGAGCACGGCCGCCGCCACGGCGGGGTCGTCGAAGAACGAGCGCGGCGCCCGGTCGGGGATCGTCGAGAACGGGATCGGCGGCAGCACGTCCACGTCGGCGAGCTGCAGCAGCGAAACCACGCCACACGCCACGGCGGTCAACGCCACGGCGCCCCCGAGCACGGCTCGGCCTCGATCGCCGCCGACGCCCGCCGCGGTCAGCACGACCCCGAGAAGCAGCAGGGCGTAGCGGGTGATCTCGTCCCCCGCGGTGGCCGGCATCCCGTGCGCCAGCCCCCCGAGCACGGCGACCGTGGCGAGGAGGGCCGCACCGAGGATTGCCGCGCCGGCCGCCGATCGCATCGACGGCATCTGCACGACCACGCCCCGCATCACGAGCGCGAGCGCCGCCGCGCCGCCTGCGATCGCGCCGATCGCCAGCTGGCTGATCTCGTAGCGTGGGACGCCGGAGAACGCCGCGAGTAGGGTCGCGGGGACGACCAGGGCGACGAGCCACGCGGTCGCCGCGGACGGCGTGGGCGCGAGGGACGTGGATTCGCTCGGTTCGGTCATCGTTCGTCAGGGGCACAGGGACCCGGCAGTCTGGGGTCCGGGTGCAGGCGGCGTCAAGGTCCGGGGGGCCTTGAAATCGGGGCGCCTGCCTCCTACCGTCGCCGCTCGCCCGCCACGGGCCACGACCTCGCGCACGGCGACCATGTCGACCGCGTCCCCGCTCGACGACTTCGAATCCCGCTACCTCGGCGAACCGGCTCCCCGCCGGTCGTGGGTGGCTTTCGCGCTGGCCCTGCTCGCGCCCGGGCTCGGTCAGGTGTACCTCGGCCGGCTTGGCGCCGGGCTCGCGCTGCAGGCGATCGGCCTGTCGTTCGTCGTCGGCTACATCGTCGCGTTGTCCGCCGTCGGCTTCGTGCCCCAGCTGCCCGGGCTCGTCGCGGCCCTCGGCGGCGGCTGGCTGCTGCTGATGGTGGCCGTCGACGCCGCCATCGATGCCGCGCGCCTTGGCGACGACTACGTCCGCCGCGACGTGAACCACCCGCTCGTGTACGCCGCCGTCGCGCTCTTCGCGTGGTGGGGGCCGATGCTCGGGCTGCAGCAGCTCGCGTCGAACGCCATCTATCGGGTGGTCGAGATCACCGACGACGGGATGGAGCCGACGCTCCTCGCCGGCGATCGGGTTCGCGTCGATGTGCGCGCCTACCGCGGTGGGATGCCGCTGCGCAGCGACGTCGTCGTCTATCGCGACCCGATGCACGAGGGCCGGCTGGACGTCGGCCGCGTCATCGCCGGGCCCGGCGAAGAGCTCGTCCTGGTCGAAGGCATGCCCTACGTCGACGACACACCGCTGGCCCAGGGGCGCCCGTCCGCGGTGGCCCTGGATGCCCTCGAGCAGGTCGTCGGCCCGATCGCCGACGAGGACCCGATCCTGCTCGAAGACAGCGGCACCCGCCGATACCCGATCGCCGTCCCGGTCGTGGCGTGGTGGGGCGACCCGACCCGCCGCGACGTCCCCGAGGACGCGGTCTTCGTCATGAACGACCGCCGCGGGCGGATCGACGACTCGCGCGAGGCCGGCTCGATCCCCCTCGATGCCATCGTCGGGCGGGTCGACCACGTGGCCTGGTCCAGCACGTCGGACTCGGCGCTCGACCGCATGCCCGGGGGCCTTCGCGGGGCGTGGCTTGGCGCCGCGGCGCTCGTGGGCGGCGACGAGGTTCGCGACCACCGAACGGGCCGGCGCATCCACACGCGCCCTCGCTGAGCGCCGACGCGCTCGACACGTGACCTTGCGAGCGACCGCGGCTACACTGCGGACCGGCGCTTCAGGTGACGATGATCCGTGAGTTGACCGAACGTCTGCGCGAGAACGGCCGGGTGTCCCCCGAGGACATCGACGCCGCGTTGCGTGCAAAGGCCGTCAACGGGGGCTCGCTGGCCCTCAACCTCGTGTTGCGCGGCGCCATCGACGAAGAGCTGCTCGCTGATTTCTATTGTGAAGTCGGCCGGATGCGGCGCGCTTCGGCGGGGGAGATCGACGCGGTCTCGTCCGAGGTCTTCTCGCTCATCCCGATCGAGATCGTCTACGACACGGGCATCGTGCCGCTGCACCTCGTGTCCGAGGAGCGGCTCGCCGTCGGCGTCGTCGACCCGACCGAACCCGAGCGCCTCGAGGAGGCGGAGTTCTTCGCCGGGTACGCCTTCGAGCCGCGTGTCATTTCGGTGACGCAGATGGCCGGCACGTTCGAGCGCCTCGCGGGCCACCCGTGGAAGGTCCCGCTCGACGAGCTTGCGCGTGCGCTCCACGCACGGACCGGGCCGGCGTCCACCGGCGTCGGTGACGCGGACCGGGAGCTCTTTCGCACCCTCGCCGAGCTCGAGCCGCTGCTCGAGTCGCGCATGGCGGACTTCGACCCACGCGAGTCGGTCACGGTGCAGATCGAGGCGCTGGATTCACTGCCCGGCGCGCTGGAGCTGACGGCGCAGCAGCGTCGCGAGCCCGGCCCGTCCCACCGCCCGATGCTCGACAGCTGGGAGTCCGAGCCCGTCGACGACGCCCCGGACGACGTGGTCGAGCTCTCGCCGGCACAGCGCAAGAGCGAGAAGCCGCCGCCGCCGGTGCCGGTCGAGGCGCGGTCGTCCCGCGGTTCGGGTGCGCGCGCGCGGAGCCGCGGCGAGGCCGAGGTCGCGTCCGGCATGCACGGCAGCGTCGAGGCCGGCGGGGTCATCGTGTCCGACAGCCTCGTCGGCGTGGCCGCGGTCGAGTCGCCGACGATCGAGGGGGCGGACGAGCAGGCTCTGCCGGCGCCCTCGTCGGGCGGCACCCGCGAGCGCGGCACGCCCGAGAAGCCGCTGCCGGAGTCGGGCACGAGCCGATCCGCGGTACGGCCAGCCTCGGACCACCCGACCCAGCGCACCATGCGCCTGACCGGGGCCGACAAGGTCGCGCCGGCCCGCCCGTCCGCGCGCCTCGAGGCCGTCGGTGCCCCCGAGGCGAAGACCGTCGCCCTCGAGCCGGTGTCGGCCGACGAGGCGCCGCCCGCCCGGATCGGTTCGGGCAGCGGAGCAGCCGAGTGGATCGACTCGTCCGATGCCGACCTCGGCGGTGCCGTCATCGAGGCGGTCGACTGGGACGCCGCGTCGGCAGCGCCGCCGGAGCCGTCCGCCGCGTCGCACGACGCGAACGCCACCAGCACGCCCCCCGAGCCGCTGCCGCCGACGGCGTCGGACGAGCACGCTGGGCTGCGCGATTCGAACACCTGGGGGCCGGCCGAACCCGGCGCGTCCCTTCGATCGACCGAAGAAGCCGAGTCCGTCGCGTCCGCTCGACGCCTCGAGCTGCAGACACCGGGGGAGGCTGCCGAGCCGCGCTTCGTCCCGACCCGCGGCGGCGGCGACGTCTCGGACTTCCAGGGGCGCTTCGGCCCGCCGGACGGTGTGCTCGAGCGCACGGGTACGCCGAGCGGCGCGACGCGCGCCGCGTTCCGTATCGCCGCGAAGGCCCTCGCGACGGTGGCGTCCCGAGACGACATCGCGACCGAGCTCGTCGAGAGCCTCGGCCTCGCCTACCCGAACGTCCTCGTGCTCTCGCTCCGCCTGCCCGACGTGGTCATCTGGGGCGCGTCGATCGAGCGGGGCAGCGAGCGCCTCGTCGGCGAGCGGTTCCACGTCCAGCCCGGCAGCGTCTGGGAGCGGGTCGTATCCGAGTCCGTGGCGTTCCATGGCCGCCTCGCGGTCCGTGACCCGCTGCGCCGCATGCTCGGCCGCGACCTCGGCGACGAGACCCTCGTGCTGCCGCTGACGATGAAGCGGCGGACGGTCGCGCTGCTCGCCCTGGACTGCGCCTCGCGGCCCCAGCTGCCCCCGGCGGCGGGCCAGTTCGCGTCCTTGTCGAGCGCCGTCCACGACGCATTCCGCCGAGTGATTCTCAGCCAGAAGCGCTCCCTGAGGAAGGCATGACGGCCCGCATCCCCCGTATCGCCGGCCTCTCGTTGCTTTTCGCGCTCGCCGCCTGCGGATCGCGCGTCACCGCCCCCGAAGACACCGTGCTCGCCTGGGCGGACGCCATCGACGCCGGTCGGTGCGACGCCGCGGCCCGGCTGCTCGACGAGTCTGCGCGCGGCGGTCGGTCGGCCGACGACTGGTCCGACTGGTGCGCCGAACACCTCGAGCCCCTGCAGACGCAGGTCGACGGGATCCGCAGCGCCCTCGCCGATGACGCCCTGACCGTCGAGGCCCGCGTCCCGCTCGACATCGCCCGAGATGCCCACCTCGTGCACATCGGTGGCGGCTGGGCGTTCGCCGAGCAGCCGCCCCTGCTCGGTGGCGGCGACGACCCGGTCGACGCCCTCGAGTCGCTCGCGGCTGTGTTGTCGAGCCCCGGGATGCAGGACGTGCTCGCGGTGCTGTCCGACGACACCCGCGAGCAGTACGCCGCCGAGATTCGCGCCATCACGGCCGCGATGCTGGCGGGCAGTGACGCCAACGTCCGGGTGACCGGCGACTCGGCGACGGTCGACGTCGGCCCGTTGACCGTGCGCCTCGTCCGCGAGGACGG
>Ga0209475_10002743_pt1 | contig 17225 bp, 12 predicted proteins | sample tdDd471_FD_187128 | JGI IMG/M metagenome (GOLD analysis project Ga0209475, IMG submission 187128) | Marine sediment microbial communities from the Atlantic coast under amendment with organic carbon and nitrate - tdDd47.1 (SPAdes)... | ecosystem: Environmental > Aquatic > Marine > Coastal >... | reverse complement strand
ACCGGATGGGGGATTTCTACGAGCTGTTTTTCGACGATGCGGTCCAGGCGGCCACGGCGCTCGACATCACGCTGACCAAGCGCGGCAAGCATTTGGGCGAAGACATCCCCATGTGCGGGGTGCCGGTGCACAGCCACGAAAGCTATCTTGCCCGATTGATTCGTAAGGGCTTCCGGGTTGCCGTCTGCGAGCAGACCGAAGATCCGGCGGAAGCCAAGAAGCGCGGCTCCAAATCGGTCGTCCGGCGCGAGGTGATCCGGGTGGTGACTCCCGGCACGCTCACTGAAGACTCTTTGCTCGATGCGCGGCGTCACAACTATCTGGCCGCGCTGGCCGAGGCCCAGGGCCATTTGGCCATCGCCTGGCTCGATATGTCGACCGGCGATTTTCGCACCCAACCTTTAAAAGCCGCCTCCTTGGGGGCGACCCTGGCGCGGATCGACGCGGGCGAAGTGCTGCTGTCCGACAAGCTTTTGGAGCGGCCTGCGTTGTTCGAGGTGCTGGGCGAGTGGCGCGACCGCCTGACCCCGTTGCCCTCGGCCCGGTTTGACAGCTCCAACGGCGAAAAGAGGCTTTGCCAGACCTTTGAGGTCAAGGCGCTCGACAGCTTCGGCGATTTTACCCGCCCGGAGATTGCCGCCGCCGGGGCGTTGGTCGATTACGTCGATCTCACCCAAAAGGGCAAATTGCCGCGTCTCAACCCGCCCAAGCAGATCAGCCAGGGCGGGGTAATGGAAATCGACGCGGCGACCCGGCGCAATCTGGAACTCACCGTCACCCTGTCCGGCGAGCGCCAGGGCAGTTTGCTTTCCGCCATCGACCGCACGGTGACCGGTGCGGGCGCGCGGATGCTGGCGGCCCGGCTGTCGGCGCCGCTGGCCGATGTCGCGGCCATCGACTACCGCCTAGACAAGATCGCGTTTTTCGTCGGCGAGCAGGGCTTGCGCGAACGGGCCCGCGAGCTGTTGCGGCTGGTGCCCGATATCGAGCGGGCGCTTTCGCGCCTGTCCATCGGGCGCGGCGGCCCCCGCGATCTTGCTGCGGTCAAGGAAGGGCTGGGGCTGACCACTACCATGCGGGTGGCCCTGGCCGACGGTGCGACGCCCGAGGGGATCACCGAAGCGCTGGAAGACCTGGGCTATCACTCGGAATTGGTCGACAAGCTGACCAACGCCCTGTCCGACGACTTGCCGGTTCAGGCTCGCGACGGCGGGTTCATCCGGGCCGGGTACATGCCCAAGCTCGATGAGCTGAAGATGCTGCGCGACGAATCGCGCCGTCTGATCGCCGGGCTGCAGGCTCAGTACGGCGAGGAAGCCGGGGTCAATACGCTGAAGATCAAGCACAACAACGTCCTGGGCTATTTCATCGAAGTCCCGGCCAAGCAGGCCGACAAGATCATGGAGCGCGGCGACGGCCTGTTCATCCACCGCCAGACCCTGGCCAACCAGGTGCGGTTTACCACGGTGGAACTGGGCGAGTTGGAAGGCAAGATCGCCAAGGCCGCCGATCAGGCCCTGGCGGTCGAACTGGAATTGTTCGGCGAACTGGTGGCGGCGGTGGTCGATCAAGGCAACGCCATCGCGCTCGCCGCCAATGCTTTCGCCCGGCTGGATGTGGCGTCGTCCTTGGCCCAGTTGGCGGTCGATCTCGACTACTGCCGCCCCGAGGTGGACAACAGCTTGGAAGTTCATATCGAAGCGGGCCGCCATCCGGGGGTCGAAGCGGCGCTGAAAAGCGGTCAGAGCGGCACGTTTGTGCCCAACGATTGCGATCTCCAATCCGGCTCGCGCCTGTGGCTGCTGACCGGTCCCAACATGGCGGGTAAATCGACCTTCCTGCGGCAAAACGCGCTGATCGCCGTGTTGGCCCAGATGGGCGCTTACGTCCCGGCCGGCAAGGCGCGCATCGGTCTGGTCGACCGGTTGTTCTCGCGGGTCGGCGCCGCCGACGATCTGGCCCGCGGGCGCTCGACGTTTATGGTCGAGATGGTCGAAACGGCGACTATTCTCAATCAGGCGACCGAGCGAAGTCTGGTGATCCTCGATGAAATCGGCCGGGGCACGGCGACCTTCGACGGTCTGTCCATCGCCTGGGCGGTGGTCGAGCATCTCCACGAGGCGAACCGCTGCCGCGGCCTGTTCGCCACCCACTATCACGAGCTGACCGCGCTCACCTCCAAGCTCGACGATCTGGCCTGTTACACCATGCGGGTCAAAGAGTGGCAGGGCGAGGTGGTGTTCCTCCACGAGGTCGCCCAAGGGGCGGCGGACCGCTCCTACGGCATCCATGTGGCCGAGCTGGCGGGCCTGCCAAAGGTAGCCATTGCGAGGGCGGAACAAATTTTGGAGAGCCTGGAGCAGGATGAGCGGTCGGCCAATACCACCCAGCTGGCCGAAGACCTCCCTTTGTTTGCCGCCCTGGTCGCCGAGACCCAGAAGCCGCCTCCCGTTGCTCCCGAGAGTTCGGCGTTGAAAGAGCAATTGGATGAACTAAACCCCGACGAGATGACTCCGAGGGAGGCCTTGGACGCTCTTTATAGGCTTAAGTTATTGGGTTGATCGAAGTTGATTTTTGGCGGGTTTCGGCTGGTATCAGCAGGGGTTCGTGGTGATGACTTGGTCTGATCCCACCATTCGACGTAACAAAAGCAGTCCGGCGTTATGCGCTTCCGGCCCGCCGTGGCTGGCGCAATAATCGGCTAAGATTATCGGCCTGATCGATGATTCAAAGAGGTCGACAGCGGTTTTTAGGACGCAATTATCCGTCGCAATGCCGCATAAGGTCACGTCGTTGATCTGTTTTTCTTTCGATAGCGCAATGATATTTGGGGCGGCAGAGTAAATTGTTTTTTCGACAACGAGCGAATCCTCTTTCGGCGCAAAAGCAAGATCGGTGTCGGCGACGTTGTCCGGTGCAAAACGAGTCCAGCCGATAAATTGACGGAAAGGCGACGGATCGGGATTGATAAATTTTGTTGCAATAACGTAACTATACTCCCTTTGCAGCGTTTCGACAGCTTTCGGGATATGCCGGGTCCACTGGTTGATGAACCCTTGTTGAACGTCGATAATGACAAGGAGTGAATCGGGCATCGTTATATCGAACCTTTCCAAAGACCTCGTGTCTCTACTATATACTGAGGGACCCTTGATCGCCCAAACGAAGTAGGCACATGACCCGTATCCGCAAGCAGCGCGACATCATCGACAGAAAGACGCTGGAACAAGAACTCGACGACTTGGTTTCCTGGTCCGGCTATTCGCTGCAAACCCGGCCGAAAGTTCTAGCCATTTTTAAGAAGGCTTTGGCCGACGGTAAGGACGAGGTGCGCCGCCGCCTGGAAGCTCGCGAAGCCAACGGCATGGAAACGGTTCACGCCAATGCGTTTCTGATCGATCAGCTGTTGCGGGTTCTTTACGATTTTGCCGAACGCCGCGTCTATCCGCTGCCCAACCCGACCAAGGGCCAAGTGATCAGCCTGCTGGCCATCGGCGGGTACGGCCGGGGAACCCTCGCGCCTCAGTCCGATATCGATATCATGTTCCTGCTGCCCTATAAGCAGACGCCGCAGATCGAACAGATTGTCGAGTTCATTCTCTATCTGATGTGGGATTTGGGACTCAAGGTGGGGCACTCGACCCGCACCATCGACGAATGCGTCCGCCTCGCCAAGGCCGACCAGACCATTCGCACCGCGTTGCTGGACGCCCGCTGGCTGTGGGGCGACCAAGCATTATTTGAAGATTTCAAGCGCCGCTACCGTAAGGACCTGATCACCGGCACCGGGACCGAATTCGTCGATTCCAAGTTGGCCGAACGGGATATCCGCCACGAGAAGATGGGCGATACCCGTTACGTGCTGGAGCCCAATATCAAGGACGGCAAAGGGGGGTTGCGCGATCTTCAGACGCTGTTTTGGATCGCCCGCTATCTCTACGGCATTTCCGAGGTTGGCGAACTGATTGAAAAGGGTGTGTTGACCCGTGAGGACGTTCGTCGCTTCCGCAAGGCGGAAAACTTCCTTTGGACGGTACGCTGTCATCTCCATTACCTCACCGACCGGCCGGAAGAGCGGCTGACTTTCGACATTCAGACCGCGATAGCCGACGCGCTCAACTACCAGGACCGTAAGGCGGGCAAGGGCGTCGAGCGGTTTATGAAACACTACTTCCTGATGGCCAAGGAAGTAGGCGATTTGACCCGCCTACTCTGCGCCGTGCTGGAAGAACAGCACAAAAAGCGCGGCCGCGGGTTCTGGGCGGCGTTGAATCTGTTCGCCAAGAAACCGCCGGAAGGGTTCAAGCTGGACGCCGACCGGATCACCGTCGAGCACGACGACGTGTTTAAGGAAAAGCCTTCCCGTCTGCTGCAGCTGTTCCGCGAGGCGCAACTCGCCGATCTGGATATCCATCCCCACGCTCTTCGCTTGGTGAACCAGAATTTGCATCTGGTCGACAAAAATCTGCGCAACGACCCGGAAGCCAACGCGCTGTTTTTGGAGATGCTGACCAGCGATTTCAAACCGGCTCAGGCGTTGTTGCGGATGAACGAGGCCGGGCTGTTCGGCAAATTCATTCCCGACTTCGGCCGGGTGGTCGCGCAGATGCAGTACGATATGTACCATGTCTATACGGTCGACGAGCATACCATCCGGGCGATCAAGTACCTGGACCGGATCGACCGGGGAAAACATATCGAAGACATGCCGATCTCCTCGCAGGTGATCAAGGAGATCGTTTCCCGCCGGGCGCTCTATGCCGCCGTGCTGATGCACGATATCGCCAAGGGACGGGGCGGCGACCACTCGGAGCTGGGGGCCGACGTCGCCTTGAGGCTGGGGCCGCGCTTAGGCCTGACGGAAGAGGAAACCGAAACCGTTTCCTGGCTGGTCCGCTATCATCTGGCGATGAGCCACATCGCGTTTAAGCGCGACGTCAACGATCCCAAGACGATCAGCGATTTCGCCGAACTGGTGCAATCGCCGGAACGCTTGAAATTGTTGTTGCTGTTGACCGTGGTCGATATCCGGGCCGTCGGGCCGGGGCGGTGGAACGCCTGGAAAGCCGGGTTGTTGCGCGACCTATACCGGGCGACCATGGAGCGGCTGACCGGCAGCTTCAAGACCGCCAAAATCGACGTGCGGGTCGAGCGGGCCAAGCAGGCGTTGCGCGAACGCCTGACCGAGTGGCCGCCCGAAAAGATCGACGCCTATGTGGATTCCGGTGCGCCGTCGTTCTGGCTGTCGTACGACACCGAGACCCACGCCCGCTATGCGCAAATCGTCCGCGAAGCCAAGGACGGCGGTAAGGATATCCATATCTCGACCCGGCTGTTGCCCGACTTCGACGCCACCGAGATTACCGTCTATACCCAAGACCACCCGGGTCTGTTCAACCGAATCGCCGGGGCCATGGCGCTTTCGGGGGCCTCCATCGTCGAGGCCCGGATCGTTACCATGAACGACGGCATGGCGCTCGACACCTTCATCGTCCAGGACAGCCAGCACTCGACGTTCGATAACGAAACCCAGCTCAAGCGTCTGTACGATCGGATCGAAGGGGCGCTGAAAGGCACCCTCTATCCGGCCCGCGAGCTCGAAGAAGCCAAGAAAAACACCCTGCCGAGCCGGACCGGGGTGTTCCGGGTGGCCCCGCGGGTGCTGGTCGACAATTCGGCCAGCCGAACCCGGACGGTCATCGAAGTCAACGGCCGCGACCGCCTGGGCTTCCTGCACGACGTGACGGCGGTTCTGACGTCGCTCGGTTTGCAAATCTCGGCGGCGCGGATCGCCACCTACGGCGAGCGGGCCATCGACGTGTTCTACGTCAAGGACGTCTTCGGCCTTAAAATCGACGGTGAGTCGAAGACCGAAGCCATCCGAAAAGCGTTGCTTGAGGTCATCACCGAGCCGGACCCACCGAAAAAGAAACGCAAGGAAAAGGCGGCCTAACCCGGAGTGAGGCAAATGGGGGGATCATTAGAGGAGGCTGTCGCCTTACATCAGTCGGGTCAATTGGACCGGGCTGAAACCGCCTATGCTCGACTGGTTCAATCGGACGCCGATGATCCATCACTTTGGAACGCTTATGGCATTCTTGCCATGCAGACCAACCGGCTGGACGAAGCCGCCGAACGATTCGGTAAGGCGGTATCCCTGGCTCCCAATGCGAAGCACCGGCGCAACCTGGCGGCTTGCCTTGATAAACTGGGGGCCTACGCCGAAGCGACCGATCAGTTGAGGGCTGTATTGGCCGAAGAGCCGCAGGATTTCGACGGTTGGGTGACCCTGGCGCGCTGTTTTTCCGAAATTCGGAGCTACGACGACGCTTTGGCGGCTCTGGAAAATGCCGAGCGCCTACGGTCCGGCCAAGCCGATGTGCTGGCCAGCCGGGCGGACTTGCTGTTCAGAACCCGCCGTTACGAGGAGGCGGTCGGCGCCTGCCGGTCGGTTTTGGAGGCCGCTCCCGATCACCTGGGAGCCTTGATTAATCTGAGCAACTCTTTAGCCGGTTTGCAACGTTACGATGAAGCGGTTGGGGTGATGGAAAAAGCGGTAACCCTTGCTCCGTTGGATCGGACGGCAAACTCCAAACTGTTGTTTTTCTTAAACTATGCTGCAGATAGGACGCCTGAGCAGATTTTTCAGGTCCATAAGGCCTGGGGAGACCGCTTGCAGCAAAGTATTGCGGCGCTGCCAAGCAATCCCCAGCGGACCGCCAAGCCGAAGCTCTCGGTCGGGTATGTGTCGGCTGATTTTTCGGCCCATTCCGTCGCCCGGTTTATCGAGCCGGTCCTGCAACAGCACGACCGTTCGAAGGTTGAGGTCTTTTGCTACTCCAACGTGGCGGCGCCCGATGCGACGACCGAGCGACTGAAAGGCCTAGCGGACTGCTGGCGGGACATTGCCAGACTGTCCGATGACGAAGCGGCGGATGTGATACGAAAGGACGCTATCGACGTTCTGATCGATTTATCGGGCCATACCACCGGGCACCGCTTGGAGGTTTTCGCCCGGCGTCCGGCCCCGGTTCAAATTACTTGGCTCGGCTACCCCAACACCACAGGTCTGCCCGCGATGGACTATCGGGTCGCCGACCCGATGACCGATCCGGCGGGACCGGGCGATGGCCTTTGCACCGAGAAACTCCTGCGGCTCGATCCCGGGTTTCTGACTTTCCGTCCCGACCCGGAAACCCCTGCGCCCGCCGCGCCGCCGTTTGTCTCCAATGGATACGTGACCTTTGGATCGTTCAACAACACCGACAAGTTGACCGATGCGGTTATCGCCTTATGGGTGGCGGTCGTTCAGGCGACTCCAGAATCGAAATTGATGATTAAGAACCTCAAATTGGCGCGGGAGAGAGAACGGGAAACGTTGCAGGCCAGATTTATCGAAGCGGGTCTCGCGCCGGACCGGCTGATTTTAAAGCCGGGGCTGAAATCGGTTGCCGACCATCTGGCGGCTTACGGCGAGATCGACATCGCCCTGGACCCGTTCCCTTACAACGGCACGACGACGACCATGGAGGCGCTGTGGATGGGCGTACCGATGATCGCCTTGCTCGGAGCCTGCCATGCGGGTCGTGTCTCGGCGTCGCTGCTCCATCAAGTGGGATTGGGCGATCTGGTTGCCAAAAGCGAAACCTCCTACGTTGAAATCTCTGCCGCCCTGGCGCAAGACGGAGGCCGGTTGACCGCTCTCCGCCAGACTCTCCGTCCTGCTATCATGAATGTGCCATTGGGCGATGCGGCTGCTTTCACGGCGCTTCTTGAGGAAGCGTTGGAAAAAGCCTGGCGTGAGAAGGTGCTAGCTTAACCCCTTCGTCTCTTTTACATTTCCCGCCATGGCGTTGCTGAAATCCATAGCCACCGTCGGTGGGTACACCATGATGAGCCGGGTATTGGGCTTCGTCCGCGACATTTTGGTCGCGGCGATCCTCGGGGCCGGGCCGGTGGCCGACGCCTTTTTCATCGCCTTCAAGATCCCCAATCTGTTCCGCCGCCTGTTTGCCGAAGGGGCGTTCAACGCAGCCTTTGTGCCGCTGTTTGCCGGAAAGCTTGAAGGGGACGGATCTGAGACGGCCCGCGACTTCGCCAATCGGGCGTTCTCGGTGCTGTTTTGGGTTCTGCTTGGCCTGTTGATCGCCATGGAATTGGGGATGCCCTGGATCATGCGGGGCTTCGCCCCGGGATTCCTGGCCGATCCGGCCAAGTTCGACATGGCGGTGCAGTTCACCCGCATCACCTTCCCCTATCTGCTGTTCATCTCGCTGGTCTCTTTGATGGGCGGCGTGCTCAATTCGCTGAATAAATTCGCTGCTGCCGCCGCGACGCCGATCCTGCTCAACATCTGTTTGATCGCCGCCATTTTAGTGGCGACGCCGCACCTGCCGTCACCGGGCCATGCCTTGTCCTGGGGCGTCTTTGCCGCCGGTATCGTGCAATTTTTCTGGTTGGCCTGGAACTGCAAAGCCAACGGCATGTTGCCCAAGCTCGGCCTGCCCAACTGGGGCGAAGACATCAAGACGCTGGTCAAGCGGATTATCCCCGGTGCGGTCGGCGCGGGGATTTATCAGGTCAATCTGGTGGTCGATATGATTATCGCCTCGTTGCTGCCCACCGGGTCGATTTCCTACCTGTTTTTCGCCGACCGGGTGACCCAACTGCCGCTCGGCGTGGTCGGCGTTGCCGTGGGGACCGCTTTGTTGCCGTTATTGTCGCGCCAGCTGCGGGCGGGAGACGAGGCGGCGGCGATGCACAGCCAGAACCGGGCGCTGGAATTCACCCTCCTGCTGACCGTTCCGGCGGCCGTGGCGTTCGCCATCATTCCCGGCCCGATCATCAGCGTGCTGTTTGAGCGCAATGCGTTCACCGCCGAGGCGAGCAGCGCCACGGCGGCCGCCTTGATGGTTTATGCGTTCGGCCTGCCTGCCTATGTGCTCAACAAAGGATTGACCCCGGGCTTTTTCGCTCGCGGCGACACCAAAACGCCGATGATCATTGCCGCCGTCTGCATGGTGGTCAATATCGTCTTCAACCTGCTGCTCATGGGGCCGTTCCTCCATGTCGGGCTGGCCATGGCGACGGTGATTTCCGCCTGGACCAATACGCTCCTCCTGGCGACCATTTTGCGCCAGCGGGGGCAGCTTACGCGCGATGAGCGGTTCAAGAGCCGTCTGCCGCGGATTTTGCTCTCGGCGGCGCTGATGGGCGGTGTTTTGTGGGGGCTGACCATGATCCTGGCGCCTTGGATCGGAAACGGTGAAACCCAACGGATCGCCGCCTTGGTTATCCTGATTGCGGCGGGTCTGATTTCATACTTTCTCCTGGCCCATGTGACCGGGGCGGCACGCTTGTCCGACATAAAAGGCATGCTGCGCAAAAAGGCGTCTTGAATAATCCGCCGGACCGGTCCATAACTCCGCGCGATTTCAACTTGGCCTCGGCGGTCCAACGCTCTGGCCAAAACATTTTGCAAGGGGTCCAAACTCATGAGCCGCATCTTCTCGGGCGTTCAGCCCACCGGTAACCTCCATCTCGGCAATTATCTCGGCGCAATCCGCAACTGGGTTTCGTTGCAAAACGACTTCGAGTGCATTTTCTGCGTTGTCGACATGCATGCGATCACCGTATGGCAGGACCCCAAGGAACTGGTCGCCAACACCCGCGAAGTGGCCGCCGCCATGATCGCCTCGGGCGTCGACCCCAAGAAGAACATCATCTTCAACCAGTCCGCCGTTTCCGGTCATGCCGAACTGGCCTGGATTTTCAATTGCGTGGCGCGCTTGGGCTGGCTCAACCGGATGACCCAGTTCAAGGAAAAGGCCGGCAAGAACCGCGAGCGCGCCTCGGTGGGCCTCTATGCTTACCCCAACCTGATGGCCGCCGATATTCTGCTCTACAAGGCGACCCACGTACCGGTCGGCGAGGACCAGAAGCAGCACCTGGAACTGACCCGCGATATCGCCCAGAAGTTCAACAACGACTTCGGCGTCGACTACTTCCCGGTGGTCGAGCCGCTGATTTTCGGCGAAGCGACCCGGGTGATGTCGTTGAAAGACGGCACCAAGAAGATGAGCAAATCGGACCCGTCGGAAGCTTCGCGGATCGTCATGACCGACGACGCCGACACCATCGCCAAGCGAATCCGCAAGGCCAAGACCGACCCGCTGCCCCTGCCGGAAGCAGTCGAAGAGCTGAAGGAACGCCCGGAAGCGGCCAACCTGATCGGCATCTATGCGGCGCTCGACGGCAAAACGACCGCCGAGGTGGTCGCCCAATACGCCGGCGGCCAGTTCTCCACTTTCAAGCAGGACCTGGCCGACCTGGCGGTCGCCAAGCTGAGCCCCATCGGCGATGAAATGAACCGCTTGATGGACGACCATGCAACGCTCGATGCGATCATGCACCAAGGGGCCGAGCGGGCCAACGCCATCGCTCAGCCGATCTTGAAGGAAATCAAGCAAATCGTCGGTTTCTTGGTTCCCTAATTTTTCGCCGACATCAGAATGCCAAAGGCCTCGGGGACTTCGCGTTTCGAGGCCTTTGCTATTTGGGCCAATGACTGATTGGCGTCGGTGACCGTGAAGCCTTGCGCCTGAAGATTGGCGACGGCTTGGTCGGGTGAGAGGTTCAGCACCTGGGCGACCTGGGGCAAGGGAGCCTTGGCGGCGGCAAAAACGAAAGCCTTCATCGGATTGCCGCCGCCTTGCGCGGAAACCATGATAAAGACCGCCGTGGCGATGCCGGTCAGGCCGATCAACGCTTGGGTGCGCCGGGCTTTGACGATTTTGACGAAGCCGTTCCAGTTGCGCGCCACATGGAGCGCCGAGGCGGCGACAAAGGCCAATCCGAGCCATTCGTGAAGCCCTTTTAAAGCCCCCTCGCCGAGGTGGAAGAAAATCAGCACACCTGAAACGCCGACCACGGCGAACAGTGCGACGGCCAACGGCGTGGCGTATTTCTGAATGCTTGAAGTTCCGGCAGGTGTTGCGGCCATAACGCTGTATCCCCTTTTAAGCGAACGGTGTCGAATGCGGGGATGATGCCGGGGGTTTGTAACGGGGTTATGTGCCGGGGGCCGGTTTTTTGTAACCGAGTGTTACGGGAGGTTCGTCCTAAAACAGATCGACGCCGTCGTCTTCGGCTTGGCTGGCGGTGGCTTTCTTCTCGCCGCCCCTGACGTGAACCAGGAAATCGCCGACCGTTTCGCGCAATGCGCCGACTTGATCGGTCAGGGTGTTGGCCGAGGTCAGCACGTGGTTTGCCAGCTTGCCGGTTTCCGCCGTTGCCTCAGCCACTTCGCCCACCGCGTCGGAGACCCGGCGGGTGCCGCCCGCCGCCTGATCGACGTTACGGGCGATTTCGCGGGTGGCATTGGCCTGCTGATCCACATCGCCGGTGACCGTCTTGCCGATCTCATCAATTTTTGCAATGGTTTCGCGGATCGCCGCGATGGCCTCGACCGCTTGACCGGTGGCGCCCTGGATGCCGGTGATGTGCTGGGAAATTTCACCGGTCGCCTTGGCCGTTTGGTCGGCCAGGTTTTTGACCTCGGAGGCGACGACGGAAAAGCCTTTTCCGGCCTCTCCGGCGCGGGCCGCTTCGATGGTGGCGTTGAGCGCCAACAGATTGGTTTGTTCGGCGATCCCGGCGATCATTTCAATCACTTCGCCGATCCGTTGCGAGGCTTCCGCCAAGCCTTCGATCCGGCGGTTGGTTTCCTCTGCCTCGACCACCGCGTTGGCGGCAATGCTCGACGATTCGCCCACCTTGCCGCGGATGCCGGTGATGGAATTGTTCAACTGCTCGGCGGCGGCGGAAACCGCATCGACGTTGCCCGCCGCCTGCTGGGCGCTCTCATCGATGCCGCTGGTCCGCTGCACCCCTTGGTTAGCGGCTGAAACCATCATTTGGGCGGCTTGGCGCATGTCGGCGGCTTCGCTGGCCAAATTCTGGGTCATCTTCTCGACGCTGGCTTCCAACTCGTCGGCCATTTGCGCCATCAGGCGTTTGCGCTCGGCCTCGGCTTCCTGTTTGGCGTGCGCTTGTTCTTCCTCCATGGCCCGCATCTTGACGGCGTTGTCCTTGAACACCCGTACCGCATTGGCCATCCGGCCGATTTCGTTTTTCTGGTCCTTGTGAGGCACCGGCGTATCGAGTTCGCCGCCGGCCAGCTTGCCCATGGCGTCGGTTAGGGCGTTGATCGGCCCGACCTGATGGGCCAGCGTCCACCAAACGTTGCCCAGCGACATGAAGGCCAGCAACACGGCGATGGCGCCGAGCGCCCAGGTGATGGTGAAAGAAAGCGTTTTGAGGGCGCGGGCCGCTTCGGGGGTCGAGGCGGTCTCTGCCAGGGCGTCGATTTGCTGCCCGCTGATCACGGCAATGGCGGCGACGGCAAGGGTGACGGCGAGCAAAATGGCCGAGAAGCCGGGGCCAAGCACCTTGACCGGCGTGTTTCCGATGAACCGGGACAACAACCCTAAGGGCGACATGTTCAATTTTCCCCCCACAAGGAAAATTCGGCGATGGGCGACTTGTTATGCGCGTTTTTACTTGGGCCCGTCTTGACCTTTGTAAAGAATGGGAACAGTTTGACGGCGAATCGCCGTTAACGAAAGAGTTTTTAGCCGTGCGCATCATTTATATGGGAACCCCCGATTTCGCCGTCGCGCCCCTGGCCGCCCTGATCGATGCGGGACACGAAATCGTTTGCGTCTATAGCCAGCCGCCCCGCCCCGCGGGCCGCGGACACAAGGAGCGCTTGACGCCGGTTCACGCTTTTGCCGAGGCAAAAGGCATCGAGGTGAGAACGCCGAAATCGTTGCGCAACGAAGACGAACAACAAGCCTTTGCGGACTTCAATGCCGACCTCGCCGTGGTGGCCGCCTATGGCCTGATTTTACCCAAGCCCATCCTCGATGCGCCCAAGTACGGCTGCTTCAACATTCATGCCTCCTTGCTGCCCCGCTGGCGCGGCGCGGCTCCGATTCAGCGTGCCATTCTCGCAGGCGATGACGAAACCGGGGTGACCATCATGCAGATGGACGAAGGGCTCGACACCGGCGACATGCTGCTGGCCGACCGGGTGAAAATTACGCCGGAAACCACGGCGAGCGGGTTGCATGACGCACTCATGGAAATGGGCGCGCGGCTGATTGTCGAGGCGGTGGATAAGCTTGCCGCCGGAGCCTTGACCGCGACGCCGCAACCGGATGACGGCGTAACCTACGCCTCGAAGCTGGAAAAAGGCGAAGGCCGGTTGGATTTCGCCAAACCGGCGATGGAACTGGAGCGGGCGGTGCGCGCCTTTACCCCCTGGCCGGGGGCCTATTTCGACCGGGACAAGGACCGTATCAAGGTCTTGGAAGTTCGCGGCACCGATCAAAGCGGTACGCCGGGAACGGTGCTGGACGACGCCTTGACCATCGCCTGTGGTGAGGGAGCATTGCAGCTGTTGAAAGTCCAACGGGCGGGCAAGGCCCCGATGGACGCCGAGGCCTTTCTGCGCGGCTACGATTTGCCGAAAGGAACGGTGCTTTAATGCCGCGCTACAAGCTGACCATCGAATACGAAGGCACGGCGTTCGTCGGCTGGCAGCGCCAGGACAACGGCTTTTCGGTGCAGGAAGCCCTGGAAGACGCGGCCGATAAGATGGATCCGGCGGGTGCGCCGCACCGGTTCTTCGTCGCCGGGCGCACCGACGCGGGCGTTCACGCCCTGGGCCAGGTCGCCCATGTGGATACGGAGAAAGACTTCCCGGCCGACAATGTGCGCGATGCGCTCAACTTTCATGTCAAACCGCACCGCATTTCCGTCTTGGCCGCGGAACGGGTGGACGAAGAATTTCACGCCCGGTTTTCGGCCACCGAGCGGGCCTATCTTTACCGCATCCTCAACCGGCGCGGCCCGGCCGCAATCGAACGGGGGCGGGTATGGGAAATTAGGCCGGAGCTTGACTGGAAGGCGATGCGCGACGCGGCGCAGGTGTTGTTGGGCAGGCACGATTTCACCACCTTCCGCGCGTCGGAATGTCAGGCGGATAGCCCTATCCGGACCATGGATATGATCGATATCTGGAAGGACGGCGAGGAAATCCGCATCAATGTGCGGGCACGGTCCTTCCTGCATCATCAGGTCCGCAATATCGTTGGCACCCTGCGATTGGTCGGCGACGGCAAATGGACCCGTGACGATCTAAAGGCCGCGCTGGAAGCCAAGGACCGAAGGGCGGGCGGCCCAACGGCCCCGGCCTGCGGTTTGTATCTGGTCGAAGTGCGCTATTAGGAGCGATTGAGTATGAGCGACGACGGAAAAATCCCTTTGACCCTGAACGACCCTCAGGAAGAGAAAAAACCTATGATGGGCTGGGCGGCGGTGATTTTCGGTGTGATCGGCATTCCGTTCAGCGCGGTGTTTACGATCATCGGTCTGATCTGTTCGGTCATCGCCCTGTTTATCGGCCAGATCGGCTGGGGGCTGTTCGGATTGATGCTGGCGGTCTTCGGTATCGTGACCTCGCCGTTCCTCATGAGCCTGATCGGCATCGGCGCCATCGCCACCTGGCTGAATTTCTAGCTTACAAGCTTAACGCCACCATATCGGTCCAGCTGGTGACGATGATGCTGACCACCAGATCGAAGAACACGATGGCGGCGGCCATTCCGGGCGAAACCGCCAAGGTGACCCGGGTGACGAACCAGACGTAGAACAGCACGGCGGTCAGCACGATAAGCCCTAAAAACGTACCGGCTTCCGCCGACAGCATGCCCAGTTGGGCGGCAATCGCCAGCGGCATGTAAAAGGCGTTTTGCAGAACCGCGGCCCAGTTGTAGGCGATGATGAAGCGGACGTAATAGACGTCGCGCTTGATGAAGCGGACCAGCGAAATCATCAGGACGGGAAAAATCGTCCAGGAAATGACGTAGCCGATCCCGTGAGCGAAGCCGAAGCGGATCGGGCTGGGCGGCGGATCGACCGGGACGTTCTGGTACTGCAGCAGAATCAGCAACCCGAACAGGGGCGCGACGATGACCGCGGCGAAAAAAGAATTCCAGAAACCGTTCAGCGAAATATTGAAGTAATTCAGGCCCGACGGATCGAACCGGGCCAGACGGAATGCGCCGTAGAGGCTGGAGGCGACTTCGCCGGATGCCGGGCTCATGGGGCCTCGAACAGGGTTTTCAGCGTTTGACGGTAAATTTCCGTGAGGTCGTTGATATCGCTAATCGCCACCCGCTCGTCCACTTTGTGGGCGGTTTCATTCATCAGCCCGAACTCGGCGACCGGGCAGTAATCCTTGATGAAGCGCGCATCCGAGGTGCCGCCCGAGGTGGAAAGCTCCGGCTTGCGGCGGGTCACCCGTTCGGCGGCGTCGCGCAGCGCGTCGCTCAACGGTCCCGGCGGGGTGAGGAAAGATTCGCCCGAAACCTTGATCTCCAGATCGTAGTCGGGGGAGATTTTGTTGAAATGATCGCGGATCCACTTCTCGACGTCCGCGCCGCTGTGCAGATCATTAAACCGCACATTGAACCCGGCGGTGACGGTCGCAGGGATGACATTGGTCGCCGGGTTGCCGACGTCGACGGTGGTGATCTCAAGGGTGCTCGGCTGGAAATGCTCGGAGCCTTGATCCAGCAGATGCTCGACGATTTCGCGCAGCATCCAGATGGCGCGCGGCACCGGGTTGTCGGCGAGATGTGGATAGGCGGTATGGCCTTGGACGCCGGTCACCGTCAAAACACCGTTGAGGCTGCCGCGCCGCCCGATCTTGATCATTTCGCCCAGGTGTTCGGGGTTGGTCGGCTCGCCGACGATGCAGCCGTCCCAGGTTTCGCCCTCGCCAGCCAGCACCTCGAGCATTTTTTTGGTGCCGTTGATTGCCGGGCCTTCCTCGTCGCCGGTAATCATGACGCTGATCGATCCGTTAAACCCATCGCCCGCTTCGGCGACGTATTGCTGGCTTGCAGCTGCGAAACAGGCGATGGCGGTCTTCATATCGACCGCCCCGCGCCCGTAGACCATGCCGTCGGCCACCTCGGCGGCAAACGGATCGAACCGCCAGGCCTTCGCATCGCCCACCGGCACCACGTCGGTATGACCGGCAAAGCAGATGTGCTTTCCGCCGGTCCCAAGCCGGGCGTAGAGGTTGTCCACATCGGGGGTGCCCGCCTCGGAAAACGGCATGCGGCGGCAGACGAACCCCATCGGCTTGAGCGCGTCTTCAAGCACATCCAGGGCCCCGGCGTCGGTTGGGGTGACGCTAGGGCGGCGGATCAGATCGCGGGTCAGGTCGACGGGATCGATAGGACGGGTCATGGAGTAAGTCGTTCCTTTTAATAGTACCCCCTCTAACTCCCCCTAGGAGGGGGAGGACCTTTACGTTTGTCTCTCCCCTCTTAGGGGAGGTTAGGAGGGGTACGACACGTTAGCTTAATCCCGCAAAAGTTCGTTGATCGAGGTTTTTGAGCGGGTTTTCTCGTCGACCGTCTTGACGATCACGGCGCAGGCCAGATTGGGGCCGGGGGTGCCGTCGGGCAGAGGCTTGCCGGGCATGGTGCCGGGCACGACCACCGAGTAGGCGGGCACGCGGCCGTAGGTTACTTCGCCGGTTTCGCGATTGACGATTTTGGTCGATTGGCCGATGAACACGCCCATGGACAAAACGGAGCCTTCTTCGACGATGACGCCTTCGGCCACTTCGGAGCGCGCCCCGATGAAGCAGTTGTCTTCGATAATCACCGGTCCGGCCTGCAGGGGCTCTAGCACGCCGCCGATGCCCGCTCCGCCCGAAATATGGACGTTCTTGCCGATCTGGGCGCAGGAGCCGACGGTGGCCCAGGTGTCGACCATGGTGCCTTCATCCACGTAGGCGCCCAGGTTGACGAATGAGGGCATCAGCACCACGCCCGGCGCGATGTAAGCCGAGCGGCGGACGATGCAGTTGGGCACGGCGCGGAACTTGGCGGCGCGGAAGGCGCTTTCGTCCCAACCGTCGAACTTGGACGGCACCTTGTCGAACCAACGGGCGTCGCCCGGACCGTTTTCGATGGTTTCCATGTCGTTGATGCGGAAGGAGAGCAGTACGGCTTTTTTGGCCCACTGGTTGACCGTCCAGGCGCCGTCTTTCTTTTCGGCGACCCGCAGATTGCCGGAATCGAGCGCTTCCAAAGCGTTCTCGATGGCTTCGCGGACCGGCCCGGTGGTGTCCGGCGTTAGGG
>Ga0209475_10002739_pt1 | contig 17233 bp, 13 predicted proteins | sample tdDd471_FD_187128 | JGI IMG/M metagenome (GOLD analysis project Ga0209475, IMG submission 187128) | Marine sediment microbial communities from the Atlantic coast under amendment with organic carbon and nitrate - tdDd47.1 (SPAdes)... | ecosystem: Environmental > Aquatic > Marine > Coastal >... | reverse complement strand
AATTTAACTTTGCCAACCTTCTTAAATCAGTGTCTGAAGTTGACGGTCTTGAGCGCTTGAGGTTTACGACTTCCAATCCCAAAGACCTTACAGATGAGCTTATGAAATGCTTTCGGGATATAAAAAATCTTTGCCCGCAGTTTCATCTACCGGTTCAGGCCGGTTCGGATGAAATACTCAAGCGGATGAATCGCAAATACACTGTTAAACAATATATCGATCAAGTTCATAAATTACATGAATATTGTCCAGGAATTGCCCTTACTACTGATGTTATTGTAGGTTTTCCTGGAGAGACCGATGAGGATTTCGAAGGCACAATGGCTTTACTCGAGTCGGTGAGGTTTCATGGCTCATATTCTTTTAAGTATTCCGATAGGCCCGGAACCCGGGCCAGTCAATTTGAGGACAAAGTTGCTGAAGAAGTGAAAGTCAATAGATTGGCAAAATTCCAAAAAAGGCAGGATGAAATTAGCCTTGAGCGGAACAGGGAATATATAGGTGTAGTAAAAAAAGTAATGATTGAGGAAACACGTGAGGATGGTTCGAAAGGACGGACAGATACCAACCACATTGTACATTTTGAGGAATGTTTACCCTGTGTGCCGGGTGATATTGTCAGTGCACGGATATTCTTTGCAGGCCAGCATTCGCTGAAAGGAAAACTAGAGAATTTACATTAACTTTCGGAAGTGTGGTTAAATTTTTGCTTTTCCCGAAGTATTTGGTTAATCGCCTGAATCCCCACCTTTATCTGAGGTAATTGGCTCAATCTCTGGTTCTTGCTTGTTGGGGAGATCGAGTCCAGGGAGAGGCAGGTTCTGTTTTGTCGGTTCAAGATTGATTCCGTTGGAGCGAGAAACTCTTCTAACCACGCGATTCGACAAACGCTTCCCTTTTGCTGAGGCGTTTTTTATAAGATAGTTGTCAAATGCAATTTCCAGGCTATTCGTTCTCGCTCTTGCTGAAGGCATTAAGTTAATCTTTGCATAATTGTTCTCACCAAAAGCCAAAAGTAAAATTTTCGACTTCTTGTGCTCTGTAAAGAGGCGGTACTCTTTTTCAAGAATAAAACTTGGTGTCTTGAATCGTTTGACGTAGCCAAAGTTTTCAGCACCATCGCGATAGATGATGTTAAAAATCATATCCTTCTTAACAACGCCAAGCCACTCAAGATCGTGGCCTACGTAGAGTTTTTCAGTAACTGGAATGATTTTGTAAAGACCATTGCTGTATATGAGAAACAATCTGTCATATTCGGAGCAGGTGACTGAAAAATCATCTTTCGGGTCTTCTTCTTTTATCTGGTGGCCCATAAAGCCAGACTTGCGGCAATAAACTACATTGAGATTAGAGAGGGCAGCTTTTCTAAAACTCACTTCTGCAAAGCTAGTGATTTCGGTTTTTCTCTGTTGGGTGTGTCCGTATTTCTTAAGTAAATTATCTATAAAGGAAAGCGAAAAGGCAACCATGTCCTTAAGAGAATTACGAATTTCAGACATGTTCTTTCGTATCTCCTTGATTTCTTTACGCTGTTTATTGATATCGTAACGTGAAATTCGTTTTATTCTTATCTCTAGAAGTCTTTCAATGTCGTCCTTGGTGACTGGTCGAATGAGTTGGTCTTTAAAGGCCGCAAGGGACGTGTCGACACTCTGTGTAACAGCTTTATAGCTCGTTTCTTCTTCAATATTCTTATAGAGTCTTTCCTCGATGAATATCTGCTCGAGAAGCTTCGCGTGGAGTTTGTCTTCGTATTTCCCCAATTCTATTTCAAGCTCCTTTTGCAGGTCGTCTTTGAGCTTGTGGGTGTTGTATTCGAGAACATCACTTACTGTTGATGTTTCTGGTGTCGTTCCGTTGATAAGAGTTAAGTTCGGTGTGATGGAGACTTCGCAGTCGGTGAATGCATACAACGCTTTGATCGTGTCTTTGGCATATACACCACGGGCTAACTTGATTTCTATCTCAACGTTTTCAGCTGTATAGTCGTTTATAGAGACGATTTTTATTTTGCCGGCCTTGGCTGCTTTTTCAATCGAATCAGTAAGTGATTGTGTTGTTGTTGTGAAAGGGATTTCTCTTATGATAATGGTTTTTTCGTTGAGTTCTTCCATTCGGGCTCTGCAACGAATTTTTCCGTTACCGTTGTCATAATTTGTAACGTCAACGAGTCCTTTTTGGGGAAAATCGGGATAGAGAACGAATTCTTCCCCAACCAAGATTCTCTTTTGGGCTTCAAGGAGCTCGCAAAAATTATGCGGGAGAATCTTTGTTGCCATCCCTACGGCGATACCCTCTGCCCCCATAAGTAGCAGCAGGGGGACCTTGGCCGGGAGTGTTACTGGTTCCAGCATTCTGCCGTCGTAGGATTCTACGAATTCCGTAAGCTCTTTATTGAACAGTATTTCTTTGGCAAGGGGTGATAAGCGGCACTCTATGTATCGTGCTGCCGAGGCACGGTCACCGGTGAAAATATTTCCGAAATTCCCCTGTCTTTCAATGAGGAAACCTTTGTTGGAGAGGTTGACGAGTGCAGCAAATATCGACTGATCTCCGTGAGGATGCAATTTCATAGTCTCTCCAACCAAATTGGCGACTTTATGAAACCGTCCATCTTCCATATTATGCAACGTCTGCAGAATTCGACGCTGTACCGGTTTTAAACCATCTTCAATTGAGGGAATAGCCCTTTCACGGATAACATAAGAGGTGTATTCAAGAAAATTAGTGTCGAACAGCCGATGTAGCTTTCCTGGGTGTGTTTCCATGATTATATAAATAAAAAATTAATGTCGAACTTGTTGAATATATGTGAAAATTAGATGATTTGTTTCGTTTAGCTATCAATCACCAGATTTTCCATTATATATTGACGTCTTGCGGGCGTGTTCTTTCCCATGTAAAACGAAAGGACTTTTGAAACCTCGCTTAAAGAATCAAGGGTTACACTTTTAATACGAATGTCCGGGCCGATAAATTGTTTAAATTCTTTAGGAGAGATCTCCCCTAAACCTTTAAACCTTGTTGTTTCAACATTGAGACCCTTACTCCCCCTCCCCTTGAGCTTTTTGGTGGCTGTCTTTTTTTCCTGCTCTGAATAACAGTAAATTGTTTCTTTTTTGTTTCTCACCCTGAAAATTGGGGTTTCAAGAATATAGATGTGGCCGAGTTTGACCAATGGCTCAAAATAGTGAAGGAAGAACGTAAGAAGTAGGTTTCTGATATGCAAGCCATCGACATCTGCATCAGTTGCCAGGATGACCTTGTCAAACCTGACATCAGAGATTGAGTCCTCGATATTCAGAGCCCGCATTAAAGCGTACATTTCCTCATTTTTATAGAGTGTAGTCAATTTTTGGCCAAAAACATTCAAAGGTTTTCCTTTTAAGGAAAATACAGCCTGGGTCATTGGATCTCGTGAGCTAACAATTGACCCTGCTGCAGACTGTCCCTCAGTGATAAAAACCATATTTTCTTGTCCCTCTTTCGAGGGTTTGGTTTTTGAGGGATGGTGTTTACAATCTTTTAACTGAGAAATTTTAAAGGCCACTTTTTTGGCGTTGGCTCGTGCTTCAGTTCTAACGCTCTGCAACTCCTTTCTGACCTTCTCATTTCTTAGAATTTTATCGATCAGCATTTGGGCAGATTCGGTGTCTTTGTAGAGCGCGCTGGAAACGGCTTCTTTTACAGTGTTGACGATCCAGGATCTTACTTCGGTATTCCCTAACTTGTTTTTGGTTTGTGACTCAAACACCGGATCTTTAACCTTTATAGCCAAGGTACCGACAACGCCATCACGAACATCAGTGTTGACGAATTTTTTTCCGGAAAACTCATTGATTCCCTTCAGGATACCCTCTCGAAAAGCAGAAAGGTGGGTGCCGCCTTCGTTCGTATAAGTGCCGTTAACAAAAGTATAATAGCAGTCGCTAAAAGAATCTGTGTGGGAGAAAGCGAACTCAAGAGTATTATCTTTATAGTATATTGGGGAATAGAGTTCTGCGCCGTCGAGTTCTTTGTCTAGCAGGTCCAGCAACCCTTTTGACGAATGATACAGTTTCTTGTCGAGGTAAATTTTTAGCCCCGCGTTTAGGTATGCATATCGCCACAATCGCTGGTCTACGTAAGATAAGTCAAAATCAAAGTTGGGAAACATCTCGGAGGATGGAAGAAACTCGATTTGAGTACCATTTTTTTCGTTTGTGTCACCCTCTTTTTCTTCAATAAGCTTTCCGTTGTTAAATAACGCTAAGCGGAAAACACCCTCACGGTAGGAGGTTACAGTGAAAACATCAGAGAGTGCATTAACTGCCTTGGTTCCAACTCCGTTCAGGCCAACAGAAAATTGAAAGACATCAGTATTGTATTTGGCACCAGTGTTAATAGTTGATACACAATCGACAATTTTCCCAAGCGGAATGCCCCGACCAAAGTCTCTTATCTGCACATACCCGTTCTCTTTGATTGATACATTGATTCGTTTCCCGGCACCCATTATGAATTCATCGACGGAATTATCCACTACCTCTTTTAAAAGTATATAGATACCATCATTCTGATTTGAGCCATCTCCCAGTCTACCAATGTACATACCCGGACGTTTTCGGATATGTTCAAGAGAACTCAGAGTCTTTATTTTACTTTCGTCGTAAGTGTGTGTAGAAGCGTTCATTATAGTGCGGCCCATCGCAGTGAAAAGATTAATAATAACAAGGCATATTATTGTATTTCTAGGCAATACGCAACAGAGATAAACACGACAGTGGAAACCAAGAGGACGTATCCCTTCTCATTTGGCGCAATTATATCTGTGACCTAGTATATGACAAAATAAAGGTGAATGGCTAATAGAATTTAACGGAAGGGATATTGATTACGATCACATCATCCGAATACGCTCGCAATCTGGACAAATCCAAGTTGGACCATTGCTGATCCCCCATTTATTTTCTTCAAAACACTCTTTGCAGATCATGAATCCACAAGGACAACTCCAGCAGAAATCTTGTTTTTGTGTGCAGCAGTGACAAACGTACTGTCCAATTTTTCTTTTCCTGTATCCCCCTTTTTTTCGTTCTTCAGTCATTACTGTACTTCTCCATAGACCCAGGTAGCATAGTCATCACTTGCATTCACTTCTTGTACTATTATTTCAGGGAGGTCGTAAGGATGTTCCTGAGATAGCAGTAACCTGACTTCTTTGAGGTGTTGTGGTGTTGTTTTGAGGTTTAAAGTAAATTCGGTTGCGGATGTTGTTACAGCCTCCCAGCGATAGATACTGGTGATTGGCGCAGAGATCTGAGCGCATGCAATAAGCTTACGCTCAAGTAGTAATCGTGCTAGACGCTCCGCATCTTCCTTTTCTTCCAAAGTTGTGGATACAATAACGAGTGGTTTCATGGTTGTATTTTATCTATTTGTCTGAGAATAAGGTAAAGATGAACAATATCATTACGTAGGTTTTTAACCACCAGGTTCAAATGATAAAATATTGCACATCATTCACGGAGAACTCTTTTATTTTAGTTCTTATTATAATATCTTGTCTGGCAATTCAAAACTTTTAGTTTCTGGGTAATTCTTTTTTACTTTTAAAAATCTTTTCAATTAATAATTGGGTGCTCTATGTTTTTAGTGGTTGATGTTGGCAACTCACACACAGTGACGGGCATGTACGAAAACAATGAACTCATTTGTCAATGGCGATTAAACTCCAACACCAAGAGTACTGCTGATGAATTAGCAATTCGCTATCGAGCCTTGTTTGAAATGGCCGGTATTGAAAAAGAAAAAATCAAGGGAATAATTATAGCAAGTGTGGTGCCGGTTCTTCAATCGGCCTGGGTTGTTTGTTGCCAAAAACATTTTTCATATAACCTTGAAAACGATATTTTTGTGGTCTCTGTAGATAAAATAAAAAATCTGATTAGCGTATTACTGGATAATCCCACTGAAGTAGGAGCCGATAGGCTGGTCAACGGTATTGCTGCCTGCAATATCTATAAATGTAAACAAATAGTAATAGATTTTGGAACGGCCATAACTTTTGACTGTTTGACAGAAAAATGTGAATATCTAGGTGGAGCAATCCTTCCAGGAATTGCTATTTCTCTGGAAGCTCTTGCTAATAAAACCGCGCAATTACCCCATATTGATGTCTCAGAGCCACCGCCTTCCATCATAGGAAAATCTACAGTTCAAGCAATGAAGAGTGGTATTCTTTATGGTTATGGCGGGATGATCGATGGGTTGGTAGAGGGAATTAAAAGTGAAATGATTACAAATCCGGATGAGGATTTTAAAGTTATCGCCACAGGCGGGATGGCAAAATTAATCGCTCCTTATACACATTCCATCGATGCAATTGAACCCATGTTAACCCTGTATGGTTTACAAATAATATACAACCGGGTTGTAAAGCAATGAAGCCATCAGTCTCCCCTTCCCCGCTAGTAAAAGGTGACATTATTGGTGTCATCGCGCCTGCAGGGCGATTGCAGGACGAAAATCGTTTTATGAGAGGAATTTCCATACTTCAAGATATGGGCTTTCAGGTTAAATATCCTCGGGATCTCTGGCCAGGATCTGAGTATCTGGCAGATAGTGATGAAAATCGTGGAAAAGAATTGAATCGTTTCTTTCAAGATCAAGAAGTTAAAGGTATCATTTCCATGCGGGGTGGTTATGGGTGCCTCAGAATCTTAGACAAAATCGATATAGCTTCTGTAGCGCATAATCCTAAAATTCTAGTTGGGTTTTCCGACATAACCATCCTCCAAAACTATTTGTATGATCAAACCGGTCTTATCTCTTTGCATGGACCCGTTGTAACCTCACTTAATATGGCTTCAAGAGAGACCCTGACACATTTTTATTCCTGTCTCACTAAGACTTTACATGGACAAAGTCTGGAGCCAAAAAATATTGAGGTGTTGCGGGATGGTCAAAGTGTTTCTGCCCCTTTGCTTGGTGGTAACCTTGCGAGTCTCGTTTCACTTCTTGGCACCGGTTATGACTTTTCATGGGAAAATAAAATAATTTTTCTAGAAGATATCAACGAACCTCTCTACAAAATCGATCGTATGCTGACCCAGCTGAAACTGGCGGGTAAGTTAGATAATATCTCCGGGTTGATCCTTGGTGATTTTTCAATTTCCGGGGGGCAGAGCGAGACAGAAAAACTTCGTTATAAAGAGTCGGTTTGGAATAGAGTACTAGAGCTGATTCCTGAAAATCCGGTTCCGATTTGGGGAAATTTCCCTTCAGGGCACTGCCCGTGCAATCTGGCTTTTCCTCTTGGTGCAGTGGCAGAGATGAGTAGCAGTAAAAACAGCTTAATCTTCCAGTAAACTCACGGTTTGGTTTAGATATGTTGTTTGACTTGATTGATGAATAATGCTATAGAAAAAGGCTAGTCGTAGGTATGAGATTAAATCTTTCTCATATATTCAGATAAAAAAGAAATCTTAAATAGTTTGTACCCATGAAAAAATACTCGAAATTACTTTTTGCTATTGGATGCAGTTGTCTGCTCGCCACTTCTTCAGCTTTTGCTGCGGATTATTTGTCAATAACGACCGACAATGCCAATGTTAGGACTGGGCCAGGTACCAATTATCCTTCATCAATGGAACTTTTTCAGGGATACCCGCTTAAAGTCATAAAAAAACAAGGTGAGTGGTATAAGGTCGTTGACTTCGAAAAAGATTCAGGCTGGGTGCACAAGAGTATTGTGAAGAAAGCAGATACCGTCATCGTAAACGCCAAAAAGAATATCAATATGCGATCTGGTCCTACAACCAAAGATACTATCGTTGCAGATGTTGAGAGAGGGGTTGTACTGACTCGGCTGTCGAAAAGAGGGAAATGGACTGAAGTTCGGCACAGCAGTGGCACGAAGGGATGGGTTTATAGCCCTCTTCTTTGGCCATAAAAAAATCAGGCTGTTCTTTTATTTTCCAAAATTTTTTCTATTACAGCATCCAGAGCAAGGGGAAGTCTAACGACCTGTTTAGCTTTATTGCTAAACAGCAGATACCCTTGCTCTAGTGCATAATAGAGAATGTCTCTGGTAATTTCTACGTCCTTTTTGCAGTAGTGTTGTATCAAGTCTATCCTTCCTTCCTTGTACCATGCAAGTGCCTGTAATCCATCTGCCGTTTTTTTTGTCCCCAGTGTTTGTTCAGCCAGGCGATTGAGACTCAATCTGTACCCGAGATAGCCATGTACCTCTTCCAATAAATCAAGTGTAGGCAGGAGAGAGAAATTCACATTCGAATATGCTGAAAGCACCCGATTATCAAATCGTTTATTATTAAATCCGACAATCAAGTCAAAACTTTCCAAATGGACGACCAGTTTATCTATTTCATGCTCGAGGTAAGTAACAAAATCATTGAGTTGAGAATCATATACCACAGCTACTGAAATACCCATTTTATGGGTATTTCCCCAACCTCCAACTTCTTCTGCAGACCGAATAGTTTCCAAGTCAAAAACCCCAAACTTTGGTGGTAAAATATCAAGTCCACTAGGTCGTTTTTCGGGACCTGTTAAAAGTTCTTCCAGGTTTTTTTGTAATGGTTTACTGCCTCGTTCAATGATTCTGCGGTCAATATCTTTTGACTTTTCTTTGAGAATTTCAGTTAGGAGAAAAAGGCAGGCTTTTTTATCGATCGGGCGATTACCAGATCCACACTTTGGTGAATGCACGCATGAAGGACAGCCCGTATTGCATTCGCAGGAGGCAACTGTCTGCTCAGTTTGTGTCAACAGGCTATCCATTTTTTTAAAAGCCTCTTTTGCGAGGCCAACTCCGCCTGGATACCCATCATAGACAAAGATAGAGGCCATCTCTGTCTGTTCATGCAAAGGACAGGAAATCCCTCCAATGTCATTGCGATCGCATAAGACCAGCAAGGGGAAGAGAGCTATCATTGCATGTTCCATGGCATGAATTGCCCCCATGAAATGGTATTTCTCCTGTTCAATAAAACTGACTGTTTCTTGGGGAATGTCTAACCATATGCTTTCAGTTTCAATGATTTGTTCTGGTAAATCCAGGGTTACAGTTGAAATGAGTTTTTGTGTAACGCTGTTTCTTTTTTGGTACCCCGTTACTTTTTCCGTTACCCTCACCCTGCCAAAAGATACTTGTACTCCAAAAGAAGATTTTCTATCGATTAACTCAAGGATTTCCGTCTTTTTTTCAGTCATCGGCCTGGTGAAATACTTCGGTGAATCTTTGTGGGCGATAACTTCATTCTCGAAAAGGTCCAAATTATCGATTAGCCAGGTGGTTGCCCTATGGATATAAACAGCACCAGGATGACATTCTTTCATGCCACGTGCAGTATCTATTTCCCCTACTATCTCACCACTTTCCCCGTCAATTATTGACATGGACCTCCCACCACCTCTAAGACTGATATGTCTCTGAGGGTATTTTCTAGCAGATATCCATTTGCCACCAGTCGCTGTTTCCAGCAATGATCCACGTAAAGATAACAATTTAACACATGCTTTTATTACTTCACTGTTCAGTAGTTTTTCTTCGATAACCAAAGGGGCCTCAGCTGCGCAACAAAGGAGGTGCTGTTCCATGATAGAGTCGTTATCCGGATTTAGTACCGCGGACTCAGGAGACCTGGAAAAGAAATCTTCAGGTTGCCTCATGAAATATTGATCTAATGCATCCTCTTGTCCGATCAGAATAGTTGCAGATTTTCGCAACCCCCGTCCCACCCTTCCTCCTCGCTGCCAGGTTGACATAATTGAACCAGGGTACCCAACCAAAATACAAAGATCTAAATCACCGATATCGATTCCTAACTCAAGGGCTGAAGTTGAAATTACCCCAAGTAATTCACCAGAAAAGAGTTGTTGCTCAATTTCCCGACGTTCTTCAGGTAAAAATCCTGCTCGGTAGGCACTGAGCTTATCAGCGTTATCTCCAAGCCGTGGTGCAGTCCAAAGGTTAATAAGCTCAGTCATCTTTCTGGACTGAGTATATACAATTGTCCGTAATCCTCTCTTCACTGCGGCTTCCAATAGCTGGCTTGCTGTATAAGCAGCACTATCCCAGGGATTGATGAACAGCATGTTCTTTTCTGCCTGGGGGGCACCGGATGCTGTGATAACTTCAACGGGTTTTCCTAAGAGAAGCTCTCCTAATTCTTTAGGATTGCCGATTGTCGCAGAGAGAAGAATAAAGATAGGTTTTGCCCCATATCTCGCAGCAATTCTCTGCAGACGACGAAGGACCCAGGCCATATGACTTCCGAGTACTCCGCGATAGCTGTGAACCTCATCGATAACAACATATCGAAGCTTGCTAAAGAACTCAGCCCAGCTGTTGTGGTATGGCAATATTGACAGATGAATCATTTCAGGATTAGTGAGCAGTACATGGGGTGCTTTGTCACGGATTTTCCTTCGACGATAGCTGCTAGTATCTCCATCAAAAAGTGCTGAAACGGGGCCGTATTTTTTTTGTAATTCGTCCGGTAGTTTTTTGTATAAGGATTCCAGAACATTATTCTGGTCCTGCGCCAGAGCCTTTAGTGGATAAATATAAAGAGCATGACCTGGGTCACCACAAAATAAATCATTTAATACCGGCAAATTATAAACCATACTTTTGCCGGATGCGGTGGGAGTTGCTACTAAAATATCCTTCCCTTCAAGGATTGTGCAAATGGCTTGGTGCTGATGGCTATACAGTTTTGTAATACCTGTCTTTTCAAGACTTTCAAGAAGGCTATTACTTAAGGGTGGAAAACTGGAAGAGAATTTGGCTTTCTGGGGCTCAAAGTCTCGATGACAGACTACCTGAGGACCAAATTTTTTTGATCCTTTAAGAGATGATATATATTCAGTTACGTTGGGAGTCATAGGTAGGACGAAGCCAGTCTTCCTCTGGAAATACGGTTATAAATCTTGCTTAAATAGCTGGGAATGTATATTTTGCTGAGCGCATCATCTTTCTGTAGCAGTACCATTACTACAGGATACTATAAAACATCCCCATAACGTGGGGTACTGAAAAAAGAGTCCTTTTGTTTGGGCTTAAATTATTAACAAATACAAAAAATCATGCCTTCTATTGCCACATTGGGGCCCGTTGGTTCAGATAGCTACCAGGCTTCGTGTCAGTATTCTCCAGATGCTGACCTGTTTGTTTACAACCGCATAACCGATGTTCTTGCCGCATTTAGAGAGGGCAGAGTTAATTACGCACTTATTCCTGTGTATAACACGCGTGAGGGCGAGGTTAAAGAGTATTTCAGGTTAATGGCAAAGTCGGAGCAGTGTTATTGGATAGATAATGTTGTTTTACCTATTCATCTTTCTTTAGGGGCCCTTCCCGTTCTGGAAAAAGATCAAAGCACTATCACTACAATCGTTGGTCGAAGTTCGGTGTTTCGACAATGTGACGATTTCATAGAGGAAAATTACCCTGATGCTACCCTTATGGCCGTGCATGATATTGAAGAGGCAATTGCCTCAATATGTCGTGACAAAAAACAAGGATACGCGGTTATTGAATCCGAAGAACTTGTCAAAAAGCACGGTCTTAAACTTTTGGCCCGTGAAGTAGTTTCCCATAATCGCACAAGATTTTCGATAATTGGTAGAGAACCGGCCCCTGCTACCGGATATGATGCTACTGCTATTATAACCAAGCCGCTCAGAGATCGGGTTGGTATGCTTGCCGATATCCTCGGAGAATTCACTCGACGAGGTATCAACATTCTCGATCTTCAGTCTGAAAACGATGTTCAGACTCAGAAACTGCGGATATATGTTGAGGTCGAAGGGCATTGTGACACTCCTCTTCTCAGAAACGCCCTCAAAACTATTCAGTCAACCGTTATCCAGGAGGAAGATTCTCTCAAGGTTCTTGGATCTTTTCCTCGGGTTGATATGCGGGTTAAAAAGATCAAATCTTTTGGTTTTATCGGCAGCGGTGACATGAGTCAATGGTTTGCTGATCGATTGGAAAATGAAGGATATAAAACATATGTTACCGGTCGAAAGACGGAACTCACGCCTGAAGCGATGATCGAAAAAGTTGATGTCGTTTTAGTGTGTGTCCCTATTTCGGTAACCGCTCAAATGATTAAAAAATACGGTCCCCTTTTGAGAGACGGTCAATCTTTGATTATATTGGCAGGTGAATCTGAAAATACAATTACAACTGCCTTGGAATCGACCAGCCAAGGGGTTGAGGTGATGTTTGTTCACAACCTCTGGGGACCACAAGCACTTACCATGAAAGACAAAAACGCTGCAGTCGTGCGCACCCCAAGGAGCGGGAGTTTTTGCAGCGAGTTCGAAGCTTTTTTGTATAAACATGGTGCGGACATTAATCATGACAGTGCTCAGAAGCACGACTTGCTGATGGGTGTTAGCCAAAAACTTCCGACAACAGTATCTGTAGCCTTGGCAATGACCTTGCGAGATCATAATATAGACTGTGATGACATCAACAGCCACTCTACCCTCACCTCACTCTATGGAATTTTGGCCATGGCCCGGATTCACAACCAGAACCCGCGTACATATGCCGAGATAATGGCTACAGTAGGTGATGGCAGGAAAATTGTACGAAGTTTTGCTGAGAACATTCTCAAATTGATTGATCTGGCTGAGCAGGGAGAAATTGCAGCGCTTGCTAATATCATGGAGACTAATAAATCTACAATGCCCCAGTCTTTTCTTCTAGCCCGTATGAAACAGGCGAAAGCCGTGGATGAAGTAATGAGCCAACCAAGCATGAAAATTAGCGAAAGTTAGTCTCGAATTTCCATTCGACAATTCTTTTGGAGATTTTGTCACTAACTATATTTATATAGTTTTATTTTTCAATACTATCAGTGACAGTGTACATTATGGATCTGTTAAATGGTGGTATTTAATTTTTTTGAAGGAGCAGTTCTATGTTGCAAGATTTAAGTTATCTGGACGAGGTAAAAACTTGCCCGCACTGCAAGCAAACTTTGTCTTTATGCGAAGCTCCCCCAATACATGTTGGCGACGGCCTCGGTTGGGGATCAGATGTTCTTTTTATATGTCTAAACGATGGATGTTCCCTGTTTCTAAATGGTTGGGACAAAATTGAAGCCCAATATGGGCACCATGCATCTTACCGATACATGGAATTACCTGGTAGCCCTGAAGGTAATTGCATGATGGTTGGTAATGCGGATGCATTTAAGGCCTGCATTATCGACAAAGAAGAACTGAAAAATCAAAATGCACGATATCGACAGGAGAAAGAAGCTACCAAACAGCTGGAAAATTGTGTTGCTGAAAAAAACATCACCCCTGTCATGACGCTCTTGTTAGACGAAGGTGCTTCCAAAACTGTTCGGATCAAAGCTTTGGATTATCTTCCGGAACTTAATGATCTGACCTGTATTGACCCTCTGAGAAACCATACATTCCGGGACCCAGCTTTGGAGCAAAAGGTTAACGCAGTAATAACTGAACTGCTTAAAAGTAATTTTAAGAAAGAATGTCCTCATTGCCTGGAAATTGTAAAGGCGCAAGCCAAAAAATGTATGCATTGTAAAGAAGAGCTGTAATAATTTTACCCTTGCAAAACCAAAGCTGAACGAGTATAAAAAATTGGCTTTTCAGCACGATGTAATTTTCGTGGTGGGCGTAGCTCAATTGGTTGGAGCACCTGGTTGTGACCCAGGAGGCTGGGGGTTCAAGTCCCCTCGCTCACCCCACAGATATAAAAACGGGTATCAGGACTCTTCTGATACCCGTTTTTTTATTCTGTGATTGATGCGATTTATTTCATTACGAATATCTGCTCTAAAAGGCCTTGTTTGAGATGTTTTATTCGTACAACACGTAGCTATTTGCATAAAGATCCTTTAGTATGAACAGTCTTTTTTAATACTTCTAATATTATCTTTCAAATCATCCTATATACCAATGACCTCTTATATCAAAATCGACCAACCTGAAATAATTGCACTTCTTTTTCCACCTCAAAACAGAGATCTCACTCCTTCTCCAGCCAACGCAGAAGATGTCAGCTTTGAGACTGACACAGGAATTAGTTTAAATTGCAGATTTTATTTTTCAGATTTAGAGGCACCCACAATCTTCTTTTTCCCTTCTACTTCCGAGTCTGTTAGTTCCTTTGATGCAGTTGCGGAAAAATACCTTCAACAAGGGATGAATATCTTTCTTGCCTCCTATCGTGGGTGTCATGAGAATAGTGGAACGGCTTCTGTTAGTGCGATGTATGCAGATTCGGAGAAATTATTTCACTTAGCTACAGCCTGGCTAAAAGACAAAGGTTATAAAGGGCATCTATTCGTCATGGGCCAATCCCTTGGTTCCGTATGTGCAATAGACCTTGTTGTAAATAATAATGACCTGGTTAAAGGCTTGATAATAGAGAGTGGTATATGTGATACTGCAGGATTTTTAGAGGCAATTGGAGCAGATCTTCGGGCTAACGATATTTCCGAAGAAGAAGGTTTTAACAATATAGAAAAGATTGAGAAAATTAAAAACCCGACCTTGATCTTTCATGGAGCCAGGGATGCACTGGTAGCAATAGCTGAGGCGGAAAATCTCCAGGCATCAAGTGGGGCAAGAACCAAGCAGTTTTTTGTCATTCCCGGAGCCGAACACCATAGCGTGAGTGAAACTGGCGGAGACTTGTATACCAAAACGATAAAACAGTTTACAGATACAGTGTGCGGTGTGAACACCTGGCGGCAGAAAAGAAGATCCCACAAGCGCAACGAAAAGAGGTAGAAATCATGAAGCGAGAAAATTACCTGTCCTGGGATGACTATTTCATGGCGGTTGCCCTGTTATCTGCCATGAGAAGCAAAGATCCCAACACCCAGGTAGGAGCCTGTGTCGCGAACGAGCAAAATAAAATTGTTGGAGTAGGATATAATGGTTTTCCCATGGGATGTTCTGATGACGAACTTCCCTGGCAACGCCAGGGGCAATTCCTCGACACCAAGTATCCTTATGTTTGCCATGCTGAACTCAATGCTGTCTTAAACTCAATTACCACTGATCTCAGAAATTGCCGAATCTATGTGGGCCTCTTTCCATGCAATGAATGCACTAAAGTGATAATACAGGCTGGCATTGGAGAAATAATTTATCTCTCAGACAAATACAAAGATACAGATCAAGTGAAAGCATCAAAGATCATGCTTGATATATCTCCGAATATTACTTATCGGCAATTGAATTGTGAGCTTGACAGCCTGGTAGTGAGTTTTATTCCCCCCGAAGTATAGGCCACGAAAATTTTTTAGGGGGAGATTTTTACAAACAACTCCCCCTAAAAATAATTATTGACTGAGCACTTCAATTATCGCGACATGCTGATATCAACCTGTAGCTCATCTGCCATAATATTTAAATCGTCTTCAAGTTGATCAAGAGAATACTCTTCAGGCACCTGGATATGGATGTTCATACTGTAAATAGCGACACCGGTCTGTGGAGAGGCTTTTGCTGTAGAGTTGAGATGGATTATACTTAACTTGTTATTAGCCAGAAACTGGCTGGTTTTGTAAACTATTCCCGATTGATCCATACACTCAACATGCAATGTGCATGTTTTGTAACCTTTTTTTACTGTTTTTTCCAGTAGCGGTAGTTGTCTTACAAAAGCTGAAATGCCTTTCTCACGTTCAAGACGACGGCATTCGTTTGACAGCTGCTCTTCAATGTTGCCCCCCGTACATGAAAAAAGCAGGTTGAGAGTAAAAGCATCCGCCAGCAGTGTCATGGTGGTGTCTTCAAGATTGCAGTCATTTTCATAGAGCAGACGGGTTACGTCAGCGACTATGCCGACACGGTCTTTACCAAAAGCCGTCATTATAAAACGAGTATTCATATTCATCTCCTAAAACGGTTTGTGATAGATTTTTTTGCCCTCTCAATTCGGTCAGTCTTTTATGACGGATGCGACAACCTCGTTATAGAGAGTGCCAGCTTCAAAGGAGCTACGAACGGTTGGGCTACTGGCAACCCCTTTGAATCCAAGTTCGATTGCTTCATCTTTGAGGCTTTCGAATTCCTCTGGTGTAACAAAACGCTCAACCGGAAGATGTGTTTTTGATGGTTGTAAATATTGCCCAAGTGTGAGGATATCACAACCATGCTTGAGTAAGTCTCTCATGGTCATCCGCAATTCATCGACTGTCTCACCAAGTCCAAGCATAACACCACTTTTAGTGGGAGTTTTCGGACTCAGTATCTTGGCCTGGCGAAGTAGCTCAAGGGAGCGTTCATAAATCGCTTCTGGACGGACACGAGTATAGAGACGGGGTACTGTCTCTAAATTATGGTTGAGAACATCAGGACCAGCTTTCAATATTTCAGAAAGTGCATCCCAGTTGCCCTGGAGATCAGGAATGAGGATTTCAATGCGAGTCTCAGGGGATTGCCTGTGAATTTCTTGGATTGTTTTAATAAAATGTGCGGCTCCACCATCAGATAAATCATCACGCGTCACAGAGGTAATAACAGCATATTTTAATTGCAGAGAAGTCACAGCTTCTGCGACTCTCGTCGGTTCTTCGGGGTCAGGAGGACCCAGCGGTTTATTAGAAACTGCACAAAAGCCGCAATTTCTGGTACACCTCTCCCCAAGAATCATAAAAGTCGCTGTGCCCTTGGAAAAACATTCAAACTGATTAGGGCATTGAGCTTCCTGGCAGACGGTGGTGAGGCAGTTGTTGTGAATGAGCTTTTTCATACGCTCGTATTCAGGACCGGTTGGCAATTTACGTTTTAACCATTTTGGTTTACGAACCTGTATGTTGCCTTTGTCAATAATTTTCATGCCACACCACCGGTTATGAGAGTTTTTTCGGCAACCGCAAATTTTCGGTTAAATACTCGAGAAAGCTGATGGATAATGTTTTTTTTCACATCTGAAAAATCGATAGGGTGCTTTGATTCCCGTGCCAGAGAAGTAACCCCGACACCTGCGAGGCCGCATGGCTGAATCCAAGAAAAATGCTCAAAATCAAGAGTTGCATTGAGTGCGAGGCCATGGAAAGCTACTCCGTGCCTGACACGAATGCCAATAGAGCCAATCTTGTTGTTACCCACCCAAATACCCCTGTTTCTCTCATCGCGAGCTGCTTTAACCCCGAAATCAGCTGCACTGGCAATCATCACCTCTTCCAGCATATCGACGTAGGACTTGACCGATAGTCTTGCC
>Ga0209475_10002738_pt1 | contig 17234 bp, 12 predicted proteins | sample tdDd471_FD_187128 | JGI IMG/M metagenome (GOLD analysis project Ga0209475, IMG submission 187128) | Marine sediment microbial communities from the Atlantic coast under amendment with organic carbon and nitrate - tdDd47.1 (SPAdes)... | ecosystem: Environmental > Aquatic > Marine > Coastal >... | reverse complement strand
AGTTGGTGAATCCCAGGAAGAGCAAGGTCCATCTGCCACGCAATTCTTCCACACCAAAGCGCTGAGCGTCCTGATCGACCAGCTCAAACTCCGGCAATCCACGCGGCGCAGGAATGACAGTAACAAACTGCATATTATTAACGACCGCCGCCGGCCTCTGTTCGACAAGCATCGATGCCATCCAGATACCCGCGACAGCCGCGGTCACCCCAGCGAGGGCAAATTGTGCAATACGAAGAGGACTCATGGGCGGTGATTCTACAATAGATGGGGTGCGCGTTATTCAGTGACGCTCCGGCAACATAGCTGCCAAAACTTTTGTGATGCCGGTGGAGGTTAAGCTGACGAGCGGCGTGTGCGGCCCGGAAGGCCATGGATGGCCGTGAGGGTCGTACCCGCTTCGACGAGGACAGGATGTCCGAGGAGATTTAGCGAGCAGCTTAACCTCCACCGGCATCACAAAATATGAGCGACTACACGGCCAGAAATGCAGAATAGGTCCAGTCATCAGACACAAACATTGAACAAAAATAATACCGGATCAGGCATTAACAGCGCGCAGTATCCGTTTGGGTTCAGAGACGCCGTAGCCTTGCGCATAATCCACCCCCATGCCTCGCAACATGGTGATGATCTCATCATTTTCGGCAAACTCGGCAATCGTCTTTTTATTAGTAAGATGACCTATCTCATTGATTGAGCGAACCATTTCCCGGTCGATCGGGTCGTGCAGAATTTCTTTTACGAAGCTGCCATCGATCTTCAAAAAATCGACGGGGAAATGTTTCAGGTAACCGAAAGACGACAACCCTGTGCCGAAGTCGTCCAGCGCAAACATACAACCCAGCTCCTTGAGGGCGTTAATAAAGCGGCTGGCTTGCGCGTAGCTGGCGATAGCCGAAGTCTCGGTAATCTCAAAACAGACCAGCGATGCTTCCAGGCCACTGCGATGGAACTGATCAATCACAAAAGGCAGGAACTTATCGTCAGCCAGACTTTGCCCCGACAGGTTGATCGAGCACATCGACAGGCGCTCGCGTTCATCGGCCTCGGAAACCAGCCAGCGTAATGCATTTTCGACGACCCAGCGATCAACAGCGGGCATGATTCCGTAACGCTCGGCCGCTGTTATAAACAGGTCGGGTGACACCAGTGAACCTGCCTCATCACGCATGCGCAGTAGTAATTCGTAGTGCTCACCGCGCTCCGATTCCTGCAAAGGCATAATGGTTTGCCGGAATAATTCGAAACGCCCCTCTTCGAGAGCATTATTAATGCGCGCTGCCCACTGAATCTCGCGACGGCGGCGCATTAAATCAATATCGTTTTCTTCGAAACAATGAACGCGGTTGCGCCCGGCTTCCTTGGCTGCCTGGCAGGCACTGTCGGCCGCAGTCATGATGGAACCAACATCAGAATTTTCAGCTGTTATGGGAACAACGCCAATGCTTGCAGTCAATTTAAAAGTGCGGTCCTCCCATGCAAATTTAAAGTCATCAATTGATGCCACCAGGTCTTCCGCCGAGCGTATAGCCTCTTCCAGGCTGCAACTTTCCAGCAATACACAGAATTCGTCGCCCCCCAGACGCGACAGGCAATCCCGCCAGCGTATCCTCGCTTTAAGCAACGCACCCAGCTGCCCCAACAAAGTATCACCGGCCTGGTGGCCGCAGGTATCGTTAATGATCTTGAATCGATCCAGATCGAGATACAGCAACGCATAGGATGTTTCCCGGGCGCGCGCACTTTTAAGCGCGCGATCTATGCGGCTCTCAAATTCACGTCGGTTAACCAGACCCGTCAGAATATCGTGGCTCGCGTGATAACTCAGGCGCCGGTTCAGCTCGCGCGACTCGCTGACATCATGAAAGACCAGCACCCCACCGGAGACATCACCCTGATCATTACGTATGGGTGATGCGGTGCTCTCAATATACAATTCGTTACCGTCACGTCGTATCAACAGCGTCGGCCGCACCGACTTAAGTGCTCGATTTCGCTCAATCGCCATCGTCAATGGGTTTTCCAGCGGTTCACAGGTCTCTTCATGAAAACCGCGAAATATTTCCTCCAGCGGCCGACCTATCGCATCCTCCGTGCTCCACCCTGTCAACTCCTGAGCCACCGGATTCAGATACTCGACGCAACCTTCTGCATCGGTCGTTACTACGCCATCGCCGATAGATTGCAGTGTAATCTGGGCACTTTCCTTTTCGCGGAACAGCGCTTCTTCGTAGACCTTGCGATCAGTAATATCGTATTCAACACCAACCAGCCTGCGTAAACGGCCATTCTCATCCGTCAGGGCCTTTACCCGGCAGTCCATCCAGCGCCATTCCCCATCGCGACGCTGCATTCGGTGAATGCTTTCAAACAAATCTGTGTTGCCCGAAATATGCTCGCGTAAACCAGCCTGCACCCTTGCAAGATCATCGGAATGAATCATCTGTCGCCACTCGGGGCGCGCATCGGCCAGATCCTCATCCGAGTAGCCCATCATGCCCTTCCACTGCGGTGAAAAATGGATGACATTATTAATGGCATCAAAATCCCACAGCCCATCATGCGCAGTGGCGACAACCAGTTGCCGCATTTCCTCGCGTTCTGCAATATTGCGCTGAATCTCGAGCTTTTCCAGACCGGAAGCCAGACTGGACCCAAGCAGCTTGAGCAACAGTTTGCTATCGGCTTCCCACTCGTCCGTAGGTTGACCATGCAGGAACGCCAGAAAACCGGCCTTCCTGTTATTGACTACCAGGCCAACCAGCAAAACGGAAGCAACATGCAGATCGTTTAGCCGCTGTGCATCGGCACTGGCTGCAGAAGACGGGTTAACCGTATCCAGTATTTCCAAAAGCCGTAAATGATCGAGTTTTGCGGCCAACCAGGGCCAGTCTGCGAGCAATTCACCCTGCAACTGTTCCGGATTGCAGCTGGTAAAGTCGGCCTGCGCCGAATGCACTTTAATGATTTGCGTTACGTCGTCATCGAATACCGCAAAACAAACTGAGTCGCAACCGGTACTCTCCTGCAACACTCCAAGACAAGCGCTGACCGAATCTATGGCCGACTCTTCGCTAAGATTCTGCAGATCGACCGCCAGCTTGGTATAGATCACATCCAGACCGCTATTTGCGCGCGCGCCATTAAGCGCACGATGCAGTCCTGTCAGGGTTGATCTGTGATCCACGTTCAGCGGCACTCCTGCTCGAATTCATTGGGGCCCGCCTGCCCCAGGCAAATCAAGCTGCGCTGGAAAGCGTTATTGTCGCATGGCTACAACGGAAAACAAACACGGATTAGCGAGTTAAATATCCTTACCCTAGCGGTTTTCATAGCGATTCAGATCGAATATACCCGCTTCCAGAGGCTGCTCTGCCAGATGCCGGGACTGGAACCAGTCTGCCTGCTCCCAGAAGTCCGTCGCGGTCCGGCGCACTCCGAACCGGGCGACAAACAACTGGTAATCATCAACTGTTTTTACAGACGTCGCCTGACTGACGAATTGTTCTACTTCATCACGCTGTACGGAGAAGAAAAAATTCGGGTAACTGCCGGATAGCCCCCGCAACACCGTCAGCGTGTCAGCACTGGGGTCGCGATTCGCATTGCTGGCATCTTCCAGGAATGAGGTAACGTTCTTCCACTGGCGATTGTGAATAAGCGAGTAATTCAGATCCTCTTCACCATCAAGCACCACTCGGACATAGGCCAGTTCCGGGAACTCGCTCAGCTGCTCGCCCCGAATCAGCGCCAACCCGCGGAGTCCGCCATCAACCTCTGCAACGACCGCATTTTGATCGGTCGCGCTACATACCTCGCCCACGCACCTGTTCAATAAGTCGGGCGGGCCACCTACAGGACCAAGATGATTAATCAATAGCTGATATAACTCTGCCTGTGGATCAGCGGTTTGAAACTCTATCGGCGAATCATGTGTTAGCCAGTGCATCGGCTCCTGAAAGTACTTACTGCGTTTAGACCGCATACCTTCGTACCAGCTCGCCCTGATCGCCTGACGAGACTCTGCCGGAAGAAAGGACAAAAAGTTGTCCTCCCCTTCCATACGCAAAAAGTCCATAAACAAACGGGTGTTCAACTGATGCCCAACATTTCCGTACACATCAAAACCTGCAACCAGAAGATAATGAATACGCTCAAACAACGAGTAGTTAATAACCCAGGCTGTCTCGGGAAACTGCCCGAGCAGACCGTATTCAACCGCCGCGCTGTCAAAATTACGAAATATGGTTAGCGCAGCGTTTTTATTGTAGCCATCGCCATCCCAGATAACGTTAATTGCACCTTCCTGTGTAGTCGGCCAAAAATCTGCCCACGCCTCAGACTTGGCAGCCAGGTAAGCCTTCTGCCCATCCCAGTAACGCGTATAGGCAGCACGCAATCTAAAGGTCTGTGTAGAACTCGGCATCTGCAGATAATCAGCAGAAGCTTTCAGGACTTCCTTGGTGATTTCGTTTTCTGTCGTGTCAGGGCTGGCGAAAAACACCCAAAACTGGTCTTCGATCACATTCAGCGCCACCTGCCCTCTACAAACGGGGCCCTTAATAAAACCCTGAATAAAGAAACGTGCATCGTCCAGCAAAAATCGATAGCGAGAAGCCGATGGAATAACAGCAAAGGTGATGAATGGATTGGAAGCTGCCGGCAATTCATAGCCCGGCAATTCCTCCACGACGTAACGGGGACTCAGGAATAATTCTTTGAAACGGTTCAGCTTCGCATCGGAAAATTCATACAGGATATGGGATTTGTCGACGATACTTCGCTCGTGGCGTCGCAACCGATACCAGAAATCATCTACCCCCGGGTCGTCGAACGGCCGGGTAGTCGGCACTTCACGGACGGTTTCGCCAGGCGGTGTATAAGAACGCACGAGGCGATAAAAATCTCGCTCCGGTGACCCGGCAAAATGTATATGCGCCAGAAACAGGTGTTCATATATATAGCGGCTGACCAGCTTGTCCCGATTACTGGCGCCATTAAGGAACAGCTCCCATTTTTCAATTTGGTCCGCTGCCGCATTGGATTCCTCCAGTGATTCAGGCGGCCGCGCACCCTGCGCCAACCACTGCACCAACGGACGATATTCTTCATCCGGCAGGTTTGGCATCCCGTAGGGCATGCCCCACAACGGATTCCTGCGCTCAAACCTGGCGACCTTCTCCTCAGTTGTACACGCCTGCTTGCGCCCAAGATCCAGCGTTATGGCTTCGGGCAGAAGCCCCGTGCGCGGTTGCGGGTTAAGCTGTTTTAGCCTTAGCAAACGATAGAGCACTGAACGACGCATAAAATCAGCCGCTTCCCGTTCATCTTGCACCTGACTTTCAGCAATTACCGGGTGGAAATTTCTATCCCGCCACTCTTCCGTCGTAGTCGCATCGATGCCCAACCGGGTTGGCTGGGCAGCCTTGATCCGGGCGCCATCGTAAACTTTCCGCGGGTTCGCCCCCCGCATGAGCCCTTCATAGGAGGTGAGCTTCAGCTGGCAGGGCGCATCGTAGCAACCGTGGCAAACGACACAGCGTTTCTCAAGTACCGGCTGCACATCTTCGCGCCATGAGATTTGCGCCTCTGCCGCACCGGCAATCGCATTCCAGTCGACGTCCGGCTGAAGATCGGCTACAGAACTCGACTTCGAACAGGCCGAAATGACAATTGCAAACAGCACAGTGACAAACAGTGACCTCAGGCGCCTGAGTGACGGTTCGGTATCACCATCCCATCGATTCATTTTCAATTATTCCTGACTAACCGGCGCGCGACTGAATAGCCGCCATGCTTCTACCTTCAGCAAATGAAAAAGATTTGATGAAGTCCAGTACAAAACCATACCCGCGGGGAAAGTATAAAACAGCACGAAAAAAGCCGCTGACATCAGGTAAAGGCGCGAACTTTGCTGCTTCTGCAAATCTGCAGACAACGTCTCCTCACGCTGCAACAGCGCTGCAACTGCGCTAAGGCCGGTCATCAAAAACGGCAACAGGTTTAGCCAGCCACCAAAGAACGGCATTACGAAAGGCAATTCTGCCAGTCGATCGGGCTTTGCCAGATCGCTGATCCAGAAGAAAGCGACCTCATTCAACGCTATATTTTCTGCGAGCATGTCGAAAGCCGCAATAAATACCGGAATCTGTATAAGGAAACCCGCTGCGCTCTTGAAAGTATAAAACTGACTCACATTATTGCGCTTGTACACATCAAGCACGCGCATGTGTGCTTCTTCACCTTTGTAATTGAGCTTAATTTCATCCAGTTCTGGCTTCAGCAAACTATGGGTACGATTAACGTCTGCCTGCCAGCGATCGGCCAGCATCGTCACGGGCGAAAGCAAAATTTTATTGGTCAGGGACAGCAGGATAATCGCCAGCGCGAAACTCCCTGTTAAAGACTGCAGCCAGCCGAGCAGCAACAGCATTCCGAAACAAAGAACGCGCAAGAAATCCCACAGAGCGGCGAACAGCATTTCACTAAGGACCGGAGAGACCTGTTTCAATACACGCCAATCGACGGGACCGGCGTAGAGATCAAAAGCAACGGTTTCCATGCCGCTATTTTCTGTGACCCGCAAAACGGGTTGGTCTCGCTGACTTAGGTCAAGATCGGCGGACCATGTGCCGACATCAGGATTCACCAACACTGTCCAGTAACGACTGCGCACCCCCACCCAGCTTCCCTGATCGGATGACATCTCAACAATAGACTGATCCGAAGCATCGAAAATCGTTTGCCCCGACTCGTTAACCTGGACCCCATTTACACGGCTGTAGAGCTGACCAAAGCCGGGCAACTGTTCGGGAACAAATGCTTCACCCGTTGCCAGTTCGACACTTGACCCCGCAGACAACTCCACCGCAACACGGGCGTCAAGGCGCGAAAGGCGATACACACGATGTTCCTGCATAGTAACGAATCGCACGACAACCTCGTCTGCAGATTCCACTACTTCTGCCTGAAAAGCGCCGCCCGACCCACCCGGTGTAATGACATTAAAAAATCCGTCACCTTCGGCAAACAACACTGCGCGGCGGGCATTCTCGTCAGCACACTCGGGTACACATATAGCCCACCGCACCGGGACGCCGGCCTCTTTGTCGAAAGTCATGTCTGAATGACCGGCTGTTACGGTGAAGCTTTCAGCTAATACGGGTGAAATACCAGCGCACGCGATGGCGGATACAAAAAACAGAATGCTTTCCAGTACACGTGCAGTGCGCCAGCGACATGTCAGCACTTTCATCGATAGAACCGTCGCATTTCGAACATCGCTTCCTCTAGCGTTCTGGCATCCAGTGCAAGTTCCGGTGCAGATTTGTAATTCGCATCCAACAGTTCCACCAATCCACCTGGATAGGTCACTATGATTGACTCAGGCTCTACGATGGCATGAGAGCTGTAGCTGCCCGCCATAATCCAGCCCCATGACTGGTTGTCAAACAGATTCACCCCACTACTGTAAGCGCTGGTGTCATTCAGGCAACCGAAGACCTCCTGCAATAACGTACCGGGCAGATCCTGATGCGCACTGCGTTGCGTGAATGCCCGAGGTCGCGCGCCTGGCCAATGCATCAACAAGGTCGAACGCAACTGATAGGGTCCGTAATTGCTGCCGTGGCCGATATTACCCAGCCCCAACTCATCAAACTCATAGCCATGGTCACTCGCGATAATAACGAGTGTCTCACGGCTATCAGTGTGTGCAGTCAAACTCGCGAGCACATCCGCTACTTCGCGATCTACAGCAGCGATCCCCTGCATATAAGATGCATAACGCCGAGTTACTTCATCGGCAGATGCGGCAAGTTTCACACCCTCACTGGAAAAATTCCCAGGGTCGTAATACAAAAAGCTAAAGTACGGCTGCTCCTTATCTCCGCGCGCATCCAGCCACGCCTGCCAGGCCCGAGTTATGTCGGCATTACGGTTGCCACCGCGCGGCGCCGTGTACCTTGCTTCCGAACTTATCGCCGCAAAAACTGTACGGTCAATCTGCGACGGACTGCCATATCCAACTGAACTGAATGCCGCCGTTTCGTAGTCACGCGCCGCCATATGCTCCATAAGAACAGGCGGCCGCTGCAAATCATAGAAGGTTTGCCAATATGTGCTGGGCAGTCCATAGAAAAGCGAGAAAATACCCATTCGGGATGAATTTCCGCCGCTGTAATGATTTTTGAACTGCAAACCCTCCGCAGCGAACTGCGCTATTCGCGGCGTAAATTCCGGGCTAATCTTATCCGGCCTTAAGGCATCGATAAGCACAAAAAGAATATTCGGAAGCCGGGCCTGATCTTTTTCGCAAACCAGGGGCTGCAGAGGATAACTCAATTGCCCGCCATCCGGCTCATCAATTCTGCGTAATAGCCGGTCCTTTTCGACCCGCTCGGGATCAATCCAGCCGAGTGCTGCCAACCGGCGCTTGGCCTTGACAGGAAAATACAGGGGCATATACCGGGTAAATGCGGTGACGGGGGAATAGGCTATCGCATCCCCCCATATATGTATGCCCTGCCCCCCAATCCAAACCATGGTCAGCAGCAACGCCAGCCAAAAGCCTTTGCGGTTACTGCGGCCTGAAACCCACCGCCATACATTGATCGCCAACATAGCCTGAAATGCCAGCACTACAGCAAAGATTACGCCCGTGAATATCCAGGTCGAGGTTTCAAATATTTCAACGGTCAGACGGCTGAGGTGATAGTGGTACTTAACAAAAATATTGGTATCGAGCACCAACAAAGCAAGGCATGCCGCCGCAAGCAACGCACCCAACCCCATTACAACGACTTTGCGTGGCAAGATTAAAGCGACCGGACCCAATAGCAGCAGCATTGGCAGAAAACCGAGCAGCGCAAACTGCGCTACAAAAGCCAGAACCATGTAAACGAATGCAATCCCGGATGCAGGCATGCCGAAAGCCAGCAAGTAACGCGCACCTACCAGCGCGAAGAGCAATGCATTAACAATGCCAAACCAGCCAGCCCATCGAATGAGTTCACCACGGCCCGTGCGATTTGTTGATTGAGATTGACTCATCTACATATTGCTGGTCTGCGCAGGAAGGTATTGCGATGATTGTTGATCGCTCTCCTGTGCCAGTTGCATGATTGCTCGCGCGGCAGCCTCGGTGCTATAGCCAAGGTTAAACACCCAGTCATTCCGCAACTGCTCAACATCGGCGCACAATCCCTCAGCATTACTCAGTAGTGAACGAATATGGTCAGGCACATCCGAAAGGCATTCTGGCGAAACAATGGCGCCAATCTTGTCACGCACCAATGACTCGAATGGCTCGATGTCCAACTGAGGCCACCAGTCATTACGCGCTTTAGGCGGGAGATCTATATACAGCACCGGTTTTTCCAGCCCCATCCCATAGTCTATGCCAGCACCCGACCAGTCGGTGATCATAATATGTGAGTCAAAAAACGAGTTGGATTCGCCCATTTGCTCTACAAGATTAAACCGCGGATGACCCTGGTACTTATCCGCAATCCTGTCTATAAATTCTGGCGTCATCCAGCGAGTCTGATAATGCGGCCTGAGGGTAACGCGGAACCCGGCTCCAATCAGTTCATCTACTAATTCCAGCCCACAGACATTCAGTACAGTACCGTCACCCCATGAAGGGGCCAGCAATACGTGGATATCGTTATCCGACTTCCAGGCGGGCGGATCGCGACGATCATTCAGCAATTGCTCGAGGCGATGATAACCATGACTAAAAAGTTGTTTGGATTTCTGCTGAAGCATTTCCTCCCGTTTGCGCACTTCCCGCATCTGGTGCGGACCGGCACACAAAATAGCATCGTAATGATCATAGGAATCTTCATGATCGGCCATGTGCACACTTATTAAAGAGTGGAACATGAATGCATAAGTTACAGGATTGACCGAGCGCTTCAGTTGTAGCTTGCCGAAATCCACCATGGTCATTACCATGACGCCAGCCTCCAGCCACTGAAAACATACGGTGCGCACCAACCCGTCACCGATGCAGAAAGCCTTCAGAACGGGGTGGTTTTGGCGCAATCCCGGGTCTTCAGGATCAGAAGTCAGATAGACCACTTCTTCGCCGAGCACGTCGGTAAGGTGATGAATAACCGGCGCAAAATGATGCCAGTCCTGCCCGCTTTCGCTATAGAAAACGATACGTTTCCTCTCGCGCGGGAGCGCCTTAAAGGCGCGATAGGCTCGCCAGTTACGCAACGCGTGCAGCATAAGATGCTCAAATCAGAATCACCGGAAAAACCCGGCATCAATATGCTTACGATAGCAAAACTAAACGGCCAATGTTTTCCTGGGCCAGGTGCCATAGACTGCTGACTGCAGGCTTCGCTCCATCGAATGGAAGTAATGAGGCCTTTCCTCTGGCTGCATAGCGCGTGCCACGCTTTGCTGGCTCAGAGTTAGCCATCGCACAGCCTGAAACGGCTGCTGATTTGAATCGGAAACCAGTGCGACATGCGGATACATCGGTTCGCGCGGGTTCTGCAGACAAACGACACCCATGCAACCGTTATCGAATTCAATCCAGGTGCCAGTCGGGAAAACGCCGATAGCGCATATAAATCTGTCCACCAGATCCGCATCGAACGTCTTACCGCGCTCATCATTCAGTACGCTCAGAGCATCATGACCAGATACCCCATCGGAATAATAACGACTCAAACTTAATGCATCAAAGCTATCAATGATGCCTGCCATCTGTGCACTCAGGGAAATCTCATTCCCGGATAGCCCCGCCGGGTAACCGCTGCCATCAATACGCTCGTGATGAGAGCGCACCATTTCTAAGGTATCGGCCGACAAACCGCTCATCGTCTGGAGAATACGGACACCTTCATCAACATGCCGACGCACGTAATGTTGCTCCGCTTCAGTAAGTTCACCGGCCTTAGCCAGTATCGGAACCGGAACCGTAATCTTGCCTATATCGAGCAGCATTGCGCCCAACACCAGGTCATGCAGCGCACTTTGGTTGAAACCCATAGAACGGCCGAACGCTATCGCCAATACAGCACACCCTACTGACCGTCGACTCAAGTAGCGCATACTCTTATTGGCGGCCAGCGCCCAGAGAAGTGCGTTCGGACATCGGTCGAAGTTCGCAATTAACTTATTTGCGACGTCCTTAAGGGGAATGAGTTCGACATTTTGCTTTTTTCTGGCAACGCGAATTGATTCTGCTACGGTATCAGACGCAAGATCCAGCAACTGGTTTGCCCGGATTATCGCGCCACGAGCAGCAACCCTTTCCAGCCCAGATGCGGGGTCAAAAATCTGGTTATCTTCCGCAGGCTTTGCAGCGGACTGACGACCACCGCCGGTTAAACGTAGTGCGGTTTTTATCGCACGGGCATCCGCCGACTCTGCCGAAAATTGTTTTTCTTGTTGGCCCATCAACTCCCTCCTGCTGTTCCCAGATAGTACTAGATAGATGGCTGCACGAAAAACTCTGGAAAATCATTTTTTATGATGGCAAGGATTATTATTGCAAATCATTGCACTTTTTCTGCACTCCAGGGTATTGGACTTTACGTAAAACCTAGCAATACCAACGTATTCGAGCCCGACCGTTCTACCTTCGGCAGGCCTGTGAGGGCACCATCCGGACATAAAAAGGGCGCCACTGCGGCGCCCTCAAAATTTGCTGGACTGCATTATGTTCAGCCTTTCACCGTAACTGCGCAATCAATTGGGGAAAAAATTGCGGCGCCCGGCTAAAAAACTTCTGCCAGGTCCCGTAGCTCCAGTTCGCGCCTACGCCAACCAGACGAGGGTCGGGCAGAAATACCCCAATTAGTATCTACAACGGCTGTCACTACACGGTCATAGGCCGCACGTTCGCTTCGATACTGACCAGCAGCATTCACATACCACTCCAGGCCGCCACTGCCAATCGGCATCCTGTAATCGCCGACCAGTGTCAGTGCATTTTCAGGAATACCCGCGATGGAGCCACCAGAACAATCGCCTGCCAAATTGCCCCAATAAAAAAGGGACCGGCAAAGCCGGTCCCTTTCGAGGTTTGATGAGATGCCACATCTCATCACTGGCCTGATCTACTTAGGGGGAGGTGCAGAAGCAGGCCTATGGGGAAAAATCACATCTGAAGGATTAATTACCGCCAAATCTGTAGCTGGCACGCATACCGACGATCCTTGGCGTAGGTAAGAATGCAAACGCTGTGTCATCTCGGGGTCCACCGAAGCCTCCATAGTTACCATCGCGGAAATCACTTTGGCCGGCCTGAGCCCAGCTGACCTGGTCGTTATCCAGAAGGTTGGTCGCAAAAATCATTACGTTCCACGAATCAGTCTGCAGACCAATTTGCGCATCCACGAGGGTGAGGGAATCAACTTCAGGAGTAACCACCTGATCTCTCAATGTGCGTTCGCCTGTGTAGGTAACAATACCGTTCATGAATAGGTCCATGCCCGTGCCACCAAGCGGCTGAACATAGTCAGCCAGGAAGCTCAGCGCATGCTTGGGAATGCCTGCAATGGCTGCACCGGAACAATCGCCGTTAACATTGCCGCAAATAGCCTGATCTTTCGCTGTTGGCACACCATCCTCACGGATATCCCGATAATCAAAATCGGTCCATTCGGTATCCGTATAGGCATAACCCAAACCAAAGCTCAACGCATCAGTCGCTACCCATTGCAATTCAACTTCTAAACCCTGGGTCTCGGCCTCGCCTGCGTTAGAAACACCTGAAGCTGGGAAACCTGCAATAAGCGGATCAGAGACAGTAATACCAACCTGCCTGTTCTTATACTCGTTAAAGAACAACGCACCATTAGCGCGCAAGGTACTGCCAAACCAGGTTGTCTTGCTACCAAGCTCCCAGGCGATAAGCTCTTCGGGCTCAAGCTCCGATAATTCAGGCCGTGCCCACTGAGCCGTGCCGTAGCCACCTGGCTTGGAGCCACGAGCGACTGAACCGTAGACCATCACATCATCGGTAAACTTGTAGTCCAGCGCCAAGCGGGGGTTAAATTCGCGGGTCGACGTCTCAGCTGACGTGGGCTGAACGACGGTTAAACCAAAAAACGACTGATCTACCCGACTGAACAGAGTGTTTGTTCCAGCCTCGATGGTATCTTTAATTAATCTCGCTTCAAATGTCGCTCCAAAATTATCCGTGACATCGTATGAAATAAGACCAAAAATAGAATAGCTTTCTGTATCGCGACTAGTCAGTTTCGCTGGCGTTCCATAGACTATTGATTCCTCTGCAGAACACGCGTAATTGAATGGCTGGCTTCCAGGAACGGCCCCGCACAATGGGTCGAACGAAGCGTCAAAGTCCGCAGAATTAAAATAATTTAGCGAACTATCTGCATTATCAACCTGTTCATTATAATACTGCGCGCCGACCAGCCAACGCCCGCGATCCCAGCTATTAGACTCAAGAATTAACTCTTGATTAAATGTTGTCGTCTCATTTTCAATGAAAAACTCATTAGCGATAGACGATTGCCGCGGGAATCCAACAATGGGTATCCAGGTCGAGTTCAGGCTACCTGCACCATTCTGATAATCGACATCATCATTAATGCTCGCATCAATGTCCAGGTAACTCGTGGTGGATCGCAGAGTTACGCCACCAATGTCCCAACCAATATTCAGAATGGCCAGAACCTTCTCATCTTCACTACCCGAAAATGGTGCGCCCAGCGCATCCGAATTCGACAAATTGATCTCCGACTCATTCACACTGCCGATCGTCCCCAGCCAGTTGCCATAGCCATTTGGCGGCACCTGCGCTGGATCAGACGGATCGGTCACGTTAGGAATAACGTTACCTGCGTCATCCCAGAACGTATTGGCATTGCCTACTTTAACGACAGCCCTTGGATCAGAAGAATTATCTTCATAGGCAATCGATGCGTCGAAGTTCAGGTTATCGGTCGGAGCCCATACAGCAGCCAGACGCAGCCCTTTATCATCGTAACCATTCAAATTCTGGCCATTCAGCGGATTGGTATAAAAACCATCTGACTGATAGGACGCGGCGGTTAAACCCATGGCAAAGACGCCGGGAACAATCGCAACGGACCCTGTAGCCTTCGCGCTATAAGTAGCATCAGTTCCGTAGTCACCGGAGACTTTGATCTCAGAATCTTCAAGACTGGGTTTTTTAGTGATGTAGTTGATCGCACCAGCAAATGCACTTCGACCATAGAGCGCCGACTGAGGACCCTTAACTATTTCTACGCGTTCCAGATCAAGCAACCGGGTGTTCAGCGATGAACTGCCGCCACCGACCGTAATGCTTTCCCCCGAGACATCAACTCCGTCGACCAGCACCGCGACACTTGCACGGCCACGGCTGCTGTTAACACCACGGATACTGATACGCGTGTCATTGGATGTAAAACTCTGATCAAACTGAACACCTGGCGCCAGCTTAATAATATCTGCCGTTGTGCTGATGTTCTGCTTTTCGATAAATTCAGAACCCACAGAAATAACTGCAACGGGGATATCCTGAGCATTTTCCTCACTGCGCCGTGCGGTCACGGTGATTTCTTCAAGCTGCTGACTCCAGCCGACATTCGGCAGTAACGCCGCGGGGGCGGCAATCAGTATGGCGGGCATCAATGCTGCCAAAAGCTGCTGTCTGTTAATGACTTTGATCTTCATTTCAATCTCCACGGGGGCGCCGGAATCCTTCAGGCGTTAACTGCAAAAGAAAAATGTGTTGTTCAGGCGACGGCTGGCTCAGCTCTATCTTCAGACTTGCCAGTACTGGCGCCCGAATTCGTGCGGTACATCGCGATAATTCCGAAGATATAGACCGCCAGGACGATCCCCATCAGCACGGGGTACTCTTTGGGCTTAATCCAGATCTCCGGATACAGGCCCCAGCGTGCGAAAGCCTCAACAGGCAACCAGGCAATATTGGCCGTCGGAATTGCATAACGGAACGTGGGACCAAGCCCGCGAATTTTGAACAGCTTTGTAATGAGGTAAATAGCCCAAACGACGAAGCCAACCGTAAGTGCCATTGCCGCAATCGAGTCGTACCGAATACCCCGCGGGTCATTGATATAGATTGCGAACAGGTAAATGGTCCAGATTAGGAAGACCGTTTCGATGGCCGTATTGCGCGCATGCTGGCGCTTGAAACCCGGCGTCATTTTTTCCGGGGGCTTCAGTTTGAGATTGCGATGGAACCACATGAACATGCGACAGCGCGTGTCTTTATTGGCGCCGAAGAAGATCAGTATGGCCACGACCAGCAAAGTAGTGGCCTGGATCATCAGCAGTTCGCCTGACAGGATCATCATCCCGTTGTCCAGAACCGGCTGTATATCCAGAGAATGAGCCGTATAGAGCCAGGTCCACTCGAACCATCCGCACCAGATCAGGCTGCCACCCAGCCAGCCCAGCAGCGTGGCCTGGTTTTCAGGACGACTCATGCCGATCCAGACCAGCGCAAAACCCGCCAAACCGAGCGCCAAGGAAGCGACAGTATCAACAACGCCCATATCGAAGGTCGCCTGCTGCAGAACCACCAGCGAATGCCCCAGCGCAAGGCTGCTCCAGACCATTATCAGGCTGAAGATGCCGGCAAGCGGCTGTTCGCCAATGCGTTTAACAAACGTCTCCATCTTTTATCGCCCCCCAGACATTTATCTGGACTAAATCTATTAAGCTGCGTGCTTCTCATCCATGCGGGTAAAGCAGGATTCATGAACGGCAAACTTAAAGGGCCACAGATGGACACGCGACAGGAAATTCCCCTAATCCCCTGAAAATGCCTAGAATAGGATTCGTGCAGCACGAATTTGCACCGCCGCAGCACCGACACGGATATCGAAAAAGGCGGTTGCGCTCAACTTCGACTTATTGATTTGACAAAGTTACGCATGCAAATCGTATGACCGAAAAAAGCAAAACTTTGACAGTCGGCACAGCCCCGCCCAACACGGGTGGCTGGCTCAAGCACCTGAGTTGGCGCCATCTGGCCTATTACATCGGTGTACCCATAGTGGTGGCGGTCTACGCCGGCCTCAATAACTGGGAAATGCAGCATATCGTCGGGTTCCCCGCGAGCATTCTCTTTTACGTCGCCCATGCGCTGCCGCCGTGGTGGCTAACGTGTGCCTCAACCTCGCTGTTAAAACTGGCGCTCGCACGGTGGAAACCGCCCTGGCTATTACTTTTACTACTAGGCCATTTGGTCGGCTGCGTGCTGGTGCTGCCCTACTCCAACTGGCTGACCGGAGCGTATGAGTTGCGTTGGCCAGCGCTTGAGATGGGCGGCGAATTCGCCCCCATGTTTTCGAATGAATTCTGGATGTACCTGTTACGCGCGGGCGTAATCTGGATCGGGATCAATTTTATCTTTGATCGTTTTGTGGGCCTGCCGCTCTATCGCTACAACATTCCGCGAGGTTACGAAGCCCCTCGCAACGGGACAGCAACGAAACATGTTCAGGACGGCTGGAGCGGCAAGCCGCCTGGCTTTGTTGAACGGCTTCCCGCCAAACTTGCCCCCAACGAAGTTTTAGCCATCAAAGCGGAACAGCACTACATCCGCGTATATAGCCCGGAAAGGGAATACATGATTTTGTATCGTTTCAGCGACGCCGTTCGCGAACTGGACGAAATTTTGGGACAGCAGGTGCATCGTTCCTATTGGGTCAACACCGGCGCGATCGAAAGCGTACACGCGAAGGCCAAGGATTTTCAGGTCCGCATCAGCAGCGGTGCTGACATTCCTGTCAGTACACCCTACCAGGGAATGGTCAGGGAACTGGCTCGCAGCGCGCGTATACCTTCACGCGGCTGATCGTTGCATTAAGAAGGCCTGGTCTGGGACGTCCGTTCGGGACAATCGCCTCGTGAAAAATCTAACTGCCAGAAAAACTGGTATCAGTACTGTTGCCATCCTCGGCATTAGCTGCAGTAAAATTCGTATCCGCAAAGACAGACTTATTGCCGCCAAGCAATGACTTTAGCTTGTACCAGTATGTCTTAACGGCGAGACCAACCGTCGCGAACAGGCCAACGATTGCCGACAGGATCATGCTGCCGGTGCTGGGGTCCAGATAGGCGAACGCCGAGGGCGCAAAGCTGCCGAGAGCTATGGCTATTACAAAAATTGCTGATCGCTTAAAGTTCGGGTTGTTGCCGGGTTTCATTTATTCTTGCTCCCGTTTTTTATTGCTCCCGTTTCGGGGCCATCAAACAGCACC
>Ga0209475_10002737_pt1 | contig 17246 bp, 12 predicted proteins | sample tdDd471_FD_187128 | JGI IMG/M metagenome (GOLD analysis project Ga0209475, IMG submission 187128) | Marine sediment microbial communities from the Atlantic coast under amendment with organic carbon and nitrate - tdDd47.1 (SPAdes)... | ecosystem: Environmental > Aquatic > Marine > Coastal >... | reverse complement strand
ACCGTCTTCCTTGAGAAACAGTGAGTAGTTAGTCCAGCCATGTTTGGAAAGTGCTGCGAGCATTTCCGGCCATACTTCTTCATGATGTTTCTTGTATTCTTCAAGTTTATCTGCTCTGACTTTTAACAGAAATCCGACACGTTTCATCTTTCCTCCACTTTTTAAAATTGCTTATTACAAGTTGTCTGTTCAATGCTGAAAAGTTAATAATCAGGATGCACACAATATCATGAAGTCTGGATAATTGGCCATATCAAATATCCAGACTTTCAGGACTCCTACATATCGGCCGAACAGTTGTCATATTTCTTTTCCATCCGGCTTTTGTAGTAATCAAGATCATCTTCATAGGCAAAGACCTTTCTGTTCCAGCGCCTGATAAGGTTTCTGAATTCCTGATTGGCTTTACACCATCTTTGTGCAGTGGTAGAGGTTACGCCAAAATGATCCCCAATGTTATACCATGACCATATCTTTGTTCTTTTGGATACTGTATTCATCGACACTCCTTTTCCCCCACAGCTATCAGTCAGCAACAATGCCATATTTAATAAACCACGGCTCCAGTTTGGCTCTAATGTCATATTGTTTATTCTGCATACCAACTCTGCTGGAAAGGCCAAGAGAATGATGGTCGTTTCCCAGCAGGATTTCAATTTGTCGCTTGGTTAGTCTCTCCTGTAAAGCCTTGTCTATACGCTTAAACAGTAAAACGGGTTCCATAATGTATTCATCCAGCCTGTTAACCCTTGTACTGTCTATTCTCTCCCTTAAGACATAGGCTCTTATTTGAACACCGGCGGATGTCTCACCATTTTTCATTTGCAGATACCACTTTATTGCCTGCAATATGTTTTTAAATCCCTGCATCAGTACTTCCTTTTTCGATATGTTCAGAAAAACAGGATACTTCAATTTCTTGGCAGTTTTCTATCAAACCAAGGCAACTGCATTTTAACGGCTTTCCCTCCAGGGCCATGCAAATGTGTGTACTCATGTAAAATGGGCAAATCTCATCTTGAGCCTCATAAGCTATGTCAGAGAGGCATTTTTCACAGACAGGTGCGTTAGAGAATTTATTACACAATATACAATGTTGATTAAATTGAGTGCTGTTGTTTTGTTCAGCAAATTCGGGCAATGGAAACGAATCATGCTTGTTGATTTCCATTAATGAAGATGACCATTTTTCAAAACTTTCCTCAGAGGAAGATGGTTTTTTATTCTGCTTCATTATGTTTATAGGATTTTGGCCAGGCTTAGTCATTGTTTTCTCCTTTTTGTAATGGTGTAGCATATACTTATAACTAAGTACAGATGGCTTTGGGACAGATAATGTCACATGGGACGATTTTTTTTGATTTTTATGCTAAAAAGAAATAACAAATTGAAAATACAGCCTAAAAATCCATTTGTGATGGAAAATTATTCTGGCTGGAATGCTCTGGTCGTGATATACTAAATTATAAGGAAAAACGAACTTTACTATGTTGTATAGAAAAATTGAAGGAAGTGAAGTGCCTTATGGGAAAAAAGACAATGGCTGATACGCTAAAAATGGCTCGACTTGATGTGTCCTATACGCAATCACAGCTGGCGAAAAAGCTTGGTTGTACTGAAGGTTACATTGCTCACATGGAAACTGGGCGTTCCTTGCCATCCGAGACTAAGCTTTTGCAGCTTTGCGATTTACTCCTGTTGAATAAGCGGGAGATGCTTCGTTTAAGGCAACAGGAAAAGGCAGATGATGTGGCCTTGCCCTATTATAAGGAATTGGCGGAGGGTGGCTCGATCAATGAGTCTATAAGTCAAATGTCTGATGAACAAATGGCCTATGCCTTGAAGATTATTCGCGCCATAGAAGAAAACAAAAACGTTAAAACTGCAATCGACTTAATAATAGGTGATGATTAAGCCTTTAAGGAGATGTTTCACCCTTCATGGCACCAAACAAGTTGTTGTTCTATTGTTAAAATAGCCTGTATCACGACAAAATTGTCATGCAGTAAGGCAAAACTGCATAAGTAACGAATCCACTTTTTTGACAAAAATGCCATATGTCCTCGATTTTACTGGAAATTTACTATTTTTGGCACCTATAGTGAATTTGGCATTGTTTTTGCGTAATAATAAAGCATGTCCCGTGTGTGACATCCACATGGGAGCGGCACTTTTTAAGGGATCGTCTTGATATAAAATGCCTAAGCCCTATGTGCTACACAGCACAATCTGCCTCTCCAATTTTCCCTCCCATGTGGATGTCAAATTCAAATTGAATTTGTTTCTGTAATTTGTTTTTCTTATCCTTTTTGAACATTCAGCCTAAAAATTATAGTTGTTAAACGGTGCGTTATTATTAGTTATTTCAGGCGCTTATAGAGATGGAAATAATTGACGAATTTTTATGGCGATTTTTTGTGATTGTCTCGTTTTTAAATATGCGTGTAATATCAGGAAGTTATGTTGCTGTTGCTGGTTTTTTGAGGTTTTCATGGTAAAGATTACTTGTATATTTAATATCCTTTACTCCAGAAATCTTTTTTTAAATTTTTTTCCATAAATTCTAAAAAAGTTATATTGACTGGATTTTACTGGGTTTTTTGACTGGTTTGATGAAAAAGCTAGTAATATCAATTGTGTAGCTGTAAATGCTCAAAATTACTTGCATTTTTTTTGGTGTTTATATCATGGATACCCCTAAATGTAGTATGTTGTTTGGGAATAGGGTACTAGATGTAGTGGCACTGTCTTGACTTTGAGTTTTTTGTTTGTTACTATTCGCTCACATCAAACATTAGTTGATGTCGTTGGTTTTTTTTGTGGGGATTGAGGCGTGTTTGCGATCTTTACCACATTATTATGGCGATTTTCCCGATAGGGAAGTAAAACATATCAGCCTTTAAGTACTGATAAAAGAATATTCAAGCGGATAAACTATGCAGATTTGGTTCTGTATGGAAGGGTAGATCTGCGTTTAGATTTATATTGATATTTTAAATAGGGCAAAACAAAGACAAAGCGAACGGGCGGATGACGGCTGTTCATCAATGATGCAAAAGGCAAGGAGAGGAAATGAGTACAAGACCGACAGATGAAGCAGGGAAAAAATCTTTCATTGTACCAACAGAAAACAGTAATCAAGTGGACTATAATAGTAGCGAAGATGAAGTTTGGGATGAATTATATGAGGCCCCCAAAAAAATGACATCCTCATTGCCTGAGAAAAAAGATCTATTGGAACAGCTTCCTGGTGGTAACTTCAGAATCAAGTCTGAAAAGCTTAAGCACCCCAAGTCAATTAGCTGGAAACGCTATTTCACTAAAGAAGGCGTGCATCCTTATGATGAAGTGGAATGGGAAAAGCGCACCGCTTCCATCACTAATGATAAAGGTGAAGTAATCTTCGAGCAGACGGATATCGATTTTCCGGTTTTCTGGAGCCAGATGGCTACCAATGTTGTAGTCAGTAAATATTTCCGTGGCAAAGTCGGAGAAGCAACCAAAGAACGCAGTCTGCGCGATTTGATTGACCGTGTGGCTAAAACCATTGCCAACTGGGGTTTAGTGCAGAATGCCTTTGGTAACGACAAAGATAAACAGATCTTCGAAGAAGAATTAACCTATCTGCTCCTGCATCAGATGGGCTCCTTTAACTCTCCGGTCTGGTTTAATGTTGGTCAGGAAGAATATCCGCAATGTTCGGCTTGTTTTATCAACTCTGTAGAGGACAAGATGGAATCCATCATGGATCTCGCCAAAACAGAGGGAATGCTCTTTAAATATGGCTCGGGAACAGGTACCAACCTTTCCACCCTGCGTGCCAGTGAAGAGAATCTTACCACCGGTGGCGTGGCCTCCGGCCCTGTAAGCTTTATGAAAGGCTACGATGCTTTTGCAGGTGTTATCAAATCCGGCGGAAAAACCCGTCGTGCAGCCAAAATGGTTATCCTCAATGTCGAACACCCCGACATTATGGAATTTATCAACTGCAAGGTTAAAGAAGAGAAAAAAGCCTGGGCCTTGATCGAGCAGGGTTATGCCGGAACTTTCGATGGCGAAGCCTATAATTCAGTCTTTTTCCAGAACTCCAACAACTCTGTAAGAGTTAACGATCAGTTCATGGAAAAAGTTGTGGATGATGAGTCGTGGTACACCAGGGCCGTCACCAACGGTGAAAAAATCGGCAAGTACAGAGCCAGAAACGTACTCAAAGCCATCTCCGAAGCAACTCATGTTTGCGGTGATCCCGGTTTGCAGTTTGACACAATGGTCAACCGCTGGAATCCCTGTGCCGATACCTTTAAAATTAATGCTTCCAACCCCTGTTCGGAATATATGTTCAAGGACAACTCGTCCTGCAATCTGGCTTCCTTGAATCTGATGAAGTTCCGTCATGAGGATACCGAAGAGTTTGATCCGGTTGCATTTTCCCATGCAATTGATACCTTTATTACAGCACAGGAAATTCTGGTCGATAACGCCAGTTATCCCAGAACTCAAATTTCCTGGAACAGCCACAAGTATCGTCCTTTAGGTCTTGGTTATACCAACCTGGGCGCACTGCTGATGTCCCGTGGCTTGAGCTATGACTCCGATGAAGGTCGTTCCTACGCTTCTGCCATTACTTCCGTTCTGACAGGCCGTGCCTATTATTCATCGGCAAGAATGGCCAAGAGCTTTGGCCCCTTCAGGGCATATGATGAAAACAGAAGCTCTTTCATGCGTGTTATCAATATGCACAGGGAAGCCTCACAAAAAATCAATGCGGACTATGTTCCGGCGGATCTTTTGCAACACGCCACCGAAGTCTGGGACAGAACCTACGCTGCAGGCCAGCAATACGGCTTCAGAAATGCACAGGCCACCGTGCTGGCTCCCACAGGCACCATCTCATTCATGATGGATGCAGACACCACAGGTATCGAGCCCGATCTGGCACTGGTCAAGTTCAAAAAAATGGTCGGTGGTGGAATGTTCAAGATAGTTAACAATTCTGTTAACGCAGCTTTGGAAAAACTGGCTTATACCGAAGAAGAGATTTCCGACATTACGGCCTTTATTCAAAAACAGGCTATGATAGAAGGTGCGCCACATATTAAAGACGAACATCTACCGATATTTGATTGCGCCCTCAAGCCCTTAAACGGCAAACGCTACATCTCGCCTCTGGGTCATATTCGGATGATGGCAGCCTGTCAGCCCTATATCAGTGGTGCCATTTCCAAAACTGTTAACATGCCACAAGAGGCGACCGTGGAAGAGATCTACGAGGCCTATCTGGAATCCTGGAAGGCCGGTTTGAAGGCTATCGCCATCTATCGTGATAATTCCAAGCGCACCCAGCCCTTAAGCACCAGTTCGCTGGATAATGATAAGGCGAAAGAAAAGAATGCCCCGGTTCGCAGAAAACTGCCCGATGAAAGACAGGCCATCACCCACAAGTTCAGCATTGAGGGTCACGAAGGTTATCTTACCGTGGGTATGTTTGAAGACGGAACACCCGGTGAAATCTTCCTGCTGATGTCTAAAGAGGGTTCCACCATTTCCGGTTTGATGGACGGCTTTGCCACCATGACCTCCTTGGCTCTGCAATACGGTGTGCCACTGGATGATCTGGTTTCCAAGTTCAGTCACATGAGATTCGAACCGGCCGGTTTCACCCAGAACGCCGAGATAAGAATTGCCAAATCAATCTACGATTACATCTTCCGCTATCTGGCTTCCAAGTTCATGTCCAAGGATAAACAGGTTCAGCTGGGCAACCATGTACAGCCAACCATAACCAGCAAGTCACCCACCTTTGGTGATGCCGGTACAGAGTCCGGTGAAATGCAGGCCGATTCCACCGATCAGATGGAAATGCCCTTCCAGAGTCAGGAAGACGCTCCCCTTTGCCCCTCCTGCGGTCTGATCATGGTCAGAAGCGGCACCTGCTATCTCTGCCAAAACTGCGGCACCCAGCACGGTTGCAGCTAGAGTTAAGCAATAAATAAAATCAAGACCCCCCGGTTTTTCAGGGGGTCTTTTTTGGAGGGTGTTTGTAATATGGTATCTTTTGTAAGGTAAATGGGTTGGGGTGGGTGATGCGGTTGCCCGTCATACAGGATTGTGCAATATTGCATAACTTAAATAGAATAGGATTTAATTATAGAATGACACGGACAACAGACCAAGAAATTCAAGATGTATCTTCAAAACGCCCCCACGTGGTAATTTTAGGGGCTGGCGCGAGTCGCGCTGCTTTTCCAAATGGTGATAAGAATGGGAAAAAGCTTCCTTTGATGAATGATTTAGTAGAAGTATTAGGAATTAGGTCATTGCTTCAAAAAGCTGGATTATCAGGCAATGTCGATAATTTTGAAGTGCTTTACAGCAGTTTATCAAAACAAGAAAAATATAAATCGTTGGTAGTTCAAATTGAGAAGGAAATTTTTGAATACTTCGCATCAATGGAATTGCCTAGTGAGCCAACTCTTTATGACCATTTAATTTTGTCTTTGAGGGAAAAGGATTTAATTGCGACTTTTAATTGGGATCCCTTTCTTGTTCAAGCATATGCAAGAAACCAGCATTTTGCAATGTTACCGAGAATATGCTTTTTACATGGTAATGTTGGGATTGGGTATTGTGATAATCATAACACTATGATTATAGGGACTCGTGGGGGGATTTGTACGAAGTGTGGTGAGGTGTATAAGGATTCCCCCATTCTCTTTCCGGTAGAAGAAAAAGATTATAACAATCATCAATTGATTAAAACTAGTTGGCATGATTTGGGTAATGCCTTAAAACAAGCATATGCACTTACAATTTTCGGTTATGGAGCGCCTTCATCAGATGTTGAAGCTCTGAATCTAATGAAAACAGCTTGGGGAACACCTGATGCAAGATATTTTGAGGAGGTGGAAATAATCGATGTTGTTGAAGAAGAAAAATTGGCAACAACTTGGGAGCCATTTATTAATTCGCACCATTATCAAATAAGAAATAGTTTTTACAATTCATACATAGGAACCCATCCGAGAAGAAGCTGTGAAACACTATTTGCGATGTTTATGGATGTCAAGTTTTGTGACGATAGAAAATTTCCTGAAAAAGCAGACTTCCTAGGACTTTACAATTGGCTTCAACCGCTTGTTTCTAATGAATAATTTTGGGGGCGACGGGTGGCTAGCAGCGTAGCACAGCACAGTAGTATAGTAGAGTAGGATGGGTAACTTGTTACCCATCTCCTCTTAATGCTTGCAATTCAACGACACAATATATATCCTGTAAATCATGATAAATCTGAGGCGAAACTATATCGAAGGCGGGACATACTTTTTTACTGTTGTTACAGGTAACAGAGCTCAATTTCTAACAAAATCTTTCAGCAGAAAATATTTGCGCCAAGCCTTTAACAGAGTGAGAAAAAACTATCCCTTTAATATTGTGGCAATGGTGTTGCTGCCAGACCATTTGCATTGCATTTTGGAATTGCCTGATAAGGATTCTGATTTTTCTACTCGTTGGCGTTTGATTAAAAAACATTACAGCCAAATGGTCAAGCCGCATTTGCAAATGACTTGCAAATTAACAGACTCTAAAGTTAAAAAACAAGAATCAGGAGTGTGGCAACGTCGATTTTGGGAACATGCAATTTGTGATGAAAATGATTTGCAAAACCATTTTGATTATATTCATTTTAATCCCCTTAAGCATGGATTGGTGGATAAAATTGAAAATTGGCAGTGGTCGACATATCACAAATATCTAAAGATGGGATATTATGATGAGTCCACCGCAGCATTTGATTTTGATATGCATCCAGATGTCGGTAAGGAGTGACAGGAGGAGATGGGTAACAAGTTACCCATCCTTGTATCTACTCGACATATTATTCTTTAACCCACCACCAACACCAGCCAAATATACAACACTGAATATTCTCTCCAAAATCATCTTTTTTCTGTACAAATTGCAGTATTTGCTGTTAAATACTTGACTTTCTAAATCATAGTTTGGATTCTTGCTGTGAAGGGATTTTTAATTACTAGCTCAGGAGCTTAATCATGTCATCTGCAGATGATACCCGTTTTGTTGTTATCAAGTTTGGTGGTACCAGTGTTTCTTCGCGTTCCAGTTGGGATACCATTGCTTCCATTGCTACAAATCATGTTAAAAACGGCTACAAACCGCTGATAGTCTGCTCTGCACTCTCCGGCGTTTCCAATGCTTTAGAAAAACTTCTGCTGAAATCGGTCGAGGGCAACTACGATGAGGTGATGGAAAGCATCCGTAAAAAGTATCAGGATCTGGCAGTTGAGATGGAAGTCTCCTTTGATGATCTTTTAACCGAGGACTTTGACGAGCTGAAACAATTCGCCCTTGGTGCCTCGCTTATTTCCGAGGTCAGTCCCCGTTTGCATGCCAAGATTCTGGCCTTTGGTGAACTGATGTCAACCAAGCTGGGTGCGGCATATCTCAATACACAAGGCATCAACACTGCATGGATTGATGCCAGAGATCATTTGAAATCGATAGATATTCCAGGGCTTGCCGATGAAAGGCAATACCTTTCTGCAACATGTTCCTGCAAATATAATGAAGATTTAAGCGATAACTTTGATAAACAGTCTTCCGCGGTGCTTCTTACACAAGGCTTTATCGCCAGTGACTTCGATGGTGAAACGGTTTTACTGGGTCGAGGTGGTTCCGATACCTCCGCTGCCTATTTTGCTGCCAAAATTGCAGCCGAGCGTTGCGAAATCTGGACGGACGTTCCCGGCATCTTCAGTGCCAACCCGCATCTTATTCCGGCAGCCAAACTGATTAAATCACTGGACTACACCGAGGCTCAGGAAATCACCAGCTCCGGTGCCAAGGTTCTGCACCCGCGCTGCATCAGGCCACTGGAGGCATCCGATATTCCACTGTATGTCAAATGTACACACAAGCCAGAGATGGAAGGCACTGTAATTTCATCCGAGCCTCACGAGAGTAAAGCTCTGGTCAAGGTTGTTTCCTCGCGTTCCGGTGTCAAACTGGTTTCCATGGAAGCGGTGGAAATGTGGCAACAGTCCGGTTTTTTGGCAGATGCCTTTGCCGTTTTCAAAAAATATGGTGTCTCAATCGATCTGGTTTCAACTTCGGAAACGAATGTCACCGCCTCTTTAGACAGCGCAACAACCGGCATGGATGCCCATACTATCAAAGGCTGTTTGAGTGAGCTGTCACAGTTTTGCAAAGTAAAAACAATTGACAACTGTGCGCTGGTAAGCATTGTCGGGCAAAACATTCGCACCATCATGCATAAGCTGGGGCCGGCTCTGGAGATCTTCGAGGAGAACAAGCTGCATCTGGTTTCGCTTTCATCAAGCGACCTCAATTTTTCATTTGTGGTAGATGAAGATCAGTCCGAACGTCTGGTACGCAAGCTGCATGATCTCTTGATTCACAAGGATGTGGCGGAAGATCAGTTCGGCCCCTCCTGGCAGAAATTGTTCGACAAAGAGCAAATCAACGAGGTCTCAGGTGATACTGCATGGTGGCGCAAAAAGCAAACGGAACTGATTGAACGGGCCCAAAACGAATCGCCCTTGTTTGTCTATAACGAAGAAAGCATTCTCGATTCCATCGAGAAAGTCAAAGCCATCAGCAATGTCGATCAGTATTTCTACGCCATCAAGGCCAATTCCAACAAGGGAGTAGTAGAGACGCTGGAGAAAAACGGCATCAACTTCGAGTGTGTATCCATCGGCGAGGTCGAATACCTGCTGGATCTGTTCCCTGATATGGATCGTTCCCGCATTCTGTTTACCCCGAACTTTGCTGAAAAAGTGGAATATGCCAAAGGTTTGGAGTTGGGAATTATGGTTACACTGGATAACCTTTATCCCATGCAGGCCTGGCCGGAAATGTTTGCCGATAAAGAGGTCTTTATCAGGCTCGATCCGGGTCAGGGGCGCGGGCATCACAAGCATGTTCACACCGCCGGAGCGCATAGCAAGTTCGGTGTTTACGAAGATCAGTTGCAGGAGCTTGTCGAGCTTACCGAAAAATACAATACCCATGTGGTCGGCTTGCATGCTCATACCGGAAGCGGTATTCGTACACCTTATAACTGGCGCGAAGAGGCACTCTTTTTAGCCAAAATGGCCAAAAACTTCCCCGAAGTAAGGGTGCTTGATTTAGGTGGCGGTTTGGGTGTGCCTGAAAAGCCCGGGCAGAAAAAACTGGATGTGCTGGCAGTTAACGAAACTCTGACCGAGATCAAACAGATTTATCCCGACTATGAGTTATGGATCGAACCGGGACGCTTTATGGTGGCTCATGCCGGCGTAATACTGGCCAAAGTTACCCAGTTTAAACAGAAGGCAGAGTTTAATTATGTCGGAATCAATGTCGGCATGAATTCGCTAATCAGACCGGCACTATACGGAGCCTTTCACGAAATAGTCAACCTTTCCAAAGCGAATAATAAAAAAAATCTGGTTGCCAACATTGTCGGCCCCATCTGCGAATCGGGTGACACCTTTGGGTATTCCAGACGTATTGCTACACCCGATGAGGGCGATATTATGCTGATAGCCACAGCCGGAGCCTATGGCCGGGTCATGAGTTCCAGTTACAATATGCGCCCACCAGCCAAAGAGGTCTTTTTGAAAAAATAGCCGGTTTTAGCTGTAATTCATGCATCATCAAAAGGATGGGTCTATAAAAGGCTCATCCTTTTTTAATTGAATAAGTAAACACTTATCTGCATCTTCAAGAAAAAATCATCAATAAGAATCTTAATTCATGCTATTAACCAGGGTTAATTTTGTGTAGACACGAAAAGAGTTAAGGCTCTTGAGTTACAGGGTTGCCTCTCTCCTGAGATGTCTGTAGAATAAAGGCAGGGTTTATGGTATCTCCTTTTCTATTTGTTACAAGTGTGAAAATATGAAATTTCTTAAAAATGCAATAGACATAAAAGCACTGGCTACACTGGTTGTGTTGTTGACTCAGCTAATTCTGTTATTGCCTCTGTCTGCACAAGAACTTGAAATCATACCGCTTGGGGAAGACGAATGGTTAACCGGGCCGGAGTCTGAAACCAACGCGGGCTATACCATGCAGCACCCAAACGGCTTTTTAAAGTGCAGCACAAAAGTTCCACTTTGGGTGATGGATATCGGTACGGCGATACCCGATACAAACGGTAAATTGTCGATGATTGTAGGTGGTGATACCTTTTACCGGCCACAAAATGCCGCCGACTCCTGTTACTATGCACGCAATAATCGTAATTTTCTCTGTGATCGTATCGAGCTTCCGCCGTTTTTCGACGCCTATTACCCGTCCGATTGTAAAGTGGATGCAGATTGCACAGGCCACGATAATATGCCACTTGATTTTGTAAATTGGAAATGTGATGCCGAATTCGGTTTTTGTGCAATGCCTGATTTGCATTTGTTTTGTAATACGATTTACTCCCGAATGTTTACCCCGGATGTGGTTACTTATTGTTACATCACCAGAGGCTCTCATAATTATCCACAGGCTGAACTCAAAAGTTTTGATCAGGGTGTGTGTCAGTGGCTTGCCGGTGACCATTTCTGCCTGACCCAATTATACGATGATACCTGTGATCAGCAATGCTTGCTGGATGACAGGCAGGATGGCTGCGAGGACAGTTGCAGTATTGATTGTGTACGTAGCTGCAATGCTATTGGACAGTGCAAGCACCGCAATCAAACCTTTCACGATGCACGGATTGAAAAGGATAAAACTGGTTACAGAGTGCGACTTATAAAAGACAGACCGGAGTATTTTATTCCACGCACCAGAGATGAGTGGCACGATGTAGGTTTGTTTGGTGTCTACCCCGGCGATTATTTTTACGATTCGGAAGACAGACTTTATCTGCTGACCGATACCAGAACCTGGCTGGCCAAAACCATCGACAAAGAGATCTTGAGATCCGGTATCGGCATATATTCCTTTGCAGACAATATGAGAATCCCATTTCATGGCATATTGGGTTCACGGAGTCCCGTAAAAATCTGGAAAAAAGGCGAAGATGTTGATTCAGTCTCTGTGATTAATACCAACCCGTATATCCTGTTTCCAAGGGGTTCCGGCTTTTCAGAGGCTGCAGTTATTCATGGTCTTGATAAAGACGTATACACGACATCATCAAATGAGCCGGATAAGCAGTATATCTACCTACTGGGTTCTGGCCCAGCCTGTTCACCTGGTCAAAGTTGTGTGTTGTCTGCCTATACCAGCAAAGGTTCTATTGCAAGGGCACCTGCAGCGAACAAGGAGTTTATGGACTATCGCAACTGGGAGCATTTTGCAGGTTTGGAAGATGGTGCAAGTGTTTGGACGAGTAAGGCGAATATCGAAAAAAATCAGTCTGCCTTTTCGTTTTTCGGTTTCAAACCAAGCTCTGTTATCAAATGGCAGGGTGAATATCTGCACATTGAATCCCTGCCGGATCTCGATACCAAGGAATATGCATTAATTCACCTGCTTCGCAGTCCGGATGGTCTCAACTGGTTTGATGGTGGAACCTTTCCAGTTTTCAATCTGGAAAAGCCACTTCGCACAAGGTTCGTTTATTCTGCTAAATGGCTTCCGGTGGGCGAAACTGGAGAAGATCCCGGTTTTATTCTTTCACACTGGCTGACCTATGAAGGGTATTTTCAGGCCGAGTCGTTTGAAAAACGCTTTCGTGATTATAATATGAAAAGCTATCGAATAAAGAAACCACAAAAGAGATCCTATCTGGTACATTCAAACAGATATAGCAAAAGTGAAAACGGCAGGATAGATTTACCTGTTAGCGTTTATCAATCGAATGCTGACAATGCTTTGCAGATTGCTTTGCAATATTGTCTATGTGAAAACGCTGCAAATTGCAAACAACAATGTCCAGCCTGGTCTGCCTTTGGCCCCAAGCAGAGCGACAGAAGAAACTGGCAAAACGCTGTCAGCATTGAAGGATCTGATAAAACTTTAAGTTTATCCAAACTTGGCGAGAATCCGCTTTTGCAGTTGAAAAAGAAAAAACATCAGAAGCATTTAAAGCAGAGAAATTTGCTTTTGCAATGGCACTGGAAAAAGGATATCCAACTCGAAAATGCAACGGTTATTTTACGCTTTGGTCTGACTGACAGCAAAAGCAAAAAACCTTATGCAAAAATGCTTTCCTCTATTCGCACCATGCCGGAAATATATCAAAGCGACACGGAACTTTTGCATAATGCAGGTGGCTGGAAAACAACAGAACCTGTTAACCTTCGCTGATTTTGTTTCTCAACTCAGCTAAGGCTCATTTATCGCAGTCTATTCATTTTTTGGTCAGATTGGCTGTTTTCTTGGTTGATAGTTTTAAATGGAGAAGTTTAATATGTTCTGTTTTCCCCATTTTTTGTTTTTTGACAGATCCATTAAGCTTTGAATTGTGGTTTTTCCAAGAAGCTCGGATACCTGATTATGCAGCTGATCCATTAAAGGTTTGACGCTGCAATAACCCTTGTGTTTACAGCCATTTTCTGTCTGGCAACCGGAAAGTGCAAGCTCACCTTCAACGGCTTGTACTACTTCCAATGCCGTAATGTTGTCCGGTTTGCGGGTCAATTTTAAACCGCCTTTGGCACCTTTGGTGGTGATTAATAATTTTGCAGCGGACAATTTCTGCACGATATTGCCCAAAAACGAGCGGGGAATGTCGATTTCTTCAGATAAGGTTCGCACGCTGATTGCTCTGTCATTATTTGCTTGAGCCAGAGCCAGCATCAACCTCAATGCATAATCGGATGCTTTGGTAATTTTCAACGTTTAACTCCATATAGGTTCCAGATACTACTAAGGATAGATCCTGCGGGCGCCAGATGCATTCCAAAGAAAATAATTAGTTCATTATATAGGTTTGAGGGGTGATATCAAGAATTTATCAGTGAAGATTCTCTATCAACCTCAAAGTAATGTGTAAAAAACATCAGTAATTAAGGAAAAATAGAAAAAAGCTGATAAAAAGGCTTGACTTAAAATAAAAACCAATTAGACTCCCCTAACAACAGGAGGTGACTCTATGGTTGAAAGCCCTATTACAAACGCATTGGAAGATTACATAGAAACGATATATCTACTTGTTAGAGACAACAAGCTCGCTCGCGTCAAGGATATTGCCAAAGCCAGAGGGGTTAAAATGGGTTCGGTTACTCCGGCCATGAAACGCCTCGCAGAAATGGACTACATTTCTTACGAACAGCGCGAATATATCGATCTTACTCCAAAAGGTGAGCAACTTGCCAGAAGTATTGTGGCAAGGCATGATTTACTTCGTAGATTTTTCAAAGAAGTTCTTCACATGAGTGACGATGCAGCCGAGGCAGATGCCTGTTCCATGGAGCATCACTTGTCTGATGAAGGCATGGATAAACTCACCAGATTCTTCGAGTTTATCGGCAATTGTCCTGATGGAAACCCTTCATTTATTGACAGGTTTCATCAATGCAGAGCAGTGCAGCCAGACTTGAATGGATACGACAGCAAATGTAATGACCATATTTGCAGAGAGCATGGTAGCGGTCATTGCAAGCGTCATGAAAGAAGACGAGCCACCAAATCCCTTGCAGATCTTCAGGTTGGCGAGACTGGCAAGATTGCTCAGGTCAAAGCCAAAGGTGCCATTCGTCAGCGTCTGCTTGATATGGGGATGTTACCAAATACCGAAATTACCCTGGAAAGACTTGCTCCCTCTGGTGACCCTGTTTGGGTCAAAATGCAGGGATTTCAGTTGTCGCTAAGAAAAAACGAGGCTGAAGCGATTCTTGTACAGGGTTAAAGATATTACACTCCAGTTGAATTTTTTACAGATTATGATGAGGAAACGTCATGAGTGAACCAGTGATCCGCGTGGCTCTTGCCGGAAACCCCAATTCAGGAAAAACCTCTCTTTTCAATGTTTTAACAGGCTCCAGAAGAAACGTCGGTAATTATCCAGGTGTTACTGTGGAGAAAAAAGGGGGTAGGTTTACACACAATGGTAAAGATTATGAAATAGCAGATTTACCAGGAACCTATAGCCTGACATCGTATTCACCAGAGGAACGTATCGCCAGACGAGAGATTTTGGGTGGTGGCTTTGATGTGGCAGTTGTGGTGGTGGATTCTACCAACCTCAGGCGAAATCTTTATCTGCTAACGCAGGTTATGCTGGCCGAGGCCAATATAATACTATGTCTGAATATGTCTGACGAAGCCCAAAAATCCGGTCAGATGCTGGATCTGAAACAAATGGAAGCACTTCTTGGTCTGCCTATTGTAGAGACTGTTGGTAATCGTGGCATCGGTGTAGACGTATTGAAGGATACCATAGAGAATGCTTTAGCCAATCCCGCCAAAGGTGAGCGACTTGTTTTAGGCGAGAGACTGGATCTGGTGGTAGATCAACTGGCCGAGATGATAGTGGACGATGGTGAAGGGGCAAGACCTCCACGGTGGTTGGCGGTTAAGTTGCTGGAGAATGATTCGCTGTCTAAACAGTGGATACGAAAACGTCTGCCGGAGATATCAGAAGATTTGATAATTACAGCCCAAAACAGAGCCTTTGAAATAGAGGAAGAAACGGCGCTGGACATTTCGACCTATATCGCAGACAGGCATTACGGTTATGTCAATGGATTGCTAAAAGAAGTGGTTTTACAAGAAGCCCGCGAGGACTCTCGCCGACTTTCCGATCAAATTGATGCCATTGTCTGTAACAGATTTTTTGGGCCGTTTTTCTTCATGTTGTCCATGTATATGCTGTTTTATCTAACCTTTAGTGTTGGTGACTATCCCATGGGTTGGATCGAGGCCGGTTTCGAGTGGCTGGGTGGCCTTGTTTCCGGCTTCTGGCCCGAAGGAAGTGATTCGCCATTAAGATCTCTGATTGTCGATGGCATAATTGGTGGTGTTGGTGGTGTAATAGTCTTTTTGCCGAACATTGCGCTTTTGTTTCTTGGTCTGGCTTTTCTGGAAGACAGTGGTTACATGGCCAGGGCTGCCTTTTTGGTGGATCGGGTTATGCACAAATTCGGTCTTCATGGTAAAAGCTTTATTCCGATGATGACAGGTTTTGGTTGCACCATTCCCGGCATTATGGCCACCCGTACACTTGAAAACGAGCGGGACAGACTAACCACAATGATGGTTTTGCCACTGATGAGCTGTGGCGCAAGATTACCAATCTGGATGCTTCTGATTCCGGCATTTTTCCCGGAACACTGGCGTGCACCGATGTTGTTCTTTATCTATATCTTCGGTATTGTCCTGGCTGCTATCCTTGCCAAAGTATTAAGAATTACCGTTTTGCGCGGTGAAGAGACTCCCTTTGTGATGGAGCTTCCTCCATATCGTATGCCGACCTTTAAGGCGATGATGTCGAAAATGGGCGAGAGATCATGGCTCTACATCAGAAAAGCCGGTACCATTATTCTGGCTATTTCGATAGTTTTGTGGGCTATTTCATCGTATCCGAAACTGGATCAAAGTCCGATTGATGCAAAGATTGCCAGTGGAAAAATACAGGTGATTGATCAGCAGTTACCTGAAAATCTTAGTGAACAGGAGCGCGATGCTGCTCTTGAGCAAATAATTGGCAAAGCCAAAGAGAGTGCAGCAAAAGGCGTTGAAGTCCTGACTGTAAACGAGGTTGAGCAGCGAAAACTGACAGAGGATCTGGATTATTCAGTAGCCGGAAGAATCGGCAGTTTCCTCGAACCTGTATTGTCTCCCATGGGATTTGATGTGCGTATAAGTACTGCATTGCTTGGTGCCTTTGCTGCAAAAGAGGTATTTGTGGCACAGATGGGAATTGTGTTTTCACTGGGAGAGGTAGACGAAGAATCAGAAACATTAAGAGACAAACTTGCTAAAGCCTATAACCCCGCAGTTGCGTTGTCGCTGATGATCTTTTTGCTGGTGGCAACGCCTTGTATGGCAACAGTGGCAGTGACCAAAAGAGAGTCTGGTAGCTGGAAATGGGCCATGCTGCAACTTTGCGGTTTAACTGTTCTGGCCTGGATAATCTCGACCATAGTCTATCAGGTCGGAGTTCTGTTTCTGTAGCTGATTCAGAACAGGGAGTTTTATCATGGAAGAAATCATCGTAGCAGTCGCAGTAATTATCGCTGTGGTAATAGTTGGAGGAAAGGTATTGTCATCCTTAAAAAACAAAGCAAGCGATGCCTCCCCGTGTTCCTCATGCGGATCATGTCCTTCTTCCGGAA
>Ga0209475_10002733_pt1 | contig 17282 bp, 15 predicted proteins | sample tdDd471_FD_187128 | JGI IMG/M metagenome (GOLD analysis project Ga0209475, IMG submission 187128) | Marine sediment microbial communities from the Atlantic coast under amendment with organic carbon and nitrate - tdDd47.1 (SPAdes)... | ecosystem: Environmental > Aquatic > Marine > Coastal >... | reverse complement strand
GACGACTGGCAGCCGGTTCTCGATGGCGATGTCCAGGATGCGGATGATCTTGCGCATCGAATGGGGATACCAGGCGCCGCCCTTGACGCTGGAATCGTCGGCATGGATGCAGACCTCGCGCCCGCCGACGATGCCGATGCCGCTGATATTGCCGCCGCTGGGGACCTCGCCGTCATATTCCATGTTCGCGGCCAGGGACTGGATTTCCAGGAAGGGCGTGCCCGGGTCCAGCAGCAGGTCGATCCGGTCGCGGACGAACAGCTTCTCCTGGCGGGCCAGCCGCTGCATGTCGCGGTCCGGGCGCTGGAACCGGGCCGCGTCCTGCTTGGCGCGGAACGCCGCCACCATCGCCTTGTTATGGGCGTAGAAGCGGCGATAGGTCTCGGAATTGACGTCGATATTGCTTTCCAGGCGCCGCATCGATCAGCCTTCCTCCTGGGGTTCCAGCGTGACCAGTTGGGCGCCGCGGTCGAAGGTCTGTCCGGCGTCGTAATGGACTTCCTTCACGACACCGTCGCGCCAAGCCTTGATCGCGGTTTCCATTTTCATGCTCTCGATGGTCATCAGCAGGGCCGATTTCTCGACCTTCCGGCCGGGCGCGGTCTCGACCGCGATCACCGTGCCCGGCATCGGCGCGGTGACGGTGTCGGCCTCGCCGCCATGCTCGCCGGCGGCGTCCTCCAGCGCGTCGACTGCGCGGACGGCGAAGGCGCGCCCGTCCAGATGCAGATGCACCGTTTCGCCCTCGACCGCCAGCCAGACCCGGCGCGGGGTGCCGTCGATCTCCAGCAGATGGGCGCCGCCGCCCAGATCGCGCAGGCCGATCCCGATCTCGGACTCGCCGGTTTGCAGGCGGAAGCCGTCGGGGCGGCGCAGAAGGGTGGCGTCGAAGGTCTCGTCGCCGATGACGAAGCGGTTGCGCATCAGTTCCTCCAGGCGCCCATGGCGGCGTGGATCGCGGGCACCGCTTCGGCCTTGGCGCGGAGCTGGCCATGGCCCAGCGACGCCGCCGCCAGCAGCGCGTCGCGGGTCGCCGCGTCCAGGGGCGGCGGCGCCAGCGCGTCCGCCTGCTCGTCCAGGAAATGGGTGTGGGTCGCGCCCTCGGCGAAGGCCGGCTGGCCCAAAATCCGCGCCAGATAGGCGGCGTTGGTGGTGACCCCCAGGCAGACCAGGTCGCCCAGCGCGCGCCGGGCGCGGGCGATGGCGTCGGCGCGGCTGGGGCCGTGGACGATCAGCTTGGCGATCATCGGATCGAAGGCGGCGGTCACCGCCTGGCCCTCGACCAGCCCGGCGTCGAAGCGGATGCCCGGCCCGACGGGCGGGCGCAGCATCAAGAGCTTGCCGGTGGCGGGCACATGGCCGGCGTCGGCGTCCTCGGCATAGATCCGGCATTCGATGGCATGGCCGGCGCTGGCGACGTCGGCCTGGGAGAAGGCCAGCTTCTCGCCGCGCGCGATCCGCAGCTGCTCGGCGACCAGGTCCAGGCCGGTGATCATCTCGGTCACCGGATGCTCGACCTGCAGGCGGGTGTTCATCTCCAGGAAGTAGAAGCTGCCGTCCGGCGCCAGGATGAACTCGACCGTGCCGGCGTTGCGGTAGTCGGCGGCCTGGGCGATGCCGACGGCTGCGGCGCAGATCTCGGCGCGGGCGTCGGCGTCCAGGGCCGGCGAGGGGCTTTCCTCGACGATCTTCTGGAAGCGGCGCTGGATCGAGCATTCGCGCTCCCACAGATGCAGGCAGGTGCCGTGATGGTCGGCCAGCACCTGGACCTCGATATGGCGGGGGCGCTCGATATAGCGTTCGCAATAGACCCGGCCGTCGCCGAAATAGCGCGTCGCCTCGCCGCGCGCGCGGTCCAGCTCCTCGGCCAGCGCCGCCTCGTCGGTCACGATGCGCATGCCCTTGCCGCCGCCGCCGGCGGCCGCCTTGATCAGCAGCGGAAAGCCGACGGCGCGGGCGCGGTCCAGGAAGTCGGCGTCGCCTTCGGCGCCTTCCTCCGCCGACGGCGCGACGGGAAAGCCGTGCGCGGCGACCATCGCGCGGGCCTTCAGCTTGTCGCCCATCAGGTCGATCGTGTCGGGATCCGGGCCGATGAAGGTGATCCCCGCCGCCGCCAGCTTGCGGGCGAAATCGGCGTTTTCGGCCAGGAAGCCGTAGCCCGGATGGACCGCGTCGGCGCCGGTGGCGCGGCAGGCGTCGATGATGGCCTCGGCGTCCAGATAGGCGGCGACCGGCGTCTCGCCGAAGATCTCCACCGCCCGGTCGGCGGCGCGGACGGCCGGGCCGTCGGCGTCGACCGCGTGGTAGACGGCGACGCTGCCGATGCCCATCTCGCGCAGGCTGTGGAGGATGCGCAGCGCGATCTCGCCGCGGTTGGCGATCAGGACTTTGTCGATCCGGGTCATGGGGATGTGCGCGCTCCTCGGGTCCGATTGCCGTGGGATCAGGCGGCGGCTTGGGAATCCAGCCCGTGGTCGCGCGCCCAGTCCGCCGGCACCCGGACCGGCAGGTCGAGCAGCATCTGGGCGTAGGCCTTGCCCTGGGGGTCGTTGCGCAGGGCGCCCGGCCCGCCGCCGCCCAGCGCGTCCCGCAGCATGAAGTTCAGGGCATGGATGCCGGGCAGCTCGTAGCGCTCGACCCCGCCTTCCACATACTGGCCGAACCGGTCGGCGATCAGCGCCTCGGTCATGGCGCCGCGCAGGACCGGCATGTAGGCGGGATCGCGGGCGATGATCCCGATATTGGCGTCGTTGCCCTTGTCGCCGCTGCGCGCCCAGGCGAGCGCGATCAGGGGCAGCTCGACGGTCGCGTCGCCGGCGGCGGGGACGAGGGTCTCGCCGGCCGGGGTCCCGGGCAGGGACGCGGGGTCGAACCCGCCCTCGGTGCGCACCGTCGCCGGCAATGGCGCGCCGTCCAGCGTCACCGCCGGGGTGACGCGGCTTTTGTCGATCAGGAAGGAGAAGACCCGGACCACCGGCTGGACCTTGGGCCGCCCGCCCGCGTAGCCGCAGACGCCGGGGACGCCGGCGATCAGCATCGGCGCCATCTCGCGGCTGAAGATGGCGAGCGCCGCCTTCTCGGCATGGGCGACCGCCAGATGCAGATAGACCTCGCGCGGGGCGACCGGCCGCGCCTTGTCGCCATAGAGGGATTCGGTGCCGACGATCTCCAGCCGGGTATCGGTGAAATCGCCCAGATTGCTGTCGCGGTACCGCGCCCGGCAGCGGGCGAGCACGGTCTCGGCCAGCCGTTCGGCCTTGGCCTTGGCGTCGCCGCCGGCGACCACCAGCGACATGGTCGAGCAGAAGCCGTCGGCGTAGGTCGCGCAGACCTTGTAGGTCGCGGTCGGCGGCCGGCCCTTGGCGCCCCGGACCCGGACCCGGTCGGGGCCCTCCTGGGTGAAGGTGAGCCCGGTCAGGTCGACGGTCACGTCGGGCAGGAAATAGGCGCGCGGATCGCCGATCTCGTAGACCAGCTGCTCGGACACGGTGCCGATATTGACGATGCCGCCGGTGCCGTCGGGCTTGGTAAGGACGAAATTGCCCTCGGCGTCGCATTCGGCGATCGGATAGCCGGGGTCGGTGTAGCCCGGCACCTGGGCCCAGTCGGTGAACACGCCGCCGGTAACCTGGGTGCCGCATTCGACCAGATGGCCGGCGACGGCGGCCTGGGCCAGGCGGTCATAGTCGGTGTCGGCCCAGTCGAAGGCGTGCATCATCACCCCGATCACCGTCGCCGCGTCGACGCAGCGCCCGGTGACGACGATGTCGGCGCCGGCGTCCAGCGCCGCGCGGATCGGGGTCGCGCCCAGATAGGCGTTCATGCTCATCAGCTTGTCGGGGCCGGGCAGGGGCATGCCGCTGCGCCATTCGACGACGCCCTCGCCGCGCAGGCCGTCGGCCATGTCCATCAGATCGTCGCCGTCGACGGCGGCGACGCTGACCTCGACGCCCTGCTCGGCGGCGGCCTTCCGCAGCGCGTCGGCGCAGGCGCGCGGGTTCATGGCCCCGGCGTTGGCGACCACCTTGATGCCGCGCGCCTTCACCTCCTTGAACAGCCGGGTCATGATCGGGTCGACGAAATCGACGCAATAACCCAGATCGGGCGACCGCTGGCGGACTCGGGCGAGGATGCCCATGGTGATCTCGGCGAGGAAGTCGAAGACCAGATAGTCGATGTCGCCCGTCTGGACGAGTTGCAGGGGCGCGGTGTCCGAATCGCCCCAGAAGCCGCTGGGACAGCCGATGCGCACGGTCTTGGCCATGGAACTCTCCCTCGTTGCCGGCCTCAGCGTCCGGGCCAGACCGGCTTGCGTTTCTCGTTGAAGGCGGCCAGCCCCTCGGCGCAATCCTCGGTGGCGGTCAGGTCGGGAAAGGCCGTGTCGGCGAAATCCAGCCGCTGATGGAAGGACATGTCCGCCATCGCGTTCAGATAATATTTGCCCAGACCGACGCCGGTCGGCGACTTGTCGATCAGCCGGCCCAGCAGCCAGTCCAGCTTGGCGTCCAGTTCCGCCGCCGGGACGACGTAATTGACCAGCCCGGCCTCGCGCGCCTCCTCGGCGGTCAGGGGCTCGCCGGTCAGGGTCATCTCCATCAGTCTCTTGCGGGGCACCGTCTGCATTAGATAGGGCAGGACCAGCAGCGGGAAGATGCCGATCTTCACCTCGGGCGTCGCGATCCGCGCATGGTCGGCGGCGACCGCCAGGTCGCAGGCCGACAGCAGCGCGACGCCGCCCGCCATGGCGTCGCCATTGACCCGCGCGACGATCGGAATGCGCGCCCGCGAAACGGTGCGGTACAGGCGGGTCGCCGGATGGTCGGGCTTTTCGGGGTCGGAATCGAAGGGGCTGCCGTCGGCGTCGGGGCGCAGGTCGGCGCCGGCCGAGAAGGCCTTGTCGCCGGCCCCGGTCAGGACGACGGCGCGGACCCGGTCGTCGGCGTCGGCCTCGGCGATGGCCGATCCGATCCGGTCGATCACCATCGCGTTCAGGGCGTTGCGCAGGCGCGGCCGGTTGAGCGTGATCCACTGCACCGCGCCACGGCGTTCGACGATGGGCAGTTCTGACTCGTCCATCTGGGGGCGTCTCCTCGTTTCCCGGTTTTTGTCGGTTCCGCCGCGCGGAAACGGGCTTCTGCGTCCCGTTCGGTCAGATTGCCATGGCGGCGCGCCGAATCCAAAGGGGGAATCGCGCCAGGCGCCGGCGCGGCCGCTAGTCTTCGCCCTCCCATTCCCAGCCGAAGGGGCCGGCGCCGGGCGGGTCGGCGGCGCGGGCCGGGGCGCCGGGCACGTCGTCCATGCGGCCCAGCTGGTCGCGCAGCGCGCCGATCTGCTCCTGCCAGTACTGCGCGGTGGCCGCCTGGGGAAAGGCGCGGGGGAAGGCCGGATCGGCCCAGCGCTGGGCCAGCCAGCCATTGTGGCGGATCATGCGCAGGGCGCGCAGGGGCTCGACCAGGGCGCGCTCGGCGTCGTCGAAGGGCGCGAAGGTGCGGTAGCCTTCCAGCAGCAGGTCGAACTGGGCGCCGCTCTCGGCGGCCTCGCCGCTGGTCAGCATCCATAGATCCTGGACCGCCGGCCCCATCCCGCAATCGTCGAAATCCACCAGGAACGGCCCGCCGGCATCGACCAGGACGTTGCCCAGATGGCAGTCGCCATGGATACGCTGGGCGCGCGGCGCGTCCCACCGGTCCCACACCGCCGCCAGCAGGTCCTCGGCGGCGTCCAGGTAATTGTCGCGCAGATCCTCGGGCACCAGATCGCCGTCGGCGACCGCGTCGATGAAGACCTCGCCATAGGTCTCGGGATCGATCTCGATCCGGTGGCGGAAGGGCGCCGCCGCGCCCAGCGCGTGCAGCCGGCCCAGCAGCCGGCCCATCTGGCGGTAGTCCTCGGCGTCGCGCATCTCCGCCGCGCGGCCCCGGCGGCGCGGAAACAGGGCCAGGCGGTGGCCGGCGAAGGTGAACAGGGTCGTCTCGGGATCGTCGGGCAGGCGGCGCAGGGGCGCGACGACCAGGATCTCGGCGTCGCGCGCCGTCTCGACGAAGGCGTGTTCCTCGCGGATCGCGTCGTCGGTCCAGCGGCCGGGGCGGTAGAATTTGGCGACCAGCGCGTCCGTGCCCCGGAACTCGCCGTCCAGCTCGGCGGCGATGACCCGGTTCTCGTAGGAGTTCAGCGCCAGGAAGCCGCCCGAGCAGCGCAGGCCCGGCGCCGTCTCGGCGCAGAAGGCCTCCACCGCGTCGAGCATGATCTGGGGCGTGAGCCCCGCATAGGGGGTGGCGTCGGCCGCCGCGAGGTCGGCGGTCTCGGTCACGGGCGAGCGCCCGCCACGCCGTCTCGCGTCACGCCATCATGTGGCGGGCGCGGGCGCCGCGCTCGATGGCGGCGGCGGTCAGCCGGTCGACGTCCAGGCGGTGGCGGATCATCTCCAGAAGGCGCAGCTCCTCCTGCGAGGCGGTGCCGTCGGCGGCGGTCACGTCGCAGGCCAGCGCGTAGGCCGTCTCGCGCAGCTTCTCGGGCAGGGCCGCTTCGATCTGGTCGAAGGCCCGTTCCAGCCCGTCCTCGTCACCCAGCAGGGCCGCGCAGTCCTTGGCGGCCTGAACCAGATTGTCCCGGTCGTAATCGGCGAAGACCGGCAGATAGCTGACGATCTCGCCGATGGTGCGCAGCTCGGCGTCCGTCATGTCGTCGTCGGCGGCGGACACCAGGACCATGGTGTAGATCAGGGCGGTGTGATGATCGGTCATGCTTTTCCTCTTCCCAGCTTGGCCGTGACTTAAAGCGTGGCGGCTTCGCGAGCGTCAAGGGGTTTCGCGCCGTTGCCCGACAGAAAGGCGCGGGTGGCGGCGACGGCGTCGGCCAGGCCGACCCGGTCGACGGCGGCGCCCTCGGGGAAGGCGCCCAGCAGCCGCGACGGCATCCGCGAATCCAGCAGCACGAAGACGCCCCGGTCGTCGGCGCGCCGCACCAGCCGGCCGAAAGCCTGCTTCAGCCGCAATCGGGTCAGCATGTCGTCATGGGCGCCGGCGCCGAAGGCGGCCCGGCGGGCCTTGTGCAGGATATCGGGGCGCGGCCAGGGCACCCGGTCGAAGACGATCAGGCGCAGCGCCCGGCCGGGCACGTCGACGCCGTCGCGCACCGCGTCGGTGCCCAGCAGGCAGGACTCCTCCTCGGCGCGGAAGATCTCGATCAGGCTGTTGGTGTCCAGCCGGTCCACATGCTGGGCCCAGAGGGGCAGCCCGGCGGCCTCCAGCGCCGGCGCCAGGCGGGCATGGACGGCGCGCAGCCGGGCGATGGCGGTGAACAGCCCCAGCGCCCCGCCGCCGGCGGCCAGGAACAGCTCGCGATAGGCGGCGGCGACCTGGGCCGGGTCGTCGCGGGCGACGTCGGTGACGATCAGGATCCGGGTCCGGGCGGCGTAGTCGAAGGGCGACGGCACCGCCGCGCGCAGGACCGCGCCCCGCGCCGGCCCGTCCTCGGTTTCCGTACCGTCCTCGGTTTCGGCCTCCTCTTCGGATGCGGGCCGGGCCAGATGCAGGGCGCCGGTGCGTTGCTCGGCGACCCGCCAATCGGCCTCGGCGTCGCCGCTGCCGTCGCGCAGGGTGGCCGAGGTGACGAGAACGCCCTGGGCCGCGCCGGCGACGGTCTCGGCGAAGGGCAGGGTCGGGTCCAGCCAATGGCGGTGCATGCCCATGTCGCGCTCGCGCCCGTCGAACCGCTCGACCGCGAACCAGTCGACGAACGCCGCCGGGGTCTCGGCGGCGAGCGAGTCCAGCATCCCCCGCCAGCCGGCGAGCTGGACCTCGGCCCGGCGGGCGAGGCCCCGGCAGACCGCCTCGATCTTGGCGCGCGTCTCCGTCGGCAGGTCGGCGGCGTCCTTGTCCAGCTTGGCCCGCAGGCGCGCCGCCAGGCCGGTCATCGGGTCCGCCAGCCGGCCGAGCGTCGCCGCCAGCGCCGCCGCCGCCTCGATCAGGCCGGGCACCGGCGGCCGGCAATCCGTATCGGCGCCGAAAGCCGCGCCGCCGCCGGCCGACGCGCGCGCCAGGACCTGCTGGCGCAGAAGGGCCAGGAACGCCTCGCCCGCGCCGCGCGGCGCGCCGTCCGCCAGCCGCGCGGCCCATCCCTCGCCGGGCAACTCGGCGGCGGCCTTGGCGGCGTCGGCGACCAGCTCGGCGGCGGCGTCGTCGCCGGCGGTCAGTTCCTCGACCCGGCGGGCCAGGCCGCGCGCCCGGCTGCGGCCCCGGCCCTCGGCGCCGCGCACCCAGCGCCTGAGATCGGCCATCTCGACCCCGGTCAGATGGCCCGAGAAGGCCGCGTCGGCGGCGGCGAACAGATGGTGGCCCTCGTCGAACACATAGCGGGTCGGCAGGAAGGAATCGTCCAGCCCGTGCAGGGCGGCCTGGACCATGACCAGGGCGTGGTTGGCGATCACGATGTCGGCGCGCCGCGCCCGGCGCACCGTCTTCTCGATGAAGCAGCGGCGGTAATGGGGGCAGGCCGAATAGATGCATTCGCCGCGCCGGTCGGCGAGGCCCAGGGTGCGGCCCCGGCCCAGGATATCGGCCAGCCAGGCCGGGAAGTCGCCGCCGGTCATGTCGCCGTCCCGCGTCGCCTCGGCCCAGCGGGTCATCAGGCCCAGCGCCGTGGCGGTGCCGGTCCGCGCCGCCAGGCCGCGCCCGGCTTCCTCCAGGTTCAGCAGGCACAGATAATTCTCGCGGCCCTTGCGCAGCACCACATGGCGGCGCTTGGCCGCCGGGTCCGGGTACAGCCGGTCCAGCTCCGCGTCGATCTGATGTTGCAGGTTGCGGGTGAAGGTGCTGATCCAGACGGGCCCGGCATTCTTCTCGGCCCACAGGCTGGCCGGCGCGATATAGCCCAGGGTCTTGCCGGTTCCGGTGCCGGCCTCGGCCAGCACCAGGCGCGGCGTGTCCGCCCTGTCGCGCGGCTGGAAGGCGGCGGCCGCGGCCGAGGCATAGTCGGCCTGCTGGGGCCGCGCCTCGGCGTCCGAATCCAGCAGCGCGGCCAGCCGCGCGCGCGTCTCGCGGTCGGTGATCGGGTCGTTGCCGGGCGGCGGTTCCGGCGCCCGGTCCTCCCAGGGCGCCAGCCTTTCCCAGACGGCGAGCGCGTCGATCGGCGGCGGGCTGTCCGGGTCGGCGCCGAGCGCGCCCAGAACCGGCGCCGTCCAGGGCCAGCCGCCGCGCCCCATCACCTTGGCGATGGCCGCGGCCCGGTCCCGGTCGGCGTCCGCCAGCGCCGCCAGCTCGGCCAGCAGGGCGTCGGCGGCGGCCGGCAGCAGCGCCGCTTCCGCGGCCGGGCCGGCGGGAAGGGGCAGGTTCAGGGCGCGGGCCAGGCCGCGCGCGGTCGGCAGGCAGAAACGCGCCGGGCGGACGAAGGCGAACAGCTCCAAGAGGTCCAGGGCCGGGAAGGGGTCGCAGCCCAGCCGCTCGGCCAGCGCCTTGGCGTGACAAACCAGCAATGGCGGGCCGGCGCGCGCGCGCCGCGCCGCCGCCGCCAGGTCGATCTCCGCGACCGCGCCGCTCGCCTCGCGCAGGCAGGCCCGCCGCAGCCCGGCGGCGAGGGCGGCGGGACGCGCGGGCGGGCGGTTCGGGCCGTCGGATTGCGAGTCGCAGTCGGACATCGCCCCAGTATAGGGACGCCGCCCGGTTGCCGCCACGCGCGCGGCGCCCGGCGGCGCTTGACGGGCCGGGCGGGCCTGCCTAGGGTCCGGCGGCTTCGCGCCAACTGACGAACGGCACCCCATGTCCGACCTCCGCGACCTCGCCCTGCAGGCGAAGGCCTGGCCCTTCCAGGAGGCGCGCGCCGTTCTCGACCGGCTGGGCGGGAAGGCGCCGGACAAGGGCTATGTGCTGTTCGAGACCGGCTACGGCCCGTCCGGCCTGCCCCATATCGGCACCTTCGGCGAGGTCGCGCGCACGGCCATGGTCCGCCATGCCTTCGCCCAGATCAGCGACATCCCGACCCGGCTGTTCGCCTTCTCCGACGACATGGACGGGCTGCGCAAGGTGCCCGAGAACCTGCCCAACCAGGACATGCTGGCCGCCCATCTGGGCCAGCCGCTGACCGCCGTGCCCGACCCCTTCGGCACCCATGAAAGCTTCGGCCATCACAACAATGCGCGGCTGCGCGCCTTCCTGGACGCATTCGGGTTCGATTACGAATTCCAAAGCGCCACCGACTGCTACCGGTCGGGCCGCTTCGACGCGACCTTGCTGGCGGTGCTGCGCGCCTACGAGTCGGTGATGGAGGTGATCCTGCCGACCCTGGGGCCGGAACGCCGCGCCACCTACAGCCCCTTCCTGCCGGTCTGTCCGCGCACCGGGCGGGTGTTGCAGGTGCCGATCGTCGCCCGCGATGTCGAGGCCGGGACGATCACCTATGAAGACGAGGACGGCGGCCGGGTCGAGCGGCCGGTCACCGGCGGCGCCTGCAAGCTGCAATGGAAGGCCGACTGGGCGATGCGCTGGGCGGCGCTGGACGTCGATTACGAGATGTCGGGCAAGGACCTGATCGATTCGGTGCGCCTGTCGGGGCGCATTTGCCGCATTCTGGGCGGGCGACCGCCGGCCGGCTTCACCTACGAGCTGTTCCTGGACGACAAGGGCGAGAAGATCTCGAAGTCGCGGGGCAACGGCCTGACGGTCGAGGAATGGCTCGCCTACGCGCCGCCGGAAAGCCTGTCGCTGTTCATGTATCAGGCGCCGCGCAAGGCGAAGCGGCTCTATTTCGACGTCATCCCGCGCCAGGTGGACGATTACCTCGCCCATCTGCGCGCCTATCCGGACCAGGACCCGGCCAAGCGGCTGGAGAACCCGGCCTGGCACATCCATGCCGGCGATCCGCCCGCGGCGGCCGGCGATATCGGCTTCGCGACGCTGTTGAACCTGGCCGGCGCCTGTCACAGCGAGGACAAGGCGGTGCTGTGGGGCTTCATCTCCCGCTACGCGCCGGGTGCCGATCCCGAGCAGATGCCGCTGCTCGACCGGCTGGTCGGCCACGCGATCACCTACTATCGGGATTTCGTCAAGCCGACCCGTCGTTTCCGGGCGCCCGACGATCGCGAGCGCGCGGCGTTGGAGGAATTGGCCGAAGCGTTGGCGGCGCTGCCCACCGACGCGGCGGCCGAGGCGATCCAGACCGAGATCTACGAGGTCGGCAAGCGCCACGGGTTCGAGAATCTGCGCGACTGGTTCCGCGCCCTCTACGAGATCCTGCTCGGCCAGTCCCAGGGGCCGCGCATGGGCTCCTTCGTCGCCCTGTACGGGGTCGCCGAGACGGTCGCCCTCATCCGCCGCGCCCTGGACGGCGCGGATCTGGCGGCGGAAGGGTGAGCCCCGCCGTCCGGGCGGACCCGGACTGACCGTCCGGCACCGCTTTGCGATGGGGGGGCGGCGGCGCCGTCGGCGGCGGGGCTCGGACCGCGTCCGCGCCACCGTGCCGAAACGCGATCGGGGGCGGAACGCGATCGGGGGCGAAACGCGATCGGGGGAAAGGCGTCGGGCCGGTCAGGGCGCGGCGGCGATCATCGCCCTGTAGACGGAGACGGTCTTCTCCGGCGACAGCCTGCCGGTGTCCACGCCGGCGGCGATCATGGCGGGCGTCGGGTCGACCGGCAGCGCGACCAGACCCGCGGCCTCGATCGCCTCGACGGCGGCGAGGGCCAGGTCCAACGGCGCGGCGCCCGAATCGTTTTCTTTTGTCGTGACCATGCGGTTGATTTCCATCGGATGGCTCCCCCCGGGCGGTTCAGCAGCAAGAACCGTGCCAAGCGGTCGGCGGCGGGGCGCGCCGCCGAAAAGGCGTGAATCCCCAAGGGGTTGGTCGGACGTGGCGGCTAGACGGGGCCTGCCGGCGACGTGGCGGCGAATCGCCGCATATTGCAAGGATCGGGGCCAGGGCGTTGCAAATCGCAAGGCCGGCGGCGGGGCGGCGGGCGTTCGCCTGTTCAACGGTGTCGCCTTCGGCTACCGTCCGCCTATGCGCGCGACCGGGCCAGCATTGCCGCCGCCGGCGGGACCGTAACCATGGCGTGGGACCCCTATCCGCTCGCCCGGCCGCTGCTCCATCTATTGCCGCCGGAGACCGCGCACGCGCTGACCTTGTGGGGGTTGCGCCGCGGCCTGGCGCCGGCGGCGCCGGCGGCGGACGATCCGGCCTTGCGGACGACCCTGTGGGGGCTCGGTTTTTCCAACCCGGTGGGCCTCGCGGCCGGCTTCGACAAGGACGCGGAGGCGCCGGACGCGGCGCTGGCGCTGGGGTTCGGCTTCGTCGAGATCGGCAGCGTCACGCCCCGCCCGCAGCCCGGCAACCCGCGCCCGCGCCTGTTTCGCCTGGCCGAGGACCGGGCGGTAATCAACCGCATGGGGTTCAACAGCGCCGGCGCCGAGGCGGTCGCGGCCCGGCTGGCAGGGCGCGCGCGCGCGGCCGCCGGCGGGGTCGTCGGGGTCAATCTGGGCAAGAACCGGGACGCGACCGACGCCGCCGCCGACTATGCGGACGGGGTGCGGCGGCTGGGCGCCTTCGCCGACTATCTGGTGGTCAATGTCTCCTCGCCCAACACGCCGGGGTTGCGTGCGTTGCAGGGCGGCGCGGCGCTGGGCCGCCTGCTGGACGCGGTGCGGGCCGCGCGCGACGCGCTGGACCGGCCGCCGCCCTTGCTGGTCAAGATCGCTCCCGACCTGGAAGCGGCGGACCGGGCCGACATCGCCGCCGCCATCCGCGCCGGCGCCGCCGACGGGCTGATCGTCGGCAATACGACGATAACCCGCCCGGACGGCCTGCGGAGCCGTCACCGGGGCGAGCCGGGCGGCCTGTCGGGCCGGCCGCTGTTCGCCCTGTCGACCGAGATCCTGGCCGACATGTACCGGCGGACGGCGGGGGCGGTGCCGCTGATCGGCACCGGCGGCATCGCGTCCGGCGCCGACGCCTATGCCAAGATCCGCGCCGGCGCCAGCTTGGTGCAGCTTTACAGCGCCCTCGTCTATCAGGGCCCGGCGCTGATCGGCCGGATCAAGGCCGATCTGGTCCGCCGCGCCCGCGCCGACGGGTTCGCGACGGTGGCCGAGGCCGTCGGCGCCGATCATCGCTGACGCCACCACGCCGGCGCCGGCGGGCCGCCGGGCAAGGGTTCGTTAACCCTATTTCAAGACCTTTGCCGCATCCTCGGGACCTCGCGCGCGGTCAACCGTTTGGCGTCCCATGCCCCTGATCCATCATCTCGCCTTCGTCGTCGCTTATGGGCTCGTCGCCCTCGCCGTCGCCTTCATTCTCCCGGACAACCTGCCGGCTTTTTCGCAGGAGGCGGGGCTCGTTCTTGGCGGGCTGGTGCTGATCGGCGGCGCGCTTTTGCACGAGACCGCGGTCCGCGCCCGGCGCCAGCGCGAGATGATCGACCATATGGACAGCCTCGCCGGCGCCAACGATTCGGTGATGAGCGAGTTGCTGCTCGCCCGCCAGGAGACGGTCGGCATCCGCGATGCCCTTTTGGCGGCCCGCGGGCGCAGGGGCGGCGACAAGGAGCTGGAGGAGGTGATCGGCGAGGTCCGCGTGCTGCAGAACATCGTCGAGCAGCTCTGCGAGAGGGTGCCCCTGGACGACGAGCGGGCCGAGGTTGCGCCGCTGGTCGCGCGCGGCCTGGACGAGGCGGCGATGCTGAACGTGCTGCGCGACGGGCTGCGCGGCGACCGGGTCGATCTGTTCGTGCAGCCGGTGGTCAGCCTGCCCCAGCGTCGCCACCGCTTCTATGAATGCTTCTCGCGGGTGCGCTCGCGCGACGGCTCGATGGTGGTGCCCGAGCAGTATATCCCGCTGGCCGAGAAGGAAGGGCTGATCGCCACCCTGGACAATCTTCTGCTGTTCCGCTGCGTGCAGCTGGTGCGCAAGAGCCAGCGCAACAAGTTCGATTACGGCTTCTTCTGCAACATCTCCACCCACACGGTGCGCGACAAGGCCTTCTTCCAGGATTTCGTCGATTTCATCGCCGATAACGCGGAGCTGGCGCCGAGCCTGATCTTCGAGTTCAGCCAGGCCGCCTTCCAGGGGCTGGATTCGGAGCTGCGCGGCCATCTCGACCGGTTGGCGGGGCTGGGCTTCCGCTTCTCGCTGGACCAGGTCGCCAGTCTGGACCTGGACCTGCCGGCACTGGAGGCGCGCAATGTGCGTTTCCTGAAAGTCGATGCCGACCTGGTGCTGGCCCAGGCGGCGGGCGAGAACGCCGAGGTCGATTTCCGCGCCCTGCAACGGTCGCTGGTCCGTTTCGGAATCGACCTGATCGTCGAGAAGATCGAGAACGACCAAACCCTGGTCGAGCTGCTGGAGTACAATATCGATTACGGCCAGGGCTATCTGTTCGGCGCCCCGCGCCTGGCCGGCGAGACCGCCACCGAAGCCGCCTAGGCCCCGGCGGAGGCCAGATCCAATCTATCAGGCGCGCCGCAGCCGGTTGCGGTCGGTGTGCTCGAAACTCTTTCCGTAAATGTCGACCATCGTCGTTTCCGAATAGTCGAGGCTGTCCGCGCCGACGATAATCTCGTGACGGAATTCGGTGGTGGTCGCGTTGTCGCGCATGAAGGGCGACTGGACGATCCGCCAGTCCGGGTCGTCCAGGCCGGCGCGGACCCGGATCACCGTCCGGCCGTCGGCATCGGTCTCGCCGCCGTGCGACCCGCCGGCAACCAGGGAGACGCCGCGGGGAATCGTGAAGGACTTCATCACCGTGCCCGTCGTCGCGTCCCACAGCCAATAGCCGGTCTCGTCGTGGAAGACCTCGCCGGTCGATTTGCGGTGGACGATCTGGCGGTAATGGACGACGGCCAGGGTCTGCGCCTCGGCATTGGTGACGTCGCCGATCGCCGTGAAGACCAGGGTCTCGAAATAGGGGCTGGTTTCGGCGCCGTCGGGCTCCGGCGCCAGGTCGACGCCTTCCGCGCCCTTCCAGGTTCCGACCAGGTGAGTCAGCGGCCCGTAATCGACCTCGGTCGTTTCGCCCATTGGGTCCTCGCGGTTGCCGGTTGCGGGATGTCTAGAACAGCGAGTAGCCGCCGTCCAAGACGATGATCTGGCCGGTCAGGTAGGCGCTGGCCGGGCTGGCGAGGAAGACAGCGATGCCGGCGAAATCCTCGGGCGTTCCCCAGCGCCCGGCGGGCACGCGGGGCAGCACCGCGTCGCGGAACTTGTCCCAGCCCAGGCTCTTTTCGGTCATTGCGGTCTCGATCCAGCCGGGCAGCAGGGCGTTGGCGCGGATGCCGGCCTTGCCGTACTCGACCGCCAGGCTCATGACGATGGAATTGATCGCGCCCTTCGAGGCCGCGTAATGCTCGCCGCGCGGCTGGCCCAGCGCGCCCAGGCTGCTGGTGGCGACCAGGGACCCGCCCCCGCCGCGCTCGACCAAGTGCCGGGCGACGGCGCGCAAGGTGAAGAAGGTGCCGTCCAGATTGACCCGCAGGACGCGCCGCCATTCTTCGGTGGGCATGACGGCGAAGCCGCCTTTCGCCGCGCGCCGGTCGCTGCTGACCCCGGCATTGGCGAAGCAGGCGTCGATCCGGCCCATCTCGGCCAGGGTCTCGGCCGTCGCCGCCTCCACCGCCGCCTCGTCGGCGATGTCGCAGACCCGCGCGGTCACCCTGGTTCCGTGGACGGCAAGCCGTTCCCGTGCCGCCGCGTTCTTCCCGGCATCGGTTCCCCAGATGCACAGATCGGCGCCGGCGCGGGCCAGCCCGTCGGCCATGCCGAGGCCGATACCGCCATTGCCGCCGGTCACCAGCGCGCGCATGCCGCTCAGATCGAAGGGGGCGAAAGCCATGTCTCGGGCTTCCCGATCGGTTGGAAGGGTCCGTCCGCATAGCCCAGACCGCCGCGCTTGTCACGGAAGCGTCGCTTCACAAGCGCGGTCCGGCATGGCAAAAGGCCCGTTCATGAGCGTTCCCCTCCTTGACGGCCTCGGCGCGATCGCCGGGGACTATGACGGTTTCATCCTCGACCTGTGGGGCGTCCTGCATGACGGGGTGCGGGCCTATCCGGGCGCCGTCGATTGCCTGGAACGGCTGGCGGCGGCGGGCAAGCCGGTGGTCATCCTGTCCAACGCGCCGCGCCGCGCCGCCCTGGCGGCGAGGCGGCTGACCGAGCTTGGCGTCGGCGACGGTCTGTACCGGTCGCTGCTGACCTCGGGCGAGGCCGCCTGGCAGGTGCTGCGGGCGCGGTCCGATCCCTTCCATGCCGGGCTGGGGCGCAACTGCCTGGAGATCGCCGGCGACGAGACGCTGCTGGACGGGCTCGATTTCGACAAGGTGGCGACGATCGACGCGGCGGACTTCCTGTTGGTGATCGGGGTGCGCGGCTTCGACGAAACCGTCGAGACCTACGCCGATCTGTTGGCCGACGCGGCGGCCCGGCGGCTGCCCTTCGTCTGCGTCAATCCGGACCGGACCGTGATCTATGGCGGGCGGCCCTTCGTCTGCGCCGGGGCGCTGGCGGCCCGCTACGAGGAGCTGGGCGGCAAGGTCCGCTATCACGGCAAGCCCCATCCCCAGGTCTATGGCATGGCGCTGGAGCGGCTGGGCCTCGGCGCCGGGGCGCGGGTGCTGGCGGTCGGCGATTCCCTGCATACCGACATCGCCGGCGCGCGCGGGGCGGGGCTGGCCTCGGTCCTGGTGACCGGCGGCATCCATCACGACGCCCTCGGCATCGCCCCCGGCGACAGCCCGGCGCCCGATCGGCTGGAGGCCCTCTATACCGCCGAGGGCATGCGCCCCGATATCGCCATCCCCGCCTTCGTCTGGTAGGGCCGCCTTCGTCTAGAAGGGGCGCGCCCACCCGCCCGGCGTCAATGATCGGCGCGGTGGAGGATGGTGTCGGCGAGGCCGGTGTCGTAGGCGCGCGCGGCCTCGGTCAGCTCCAGCGCGTAGGGGAATTGCAGGTTGGTCGCCAGCCCCTTGCGTTCCAGCGCCTTCCAGGCGCCCGCGTTGGCAAGTCCCGTCGCGTCCTTTCCGGCGACCACATAGTCGCCCAGATGGAAATGATTGCCATGGGCGGCGGGCAGGTTGCCCACCCGGGTCGTTCCCGGCGTCTCGCCCGGCGAGGCATGGGCGGGCAGCTCGGCCAGGGCCTGCATCAGGGTCAGGGTCTTCAATTGCAGCTTGTTCAGTTTCAGCGGATTGCGCTTCGGGGACATGGCGGGTCCATCCTTCGGGTTGGCGGTGGCGCGCGCCTTGCTTAGCGCATAACATCGCCGGCGTGAATGACACCGCCGAAGCCGCGCTCGACCCGCCGAC
>Ga0209475_10002729_pt1 | contig 17292 bp, 15 predicted proteins | sample tdDd471_FD_187128 | JGI IMG/M metagenome (GOLD analysis project Ga0209475, IMG submission 187128) | Marine sediment microbial communities from the Atlantic coast under amendment with organic carbon and nitrate - tdDd47.1 (SPAdes)... | ecosystem: Environmental > Aquatic > Marine > Coastal >... | reverse complement strand
TCGACGACTAAGTTACCAGGACAAAATGATGTAAAGGAAATTTCAGAAATATGGGTGCTGAGTCGTAGCACTCTTTCTAAAAAAAATAACGTTTACCCTGTTGCACCGGCTTTGCCGGCCCCTGATGCCCTTGATAACACGGCTAAGGTCAGTGATGCTTCTCCTGAGTCGATTGGTGATGGAAATCAGGAGGATATTTCTTTAGGGCAATTATTGATTAACCCCGATGCCAAAAGGTCTGATCAGCGTAAGGCTATCATGGAGCTAGCAGCTTTAGGAGATGCTGCCTCTGTCCTGACCATGGCTAAATTTCTTGGGCATTCTGATAAGGAAGTGCGTCAACTGTTAGTGAGTGGGATCAGTTCAGTTCAGAATGAAGAATCAACTCTAATTTTAGGACAAATACTTCAGGATGAATCTGATCCTGGAATTCGCAAAATAGTTGTGAGGACTTTAGGCCAAAGAAAAGACGATGAGGTTGCACTGGCTCTTTTGGAGGAGGCCATTAACGATGCAGATGAAGAGGTGAAAACCTTAGCAGAGCAGTTGCTTGCACAGTGATATAACGGAGTCTGAATTTCAGGCGGGCCCGTTAATGGTTGCCATCACGCTTCACGATATACTTGCTATACGTTGGAACTTCCTTGACAATAATACACATCGTTTTTCCCGCCCTTCGAACTGGAGGCAGATTCTCCCGTTTTTCTTCACCAGCCACGTGCCATTGCGTTTTTTTCCTTTTCTCGATTGGCTAAACTGACCATCTGGGCTGTAATAAGTCAGGCTGACGCGGCCGTTTTCGGCGAGCACCGAGGTTACAGATCTTCCAGAGAATAGCGAGGTGACTTCTGTCGTGTTAAGGGTGCCTGGTGGAAGAGGTGTTGTTTTTTTCCTCTAGATTTTGCCGACTTCCTAAGGAACTTCTTTACTCAGTTAACACAATGCGTATAACCCGTTCCGGAGGAGATCTTTTTGTTGCCGGGGATAAGGCTGTTTATGCGGCAAAAGAAAAAGGCCGGAATTGTGTAGCTTTCTGCCAGGTATGAAATGAGTTGCTGAGAATCTTCTCAGGCAGATACCAGCAGGCATTAGTAGACGAGGACCATCATTTACTTATTCGGGCTCAAAACCAATCTTAGCAATAGCTGCTCTGATCTCCTCACGGTCTACACCCTCGTTTTCAAATGTGGCCTCTCCTGCATCCAGATTGACAGTAACCCGGGAGAGGCCGGAGATGTCTTCCAAAGCTTTTTTCACCGAGCCAACACAGTGTTGGCAGCTCATTCCTTTTATTTTCAGGCTTTCCATTTTACCTCCAAAAAAATAACTCAGTTTGTGATAAGGATCACAATAACCATTTCCTTTATTGGTGCTATATTTTGATCCCTCTAAACATTGCACCAATTGTGTACTGCGAGGTTCTTATCGGAGTTGTGCCAAGTTGTGCAACTGCTTTAAAGCCGGCTTTTTCCATCAAGTTAATTTGATCCCCACCGGGGATCGCACCTCCTATTCATTGAGACCAGGATTCGACACTTGCCGCAAGGTCGGAAGGCAGCTCTTTTTCGAGGATGATGTCGGCAAACTGCAATCGTCCGCCTGGCTTTATCACCCGAAAAATCTCTGCAAAAAGTCTTGACTTATCAGGCGAGAGATTGATGACGCCATTGGAAATCACCACATCAATAGAGCCATCAGAAAACGGCAGTTTTTCAGATGAAACAAGATATACCGCTGCATTTTTTACCTGTTGATTTGCAAGATTTATGCGGGCTTTGTCAACCATTTCCTCGGTGAGATCGACTCCGAAGGCTCTGCCTTGGTCACCGACCAGTTGAGAGGCAATGTAGAGATCAAACCCCGCACCACATCCGATGTCCAGCACGGTACAGCCTTCTCCGATCAGTTCAATGGCAAATGGATTACCAACGCCGCAAAAGGAGTTCAACATGTCCTCTGGAATTTTTTTAAGAAGTTCTTGATCATAACCTAAAAGAACTGCCCCTGCATTAGCAACGGGATACTTGAAATACCCTTCGGCGGAAAATGATACAGCCGAATATTTCTTTTTAATTGCTGCACGAATCTGTTCTATGTCATCCTTAGAAAACGCAGCACCCTTTAGTTGATTTTTAGCCTTATTACTTGGCGTCTTTATTTGTAACTGATGACCATCAGTATTATCTTTAGGGGGTCAGCCTCCGGAGCTGAGATTGCAAAAATCTTTTTGGGTCATGAGAGTCTCTCCTGTAAAATGTGCATAGCACTATTGCCACATTGTGGTAGGTGGTATATTATACATGGTACAGGTGAGACTATGCGAATACTATTTTCTTTTCTAATTGCTTTCTTATTTACGATACTGGTAGCTGACGAGAGTCCTGCACAGATGATGCAGCATCCCTGTCAAGAGAAGCATATGGGTGGGACCATGAAAATGGTGAACTGTAGCTGCCTGCATGATTTAGAAGTTGTGAGTGCTGAGTGGGGGCCTGGTGTTTCTGCAGGTGTAAATCACTGTTCGCAACCGGCCTGCGGTGGTTCTTTCACCGTAAAAGATGTAGGCCTGAGTTCGACTCTCTCCTCTTTTGGGCTAATAGGCATGGTAACAAACACTTCCTTTTCCCAGCCTCTATTATTGTCAATACTTGGAACTCACCGTACCGGGGTGCCGCCACCTCGATTACCTTCTGCACCAGCTTATCTCCGCAATTGTTCCTTCCTCATTTGATTCACTACTCCTGGCTGTTTTGGGTCTGATAGGTCCGTAAACACGACTGATGGACCACAATTAATGGCCATGGAGGAGTGTATCGCTCTGCACACTATTGTTTGGTTTTCTTTTTGATACAGTCCTTTTTATTGCCGGTTTCAATGTGTGGTCACACCATCGGTGTCGTCCCATTTTTCGGTATTTTATGATGCTGGAGTGTTTGAGAGAAAATGAAAATGAAACAAATTGGACAAATGTATTCCCCTAATTGCATTAAGCCATGTAGATCCGGGCAGGAAAAGATATTCTGTTATGTATACAGAAGTCTACTATGTGCTTTGTTTGTCGCAGCTGCTACGCTGTCGATCGCTTCCCCTTCGTTTGGGTCGTCTCGTCTCAGCACCCTATTAGATGAAGCGTACGATAACAATGAGGGGTTGTTAAGCATGGAAGAGAATGTTCGTGCTCTTCGTGCCGAGGCACCTTTTTCAGGCTCATTGCGGGATCCGGTGGTTGGAATCGGAGTATTGAATCTCCCCGTTGATACCTTTGATTTTGATCAGGAACCGATGACTCAAAAACAGCTGTTTGCGTCGCAGAAATTTCCCTGGTTTGGAACCCTCGATCTTCGGCAGCAGGCAAGTGAACTAAAAGCCCTGGAAGCTGATTTTCAAGTACGTATTAAAAGGCTTGAGATAGCTAGGAATTTGGCCGATGCCTGGCTCGACCTCGGGTTTGTGAGCAAAGCTCTCGAAATTAATGAAAATCTTCAAACTATTGTTCTCCAGGTGCTTCGAGTCGCTGAAACCCGTTATGGAACCGGGGAAGGTTTACAACAGGACATCCTGGCAGGACAGGTAAAACACTCTGAACTGATAGATGAGCGTGTTAATTTAGAGAGACGTGAACGGGTAGTCCGAGCTCAAATCGGTACCCTGTTGAACAGAGGTGGTCTTTTCGAAGATAAAGGTCCTTTATCTGTAGAGGAACCTGCTGACATTCCTGAACGGGTCCTACTCAACAGGATTTCAATACAGCTTAACCCACTCCTTCAAGCCAGAAAGGTCGCGATTGACCGGGCCAAAGTGGAAGTGCAACTGGCAGAAAAGGCGTATCTGCCAGATTTCGATCTGCGGTTAGCCTACGGGGACCGTGAAGACCATCCCGATTTTGTTTCGGCTACGCTGGGGCTGACCATACCGCTCTGGCAGTCCACCAGCCAGGACAGTAAGCTTGCTGCAGCCCAAAAACGCCTTACCGCAGCTAAAAAATCGTTGCTGGGGCTAAGACAGACCCTGCCCCATAGTATTGAGCGAGTGCTGGCGGAAATAGAGGGAGCAAAAGACAGTTATTCCCTCATGGGCAAGGAACTTTCCGTGCAGGCTGCCAATCTGGCCGACGCTTCCCTGGCGGCATATTCAGTTGGTAAAATCGAGTTTAACACCATGCTCTCGGCGCGCATCCAGTTGTTACGAATTCAGCTGAAAGCGGAGCGTTATAAATATCAAATCTATAAGAAGATGGCTGAACTGGAAGAGCTTATTGGTACGAATCTGTCTTCCCTGGAGAACCTGAAATGAAACAAATTTTCGTAGCGGTGCTTGCAGCATCTTTTATGTTTTCCGCAACCTTGTCGGAGACTGTGGCCGGGCTGAAGGCGGGCGATGTCGATCCGAAAAATGGCAAGGTAATTAAATATTGGGCCGCGCCCATGGATCCTACTTATATCCGCAATGAGCCTGGACAATCTCCTATGGGGATGGATCTGGTTCCGGTTTACCAGGACGATGACGGGGAGAAAGTTTCAGCGTCGACCATAAGAATTGATCCGGGTACTTCACAGAACATGGGAGTGCGGACAGCGACAGTTAAACGGATGGAACTTAGAAAATCGATCCGTGCCCTGGGGACGGTGACCTACGACGAGAAAAGGATTTACGCCGTTAACCTAAAATTCGACGGCTGGATCGAGAAACTCTACGTCGATTTTGTCGGTGAAAGCGTGCGCAAAGGGCAACCTCTTTTTGAAATTTACAGTCCTGAGCTCTTTACAGCCCAGGAAGAATATCTCCTGGCCCAGTCGCAGGCAGAGAGTCTCGCTGCCAGTTCATACCCAAGTATACGGGAGAACGCCACCATGCTGCTCAGAGCGGCTCGTCAGCGGCTCAAATACTGGGATCTTGAGGATCAGCAGATAAAGCAACTTGAAAAAAATGGAGAGGTTAGGAAAAATCTCACTATCTATTCTCCAGCCAATGGGGTGGTCATTAAAAAAATTGCCCTGGCCGGCCATTATGTAAAGGCTGGCATGCACCAGTATGAAATTGCAGATCTTTCCAGGGTCTGGGTGGACGTTGAGGTGTATGAATACGAATTGCCGTTTATTAAAAAAGGTATGCCAGCAGGCATGGAGCTGTCCTATCTGCCGGGCAAGCGGTTTGAAGGAACCGTTCTATTTATTTATCCTTTTCTTAATCCAGAGACCCGCACAGTCAAGCTTAGGTTAGCCTTTGATAACAAAGAAGGGCTGCTAAAACCCGACATGTACGCCAATGTTTATATCGAATCTCTGATAGCTTCCGAAGCTCTGGTTATTCCCCAGCAGGCAGTGATCGATTCAGGCCTGCGTAAGGTGGTTTTTGTTGCTCTTGGTGAGGGGAAGTTTGAACCCCGCCCGGTGAAGCTGGGACTGGAAGGGGAAAATAATACTTTTCAGGTGCTGGAAGGGTTGCAAGAGGGGGAAAATATCGTCACCTCGGCACAGTTTATGTTCGATTCCGAGTCCCGGCTGCGTGAGGCCATCCAGAAAATGCTAGAAGTCCGTAGTGGAAAGTCAGCTGAACTTTCAGAAGATGACCTTGATATGAGCGATATGCAGATGGATGCGAGTGACCTCGATATGAGCGATTTGAAGATGGATGACTAATCGCCCTCAAGGAGAAAATTTATATGATTAAGGCATTAATTGAGTATTCCATCCGCAACAAATTCCTGGTGCTGGTTATTACCCTCTTTATTGTAGCGGCTGGGATCCGGGCTATGCTGAAAATTCCACTGGATGCTATACCAGACCTTTCTGATGTGCAGGTTATTCTTTTTACCGAATACCCAGGACAAGCGCCCCAGGTGGTGGAGGATCAGGTTACCTATCCGCTGACCACAGCCATGTTGGCGGTTCCTTTTGCCAAGGTGGTGCGGGGTTATTCCTTTTTTGGGATGAGTTTCACCTATGTCATCTTTGAAGATGGTACCGATATGTATTGGGCCAGAAGCAGGGTATTGGAGGCTTTGAGCTCCATCGCCGGCAGGCTGCCAAGCGGTGTTTCCCCAAATCTTGGCCCTGATGCAACGGGTGTTGGCTGGGTTTTTCAGTATCTAGTGGAAAGCGATCGACATGATCTTCAGCAGCTACGTTCTATCCAGGATTGGTTTCTGCGCTATGAGCTGACCAGTGTCCCCGGTGTTTCTGAGGTGGCGTCAATCGGCGGTTTTGTTAAACAGTATCAGGTGATTGTCGACCCCAATAAACTTTTAGCTCACAATATTCCCCTGCAAAAGGTGCGCTCTGCCATTAAACGCTCCAATAGCGATGTGGGCGGAAAGCTGGTGGAAATGGGGGAGACCGAATTTATGGTCAGGGGATTGGGATATATTCAATCCAAAGAAGACTTGGAAAGTATACCCCTCAGTTCGGATCAAGGGACACCCGTCCTGTTGAAAAATGTAGCGCGGGTTACCATCGGACCCGAGCTTCGACGAGGCCTGCTCGACTTTAACGGCACCGGCGAAGCGGTCGGCGGGATAATTGTCATGCGCTATGGAGAGAACGCCCTGGCGGTGATAGAGAAAGTCAAAAAACGGCTCTCGGAGATTAAATCGGGGTTGCCGGAAGGGGTTTCAATCCGCCCGGTGTATGACCGATCAGGGCTTATCCTGCGGGCTATAAATAACCTGAAACGTACCCTGGTGGAAGAGAGTTTGATCGTGGCTCTGGTGTGTATCGTCTTCCTCTTTCATATGCGAAGTGCACTGGTCGGGATTATCACCCTGCCTATCGGGGTGCTTGTTTCCTTTTTGATCATGGAACGGCAGGGAATCAACGCCAATATTATGAGCCTTGGTGGCATTGCCATTGCGGTTGGTGCTATGGTGGATGCCGCTATCGTTATGGTTGAAAACGTTCATAAACATCTGGAACAGGACAGAGGGAAGAAAGACCACTGGGAGATCATCAGGGAGGCCTCGGTGGAGGTTGGCCCGCCACTTTTTTTCTCACTGCTGATTATTGCGGTTTCTTTTTTGCCTGTATTTACCCTGGAGGCCCAGGAGGGAAGGATGTTTCACCCACTGGCCTATACCAAGACCTATGCCATGATGGGGGCTGCATTTTTGGCTATCACCCTTGTGCCAGTGCTGATGGGGTATCTGATCCGAGGTAAAATCATGCCAGAACACAAGAACCCGGTTAATCGCTTTCTTATCTGGGTGTATCATCCGATTATCAAACTGGTTCTAAAGGTGAAATTTTTTGTAGTACTGCTGGCCATAGTGGCGCTGGGAGTGGCCTGGATCCCTTACCAAAGGATGGGGTCGGAGTTCATGCCGCCGCTGAACGAGGGTGACATACTTTATATGCCCACAACCCTGCCGGGTATCTCCATCACCAAGGCTCGGGAGTTGTTGCAGCAGACGGACAGGATCATCAAGTCCTTTCCGGAGGTCGATAATGTGACCGGGAAAGCCGGGCGGGCCGAGACAGCTACCGATCCGGCGCCACTTTCCATGCTGGAAACTCTTATAACCTTGAAGCCCAAATCAGAGTGGCGTGAGGGAATGACCAGTCAAACGCTGATTGATGAAATGGATAAAGCCATACAGTTTCCAGGGCTTACCAATGCCTGGACGATGCCCATCAAGACCAGGATCGACATGCTGTCCACGGGTATCAAAACGCCGGTTGGCCTTAAACTGATGGGGGACGATCTGCAAACTCTCTCCGAAATAGGGGAGCAGATAGAGGCAGTCATAGGGGAGGTTCCTGGAACAGCCAGTGTGTATGCCGAGCGGGTCACCGGCGGAAATTATTTCGATTATAAAATCAACAGGGAAGAGGCTGCCCGGTATGGCCTGACCGTAGGTGATGTGCAGGATGTCATCATGACTGCCATCGGTGGTTTGAATATTACCTCCACTGTTGAGGGTTTGGCTCGGTATCCGATCAACCTGCGTTATGGCTCGGAGTTGCGGGATACTCCCGAAAAATTGAGGCGTATCCTTATACCGACTCCCAGCGGAGCACAGATTCCCATTACCCAGGTGGCGGAAATCATTATCCATAAAGGGGCCCCTTCGATCAAAAGCGAAAACGCCCGGAAAAATGCCTGGGTTTATGTAGATATAACTGAGGGAGATGTAGGTGGTTACGTAAAGCGGGCCCAGCAGGAAGTAGCTGACAAGGTAGATCTTCCACCGGGGTACAGTATTGTCTGGTCAGGTCAGTATGAATATATGGTGAGGGCGGAGCAGAAACTGAAAGTCGTGGTTCCGGCCACCCTGATTATTATTTTTATGCTGCTGTATCTAAATTTCAAAAATATTACCGAGAGTCTCATTGTCATGCTGTCGGTGCCCTTTGCCCTGACCGGTGGTCTGTGGCTGATGGACTATATGGGGTACAACATGAGCGTTGCTGTGGCCGTCGGCTTTATTGCACTTGCCGGGGTGGCGGCGGAAACCGGAGTAGTGATGCTTATATATCTTGATATATCCTACCGGGAATATCGGCAAAAATACGGTGAATCCTTTTGCAAGCAGCATCTCAATAAGGCAATTGAGCATGGTGCCGCGCTTCGTGTTCGTCCTAAGATGATGACAGTTGTGGCGATCATAGCAGGTCTTGCGCCCATTATGTGGAGCAGCGGCACGGGATCTGAGGTTATGAAGCGAATCGCGACCCCTATGGTTGGGGGAATGGTCAGTGCCACTGTCCTGACCCTTGTGGTGGTTCCGGCAATATATGGGCTTTGGAAAGGAATTGGGCTACCTGATCAGCCACCGGAACAGGAGGGGAATGATACAGGGGACGCAAAAAAGTTGGTGTAAGTTGGCTGGCAGTAAGCTGGTAGAGGAAGAGGGATTCCTTTACAAATAAATAACAAATTCAAAAACCGGAGAAAATCATGAAAAAAATAGTAACAATGTTTGCCCTCTGCAGCTTCTTTCTGATTGGAAGTGCAATGGCTATGGACAGCAAGAGCAATGATCATGCGAAGCATGAAGCTAAAGCCACAATGGATCACTCAAAAATGGATTCCATGGATCATAGCAAGATGGAGCATGGTTCCAGTCAGGAAGGTGGAACGTTTAAAGAGATGGTGATGGTCGACGGTATCCATGCCGAATTTCAGGTCATGGATTTGGCAAGTATGAACATGACTGATCCTGAAGGGCGGACCCATCATATCATGGCATCATTTATAAAAAATGATGCAAAAATCACCAAAGTCGTCGGGAAAGTTAAACTTATTTCCCCCTCAGGCAAAGAGCAGCTTGCAGATTTGAAGGATTTTGGCAGCGGAGTATTTGCCGCTAATTTCACCATTGATGAGAAAGGAAAATGGGGAGTGATTTGTCTCTTTAAAGATACGGACGGAAAACATACCGCAAAATTCTGGTATGATCATCATATGATGTAAGGGTATAGTATTAAGAATAAAAGATAGCATGCCGGCTGCATACGCATACCGGCATGTTTGTTTAAATCTTCGTTCCTGTTATCCAGTTATTGCTACAATGTGGTATAATTGTTGACTTCGCTAGATGATTATTTTAGGGTGGCCGAATTATTGGCGGTGACTCTAATGGTTTGGGATTTTGGCAAGTAAAGCACTCAGAGCAGACTTGCTGAAAGCCAAATAACAACTTTTAACGTTTGATACAGGAATGTGTTGTAATGGAGATGGAAACATTTTTTCTGGCGGCACTGCAATCCAGTTTTCTTTTGGGACTGATTCATGGGGTGAATCCCTGCGGACATTCCTGGCTTGTTTTGGCGCCTTTTGTGGCTGGAGAAAAGAGGGGACGTCGGGTAGCTCTTCTTACCATGGCTTTTGTCGGTGGAACTGCTGCTGCATGTTTGGTGCTCGGGGCAACTTTGGGGACAATATCAACTTTTCTGCCTACAGCGGCCAGTTGGTGGGTGGATGTGATCACTTCTTCTGTGCTCTTATTACTTGGCGCTGCACTGCTTTATAATCCCGAAATTTTGCATAGTCACGAACATCATGATCACGACGATAAACATCAACACCACCATGAACATCAAGATGAAGAGCATTGTGACCATCATCATGGACACTGTACTAATAATCATCACAACCTGAAAAATATCCAGAATAGTGACCGACAGAAAAAATGGCTTGCACCGAGCCTTTTCGGAATAGGCTTTATGAATATGATTATTCCATGTCCGACCGCTGCGATCATGTATGGCTACGCCATCAACTCGGGCAGTGCTGCAGATGCAACAATGGTTTTTGGCAGTTATGCCTTAGCCACCGCTATTACCGTAGGGGCCGTTATTTTTATTATATTTAAGGTAACGACTATGGCAGGTAAGTTACAAAAAGATTGGGTGGAACCACTGATAATGCGTGCTGCAGGGGTGATTATTATCATCTTCTCGGGGTATGGACTCTACTCGAATATATTGTCTTCTTAAACCTCATTTGATACTGGATTTTTTTACAAGGATGAAGTCTTTTGACGGTCTGGCCTAATTAAATGATTGATCAAAAAGGAAGGTACCTTTCTGAAATAGCGACGAACTGGTCCTGCTAGACTAATAAATTACAACCTCCTGGTATATGCCTAAGCCTAAGTTAAACATTTTCGATAAACCATTATCCCTTAGAGCTGAGCTATTACTTTGGGTGATGCCTATTGTTGTTAGCGGACTTCTCTCATTAAGTTTTGGAGCTTATTGGTATATTTCGAATGTGATTGAAGACGAGTTATCGAAAAGTATGCTTGCATCAGTCGGTAAGAGTGCTGAAAGCATAAACAGGTGGCTTGCTACGATTATGATCGAGCCTGAAACAATCGCGGCCACTCTTGTAGCAAAAAGAATAAATAAAGATTTTTCCAGTCTTGATATACAGAATATAAATCGACACAAAGTTCTCCATGATAAATATCCAGAAATATTTCTAGACATTTATGCGGCCAATCGGCATGGCGAATATCATACGGTTTTGCGTGACGGTGATGCTTTCGAAATTTTTGTTGGAGATATCAGTAATCGACCTTATTTCAGATCTATTATGGCAGGAGAGGGCACTCAGGTCACTCCACCGTTGATATCACGGACAACAGGTATACCTACCATCTTTACGGTTTCTCCAATTCTTGACGAGCAGAATGAACCCCAGGGGCTTATTGGTGCTGGTCTTTCGTTACAATATATCCAGAAAATCGCTCAGGATCTCCAGGCCGGCGAAAGCGGCTACGGTTTTATCCTATCACAAGACGGGACCTTTATCTTTCATCCAAATGACGGTTTCATAATGCGTAAGAACATTACGAAGCTTGAAGATAAATCTATTAGGGTCCTTGGTGAAAAGATGATTTCTGGTGCTTCTGGAATGCTTTTTTATACCTTTAGGGAGCAGGAAATGGTGGCTTTCTATCAGCCCATTCCGATTGCCGGTTGGTCTGTTGCGACGGTTTTACCCGAAGCTGAACTGTTTGCACCAGCTATAAAGATGATCAAATTACTGATCACCATTACCTGCATTTTTGTTGCTTTAGTCGGGGGAGCAATTTTGCTCGCGATGCAAAGTTTAACCAGACCTCTGCGGAGACTCGCATCTCGAGCTCAGGAAATTTCTTCAGGGAACCTGGAATTTCCAGCTTTTGAGGTAAAAGGGCACGATGAACTTGGAAAGCTTTCTCATGCCTTTAATATCATGACGTCAAACTTGAAAACAACGATGCAGGGACTGCAACAAAGCGAGGATAATTATCGGAGTATCTTTGAAAAATCTCTGTTGGGCATTATGCAGACTTCTCCGGGGGGACAACTAATCAACGCAAATCCCTCTATGGTGAGAATGCTCGGGTATGAATCCTTTGAAGCGATGGAAGCAGCTCTTACAGATATCCAGACTCAGCTTTATGTTAACCCTGATGATCGAAATGAGATTATCTCGGCTCTGCTAAAACGTGGCAAGGTTCAAGGTCGGGAGGTCCAGTTTCAAAAGCGCGATAAAAATATAATCTGGGTGACTATGAATATTGCCCTCATTCGTGATTTGAAAGGAGAGCCAATTCGCATCGAGTCCCTGGTCACTGATATTAGCGCTCGGAAAAAGGCTGAATATGAGCGAGAGGAATTGCAGAGCCAATTGGTACAATCTCAAAAACTTGAAGCCGTTGGTAAGCTGGCAGGTGGAGTTGCCCACGATTTTAACAACATGCTCTCAGTAATTATTGGTAAAGCTGAACTGGCCTTGTTGAAGTCCAAAAAGTCTGACCCATTTTATGAAACCTTCGTTGATATACGGAAGGCTGCTGATCATTCTGCCAATCTCACACGGCAATTGCTTACTTTTGCAAGGAAACAGGCGGTAGCACCTAAGGTCATAGGTCTCAATGAGGTGCTATTTGAAATGCTCAATATGCTCAGACGAATTATTGGTGAGGATATTGAGTTGGTGCAAATCCCGTCCAATGGTTTGTGGCCTGTTAAGATCGATCCGGATCAGGCTGGTCAAATCCTGGCTAATTTATGTGTCAACTCCCGTGACGCGATTGATGGAGTTGGGAAAATAGTCATTGAGACGAAAAATGTTTCTTTTGATGGAGTTTACTGCGCAAAATTTTCCGAAAGTCAACCTGGTGATTATGTATGCCTTTCTGTGAGTGATGATGGTTGTGGAATTGACAAAGAGACGCTGGAGCATATTTTTGAACCATTCTTTACAACCAAGGGAATTGATAAAGGCACAGGTTTGGGCCTTGCAATGATTTATGGCATTGTAAAACAGAACGGTGGAAGCATTAGCACACGCAGTGAGGTTGGAAAAGGAACAACCATTAAACTCTATCTTCCCAGGTACCAGGGGGAGATCAATCATTCTCTACCCAGGAAAACGAGGGAAGTTATAGTTCATGGTCATGAAACGATATTACTTGTGGAGGATGAACTCAATTTACTGAATATGGGTAAAGAGATGCTTGAAGAGATTGGTTACGTGGTGCTGGCGGCCAATACAGCAGAGGAAGCCATCCGTTTAACAGAGAAACACTCTGGAAAAATCGATTTACTTTTGACTGATGTCGTTATGCCAAAAATGAATGGTCGTGATTTAGCCGCTCTTCTAAATGCCGGTCAACCCGGTTTAAAATGTCTGTTTATGTCGGGGTATACGGCTAACATCATAACGGACCAAGGCGTGCTTGATGCGAACACTAATTTTATTCAGAAACCTTTTTCTATCCAGCAACTGGCGGTTAAAGTTCGGGAAATATTAGATAATGAGTTAAAAGAATAAACTAGTGTTGCAAAGTTAATCACGAAGGCTTGCGCAACAAGTCTTTTAGATTAGCGAAAGGAGAGTGCGTGGTAGTGGGCCCATCTTTTTTATCAGGATTTTCTGTCGCCAACCATTCGGCATCGAGTGAGCGGGAATGCTCGTTATCGTGGCAGTAGAGACATAACAGCTCCCAATTACTGCCATCAGGTGGATTGTTCTTATAATTATGGTCTTTATGGTGGACCGTTAACTCTCGAAGGTTTTTTCCTGTAAAATCACGACCGCAGCTTGCACAAACCCAAGGGAAAATTTTTAATGCTTGTTCTCGATACTCTACCTTTTTCATATTCTTCACCTCGATGCTAAAGTAATAATAGGTTGCGAAAATATTCAGGGAAAGCCTTTAGCTGGCCACGCTGAATAATACAGTTATTGCGAGAATCGAGTCAAGACAAAGAATTGATCAAGAAAGTTGCATATGAAGGTGTCGTGTACAAGATCCTAGAAACAGGTACCCTCTCGATTTTTCTGGGTAGAAGCACCGGTTACCCAGAACCATCTTTGACGAGGCCGGTCCTGATTGTCAATGTCTCACTGGCAAAAGTTGGTAGGTTTTATCTGTAGAAGATATCTGAACTCCGCCTGTGGTCAAAATCTAATATAGAACTGAACCGCTTCGCGGATTTGTGGTAGATCATATCACCCGATATTTCTCGCTCCCCATTTTTTATACAACGAAGTCATTTTAAGGATTTAAATATTCGTAAACCACACCTCTTTGGTGGATAATTCAATTAGACCAATTGCATTATCACTCTAACCAAGGAGGTGTAATTATGAGCAGTAACCTTAGAAATCAGTTCATCGATTATATGACCCTTCAGGGCTTTTCAGAATGTACCCAGAAAGGGTATGTTTCAGCCGTCAAAGGATTAGCAAAGTTTTACAACCTTTCGCCTGACCTTCTTACGAGTGAACAGATTCATCATTATATCCGTTATCTTATAGCAAAAAGGAAGGTAAGTTGGAATACATGTAATAAATATTTATCGGGTATTATCTGTTTCTACAAAAACATTTGTCAGTGGGAAGATGTAGGGCGTTTTGGAATTCCGCCTCGTCCCCGCCAAAAGAAACTGCCTACAACACTCAGTATTGAAGAAGTAAAGCGTCTATTTGCTGCCGTCACCAATCTCAAACACCGGGTTTTATTAAAAACGGCATACAGCGGAGGTCTTCGGGTCAGTGAATTGATCAGCTTAAAACCGCATCACATCGAAAGTGATCCTTCAAGGATGTTGATCCGAGTAGAGCAAGGGAAAGGCAGGAGAGATCGATACACGTTTCTCTCCCAAGAACTCCTTGATGAGTTAAGGGTTTATTGGCGCAAGTATCGTCCTCAAACATGGCTATTTCCTGGGTACGGCAAAGAGAAACACCTCTCTTACGCAGCCGCAAGAAAAGTTTTCATGCAAACAAAAAAAAAGCCGATATAACTAAACCCTGCTCCATCCATTCGCTTCGTCACTCCTTTGCAACCCACCTCCTCTACCAAGGTGCCGACCTTTATACAATCAGCCGCCTCCTTGGCCATAAGTCGATAAACACCACGATAATATATCTTCATGTCCTCCCTGCGAGATTGATAAAGCTCAAAAGTCCCCTCGATAATCTGGAAATCATGCAGGAGGACGCCAAATGAAGATGATCAAAGTTGGGTTGGACAGAAGAAATCACTTCGAAATCGCAGATATTTTCAACCACTATGGTGAACAGTATCGACGACATAACAGCATATCATGTGAGCAGGTTAAGGTAATGCACCATATTCAGATATGCCGCACCGCAGCACTGGGTGGCCATACTTCACAATGCAATGAGTGTGGTTATGAGAAAATTGCCTACAACTCCTGCAGGGATCGACACTGTCCAAAGTGTCAAACTATGGCAAAGGAAAAATGGCTCAATGCCCGTAAAGCCGAACTGCTTCCCTGCCGGCTATTTTCATCTTGTTTTTACTCTACCGCATACCTTAAATCCAATTATTCGCTGTAACAAAAAAAACATGCTGAACATTCTTTTTGCATCAGTTAATGGAACATTACAAGCCTTTGCAAAGGATCCTCAATGGCGCCTTAATGGACAACTTGGCATTATTGCAGTTTTACACACATTGAGTCAAACCCTGCTGGATCATTTTCATTTACACTGTCTTGTCCCAGCCGTAGCGTTATCTGTGAAACATAACAAATGGAACCCGTCTAGGGAGAGATTCCTGTTCCGGATAAAGTCACTGGCGAAGGAATACCGAAAACAGTACCTGTACAAGATGAAGAGAGCTTACCAACAACAAAAACTGATCTTTCCGGGTAAAACAGCACGAATTGGTTCAGAAAATGTTTTTGATGAGATGATCGAAAAACTATCAAAAATTAATTGGATCGCCTATGCCAAACGGCCCTTTGCTGGACCGGAACAAGTGTTGGAGTATCTTGGTCGCTATACTCATCGGATTGCCATCTCAAACAACCGCCTGAATACCATTGATAATGGTCGGGTCGTCTTTACTTATAGAGATCGAAAGAACAACAACGAAAAAAAGACCATGACACTGAACGCTGAGGAATTTATCAGGCGCTTCCTTTTGCATGTCTTGCCGAAAGGTTTTATGAAAATCAGATACTTTGGTTTCCTATCTAATGTCAAAAAAAAGATATGTGTTCAGCAAATCAGACAACTTCTCAACCACATTGCTGACCTGTCAGAACAGGTCAATGAAACTATTCCGCAGATCATGCAACGGATATCCGGAGTAAATATCACCTGCTGTCCAAAATGCAAAAAAGGAAAAATGATAAAAATTAAAGAAATACCGAGACCTATTTGGGATACATCCTGATTATTTTAACTGCTGAGATTTCTAATATGGAGTAAAACTGCCAGCTGGCAGAACAGGACAAGTGCGTCACAAGACACCTTATTCCCGCGGAAAAATAGGGGACAAAGATGAAGAGGTGTTCCGGTACCGAATAAAGCTCACTTTCATACTCTGATTTCTTTAAACAGAGTAAATTTCCATCCCAAAGTACTCATTATACTTGGTGGGAAAGCCAAGCACATCGTATTCATTCCCCATAGTGTCTGTCAAAGATTCAAACGTCGCTGGAGCCGGCACAGTTCTTGCGTTTCATCAAAAATTGCGCAGTACTAAAGTGGTAATCCAAGGATGTGTCACAAGGTAATGGTTTGTCGTAACATTGATGCGTTCATTTAGGCGCAACATTCGATAAAACGCTACACTATTATGTTGACTTTTGAGAACGGAGTCGGTCACGTCCTTAGCGTCAAACGATTCAACTCTCTTCCATTGATTCACTGGAATTATCTTTTTTCTAAATCTTACCTATATCTTTATTAATATTCACGACGAATATTGTTTTTAAGAGCTTGTTCAATCACCATAAAGACCCATGCTCGGATAATGTTTCTCTGCACATTTCAGGCAAAGGCCATGCCTAAATTCTGCTTCTGTATGCTCCTTTTTTACTTGACCACGTCACTTTGGCTTGCCAAGGAAAACCTATTACTACTGCAGATTTTTGAATATGAGATTGTTGCACACCATTTATCCAAATTACAAGGCTTGAAACGTACCACAATGTGCCATACTGTTACTCCTAGCAGTATGTAGCTGTTTAATTATTTAGATCTAACCTTCCAAACATGCTGCTATACTTTGCAGAATCCCCCTGTGCCATACTGCAAAACATATTTTCCTATGATATGTGTCAAGGCAGACACCCAAGACCGGAGGACAAAATCACTATACACCAAAGAGAAGTCAGGTACAGCGAAGATTACGCTGCATTCTTCGAGACACTTGCTGGTTACGAGAGAATTGATACCGTTATGGATAACGGTGAGAACTATTCAAAGCTGTTCGAGTCTATCATAGAATTTTCAGGAGATCTTCCAGCAGATCAATTTTATCGAATTATTCAATAGCAATAACGCTCGGCTAGGATAGATGCTGTTGTGTGGAAA
>Ga0209475_10002728_pt1 | contig 17293 bp, 18 predicted proteins | sample tdDd471_FD_187128 | JGI IMG/M metagenome (GOLD analysis project Ga0209475, IMG submission 187128) | Marine sediment microbial communities from the Atlantic coast under amendment with organic carbon and nitrate - tdDd47.1 (SPAdes)... | ecosystem: Environmental > Aquatic > Marine > Coastal >... | reverse complement strand
GGCGCACCTTTTCCGGCGGGGTGTAGTCAGCGGTGTTGATCTGGATGTCCTTCGGGATGTCGATGACCACCGGGCCGGGGCGGCCATTGGTGGCGACATAGAAGCCCTCATGAACCACACGCGCCAGGTCAGCCGCGTCCCGGACCAGATAGTTGTGCTTGGTGCAGGGGCGGGTGATGCCGGTGGTGTCGCATTCCTGGAACGCGTCGTTGCCGATCATGTGGGTCGCGACCTGCCCGGTCAGACAGACAATGGGGATGGAATCCATCAGCGCGTCGGTCAGTCCGGTGACCGCATTGGTGGCACCGGGGCCGGAGGTAACGAGCACGACACCCGGCTTCCCCGTGGAGCGGGCATAGCCCTCCGCCGCGTGCACCGCGCCGCCTTCCTGGCGGACCAGGATGTGGCGAATGGAGTTCTGCTTGAACAGCGCATCATAAATCGGCAGTACCGCGCCGCCAGGATACCCGAAAATGGTATCTACACCCTGATCGGTCAGTGCCTTGATCAGGATTTCCGCGCCGGTCATTGCGTTGTTCGACATGATACGCCTCGTTGCCTTTTCTGTTCCCCGGACAGGGGAGCAGTTCCTCGTTCCTCAAAATGAACAGCCCGTCACGCGCACGCATGGTCAGAACTGGCCATTTCCACCCGGAAACAGCGCGACCAGTCAGAGGGTCATCAGATACAGAACACGCGCGGCGAACCGGGCGGCGCGAAACATAGGCAAGGGCTACTGCTCGGTCAACAGAAATTCGCTTATTTTCGGAAAGATTTCCGCGAAAACACTTTCTGTTTGTTTCGTATTCGGGCAAAAATCAGCAACGATCTGATGGCGAAACCAGGTTCCCTGCCGCTTGGCATAGCGGCGCGTGGCAGTCTGGGCCTGCGTTCGCGCCTCTTCCAGACTCAGGTTTCCGCCCAGGTGGGCGATCAGGGCCGGAACACCCAGGGCTTTCATCGCAGGCAGATCCGGGTCGAGGCCGCGCGCATGCAGGCGCGCCACCTCCGCCAGTGCCCCCTCCGCCAGCATGGCATTGAAACGTGCGTCGCAACGGGCATAGAGGTCAGCGCGCGGCGGGTCGAGCACTACCGTGAAGGTTCTCGCCCGGACAGGCGGTACGCCCGGCACCTGTTGCCATTCCGTCAATGACCGACCCGTCCCCCGCCAGACCTCCCAGGCGCGGACAAGTCGCTGACTGTCGCCGGCATTCAACCGTTCGGCTGCGACCGGATCGACCGGCATCAGGCGCTGTCGCAACTCCTCCCCGCCCTCGCGCGCAAGTATCGCAGTCGCCTCCTGCCGAAATTCCGGGGCAATGTCGGGGATCGGAGCCAGCCCCTGCAGCAATGCCCGGACATACAGGCCGGTCCCGCCACAGAGCACAGGCACCTGCCCCGCCGCGTGACATGCCGCAATCTCTGCTGCCGCAAGGTCGGACCAGAGCGCCGCAGAACAGGCCTCCGACGCATCCTGAAAGCCGTACAGCCGATGCGGGGCCATGGCCTCCAGCTCCGGCTCCGGTCGGGCGGTCAGGATGTGCAGGTCACGGTAGACCTGCATGGAGTCGCAATTGATCACGACCCCGCCCAGTTCCGCAGCCACGCGGGCGGCCAGCGCCGACTTGCCGCTCGCCGTCGGGCCGAGTATCAGCAACAGATCGCCAGACGAAGCTGGCTGTTCCGGAGGGGTATCGTTCATGGAAATGGTTCTGACGCTGGTCGGCAATGCGCGTCAACCACTGACACAGACACAGGTGGCCGCCGTCCGCTCCGCAACGGGCGCAACTGCTCCGGTTCGGGACCTGGGGCCGGAAGCCGTCGAGTTCCCTGTCGAGGTACGACCCGCCGACGCATCCGAGCTGGAGCAGCGGGCCGTTGAAGCGCTCTCCGGGGCGGCAGTCGATCTGGCGCTCACCGACAGCGGGAACCGGCGCAAGCGCCTGCTGATTGCCGACATGGATTCCACCATAATCACGGTCGAATGCATTGACGAACTGGCCGACTTTGCCGGTGTGCGGGATGCGGTTTCCGGCATTACCGAACGCGCCATGCGCGGCGAGATCGATTTCGAGGGCGCGCTGCTGGAACGTGTCGGACTGATGACGGGCCTGCCGGAATCGGTGTTGCAGCAGGCTTTCGACGACCGCGTCCGGCTGACCGACGGGGCGGCAACCCTGACGCGGACAATGAAGGCCGGGGGCGGTCATGCGGCGCTCGTGTCGGGCGGTTTCACGTTCTTCACCGAACGCGTGGCACGCCTGACCGGGTTCGACGAGCACCATGCCAACACGCTGCTGTTTCAGGACGGCTACCTGACCGGCGATGTCGGACGGCCGATCCTGGGCCGACAGGCCAAGCTGGACCAGCTGAACCGCATCACGACCGAACTCGGCATCACCAACGAGGACGCGCTGGCGGTGGGCGACGGAGCCAATGACCTGGCGATGATCCAGGCCTCCGGCCTTGGTGTCGCCTTCCACGCCAAGCCAATGACAGCAGCGGCAGCGCGCGCGCGCGTGCTGCATGGCGACCTGACGGTGCTGCTCTATTATCAGGGGATTACATTCAGCGAATGGGCGACCTGACTGGGGAGGACAAGGTCAATGACAGACGAAATCGAACGGGTGACCTATGCGGTCACCGACCGGGTGGCGGTGCTGACGATGCAGCATCCGCCGGTCAATGCCGTGGACATGGAACAGATCGGGGCAATCCATGCCGGGCTGAAACGCGCCGATGCCGACCCGAACGTCGGCGCCATCGTGCTGACCAGCGCGGTGGATGGCTATTTCTGTGCCGGGATGGACCTGAAGATGGTGCAGCGCGGCGGCGTTGCAGCCTTCCGGCGCTTTCTGGAGACATTCTATCTGGAAACCCTGGATATCCAGCACCGCCTCACCAAGCCGACGATCACGGCCATCAATGGCACTGCCCTGGGGGCAGGCATGACTCTCTCCATCACCAGCGACGTGCTGATCGCCGCCGATGATGCCCGGCTGGGGTATCCCGAGATCAATGTCGGGGTCCTGCCCGCCATCCACTTCGCCCACCTGCCCCGGATCGCGGGTCGCCACCGGGCCTTCGAGTACCTGTTCACCGGCGACATGCTGCCGCCCGAGAGCCTGCGCGAGATTGGTGTGATCAACCATGTCGTGCCGGTCGCCGACGTGCTGCCGAAGGCCATGGAGATCGGGCGCAAGTTCGCTGCCAAGTCCCCCGCAATCATGGCCATCGGTCGCCGCGCCTTCAGCAGGGCCAATGACCTCGACTACCGCCGCGATGTCGCCAACCAGGTGGAGATGATGTGCGCCCTGATGGGAACCGGTGACGCGATAGAGGGCCTGACCGCCTTCACTGAGAAGCGCAAACCGCGCTGGACCGGCAAATGATCCCAAACAAAGGAACGCGCGCATAAGTGAATTGGTTCGGTAGCCCTGACGGCCTTTGTTGGCTGGACAAGTCGATAGGCATTTTGCACTGTGCCTTCAGAACTGGATAACCAGTCATTGCTTGCTGCCTGACAGGGGCAGCCATATGGGAGGATACCGGAAATGTTCAAACTTGGTTTGAGGCAGCGGTCGCGGCGTATGCTGACTGCCACTGCCGCGATTGCGCTGGCAGCAACGCTCGCCGTCAACAATGTTCACGCGGGATCCCACAGCGGCCCGATGAAGGGTGGCACGCTGACTGTCGGCGTCGAGACCGACTCGCGCGGCTTCGATGCGGTGAAGGGTGGCGTGCTCGGCATCAGCGCCGGAACGGTCTCGCTGGCCATTCACGATACACTGCTGAAGTACAACGAGAAGACCAGGGAATTCGAACCCAATCTGGCAACCGCCTGGGAAGCGTCCGAGGACAACAAGAGCTGGACCATTACCCTGCGCAAGGGCGTGAAATTCCATGACGGCTCCGACTTCACCGCCAAGGATGTCGCGGACCATTTCAACCGTATCCTCGACCCGGCAAACAAGTCGCGCAGCCGTACGTTCATCTCGGCGATAAAGGGTGTCGAGGTCATCGACGACCACACCGTCAAGTTCAATCTGGCGCATCCCTGGTTGCCGCTGCTGGGCAACCTCGCGGCGCCGAGCATGATCGGACTGATCCCGTCGAGTGCCAATGTCGCCGCTGACAAGCAGAACCGGGAGCCGATCGGTACTGGCCCGTTCATCTTTGACAGCTGGGCCGGTGGCGACCGCATCACCCTCAAGAAGAACCCGAACTACTGGAACAAGGACGCCGCCCATCTGGACGAGATCGTCTTCCGCATCCTGCCCGATACCCAGGCCCGCTTTGCCAGCCTGCGCTCCGGTGAGATCGACCTGATCTGGACCGACCGCGGCAGTTCCATCGTGGATGCGCAGAAGGATCCGAAGCTGGTCACTGTCGTCCGTGACGGCAAGGGTGCCGCGATCACCTTCATCAATGCGTCCAAGCCGCCGCTGGATGACGCCCGCGTGCGCCAGGCACTTTCACATGCCTGGAACCAGACCGCGATCCTGAAGGTCACGTGGAAGGATACCCGTCCGTTCGCCGAGCACCCGCTGGGCACCGACTCCAAGTGTGACGCCGGATATCGTCACTATGACCCGGCAAAGGCAAAGGCCCTGCTGGCTGACTATGGCAAGCCGGTGAAGATCAGCATGATCCACACCACGACCCCGCGCGGTCGTGAATTCGGCGAGATCTATCAGCAGCTGCTGAAGCAGGTGGGCGTTGAACTGGAACTCGTCCCGGTCGACCAAAACACGCTGGTGAAGAAGGTCTTCACCAATGACTACATGATCTCCGGTTGGCGGATCGGCGATGCGGACGATGTCGGGCCGCAGACCTTCGCCCTGTCCTATTCCAAGAGCGCCTACAACCTCAGCCATCTGTCCTCACCGGAAATGGACAAGGTTGCCTTCGCCATGCGGACCGCAGCCGAGCCGGCTGTGCGCGAGAAGTTCCATTGCGATCTGATGCGCATGGTCAATGACCAGGGCAACATGCAGTATCGCGGTGGCAATCGCTACTACGCCTTCCATGGCACCAACACCCACAACATCGGCATTGACGGTCTGGGTGTGGTCCGGGTCTCCGGCGCATGGAAGGACAAGTGATCAGCAGATCATTGCCCTGATTAACTGCTGAGACTGCAGACATGCGTTATGTGCTGAAACGGGTGCGGCGGCTGGTCGTCGTGATCTTCGCCGTCACCCTTTTCACCTTCCTGCTGGTCAACGTCCTGCCGGGAGATGTCGCCTATGACATCGCCGGGCAGGACGCATCGGAGGAGGAGGTGCAGGCCATTCGTGCCGACCTCGGCCTCGACCGGCCTGTCATGGTCCGATACGTGGAATGGCTGGGCGACTTCGTTCAGGGTGACTGGGGTCGCTCCTTCCGCACGGACGAACCGGTGGTGGAGGCAATCCTGTCCCGCTTTCCGGTCTCTCTCGAACTCATGCTGGTGGCGCAGGTCTTCGCGCTGATCCTGGCTGTTCCGTTCGGCATACTCGCCGCCTATCGCGCAGGGCGCACGGCCGACCGGACCATTGCGACGGCAGGCTTCATGTCGCTGTCCATCCCGTCATTCATGGCCGCCATCCTTCTGATTCTCATTGTCTCCCTGAATCTCGGCTGGCTGCCGACATCGGAGTACGAGCCGCTATCCGAAGGATTGTGGGCCAATCTGCGCGCCTTCATCCTGCCGGCCCTGGCAATCGCCATGGCGGAGTGGGTCATCCTGATGCGGGTACTGCGTGCCGACATGATCGGCGTCCTGCAACAGGATTACATCTCGCTCGCGCGGGCCAAGGGGCTGCCGGTCTGGCATGTCATCCTGCGCCATGCACTGAAGCCCGCTTCCTTTTCGATGATCACGGTCCTGGGCCTGCAGATCGGCAATCTGGTCGGCGGCTCGATCATCATCGAATCCATCTTTGCCCTCCCCGGGGTCGGTCGCCTGCTGATCAACGCGATCTATGCCCGCGACTTCATCGTGGTTCAGGGGGTCGTGGTCTTCATCGCCTTTGCCTACGTGCTGGTGAACTTCATCGTTGACCTGCTCTATGCCGTACTGGACCCCCGCATCCGGACGGAGCGCGCCGATGGCTGATCCCACAACCAACCGCCCCCTCCATCCGGCACGGCCAACACTTTCCCGGTTCCGCCGCATGCGGCCCACCACAGGCAAGTCCGGACAGTTCGGCATTGCTTTCTGGCTGCCCCTCGCCTGGTTGATCCTGATCAGTTTCACGGCGATCTTCGCGCCATGGATCGGTATCCAGGATCCGGACTCACTGGATTTCATCAACCTGCAGGTAACGCCGAACGACGCGCATCTGCTCGGCACCGATCACCTCGGTCGCGATGTACTGGCGCGCGTGATCTACGGCGCCCGCGTCTCGCTGGTCGTCGGTTTCTGTGCGCCGGTGGTCGGCATGCTGCTGGGCCTGCCCATTGGCATGATCGCGGGCTATTTCGGCGGGCGCATCGACGGCTTCATCGTTGGCTCCATCGACACCTTCCTGGCCGTCCCCGGTCTTGTGCTGCTGCTGCTGTTCTCACTCATCTTCGGCGGCAGCCTGCTGGTGGTGACTGTCAGTCTGGGCCTGCTGTTCATCCCCATCTTCTCCCGCATCAGCCGGGCCGCGACCCTCAGCTTCAAATCGTCGGAATTCATCCTTGCGGCACGCACCATTGGCGCAAACGACTTCAACATCCTCGTGCGCGAACTGTTGCCCAACGTCGTGCTGCCGGTGCTGGCGTTCGGCCTTGTCGCCGTGGCCAGTGCCATCGTGGTGGAGGGCGCGCTGAGCTTCCTCGGCCTGTCGGTTCCCGCCCCGCACCCGAGCTGGGGCGGCATGATCGCTGGCGGGCGGGAGCATCTGGAGGATTCCCCCCATATCAGCGTCTTTCCGGCAATTGTCATGTTCCTGACGGTGCTTTCCTTCAACCTGGTGGGTGACACGCTGCGCAGCCGCTTCGCTGATGTGCGGGAGGCGGCGATCTGATCATGGCTGCGCCCCTGCTCGAACTCACCAACGTCTCCACCCATTTCCATTCACCAGCCGGTCGCGTGCGCGCCGTTGACGGGGTTTCCGTCTCGCTGGAGGCCGGGCAGACTCTGGGTCTTGTCGGCGAGTCCGGCTCCGGCAAGTCCGTGCTGGCTCGCACCATCATGGGCTTGCTGCCGTCCTATGCGGAAATCCCGGAGGGCAGCGCCATCACCTTCGATGGCAGGAACCTGCTGACCATGGACCGCAAGGCCCGCCGCGCCATTTCGGGTCCGGGCATCGGCATGATCTTCCAGGACCCCATGACCAGCCTCAATCCGGTGATGAAGATCGGCCAGCAGGTCTATGAGGGGATGCGCCATCATTTCGGCACCAGCAAGGCCGCGGGCCGCCAGCGCGCCATCGAACTGCTGACCGAGGTCGGCATTCCCCAGCCTGATGTCCGCATCGACCAGTATCCGCACCAGCTATCCGGCGGCATGCGCCAGCGTGTCGCCATCGCCATCGCGCTTGCCTGCGAACCCAAACTGCTGATCGCCGATGAGCCCACGACCGCGCTGGATGTGACCGTCCAGTCCGGCATCCTCGACCTGCTGCAGCGGGAGCAGCGGGACCGGGGCATGACCCTGATCCTGATCACCCATGATCTCGGCGTCGTGGCCGGGCGCTGCGATCAGGTGGCGGTGATGTATGCCGGCGGCATCGTCGAGACCGGCAGCACCCGCAGCCTTTTCGCCCGCACCCGGATGCGCTACACGCAGGCCCTGCTGGATTCCATTCCGCGGCTCGATCGCCCGCCACATGAGCGGCTGAAGTCGATCGGTGGCCGTCCGCCGAACCTGATCACGCCCCCGCCGGGTTGCCGCTTCGCGCCGCGCTGTGCGTTTGCCGATGCGCAGTGTGAATCCGCAATGCCCCCGATGCAGGCCGACGAGGCCGATGCGACACACAGCTACGCCTGCTGGCATCCGCGCGACCCGGAACGGGTGACGGAGGAGGTGGCATGAGCGACGTGTTGCTGGATGTCCGTGACCTCGTGGTCGAGTTCCCCACGCGCAAGGGCCTGGTGCAGGCCGTCAGTGGTGTGACCTTCGAGCTGCGGCGCGGTGAAACACTGGCTCTGGTTGGCGAATCCGGTTGCGGCAAGTCGACAACGGCGCGCGCGGTGATGCAGCTGCCACGCCCGACCAGCGGCCAGATCGTGCTGGACGGCGACGATCTGGTGGCCGCCGGAAAGCGGGACCTGCGGCGGCTGCGGCGGCGGTTCCAGATGATCTTCCAGAACCCGATTGCCTCCCTCAATCCGCGCAAGCGCATCAGCGAGATCATCGAGAAGCCACTGAAGATCGCCGGGCTGCTGGATGCCGACAAACGCAGGCAGGCCGTCGAGGAGCTGCTGGAGACTGTCGGGCTGGACCCGGCGGTGGCCATGGACAAGCGGCCGCACGAGTTTTCCGGCGGCCAGTGCCAGCGCATCTCCATCGCGCGGGCGCTGATCCTGGAACCGGACCTGCTGATCTGTGATGAACCGGTCTCGGCACTGGATGTTTCCATCCAGGCGCAGATCCTGAACCTGCTGGAGGACATGAAGCAGCGCTATGACCTGACCATGCTGTTCATCAGCCATGACCTGGCCGTGGTCCGCAATGTCGCCGACCGGGTGGCGGTGATGTACCTGGGCCGTTTCTGCGAGGTCGGCAGTTCTGAGAAGCTGTTCGACGGCCCGGCGCATCCCTATACCCGCGCCCTGCTCAGTGCCATTCCGGTACCCGATCCCACCGTCACACCAAAGCCCATCGAGATGATCCAGGGCGACCTGCCCTCCCCCATCTCACCGCCCAGTGGCTGCCGCTTCCGCACCCGTTGCCCGGTTGCCAGCGAACGCTGTGCGGCGGAGGTGCCGGAAATGCGTGACCTGCCGGACGGGCGCGCGGTTGCCTGCCACCATCCGCTGGTCGGTGCCTGACGAGCGCCTTTTCCTGCATGGAAACAGTCTGATGAAGTGACCTGCCATTGCCTCGCGGGAACCTGCACATCATATGGACGGAACAGGCAGGAGGATCCGATGACCGAACCGCAGGACGCCAGCACCATCCACGGCTACCACGCCCATGTCTATTACCGGAACGATGCGGAGCGGGCGGAGGCCGCAGTGCTGCGCAGCCAGATCATGGCCGCGTTCGAGGTCGTGCCGGGTCGCTGGCGCGACCAGCCGGTGGGGCCGCATCCGCTGCCTATGTACCAGATGGCATTCGACACCGAGACCTTCCCGACAATGGTGCCCTGGCTGATGCTCAACCGGCGGGGCCTGAGCATCCTGGTGCACCCGGAAACCGGCGATGGCGTGGCCGACCACGACATTCACCCGCTCTGGCTGGGGGAGCGCCTGTCGCTGGACATCAATTTCCTGCGCGGCTTCGCCTGAAGGCCCGGACGCGCCTGACGGTTCGGAAACCGTTTCAGTACATGCGCCCGCCATTCGGAATCGGACGTTCGGGGCCGATCAGGATGACGTTGCCGTCGGCGTCGGGAAACCCGAGCGTCAGACATTCGCTCATGAACTTGCCGATCTGCTTCGGCGGGAAATTGACGACCCCCGCGACCTGCCGACCCATCAATTCCTCTCGCGCGTAATTGGTGATCTGGGCCGAGGTCTTGCGCGTCCCGATCTCTTCACCAAAGTCGATCCAGAGTTTCCAGGCCGGACGTCGCGCCTCGGGAAATTCCTGCACGTCGATGATGGTTCCGACACGAATGTCGACACGTTGGAATTCGTCATAGCTCAGGTCGGTCATGCTCTCGGCTTCCCTGTCTTGTGTGGCGTCCGTCAGGCCTGGCCGGCGTGGGCGCGGGCGGTGCGGGCATGGATCTCCCGCAGCACGGCCAGCTCGGCCGGCTCGGGCACCGGGGTTTCCGTGACACTGTCGGCAAAGCGGATATCCCAGCCGGTCGCGGCAATGATCTGATCGCGCGTCACGCCCGGGTGGATCGTGGTGACGGTCAGTTCCTTCGTCTCCGGATCCGGTGCCATCTGGCAGAGATCACTGATCAGGCGCGTCGGCCCGAGAGTCTTCGCCCCGGCCTCCGCGCGGCTGCTGCCACCACTTCCGTGACCCAGCGAGGTGATGAAGTCCAGCTTCTCCACGAAGGCGCGCGGTGACTGGCGCAGCAGGATGAAGGTCTCCCGCGCGCTGGTCGCGATCTCCGGCGCGCCGCCCGCCCCCGGCAGGCGCGTCTTCGGTTTCAGATAGGTGCCACCGATGACCGTGGTGTTGATGTTGCCGAAGCGGTCCACCTGCGCCGCCCCCAGGAAACCGACATCTATCCGCCCGCCCTGCAGCCAGTATCGAAACATCTCCGGCACCGAGACATTGGTCAGTGCGGTCTCCGCCAGTTCCCCGTCGCCGATGGAAAGCGGCAGCACGTCGGGTCGGGTCTCCAGCGTGCCGGACTCGTAGATCAGCACCACGTCCGGCGCATGGGTCTGGCGCGCCAGATTGGCCGCCGCGCTGGGCTGTCCGATGCCGACGAAGCAGACCTGACCATTCTGCAGCGCGCGTGACGCGGCAACCGTCATCATCTCGTCGGCGGTGTAGTCCCCGTCACTCATTGCACGCCCTCCCCCGCCTTGCGCTGCATGACATGGCTGTTCATCCAGGCGCGGAACGTCTCCCGGTCGCGCGCAATGGGGTCCCAGGCCTTGTAGAAGCTGTTGTCACGCGGGTAGTAGCCGTGGGCGTAGCTGGGAAAGGCGCCGTTCGGTACGGCGGCTATGGCGCTGATGGTCCAGGACGGCAGGATCACCGCGTTGGGACCGCCACCCAGATCGTCAACGATCTCCTCCACCGTCACGATGGAGCGGCTGGCGGCCAGCACCGCCTCCTTCTGCACACCGATGATGCCTTCCAGCAGCACGTTGCCGCGCCGGTCCGCCTTCTGTGCATGGATCACGGCCACATCCGGTCGCATGGCGGGGATGGCGGCCAGCTTCTCCCCCGTGAACGGGCATTCGACTGACCGGATGCGGTCGTTCACCTTCGGCAGGTCATTGCCGATATAGCCCCGGAACACCGCACAGGGCAGTCCGGCAGCCCCGGCCTCGTAGGCATTGGCCATGGCCCCGTGGCTGTGTTCCTCGATCTCCAGGGGCTGCGGCCAGTCGTGTTCGATCGCGTCACGCATCCGGTGCAGCGATCCGACACCCGGATTGCCACCCCAGGAGAACACCAGTTTCCGCGCGCAGCCCATGCCGATCATCTGGTCGAAGATGATGTCCGGCGTCATGCGGATCAGCGTCAGGTCCCGGCGGCCCTGTCGGATGATCTCATGGCCGGCGGCATAGGGGATCAGGTGCGTGAAGCCCTCCAGCGACAGGCTGTCGCCGTCACTGACATTCTCCGCCACTGCCTCCTCCAGACTGGTGATCACTGCGCGCGGCATGGATGCTCCCCTGTCTCAGAAACCGATATGGCTGCCACCGTCGATGCTCAGGTGCTGACCGGTGATGTAGCTCGCACCGGAAGACAGCAGGAAGCAGACCGGAACGGAAACTTCCTCCGGCTTGGAGAAACGCTCCAGCGGGATCTGCCCCAGATAGCGGTCACGGAACTTCTCGCCCCGGATGGTCTCCGTCATCGGCGTCTCGACCAGGCCGAAGCAGACAGAATTGACGTTGATGTCGTGGCGGCCCCATTCCCGCGCCGCGCTCATGCTGAGGCCCAGCACACCGGATTTCGCCGCACCATAGTTGATCTGGCCGATGGTGCCGCGACGACCGGCGATGGAGGATACATTGACGATCCGCCCCGGTGCCGTGTCGCCGTCCTTGCGGCGTTCGATGATGTGACGGCCCACAGCCTGCAGGCACAGGAAGACGCCGGTCAGATTGACGTCGATGACCTGCTGCCAGGTCTGGAACGGCATCTTGTCGATCATCGCCGCGCGGACGATGCCGGCATTGTTCACCAGCCCGTGCAGCGCCCCGGCATCGCGCACGATGTCGTTCACCATCTTCTCGACCGTGCCCGGATCGTCGACGGACCCGACGTGCTGCAGCGTGTCGTCCCGCCCGACCAGTTCCGCAGTCTCGGCCAGCCCGTCGCCGTTCACGTCATTGATTGCCACCCGCGCGCCCAGCGACGCCGCCTGACAGGCCACGGCCCGCCCGATTCCCTGACCCGCACCGGTCACCAGCACGGTCAGCCCTTCCAGGCTCATTGGATTGGTCATTGTCATCCTCCCCCAAAATTCAGTTCCTCACCGCCTTCATTCAGGCAATGCGGCGGCGGAGGGTCAATCAGTTATTGATGGTGTCCGGCAGATCGGGAAGGTCGAAGACCTGTCCGGGATAGATCAGGTCCGGGTCGCGGATGCGGTCGCGATTGGCTTCATAGATCGTGGTGAAGCTGATGCCGCGCCCGTATGTGCGCCGTGCGATGCGCCAGAGCGAATTGCCGGGCTGCACGATCACCTGGTCCGTCGTGACCTCCACCGACGAGGGGGCAACGCGCGCAAAGGGCAGTTCGATCCGGGCCAGCACCACGCCTGAACTGTCCACATGATCGACGCGCAGCACATGCAGGCCGGGCGCGATCTCCGTCTCCGGCATGATACGCCACTGCCCCTGCGCATCGGCGCGGGCGCGACCGGCATAGGCACCATCGACATAGGCACGCAGTTCGGCATCCGGCACGCCCTCGCCGGACATTTCCAGGTTGCCCTTGTCATCGTAGTCGACCTTGCCGAGGTTCAGCCCCTCGGGCATCGCGATGCGACCCGCGCGATCCGGTTCCTGCAGGATACGGGTGCCGGTGCGATTCTTCGGCGTCAGCAGGGCAATCGCCTTGTTGTCGCCTGACAGGTCGGCGCAGTCCGGCACGACGAGAACGACGCTGTCCAGCGACTCCGCCTTGCCCGCCGTGGTCTCGGCGGTCAGTGTCAGTTCGACGCCACCGGGGCTGAACGGTTCCGACACCACATGCGCCCAGGAACCGTCGTTCCCCGCGCGCAGCGTGGCGATGATCTTCCCGTTTGCGGCTATGCGCACGATGGCACCTGAAGGTGCCCTTCCGGCCATCACCGCCGTGCAGTCGACATCGCTGATCCGCACCACGTCGAAGCTTGGCGGCGCAACGGCAGGCTTCGAAATGACCGGAACATCCTTCGTGCTGGTCTCCGGCTCCCGCTTCGGAGCCACAGTCTGCGAAGGCTGCGAAGGCTGCGAAGGCTTCGTCGGCTCATTCGCGACGGCAGCAACGGCCTGGCCCTTCGCCTCGTCCAGCTTCTGTTCGACCTTGCGCTCCAGCTTCTCGCGGGTCGCATCCCCATCAGGAACAACCGGGCCGGACACGGTGCTCTCGCTTCCAGCCGCCCTGTCCGCATCCCTGTCCGCATCCTTGACCACATCGGGGTCGGGGCGCGTCGTGCCAGTGGTCGGGTTACGGTCAATTCCGGTATCCTGCTCCGACGTCGAAGAAGGCGCTTCGGTCAGCGCGGGCTGCGCGTTTCCGGCATCAGATGCGGCAGCCGGTGCCTTTGCCGCCGCTTCCGTCTTCGACTCGCCGGGTTTCGGAACGGCAGGGCTCTCGGCCGGTGCAGTGACGCTCTCGGGCGCCCTCGGTGTCTCCGCCGCAGACTGGCCCGGCTCGGCGGTCGCCACCGGCTTGGTCGCCTCTTCAGGCGTATCGTTGCCACCAAGGATGAGGAACCCTGCCGCAGCAAGTGCGGCAATGGCGATAAACAGGAGCAGGATACGGTTCAACGCGACAACGCCCGGGCAATTGTGTCAATTCGGTGATACGTAGTCCGAACCACCGGAAACCGCAACGATTCCCTGCTTTTGTGGTCAGTCGGTAACGTCGCGCGTTCAGTCCGGCAGACGGGCGGTCATCGACGCGCCCACAAAGCCGTGAACCTTGTCACCGGCCCTGACAGTCACTTCCCGGACCCCCGGCGGTATCTCGATGTCGTGGTAGCGCGTGAAAGGCTGCTCGTTCTCATGCGGATGCAGCAGGACGCGCGTTCCCAATACCGTACCGTCCGGTGCCAGCACCTGCCATTGGTCGGCATAGTGATCCCAGCCGGTATCAGCATGACGGACGGTGACACGGAATCGGTATATGTTCGGCCCCGACTTCTTCATGTGCAGCACGGTCACGCCGACGACATCGGCACCGCCTGCCTGGACGGATACAGGCAAGGCAAGCGCCAGTGACAGCATCCCAACCGACAACAGGCTTCTGAACATGGCAAGACTCTCCACTCTGTGCGTCTATTGCGGCTCATCCAACCGGGCACGACCGGCGTTCCTCGACGCGGCTGAACGGCTCGGCGCCATCCTCGCCGACAACAGCGTCGGCCTGATCTATGGCGGCGGACGCCTGGGCCTGATGGGTCGGGTGGCAGATGGCGCGCTTGGCCGTCAGGGCCACGTCACCGGAATCATCCCCGAACATCTGCACCGTGTCGAGGTCCGGCACGAAGGGGTCACGGAATTGTTGGTCGTGAAGACCATGCACGAGCGCAAGGCGGAGATGTTCCGCCGGTCCGATGCCTTCTGTGTCCTGCCCGGCGGCATCGGTACGCTGGATGAGGTCATCGAGATCCTGACCTGGCGACAGCTGGGCCTGCATGACGACCCCATCGTGATCGTCAATCAGGAGGGCTACTTCGATCCGTTCCGCGCGATGCTGGAACATGTGGTGGCGGAAAACTTCGCCGGGCAGGACACGATCGGTTTCCTCACATGGGTCGACACGGTCGACGACGTGCTGCCCGCGATTGCCGCCCTGCCGGAACCGCAATTGCCACAGCATCCCGAGAAGGTTTGAACTGCCCCATGGCCTTAGCCTTTTGACCCGCTTTGGCCCGATGCTATAAGGCGCGGGAAATCAAGGTGTTCGTGGTGGCGCGCAGCCAGCAAGCAAGGGGTTGGGGATGAGCAAGATCAAGGTAGCGAATCCGGTCGTCGAGCTCGACGGGGACGAGATGACCCGGATCATCTGGGATTTCATCAAGCAGAAGCTGATTCTGCCCTATCTGGATATCGACCTGCACTACTACGACCTGAGCGTCGAGGAGCGGGACCGCACCGACGACCAGGTCACCATCGATTCGGCCAATGCCATCGCCAGGTACGGCGTCGGCGTGAAGTGCGCGACCATCACCCCCGACGAGGACCGCGTCGAGGAATTCAAGCTGAAGCAGATGTGGCGCAGCCCTAACGGCACTATCCGCAACATCCTGGGCGGCACCATCTTCCGGGAGCCGATCATCTGCCAGAACGTGCCGCGGCTGGTGCCCGGCTGGACCGACCCCATCGTCATCGGCCGTCACGCCTTCGGCGACCAGTACCGCGCCACCGATTTCCTGGTTCCCGGCAAGGGCAAGATGACCCTGAAATGGGTTGGCGAGGACGGCCAGGTGATCGAGCGGGAGATCTATGATTTCCCGAGCAGCGGCGTCGCCATGGCCATGTACAACCTGGATGATTCCATCCGCGACTTCGCCCGTTCCAGCATGAACTTCGGTCTCGACCGCGGCTGGCCCGTCTACATGTCCACCAAGAACACGATCCTGAAAGCCTATGACGGGCGCTTCAAGGACCTGTTCGAGGAAGTCTACCAGAACGAGTTCAAGGCGGCGTTCGACAAGAAGGGCATCACCTACGAACACCGCCTGATCGACGACATGGTTGCCTGCGCCATGAAGTGGTCCGGCAAGTACGTCTGGGCCTGCAAGAACTACGACGGTGACGTGCAGTCCGACACCGTGGCACAGGGCTTCGGCTCGCTGGGTCTGATGACCTCCGTGCTGATGACGCCGGACGGAAAGACGGTCGAGGCAGAGGCCGCCCACGGCACCGTCACCCGCCATTACCGCATGCACCAGCAGGGCAAGGAGACCTCGACCAACCCGATCGCGTCGATCTTCGCCTGGACCCGTGGCCTGTCCTACCGCGCCAAGATGGACGAGAACGCGGCCCTCGGCCAGTTCGCGGAGACGCTCGAGAAGGTCTGCATCTCCACCGTCGAGGCGGGTCAGATGACCAAGGACCTGGCCATCCTGATCGGCCCGGACCAGACCTGGATGACCACCAACCAGTTCCTGGACGCGCTGGACCAGAACCTGCAGCAGGCACTGGGCTGACCCAGGCCGAAAGACGGGAACCGTTTCCTCCCCGTTGCAGAAAACGTCACGAGAAAAGCCCTGGATGTCGTTCCGGGGCTTTTTTCGTATGGGGCTGCAGGGCTATCGTCGGCAGGCATGCATGCGAAGGGGATTCCGGCGTGATCATCGACTGTCCGGTCTGCGGGCCACGGCATCTGGCCGAGTTCAGCTATGGCGGCGAAGCCAGCCGTACCCCTGTGGATATGGACAATACGGACCGGGAAGACTGGTCGGCCTACGTCTTCGCACGTCAGAATCCCCGTGGTCCGCATGAGGAACACTGGCAGCATTCGGGCGGCTGCCGGTCCTGGCTGCAGGTGCGCCGCGACGTGACCACGCACCGGATCGAGGCTGTGCGCCTGATCGGACCCTTTGCAGCCGAGACAGGATCATGAGCGGGATGCGCCTGCCGGACGGCGGCAACAGCATCGACCGTGGGCAGCCGCTGCGCTTCAGCTTCGACGGTCGGCCCATGTCGGGCTTTGTCGGCGACAGCATCGCCTCTGCGCTGCTGGCCAACGGGGTTTCCGTTGTCGGGCGCAGTTTCAAGCTGCATCGCCCGCGCGGGATCTTCGCCGCCGGCACGGAAGAACCGAACGCCCTGATGACCCTGCGCGAAGGCGGGCGGCGGGAGCCGAACGTGAAGGCGACAGAGGCGGAACTGTTCGACGGGCTGGTCGTGCAGAGCCAGAACCGCTGGCCCAGCCTGGGGCTCGATCTGATGGCCGCCACAGGCCTTGCCGCGCCCTTCTTCTCCGCCGGTTTCTATTACAAGACCTTCATCGGCCCGTCGCAGAAGACCTGGATGCTGTACGAGCATTTCATCCGTCGCGCCGCCGGACTGGGTGCAGCATCGCTGGAACCCGATCCGGACAGCTATGAACATGCCTGGGCCTTCACGGACGTGCTGGTGGTCGGCAGCGGTCCCGCAGGACTGTCCAGCGCCCTGACCCTGGCCCGCAGCGGCGTCCGTGTCCTGCTGCTGGAGCAGGAGCCGGTGATCGGCGGTCATCTGCTGCAGGAATCGGGCACCATCGACGGCAAGCCCGCCGCCCGATGGGCCGCCGACGCACGGGCCGAACTGGAAAGCCTGGGCGCGACGGTGATGCCCCGCACCACGGCCT
>Ga0209475_10002727_pt1 | contig 17296 bp, 11 predicted proteins | sample tdDd471_FD_187128 | JGI IMG/M metagenome (GOLD analysis project Ga0209475, IMG submission 187128) | Marine sediment microbial communities from the Atlantic coast under amendment with organic carbon and nitrate - tdDd47.1 (SPAdes)... | ecosystem: Environmental > Aquatic > Marine > Coastal >... | reverse complement strand
CATGCCTATGATATGTTTTTTTCCTTCCCTGAAGATCCTGAAGTCAAAGGTGTTTTTGCCGTTGACCATTACCTTTTCTATATCCCCCTCAAGGACCATACGGGAGACACCTTGGAAGGCATTTTCAAAAACTCGTTCGCCCTTCTTCACCGAGGTAAAATGGTAATGGAGTGAATTTTTCCTTTGCTCTGCCATCGTTCCCCTCCTGACAGGTTGAGAGAGATTGATACGTTTAGTTGTTACAATATTATTTGCACATACGTGACTTTTTCAAGCAATCATCGCAAATAATTCTCATATGCAATAAAAATCTGACCTGCTTTTCCTATCTGTCTTTTGCAGCAAATAGTTCTGTGTTCAACTTTTTTTGAATGGTTCAAATTTTTTATTGACACTTACCCTGTCAACTGTCATTATGTTTTAGTGCATATTCACAAAACTAGTTCAATTTTTAATACATCCAATTATGACTGAAAAAGAATTCATCTTTAATAACCTGCAGAGAACTGCCGATGCGGTTGTCGCCCTACTCGGTAAGAACAGTGAGGCATGTGTCCACGACCTCACCTGCCTGCAAAACTCTCTGGTATATATTCAAGGTGAGGTAACCCACAGAAAGCCTGGAGCTCCAGCCACCGATCTGTTGATAAAAATGCTCAAAAAGAACTCTGGCATCCCAGAGGACATGCATAACTATAAGACAACGACCGCTGACGGAAGATCTCTTAAATCTACAACAACTTTTATACGGAATTCGATGGGCAAACCTCTTGCCGCCTTCTGTATTAATATCGACACCACAGACTTTTACAATGCCTGCCAGGCTTTGATGCCGTTTATTAACATTCAGGAAAATGATCATCAACCACCATCTGAAACCTTCGCTCATTCACCAGGAGAAACCGTCGAAGCTCTGTTTTTTCATGCAGTGGAAGAAATCGGCAAACATCCGTCGACAATGAATGTCGACGAAAAAACCCAGCTGACAGGCCAACTTGAGGAAAATGGAACTTTCTTGCTTAAAGGGGCAGTAGAACAAGTAGCCCAGATGATGGGGGTCACCAAATTTACCGTCTACAATTATCTGAAAAAAGTGCGGAATAATAATTCAAACACTAGCATAGAGGCTTAATATGACAAGAAAAGTCATTTCAACCCAACAGGCTCCAGCCGCTATCGGTCCATATTCACAGGCAATTGCTACGAACAATCTACTCTTTGTTTCAGGTCAGTTACCGATAGACCCGACTAGCGGCAAACTCGTTGATGGGGATATCGGGACCAAAACCCAGCAAATCCTCAAAAATGCCACAGCTATCGCTGCAGAAGCAGGTACAGATTTGACCCGAGTGATCAAAACAACGATTTTTCTCACCGACCTGGCTGATTTTCAAGAAGTGAACACTGCCTATGGAGCCTTTTTTCCCGAGGCACCACCCGCACGATCAACGGTGCAGGTTGCTGCACTCCCCCTTGGCTCAAACATTGAGATTGAGTTCATACTAAGTATCTGATTTTTAGCCGGACAAAAGGACAGCTATATGAAATTTACAGTCAAAGACATCCTTGAGATGGAAGTAACTCTGGCTCTTGGCTGCACAGAGCCAGTTGCCATCGCCCTGGGTGCCGCGGCGGCAGCAACACTCCTGCCGCAAAAAGAATTTGATGCCATAGAAATCTGGATTGATCCCAATATTTATAAAAACGGAATGGCAGTAACCATTCCCGGGACAGGTGGTATGCAAGGTCTCGATGCCGCAACGGCCCTTGGTGCTTACGGTGGTAACCCGGACAGAGGCCTGGAAGTACTTGAGAGCCTTAACGATACAACAATAGAAAAAGCCAAATTACTGCTCGACGATAACAAAGTGATTGTTAACCTCAGAGATGAGGTAGGCCTCCACGTTCGAACAAAACTGATATCGGGAAACGACATCGCAGAATCTCTTATTATCGATTTGCACAATAATATTGTCAGCCTCAAGTTAAACGGAGAAGAGATTAAAGAGTCTCCTCTTCTGGCCAAATCGCTGAGCAAGGGCGGAAAACGTACACTGGCTGAACTTGAAACCTGGCTCCGTGAACTGACCCTCCCAGAAATCCTCGAGCTTGCAGCGGATCTGGACGAGGATGACCTCGACTTTCTTGAGGTAGGGGTAAATCACAATCTTGCCCTGGCTGAATATGGTTTAAAGCACGGCAGTGGTTTAGGAATCGGCAAAGCCATTGACCGACTAATTAAGCAGAAACTCATGGTAAAGGATATGTCTAGCTCAGCGCGCAGACTCACCTCGGCTGCAGCCGATGCCAGAATGGGCGGCGCAAGTCTTCCTGCGATGAGTTCAGCTGGCAGTGGTAATCATGGCCTTACCGCTATCCTGCCAATCTGGGCCACAAAAGACTTTATCGACCATGACCGGGAAACCCTCCTAAGAGCCATTGGTCTTAGCCATATCGTCACCGCTTATGTCAAAGCACACACCGGAAGGCTCTCCGCCGTCTGTGGCTGCTCTATTGCTGCCGGGGCAGGTGCTACTGCTGGAATCACCTATCTGGTTGGTGGCGATGTACACCATATGGAAGGGGCTATCAAAAATATCCTTGAAGATTTGGCTGGCGTTATTTGTGATGGAGCTAAAGCAGGCTGTGCCATTAAACTCAACACCGCAGCAGGTGCTGCTGTCCAAGCTGCACTCTTTTCCCTACATGGAGTGAATGTTAAGGACACCGATGGTATTATCGGCAATTCCACCCGAAAGACCGTTCAGAATATGGGCGCCCTCAGCCACGACGGTATGATCGAGGCCGACAAAACCATCCTGAAAATCATGCTGGAAAAACAGATGACCAAAAAGAAAGAACAAGGGACCAGGAAATAGCCGATATCAATAAGTAAGCAGGGGAGTTTGGCCAGTATATCTCTGCTCGCTCAGCTCAGAGAGAATGAAATGAGCGACATCGGCTCGCGAGATTCTTCTGGATGTGACACCAATAAGATCGGTTGCGACCCTGTATTTCTTGGTTTGTGGTCCATTTGTTAGTCCCGCCGGACGGACAATGACCCAATCCAGCCTGCTCTCTTTGACATATTGCTCCTGAAGGTCCTTATCGGCATAGATCGTTTTCAAAAGGAGCGGTTTGAAAATCCTGTCATAAAGAAAACCGCCATGGCCATTGCTGTCTCCTGCACCAATGCCGGTCAGGCAGATAAGCCTTTGCACGCCGTGGTCCTGCATAGCTTTGATGACTTGCAAGGTACCTTCAGAAAAAACAGTAACCGGCTGAAAAGTTATTGGAACTCCGATGGCAAGGCAAATAGCCTCCTGCCCAGAAACGGCCTCACTGACAGCAGCCGGATCACAGATGTCTCCTTTAAACACAGTCAGATTTTCGTCACTGAGATTTATCTTATCAGGATTCCGGGCCAATACGGTTACCCTGTGTTGCGCTGCAAGGGCCTGGGCCAGGAGTTGTGCTCCGATACCCCGCGTGGCCCCTATGATGAGAATTTTCATGATGCCTCCTCAGTTAAGACTGCCATGGCAAAACATCATCGGTTATCCTACATTTTGACACCATTCATAGGCATTTCTAAACATTTGCATCCATGGGGTGACCTGTAGTCCTTTCATTTCCTGGGGCAAATAGTGGGCCTGCCAGGGGAGAAAGACCCGTTCAGGATGAGGCATCAACGCTAAATGCCTGCCGTCAGACGAACAAAGGCCGGCAAGTCCTTCAATGGACCCATTGGGATTAAAAGGATATTTCTCCGTCGCCTTACCTTCATCATCCACATAGACCAGCGGAGTCATGCCACCGTCTTTTACCTTTTCCAAAATGGTTTTATCCGGAAAATGTAATTGACCTTCACCATGGTCAACATGAATACCAAAGACCAGATCCTCCATACCCTTTAGCATCATTGCATTGCTTTTTTGCACCTTGACAGTGGTCCAACGGGACTCAAATCTTCCCGAGACATTACGAATAAAACGGGGCTGCTGCTCGGTTGCAAGGCCAGCTTCGGGAACCAGGCCAAGTAGGCCAAACAACTGACACCCGTTGCAGATGCCTAAGGTAAAGGTGTCCGGCCGCTGATAGAACGCCTCAAACATTTTCTTTAATCTAGGATTGAACAGGATAGTTGCCGCCCAGCCTTTAGCCGACTCAGGCACGTCAGCATAGGAAAAACCGCCGACTGCCGCAAGACCTCTGAAATCATCAAGGGTTACAGTTCCTGCAAGCAGGTCACTCATGGCGACATCCCAAGGCTCAAAGCCTGCACTATAGAAGGCCGAAGTCATCTCGCGATCCGAATTCGATCCTTCATCCCTCAAAATTGCCACCTTTGGCTTATCAGCGCGGGTCAACAGGTCAGCAGGTGGAGGCTCGGGGGTAAAACTCAAGTGATATTTTGGTCCCTGTCGATCATAGATAGCAGCCTTTTCTTCATCGGCACAAACTGGATTCACCTGCAATCGTTCAAGTTGATAACTGGTTTCTTCCCACCAGCCACGCAGGACGACCATCTGCTCATCGAGCACGACCTCTCCGTTATAGGTAACCTGTATCTGCCTTGCATCATTTGTTGTTCCAATCTGGGTGAAAGGAACGCCGGCTCTTTGTAAAACCTCTTCTACCCGGGCAATCTTTTCGGGACGGCATTCGACCACCAGGCCAAGTTCTTCAGTAAAGAGTGCTTCAAGAACGGGGCTCTCGCCATCCAGGCTAACATCAAGCCCACAGTTACCACTAAAAGCCATTTCCAAAAGAGTGGTAAGCAAACCACCGTCGCTACGATCATGTCCAGATGAGATGAGATCCTGTCCTATCAGCTCCTGTACTGCTAAAAAACTGTTCTTTAAAGCCACGCCATCTTCGACATCGGGACTCTCATCTCCAAGCTGCCCCATGACCTGAGCCACGGCACTGCCACCCATCCTTGTTTGGCCGCCACTCAGATCGATAAAGAGCAGCGCCGAACCAGCATTCTTGATATCCGGAGTAATAACCCTGTTAATGTCCGGAACTGCCGCATAGGCAGAGATAACAAGCTCACGGGGTGATTTGACGGTTTCGTTGCCCACCATGGTGGCCATGGAGAGGCTGTCTTTGCCGCCATCTACCGCCATACCGACCTCAATCATTACATCGCGCATCGCTTTTGCTGCATCATAAATAGCTGCACCTTCGCCCGGTAACTTTGGTGCCCACATCCAGTTGGCCGAACATTTTACCTGTTCCAACTCTTCGATTTTTGCCCAGACCAGGTTGGTCAGGGCCTCACCCACAGCCATCCTGGCTCCGGCTGCCGGATCAACCAGCATTTTAATAGACTGTTCACCGATTGCCGACCCAATGCCGGTCTTACCAAAATGACTCTGGGCCACCACGGCAACATTGCTGACAGTAAGCTGTAAAGGGCCACAACACTGCTGTCGAGCAATAAGACCAGTCACGGCCCTATCAACCTTATTGGTAAGAAACCTTTTGGAACCGACCGAGACCAGGCGCAGCACGTCGAAAAGTGCATCAGCAACCGATAATTCCGCAGGAAATTCCAAGGAATTTGAGCGAATTGGTTTTCTCGTATCCGTAAATGTTTTCTGGGGAATTTCACCCAACAAGGCTGGCAGGTCTATTTGAACCGGGGTGCTATCGTCATCCGCATCATGGAGGGTAAAGCGCAGGTCGCCGGTGACCTCACCCAGCACCTCGCAATTAACCTTTTCTCGTAGACAAATCGCTTTGAACTTTTCAATATTCTCAGGTTGGATCAGAAAACCGCACCTTTCCTGATATTCAGCAACAAATATTTCCAGTACCGACATGGTGGGATCACCAACCCGGATATTGCGGATCTCCACACGACCACCGGACGTTTCGACCAGCTCTTTTAAGACATTGGCCGGACCTCCTGCTCCCTGGTCATGGATCACATCGATAAGACTCTTATCTCCCATCTCATTGCAGGCGCGAATAACCCGGTTCATCTTTTGTTCCATTTCCGCATCGCCGCGTTGCACCGCATTGAAATCGAGGCTCGACTCATTTTCTCCCTGCAACATGCTAGATGCCGCGCCACCACCAAAGCCAACACGATAGGCAGGCCCACCCACCTGGACAATAAGCATCCCTTTTTCAGCCGCCGCCTTTTCAGTATGTCGGCCATCAATCTGTCCAATACCTGCGGTGAACATGATCGGCTTTAAAAAACCCCAGCGTTCGCCATTGTCAAGACGCATATCAAAGGATCGGGTAAACCCCTGAATAAGCGGCTCACCGAATTTATTACCATAGTCGGATGCGCCGTTACTTGCTTCAATTTCGATATCGAGGGCCGAGGCCAAATTCTCAGGACAAGGATAGTTTTTCTCCCACTTTAACTCATACCCAGGGATATTCAGATTTCCAACGCAGTAGCCAGCAGTTCCTGCAACAACAAAGCCCCCCTGTCCGGTTCCCTGAACGTCACGGATCCGGCCTCCCGTTCCTGTTTCCGCCCCTGGAAAGGGCGCCACCCCGGTGGGGAAATTATGGGTTTCTGCGGTCAAAAGAGGATGATAGTTAACCTTGACTGGTACAAATGGAGAGGGAGTACCGGGTTGTTCCGGCAATAAGGTCTCGATTTCATACCCTTTTACGACACTGGAATTATCTTTAAAAGCAATCAGGGAGCCTTTGGGATGTGCATCAAGCGTGTCGGTTACAAGATCAAAGAGTGTCCCCTCCACCTCTTTGCCATCAATGACCTGTTTCCCTTTAAAAAAGCCGTGCCGGGAATGTTCCGAATTGGCATTGTTCAGATCCATGATCTCAACAATGGTCGGATTGCGATGCTGTTGATTTACAAAGTAGTCGTAATAAAGATTCCGGTCCCATTCATCCATGGAAATTCCCGGCAACTCGTTCAACCCGGCAGGACCTTTACTCTTAAGATCCACTTCATAGACCGGTTCCGGTACAACCCCAGTCTCAAAGGTTGTCAGTGGTGCAGGGTAGTGACATTCGGTCATCCGATCATGGTGCCGGGCAATAAACTCCTGAAGATCCTCGGTTTCCGGTGCCAGATAACGCCTGGAGCGCTCCACCCGAGTAATCATATCAAGCCCTGTTGCGTTACAAATAGAAACCATGTTCGAGGACCAGGCAGTAGCAAAGTTTAGCCTCGGTCCGACCTCAACCACCCTGTCTCCTTGTAAAACCGGAACATCCTTAACACTCTCAAGAAGGAAGCCATCTGCCAGAATAAGCCGCAGACAGGTCAGCTCCTCTTTCGTTAATTTCCGTGTTGACTCAATATTAAAACAATACGCTCGGTCTTCATCAATTTTTCGATAAAGCTGTGTGACTGTCACACCCATAATCTTTTCCTTTATATTATTTGCACCCGAAAGAGGAACAGCGAGGCTCTCTGAAGAATTTACGATACCAAACCACAAATACTCCTACACCATATGGCCCACATAGCCAAATAGGTAGTTATGTGGGTAAACACTAGCATTATTCAGCAAATATTTCTCCATCATTTTGAGGAAAGTATGCAGGTTTTGGTAATAATAAGTTATATTTTCACAAAACAGATAAAGAACTTCTTCAGCACGAAATTTTCATATAAATTTAATAAATTTCAGGGTAAAGCAGCCCAACCGTTCAGTATAAATATGGCAAATAACAACCAGTTAAATCAGCGACAAAGAAACGATATTTTGGAAAAAGAGTGTGCTCTTCTGCGAAAAAAAATCACCAGACTACGGTCGCAGCAGATACGACAGAAAAGCATTGACAATAAAAACAGACGCCTCTTAAAACTAACCAACGAAAAGTTGTTGCAGTACCACAAACGATCTCAGCATGAAAATCTTTCAAAATCAGATTTTCTGGCCAATATGAGCCATGAGATCAGGACTCCTCTCAATATCATTCTCGGCATGGCCAGTCTGCTGGCAGAAACCGGGTTAAACAAGATCCAGAGACAATACCTGAGCAGCTTAAGAATAACAGGTACACAACTCATGGAAATTCTCAACAATATACTGGAGTTTTCCCGTATTGACGCCGGCAAGGTTACCATTGAACCCGAACCCTTCAGCCTGCAAAAAATCATTTATCAGATTGAGGCATCCGCTCTGCCGCTTTGTCTGCAAAAAAGACTCATGTTTCGTGTGGAACACGACCCCCTGCTGGTAATGGAAAGGATCGGAGACCCGCTAAAGATCTTCCAAATCCTACTCAATCTAATAAACAATGGTGTCAAATTCACTCAGTCTGGCTCCATCACTTTTGCCATAAAAGAAGATTATACAGTAAAAGACAGTCTTATCTTAACTGTTATTGACACAGGAACAGGTATCTCGAAAGACCAACAAAAAATCATCTTTGATCGTTTTACCCAGGCAAATGACTCTCTCTGCCAAAACCACGGTGGTGCCGGATTGGGTCTGGCTATCAGTCAAAAGCTCACCCACGCCATGGGGGGGAAACTCATGGTAAAAAGTACACTTGGAAGGGGCTCTGTTTTCAGTTGCCATCTACCACTACCACCAGCAGCTCCCTCAGATAGAAGAAGACTCCGCCTCAGCGCATCGTTGATCCTGCCAGAAAAATTTCCCGAACTTCAGATCCTGGTAGTCGATGATGTCAAAGAAAACATTGAAGTAATTAAAATGTACCTGAAAGATTATCCAGTGAAAATTCAAACGGCAGAAAACGGTGCAGAAGCCCTTGAGAATTTCGCAGTGGATGTCTTTGATATCATCCTGATGGATATCAGGATGCCAATTATGGATGGCATTACGGCCACAAAAAAAATTCGAGACCAAGAAAAATTCGCTGCGACCACTCCGCAAATCATCCTGGCTGTAACCGCCCATGCCTTTCAGGAACAAAAAAACAAATTTCTTAAAGCCGGATTTGACGGGGTACTGACCAAGCCTTTTTACAAAAGGGATCTGATACAAACCCTGTTCAGCTTCACAAGCAAAGATCGAACACCCTCTTCGCCACAGATGATGGGCAACAAAGCCATCGGCTATTGCCTGGAAAATGAACAGCCGGAGAAAATTCCTGAATCACTCCGCACCATGCTTCCAGACCTGCTCCAGACTATTTCTGGAGATTTGACCTTGATGAAATCGTTTCAGCAGAACGAAGATTACGAGAGCATCTATGCAACGGCACATTCTCTCAAAGGAGTTGCCGGGATGTTCGGCTTTCAACAATTAGCATCTCTGATAACCGACCTCTCACAGACGATCAAATCAAGAAATTTAATTGTTGTCGAAGAGCTTTTTACCGTTCTTGATATGTATGTCATCCAACTGAAAACACATCTTGAATGAACCTAAGCGACTGGATATCCACCAAACAATTAATTTTCTACAATATTTTATTCCCCCTGTCAGGGATTAATAAAACAGCACAGCAATAACCCGATCTATCTCCGACTGAGAAGCATATGCTCAAGATTCGGGCCGACTTTTTTCCAGTCTACACAGGATCTGGCAAATCCTTTAACCTGAATGAGAGGGCAACCAAAAGCAGCATCATCGACATACACATCACCGTACGCTTTAGGGCTGCTGGTCCAGGAATCCTGATCGGGGTTTCTATTAACACCAAATAACTTAATACCGTTTGACTCCATATATACAACAGCTTCTCTTAACAGCTCCTGCCCTTCCGGTCTGTTAGAGCGCATTGTGAACAAAATGATTTTTGCGCCATGACGCTGCAACCTTTGCAGCCAGGTAATGGCCCCTGGCACCGGCTTTCCAATATCAGGATACCGGTGATCAACGACTGTTCCATCAAAATCAACACATATGTACATTACTGCCTCCAAAAAATTTCCTGCTTAGATCTATTCTATTTAAAAATTTGCATGCACATCCTAATGCAATTTGAGAACATTGCAACGTCGAGATGAACGTCTTAATGATAAGATATGGAGAAGACTGGCTATCTCTTCTTTTTCTCCAGTGGCGAATAGAGTATGTTAACAATGAATACTTTACCTCAATCCATGCAACCAATCGTCACACCACCACCTAAAGAGCCAAACATGTCCACCAGCTTTCGATTCAATCGTATGGAATTTGCCGGATCACTTGGGGACCTGGGGACCCTCCTTCCTCTGGCTATTGGTATGATCATGGTCAACGGAATGTCGACCACGGGAGTACTCTACTCTATCGGTTTTTTCTATCTCCTGGCCGGTTTTTACTTTCGCGTTCCGGTTCCCGTCCAGCCCATGAAAGCCATCGGTGCCTATGCTGTTGCCACAGGAATGGTTGCCTCGCAGGTTGCCGCCTCTGTTGGACTTGTCAGTCTGTTTCTTTTTATTATCGGCATAACCGGCACCATCAATTTTATTGGTGCTTTGATACCTAAACCGGTTATCCGGGGGGTACAGTTATCAACCGGCCTTCTGCTCATGACCCAGGGGGTAAAAATGATCCTGGGCACATCTTTTCAACAGCTTGCCGCACAAAGCACCGAACCAAATTTAACCATCCAGGCAATCGGCCCCCTGCCGATAGGCATCTGCCTCGGAGTCCTTGGTTTGACAATCACTCTCTTTCTCCTCAAAAACAAAAAATATCCTGCTGCCATTGTCGTCATATCTCTGGGAGTATTAACCGGATTAATTTGGGGTACGCATGGAGGTTTTGATCGGATAGCCATGGGGATCTATCTCCCAAAATTACTTCCGCTCGGTTTTCCCAAGATTCCCGATCTGACAGTAGCCCTTCTTGTGCTTGTACTCCCTCAGCTACCAATGACAGTTGGCAATGCCATCATTGCCAATACTGATCTCTCGAAAGAGTACTTTGCAGACGAATCCAAAAAAGTTACATACAAATCGACCACTCTGAGTATGGCTCTTGCCAATGGACTCAGCTTTCTCCTGGGCGGTATCCCACTCTGTCATGGGGCAGGCGGTCTGGCCGCCCATTACAGCTTTGGCGCCAGAACAGGTGGCTCAAATATTATTATCGGTACTCTCTTTTTAGCGCTGGCACTGTTTTTGGGTCCGCATGCCCTGACTCTGATCAACCTGCTGCCCATGTCAATTCTGGGAGTATTGCTCATCTTTGCCGGCTGCCAGTTGGGACTGTCCATACTGGACATGTTTGCCAGGAAAGATATGTTCATTGTTCTGACCATAGTGAGTGTGACCCTCACCACTAACCTTGCCTGGGGATTTCTTGTTGGTGTCATCCTCGGCCATCTGTTCAAATCTGATAGATTTTCAATTTAGTACCTTACTCCGGAAAACGTGTCGTAAAAAACAAGAAACGTAGAAATGTATCTTGAAATTATGTGGTTAGAAATACCCACAAGGTACTTATCCCCGCAAAGCACGGGGACTAAAAAGAGTACCCCCTTGTAGGGTGTTAATTACTATTACCTTTCGCCAAGAGCAACCGCAATGCTGTTTGGCGTTTACTTGTATCCTGTTGATGAACCGCCATGGCCATCGCTTTACGCGTGCCAACAACAACCGCAAGCTTTCTCGCCCGAGTTAAACCGGTATAGATGAGATTGCGAAACAGCATTTTAAAATGCTGGGTCAATACAGGCATAATGACTGCACCGAATTCACTCCCCTGTGACTTATGAATCGTAATAGCATAGGCCAGATCGAGTTCCAAGATATCATCTTTCTGGTAGACGACCTCTCTTCCATCGGGAAAAAATGCAACCACACAACTGAGACCAACATTATCAATAGACATGATTTTACCGATGTCGCCGTTAAAAACATTCAGGTCATAGTTATTTCTCCGGTGGATCACCCGGTCGCCTTCACGAAAAATCCTTTCTCCCACCAGCAACTGTGCCTTGTCGATGGCCTGCGGATTTGCAGCCTCCTGGATTACCCGGTTGAGGTTTGCAGTGCCCAGACTGCCACGAATCATCGGTGAGAGGATCTGAATTTCACAATCCGCCCCATGATATTTGGGAATCCATTCCAGGTAAAGACGAACCACCGCATCGACTGCAGAAAAACCATAATGAAGGGTTGACCAGGGGTGTACTTTGGCAAGGACTGCTTTCAACTCATCGACAGCCCCCTCTGCTTGATGAACCTTTTGCAGATCGACGTGTAAAAACTTCTTCGGGATAACAAAATCCTCTTCATAAGAGGATCGAATTGGCTCTGATGTTCTAAATTCATAGAGGTTTTCAGCTGTCACCAAGCCTTCTAATTGCGAAGTCTGCAAGTCATAATAACGTTTGACCCTTCCTACAAAGCTCAGTTGTTCCTGCGTTGCCTCATCCGAATCAATAAAGAGACAGTCCACCTTCTGCCATATTTTCGGTTTTTTAAAGGGAGAATCGATAGCTGGTGTGACACCTTGGTTGATCTGATGGGCATATTCGATAATCTTTGATTCTCTTGCCTGCCGGAAAACCTGGGTGAGGCGAAACGAGGCGACTGAACCGGAATCGATGATATCCCGCAAAACGTTCCCGGCACCAACTGAGGGAAGTTGATCTGCATCACCGATAAACAGGACCTGGCAACCGGGAGGAACTGCTTTTAAAAGAGAGGCAGTCAGGGAGATATCGAGCATGGAACATTCATCGACAATAAGAAAATCAGCCCGCAAAGGTTGATCCTCATTTTTCTTAAACATCCCACCCTGCCACTCCAGCATACGGTGCAGGGTTTTTGCTTCCCTGCCGATGACCTCTGCCATACGCTGGGCCGCCCGTCCGGTTGGAGCAGCAAGCAGCACCTGTTTACCAAGATGCTCAAGTAATCTGACAATGACCAGTGTGGTGGTGGTCTTCCCGCAGCCAGGGCCACCGGTCAGAACCGAGAATTGGTTTGCAACAACAGCCTGCACGGCAACCGCCTGTTCTTTACTAAGTGATATCCCCTGTTTTTGGCAATGCTGATCAATCCAGTTGCCTGCACTCCCTAAATCGATCTCATAGGGGTGCGCCATACGAGCTATCTTCCTGGCCACATAATCTTCGTCATAATAGAGTGATTTCGAGTAGTAACATACGAACTCACTGCCGCTATCAAGGGGCAGTATACGCACCTTCAGGTGATTACCCATCTCCATTTCTTGGAGGATTGCGGCCAAACGATTCTCCGCGTTGAAGCCAAGTAGACTGCCGACTTCGGCAGTTATTTGTGTCGATATCAAATAACAATGTCCCTGCTCACGGCCTGCTGCCAAAACATGTTTGACCGCAGCTGATATGCGCTGTTCGCTATCTTCTGCCATCCCCAGACTAAGGGCGACTTTATCCGCAGAAAAGAAACCAATACCATAAAAATCACCGGCCAGCCGATATGGATCTTCACTGACTATTTCTATTGCCTGATCACCGTATTTCTTATAGATCCGCACCGCAAAAAGGGTTGAGATGCCATGCCCTTGCAAGAATATCATCACCTCACGCACCATACGGTGCTCATGCCAGGCCTCTTTAATCATACGAAGCTTTTTCTTGGCAATTCCCGGGACATCCAGCAATTTATCGATGTCGTTCTCAAAGACATCCAGGGTATTTTCCTTAAAGTTAGCCACAATCCTGGCGGCGGTTTTCGGCCCGACACCATGGATCAGGCCGGAACCCAGATATTTTTCCAGGGCTGCGGTGGTCGCTGGCTTTTTTTCTATCGCCCGGACGGCCTTAAACTGTCGGCCAAACTGCGAATGCATTGTCCAGGCACCATGAAATTCCATGGTAGCTCCGGCAAAGACCTGCGTCTGGTGGACAGTCACCGTCTCAAGAGCGCCCGGGCTGTTAAAGGGAGTAACCCTCAGAACCGACCAACCAGTTTCAGCATTGTGGTAGGTCACCCGCTGGACGATACCTTGTAATTTTTCAGCTATATCCGTCATATGTTGAAAGGGAGTTGTCTGGATGGCGATGTTCCCCGGCATTCGTGACATAGATAGCACTTCTGCCAGGTAATGGACACTTAGTCTCACAGATACCGCAACCGATGCAGAGTTCATCAACCAGATAAGGTTGCTTGACGGTTATCGCCTTCCCTTTGTCATTAACCATTGCAACTTCTTTGAAGCGGATAGCTTTCTCCGGTGTGGGGCAATGTTCCTCACAGACCATGCAGGAGATACCCTTTACAAAGGGAAGGCAGATATTTTTATCAAACCAGGCGTGACCAATCTTTGACTGGTGCTTTTCCTGCATCGTTAGCTGACTGATGGCACCAGTGGGACAAACCTGGCCACAAAGGGTGCAATTGAATTCGCAGTAACCAGTCCTTGCAACCAGAGTTGGACTGAACATGCCATCTATCCCTGCCTGGAAAAAAGCAGGCTGCAGGGCGTTCCCTAAACAAACCTGAATGCATTCGGCGCAGCGGACGCAGCGTTGTAAAAAATCTTTTTCAGCAAGAGCCCCCGGTGGTCTGATGAGCAAAGGGCTCGGGTTTTTCGCGAGAACTGAAACGGACTTGACCGAAGGCAACAAAAATCCGGCAAAGGCTACAACAAGTAGCTTTCTACGAGAAAGTGACACCTCGCGCTTTGAACCGGTCATAGCTGAAAATCCAAAACTGATAATACCCCGAGGACATTTCTGCACGCACTCGTAACAGAGGTTACAACTACCCATATCAATTTTTCTTTCAGTATCAATAGCTCCCATACGGCAGCTCTTACTACAGATGCGACATGATCGGCAATCTACATTTCCGCCATGACTGGCAAGCATCCCATTTCGACTGATAAAACTCAGCATGGCACCAAGAGGACAGAGGTTCCGGCAAAAGAACCTCCGCTGAACAGCTTCCAGAAAAAGTACCCCGAGCAACATGAAAGACGACAGATAGGCGAGCTGGAAGAATTTTTGTGCGGAAGGCAGGACCCAGGCCCGAAGCACATCATATACCGGCTCGGTAATGGCATTGACAAAACCTGGCAACTCACGATAAGTGAAGGTAAAAAATTCGACAGTCAGGCTGTTTGTCAGAGGGTAAAAGGCCTGTGCCATGCCACGCACCAAGATTGAGAACGGATCAAAATAGCCTGCAACAGCAAAACCAAATACCGAAGAAATAAGCGTAAAAATGAGCAGAAAAAGCCCAAGATTTGGGAAATAAGTACCATTTTTTTTATTTTTTGCAGGAATGATTTTCTGGCAAAGATCAAGCAGAGTCCCCATGGGACAGAACCAGCCACAGAAACTACGACCAAGAAACAAGGCCAGTGCAATAACAACAAGAGAAGGCAGAAGCAGGGCAATAAAGGTCTTAACACCAAGAACAACACAGGCTGCCAGATAGGGGTCGAGACGAAAAAGTAAATTAACCCCTGCGTCCAGATGGTCGGAACCGTTGTAGTCAGTTCTAATAAACAGAACCAGGAAGACTACTAAAAAAAACAGTTGAGCGATGCGCCGAATGACGATATGACGCCCACTCACTTGTTTCTTTTGTCGTTTGCCGGTCATCATACCTGCACTGTTCTAATCTCCATCTTGTCTATTGCCATCTCCCCAAGGCCCATTTTGTAGGCAGCAACAGTGCTGGCAATTTCTTTCGGTTGCATCTCAAAAAGGGTTGTAGCATACGCATCAGCCGCCACAGGGTCCGAGGAGGCGATCACAGTATCCACCACCTTCACATCCTTTACTCGACCTCCCTGAGGACCGTTGCGTAAAAGTAATCTGGTGGCATCAATCACCGTCAGCTTTGGCGCGACCACTGTTGCCAGATCTGCCAGTTCCTGTCCGAGATTATGATGCAACTTACCACGATTTCCCCCGATGACTCCCATGGAATTTTTCAATCCAAGTGACAAACGACTGAGACCGTGGTGCTTTGCCACCGGTACATTGATGTAACAGTCAGCGGACAGAGCATCCTTATAAATCTCCCACCTTTTGAGGGATTTACCTCTGGCAATATCGACGGGGATAAATTTCCTATGGTCGATATGCTCCCAACGTATCCTCTTATCACCAACCTTTTTCAATTCATCAATAATACCGCTGTTGGTATAGCATCGTCGTTTTTCATTGCAGGTATAATCAAACACTTGTACCTTCGACGCACCCGCATCTAGCACCAACTCTGCCAGGGACCGTACGACCAAAGGATGGGTATTGGCACCCTGCTCGGGAGTTCTGTCCCAACCCATGTTCGGTTTAATCACAACCGTGTCGCCGGTTTTAACAAACGCTTCAATTCCTCCAATTGCTTCAACAGCTTTTATGACAAGCAATGGATAATCTTTTCCGATCGCCACCCCAAGCGTTGGTGGGGGAGCTGCCGCCAGGAGAGGAACCTTCAGGCACGGAACCCCAAGGCCCAAACCAGCAGTCCAGAGCAACACTTCTTTTACAAACTTTCTTCTGTCCATTTATCTCCTCCGAGTTTACAAAATTTTCAAATAAATTTTGCAGCTATAAAGAAAACGAATGTTGTAATATATTTATATACTATGGGGATGGAAACGGTGCCCAAAGTAGACCCAAGTTTAGAGTAACCAATTAAGGGGAGGAGCACACAAAGAATTTACCATTTTTATATCGAGGAGATAAATGTTGTAAAAGCAATAAATCCCGCGATAAAAGATTCATACTCCTTATCTAAATCTACACTCAATTCCAGTTCTGTGCCCGCCTTCTACTTCATGAACGTTACTGACCACAGCTTTCGATAAAATCTTTTGCAAGAACCTGAAACAACCGGACTTGGCCAACTCTTACCCACATTCTCTTTCCCAGAGGGTTTTCTGGCTCAAACTGCCAATCGACCTCAAGCCCATCCAGCGAAGGTATATCATTTCAGTTTGCTTTTTTCTTTACCATACCTTTCCTAGAAAAAATTCACCCATAAAATTGACATTCCCTGCATATTCCTACCCTGTAAGGCATATTCTCCACGCCAACTAACAAGACAAGCACTTTACATTAAGAATACCACACTGTAGTGCTTTTTTACAAAAAGCTTTTGCTGCTAAATCTTACATTAGCGACCACATTCTCAGCTTTCGTTCAAAATTTCAGCAGACAAAACGACGCATCGGTCCAATTGACATTTTTTGTCACTTAATGACAATTTTAGGATTTACCACCCTCAGCATCGCAGCTAAAATTCAACTACAAAAGAATCTCCCCCAACTACCAAAAAAATCACACACTATTGATTTAATAGCATTAAAACACTTCAAAAGAGGTATAACAAACACTGGCCTCCCGTTTGCAAATGGGGTGGAAAATTAAGAATAAGAGGGCAAGCTATGCATTACAAAAAAGTAACTAAGTTTTTTAATAACAACTCGGGTTTCACCCT
>Ga0209475_10002723_pt1 | contig 17329 bp, 13 predicted proteins | sample tdDd471_FD_187128 | JGI IMG/M metagenome (GOLD analysis project Ga0209475, IMG submission 187128) | Marine sediment microbial communities from the Atlantic coast under amendment with organic carbon and nitrate - tdDd47.1 (SPAdes)... | ecosystem: Environmental > Aquatic > Marine > Coastal >... | reverse complement strand
ATGAAGTTATGACACTGACTCAACTAAAACACTTAACATAACCAACACCTGCGACAACACATTGACCATACACAGTGTGGAGATAGTTTCAAACACCACCGAATTCACTTTTGTAGATCCACCTACATTCCCTTTAACTTTGACAGGAATAAACGATGTTCTGCAAGTGACAGTCCGATACCATCCCACAGACATAGGCGATGACCAGGATGAAATCCTCATAAGCTCCGACGACCCCGATGGTGGTTATCGTGTTGCCTTAAAATCACATTATAAAGGTGTTTCGGATATTTCTATTACGCCAAACCCTCTGGAGTTTCACACTGTTGTAGTTGGGGAAAATGCCACAACAAAAACGTTGATAATTAAAAATGAAGAAGGTGGTGCTGATGACAACGCTGTATTAAGAATTAACTCTGTCTATCTTGAATCTGATTCTGGTTCAATCTTCAGAATTCTCAACAACCCTACCCCATTCTACCTTGGCCAAGGACAGGAAAAAGAAATCACTATTGAATGTGATCCTTCGGCTTCTGGTGAATTTAGTGACACAATCAAGTTCGACAGCAATGATCCCGACGAACCAACAGCTTCGATTGAAGTCACAGCAACAGCCGTGGAGCCTACAATTGATATTCAGACATTGCTTGACAATAACAGGTTAAGCTTTGGAGTGCAGAGGGTATCGAAGCTCACAGAAATTAACCTGACAATAACTAATACTGGTGGAGGCACCTTAACAGTCCAGGAACCTGCATTAACAGCATCTACACCTGATACATTTGCTCTTGAGACTTCTAATTTTTCATCTGGTGCGGTTGATCTACAACTAAATGATCCTGTTACTTTCTCAGTCTCTTTCGTATCTAACAATAAAGGCAGTTTCAATGGGCAGATACGCATTGACAGTAACTCACTGCAAAACCCTGTTTTCTACATAAATCTGGATGGTCGTGCAGAATTGGCAAGTATTGAAGCAAATCCTACTCCCATAGATTTTGGCGAATTAACTCTCGGTAACAGCGATACAGAAACTCTCACCTTGACAAACAATAGTGAAGTTCAGATAACAATAGAAAGCATCGAATTCACCAATCCCACAACCGTTTTGAGCTTTGATTCCAATGATATCCTGAAAAATATTGTACTGGAACCCACTGAGTATCACGAAATAAACATAAGCTTCGTACCGGAAGCAATTGAGAATTATAACAATATGATTCACATCGTTACAGACGATTCCGGAAACAGCGCACTGGACATTCCTGTTAATGCTGCCGGACAAGGTTCGGTTATGGAAATTACCCAGAAAGACAATGAAGATTATCAGGGTAAGCTTGATTTTGGTCAGGTAAATATTGGCGAATCAAAAGAACTAATCCTGCAAATAACCAATGCCGGACAGGTTGATATGTCACTGAGCAATCTAGAGTTCTTAAGCAACAGTAACGATGATGAATTTTCGCTGGCTGATAATACACTTCTAGATATTGCCGTTGGCGAAACTAAAGAGCTTGTGGTTATATACTCACCAGTAATACTACCCGGCAATGATATCGGTTCACTAAGAATAACAAGTGATGCCTCAATATCTGGTGATCAGCTAATCAGCCTTGAAGGTGTGGCAGCAAATCCTTCCATTTTATTCTCAGACTCGGCCCCCTTGATGTTTAATACCCTATACTTTGGTGATAGCCAAACCAGAACCATTAGCATCACCAATGGCGGTCACATAGGAAATCTGCGAATAAACAATGTTGAACTCTCGACGGGCAGTGAAGCATTCTCCATAGAATTTAGCGAGACGCTACCGATAGAACTGGCTCCTGATGCGACTCCAGCCAACAGAGAGTCGTTAGATGTTAGTATTACATTTACACCACCTCTGGCAGATTCCGGTACAACTTCGGCTATTGATTACAATGGATTGATAAAGATAAGCACAAATTCTGTTGAAGAAGAAATAACGGATTATCAGCTTTCTGGACAGGGCAAACCTTGTCCCGCTGGTTGCTGGGATCTGGATGAGGATCATTCGGAATGCGAATATTGCGGGTGCATGCTAACCAACAATGGTATAGAAATCTGCGACAATAAAGATAACGACTGCAATGGTACTGTTGATGACGGAGAAAATGTAACAGACAATTGTAATCCACCAGAAAATGCAGAAGCAATATGCTCGAGTGGCATGTGCGACTTTGCATGTAATAACAATTTCCATGACTGTGACGGTGCTTGCCTCTACGATTGGGATGTCAATAGCTGCGGTGAACTTTGCGAACCATGCGAAACTCCAGAAAACGCCGTAGCCAGTTGTGAAGATCAAAGTGGCACACCAACATGTAACTGGGAATGTCTGTCAACTTACATTTTCCATAATGATAAATGTCGACTTCCTGGAAGCATTGAATGCTGTGGCCCCTCCTGCATTGATTGTGGAGGCTCACCTGAAAACGGTACAATGGTTTGCGAAAACGATTCATGCAAACTGTATTGCGAAACAAACTTCCATGCCTGTGGCTCTCTCTGCAAATCCAACGACTCGGTTGACCATTGCGGAACGTCGTGCATTCCGTGTAACGAGCCAGCAAACAATGGGCACGCAACATGCGATGGAGCAAGCTGCGGGATAGAATGTGATGCCGGCAATTATGAACAAAATGGTGAATGCGAATCTTGTGATACAGCTACCCATTGCGGAATATCATGCGAACCATGTGGAACAATGGACAATGGTGAATATCAGTGCATTACTGGACAGTGTCGTCCGGTTTGCGAGGAAAACTTCCATCTTTGTGGCGATGAATGTGTTGCAGATGATAGCATTAATCATTGTGGCAACAATTGTGAAAGCTGCGAAAGCATCAATGGAACCATAAATAATGGTGGCTACACTTGTAACAATGGAACGTGTGAAGTTTCATGCGGAGCTAATTACCATCTTTGTGGCAACACATGTGTATCAAACGATAGTGTAAATAGTTGTGGAGCATTGTGCGAAAGCTGCGAAAGCGTTAACGGTGCCATTGCCAACGGAAGTTATACCTGCAACAGCGGAAGCTGCGAAGCTACCTGTAACGCCAATTTCCATCTTTGCGGAGATAGCTGTTTATCCAGCAGCAGCCCTGATAGTTGTGGAACTAACTGCTCAAGCTGCGAAAGCATAAACGGCGCAATTACAAACGGAAGTTACACCTGCAATAATGGAACCTGCGAAGCAAGCTGCCCTGCCGGAACTCATTTGTGTGACAACGCTTGTTTATCGGACTCAAGCGTCAATAGTTGTGGAAGCTCCTGTAGTCCCTGCAAAACTCTAAACAATGCAACAGCAGGCTGTAACGGAATTGCCTGCACATACTCATGCAATGGAACATATGAAAACTGCAACAATGACTTCGATGATCCAAACAGCGATGGCTGTGAGGCTGATTTGACACAACCTGAAACCTGCATTACCTGTTTTAACGATTGTACTGATTTTCTTGCAGGAAATAATGACAGCGCAACATGTAGTGGCGGATGTAATTTCAGTTGCACCAACAACAAGCATGACTGCAACGACGATCTTGGTGACTTGGGTGGCAACGGTTGTGAAACAACTTTCGGAACAACATCCAATTGCACAGGTTGCGGTGATAGCTGTTCGGCGCCGGCAAACGCAACAGCTACTTGCACGGGCAGTGGTTGCGATTTCAATTGCAATAGCGGATACAACAAATGTACGGATTCATGCAGTAAAGTAACTACTCTAACCTACGGTGTGGAATACAGTAGCTGGAACACATGTTCAAATGGAACAGACATGCTAGAGCCATACAACTGCACCAATGGCGATAATGCAACTGGTACAAGCAACGAAATGATATTTAAATGGGTTGCAGACAGAACCTCTGAAGTTGTTATTATTGTAGAACCCACTTCTTCATGGGACCCCATTCTGGTTGTTTTAAATAATGGTTGCAGCAACTCTTGCGGAGCGATAAGCGATGACCCGGAGTCTTCAAATGCATATGAGGGCTTCTATATAACACCACCATCTGTAGGAACTACCTATTACTTTGCTCTGGATGGTTATGGAACAAGTTCCTGTGGTGACTTTAGAATTGGCATTGCAACAGAAGAAGAAATTGAAGATAGTTGCAACACTACCGGTAATGGTCATCACGCATCTTTCGCCTTTACGCTGTTGTTGCTGTTAGGTTGGGCAATAAACGCCAAAAGAAGATCTGTAAAACTTGATCAGTAAATCTAACTGCAAAACTTTTTTTAAGTTTAATAAGTCGGGCTTTGTCCCGACTTATTTTTTATCATCCAAATTTGAATCGAGATGAAACATTTTTGTAATATGTTTCATCATGCAAACAAAACACATAAGATATAATATTGGAAAAAACATTTGAATCTATCAATATAAACAAGACAAACCAGCTTCAATAAGGTAAATAGAATAGCAGTCGTTAAGTTTTTCGGGAAAATTACAGGATGTAAAAATGCCATTTTTATCGTTGCCATACATAACAATCCCCAATTTAGATCTTGAATTCATTGGACTTGGACAGGTTTCCTTTTTCTCCATTTTTGTAGCAATTGGTATCCTTTCGATGCTATGGACATTCGACCGCTTCTGTACCAGAGGCGGAGACGTCAATCCCAAAGTCACTCGCTACCTGATGATAATCATGCTGGCCGGAGCCTATCCCGGAGCATATTGGGGACAGCTATTCTTATACAGCCCAGAGTGGCTAGAGGCTGATTCACTGGCCTGGCTAAAAATTTACAACGGTGGTTTCAGTTCTATTGGTGGGTTTTACGGCTACATCATTACCGGCTTTATCGTAGTAAAATTCTTTTACAAAGAACCGTTTTTGCCATATCTCGACCGAGCATGGCTCTCAAATGCAATCGGTTGGGCCATTGCCAGAATCGGCTGCTCAATAGCACACGATCATCCCGGAAAATTGACGGACTTTTTCCTGGGAGTAAAGTTCCCCGATGGTGTCAGATACGATCTTGGACTATACGAATGTGTGTTTTCATTTGTGATATTAATCCCTGCCCTCTTCTGGGTTTCACGAAAACCATGGCGGACAGGTACGCTTGTCGCCACTGCCTTTCTTTTATACTGCCCATCACGTATTATGATGGATTTCCTGCGAGTTGGAGATATTCGTTACTCTGGATTAACCGCAGCCCAGTGGGGGCTTATCCCATTTTTCCTTCTGGGAATATACTTGTTGTATAAAAGCCAAAAAGAAAAATGGCCATTGCAGCCCGCACTATGGGGAAGATCTCATACCGAGTAAAGTTCGGTTTTCCCTTTGAATATTTGTCGCTGATAAAAATTATTGATTTTCTTTGCTGCGTTTTTCTGTGTAATCGGCCCGTGACCGGAACAAACAGTGCTAACGGGTGGAGGATCAGCCAGAAAATCGAGCATATATTGGTGACACTGTTTAACATTAAGGCTATACACAGGAACGGCAAGTCCCAGCCATTCAAACTGCCTTAGTGGAGGAATTCCAGCAAGCAATGCATCACCTGTGAAAAGTGTCTGTGTAGGTTCATGGTAGATTAAAACAGAGCCTTCAGTGTGTCCATATGCGGGATATATGTGGAAACCATATTTCCACTCACCTGTCGTAATTGATTCGTCCACCGCACAAACCGATGGTTTTTTATCTTCTAAACCACAAATATATTCATGGTAAAATGGGCCAACTCCCCGTTTTAATTTAGGTGGTTTTTGTTGTCCACTCAGAATTTCGGCATCGTTTTCATGACATACAACAGGACAGTCATATTTTTCTCTGATCCAGGCTGCGTTACCTGCATGATCGCTGTGTCTGTGAGTGAGAATAAGTGCAGTTAAATCTCCCTTTTTTCTAACTCCACAAAACCACAAACCAACTTTGATCGACAATCTTTCAGTGCGAACACCAGAATCAATCAAAAAGCGTCTGCCTTCCGAATCAGTTAATAGCCAGACATTTGAAACAATTACATTTTTAAGAAGTGTTACCGGACTGCTTGAATTCAACATGACAATACCTCCAATAGGTTACAACGCGTTGCATCATAGCAAAAACATAATGTGCAGTCAACCAAAACGCACATACACAAATCGGTTGTGCCTTCAATTCATAACTCGCCGCACATATTAATTGACCAATAAACAGATGGTTTCTATAATCACGGGAGATATTTTTTTCGGCAGGGAGGTTAAAATGTCATCATTGTCATTTAAGCAAGCTCTATGCAATGCTATTGCTGCGGAACGTGAAGCGGAGAGACTCTATAATACCTTGTGCGACAAATCTAAAGACCCCAATACTATTGCATTTCTAAAAGACATAGCAAACGATGAACGAAAACACGCCTCCGACCTGGAAGAAATAAAAAGTAAATTCCCAAATCTGGAATTTTGTCCTGAACCTGACCAAATCAGCAACATCGAGGCACCAATGGGTTGGGAAGATGTTGACGAGATTAATTTCGTGGATGCAATTAACATTGCAATCCAAGGGGAGAATAACGCAACAATGATATATGACGCATTATCAGATTCCACCGAAGGAGAGGTTTCCGAGTTTTTTAAAAGCCTTTCAAAAACAGAAAGCTTGCACGCCTTGAAACTGGAAAAGATAAAAGAAAAATCACTCAGATAAATCTATTATATTGTTCTTATAGATGGGTACTCATTTATTTGTTAGCTGTAATATTTTCTCTTTTACATCAGGGTAGTTTTTCACCATTTCACTATATTCGCCAATTTCTAAATCGATAAATTCAAAACCAGGAGCCACTGTCGTCCCCATCAGGGCAAATTTTCCATCATTGAGCAATCTTGCGCCCTGCCAAACATTGGCCGGTACAACAACTTGTGGTTGCTGTTGCTTTTCAAGGTTATTCCCAACAATAACGGTTTTAGTTTGTCCATCCGGTAACAGTTGAAGCATTTCAACAGGGTCACCCAGATAAAAATGAAAAACTTCATCTGTAGGAACTCTATGAATTGCAGAAAAAGTCTCCGGTGTTAAAAGATAATAAATAGCAGTAGACGCGGATCGAGCCTCTTTATATCTGACGGGCAATGCTTCAGTCTCAAAAACATCACTACTTTTATAAGTCTCCCTAAAATACCCACCTTCATCTGCAAGAGGTTCAAGATTCAATAATTTGATAATATCTTTTGCGTTCATGTTTTCCTCGAAAAATAATATTGTAAAGTATTACGAGACAACGACAAAAAAAGCCGGACAAAATTTCGCCCGGCTTTTTAATTGTTAATAATAACTTTAAAGAATAATTAAGGAATTGCAATAACTTCTACACCATAATGATCTGACAGTCTGGTTTCGATATCACCCTCGTCATCATCTGTTATGGTTATTGCTGCATCCAATACTCTCTGTGAGGCATAAGATGTATCCTCCGGCATGTATTTAAACATCACATGGTCAATTATTGCATCTTCACCGCCGGAATCAGCTCCGCCAGTCAAGGTGTTTTCATCACACCATGTGCAGGGGCTCAAAGCATAATCTACATAGGGAGCCTTCATTCCACCATCAACGAACTGCTGGTAATTTTCAGCAAACTCAGCATTAACATTGCTGGTTTCAGGGCCACAATTCATATCACCCATAACTACGCTGGCTCTGGTTTTTTCACTTTCATCATCAACATACTTTATTAACTCGTCAATCTGATAAGAACGTTCAGCATCCCACGAGCCATATTCACCAGCATAACCAACATCAGAAAGAGTAGCAGTCAAGTGAGTACAAAAGACTTCCATCGTGCCGAATTGTTCAGTTTCCAGGGTTGTATGAAGAACACTGCGAACGTTTAGATAAGAATTGAAGGTCATAAACTCTTTTGCTTTAAATGGAATTTTGGAAAGCATTAATAATCCATTATGACCATCATAGGCCCATGAACCACCAGCCGCAGTTGTGCATGCTTCAACAATTTCGTCTATTGATTTACCCAGTTCACCTGTAGCACAACCTACACATGCAGAGGACAATGCAGAAAACTCTGCGAGGCAATTCTCTAGTGCACATGTACCAAGATTTTCAGGGTCGACGTCCGGGCATTTGTCTTCAACACAAACAACCAGAGGATCTGTTTCATCAGTCGTACACGCCGGCTCATCTCCTTCTGCAACTTCACCTTCAGTGATTTCATAGTAGGAATGAGGATACGCATCTTTGGTGCCATCCAGGATTGCATCAATTTGATCCTGGTTCCAGACTTCCTGCAAGCAGATGACATCTGACTTTTCAGCAGCCAGGGCACTTACAATTTCCGGTTGACGTAAACTGGCATAGTCAACAAATCCGATAGCCAAACCGGCATTATAGCTAGTAAAACTGATTCCTTGTTCGTCATCTCCAGAACAAGCAACCATCATTCCCGCTAATAACGAAACAAGCATTGTCACAAAGATAAGTTTTTTCATCCTTTTTCTCCCTAAGTAAGTTATCTTTTATACTACCAATGTCTGAGAGTATTAGGGAATCTGATCAAAAAGTAAAGGCAATTTCCAGAGAAAAATAGTAATTATCTAAAACTATGCATCTGTATGCAGACAGACATGTCCTACCCTTTTTAGAAGTGTCCAAAACCTCAAACGGCAAATCCTATACTTCAACATAGATAATAACCTTACGTTTTACCATAAGTTAGATATCTTGTTAAAAGTAAGTAATTCTATAAAGCAAAAAGCTACATTGGTATTTTCATTTAAATATATTAAAAAGATTGACAATGTCCTGATAAAAGGTGAAATTTAGCGTTTAGGACTGTTTTAACAGATCGTTTTATGGTATCTTTTGCCCGCTTACAATGTGAATTTTCGTTGTAGTAAAAATATCTATTGCAAAATCAGGAGAATCGGGTTTGTCAGCAACTGAAAACAACCAATGTGAACTTGAAAAGACCATAAGAATAAAGGCAGAGATTGTCTTACATGCATTAGCTGAAAAAAAAGAGAGATTGTCTTTGGCGGAATCTTGTACAGGTGGACTTATCTCCAAGATTATTACCGATATACCCGGCTCCTCGGACGTTTTTGAAGAATCCGTGGTCACATATTCCAACGAATCGAAAGAACACAGATTGAGAGTTAGTTCTTATACTTTAAACAAATTTGGTGCTGTAAGCTCTCAGTGTGTAGAAGAAATGGCAACGGGCCTCTTGGTGGGTTCAAATAGCGATTTGGCTTTCTCTGTATCAGGTATCGCCGGTCCAACAGGTGGAAGCCTGGAAAAACCGGTAGGTACAGTCCATTTTGGAATTGCAAACAAGAATGTCACCAAAACATTCAAATACAATTTCGATGGTGAAAGAGACGAAATCAGGTTAAAAGCAGCCTTACAGGCTTTTGAAATCATGAAAGAATTTATTGAAAAAGGAGATTTATAAATGGCTTTGGATCCAAACAAACAAAAATCAGTAGACTTGGCAATCAGCGCAATCGAAAAGCAATTTGGTAAGGGCTCGGTCATGCGTCTTGGAGACAAAGGTCTTCAAGTAGGTTCAATTCCCTCAATTTCAACTGGCGCACTTCCTTTGGATATTGCTCTGGGTATTGGCGGTATTCCTCAGGGAAGAATCACCGAAATATATGGCCCAGAGTCATCTGGTAAGACTACTCTCGCCTTACATTGCGTAGCAGAAGCCCAGAAAAAAGGTGGCATTGCAGCCTTTATCGATGCAGAACATGCCCTGGATCTGAATTATGCAAAGAATCTCAATGTAGATACAGATTCCCTGATAATTTCTCAGCCTGATTATGGTGAACAGGCACTGGAAATTATGGAAATGCTGGTACGTTCCAACGCAATTGACATCCTAGTCGTCGACTCCGTTGCCGCTCTGGTTCCAAGAGCAGAAATTGATGGCGAAATGGGTGACAGCCATATGGGTTTACAGGCTCGTTTAATGTCACAAGCCATGAGAAAACTTACAGGCTTGATTTCCAAATCCAACACCGCCGTTATCTTTATCAATCAGATTCGTATGAAAATCGGTGTTATGTTCGGTAGCCCGGAAACCACCACAGGTGGAAACGCCTTGAAATTCTATAGTTCTGTCAGGGTAGATATCCGCCGTATCGGAGCTATCAAACAGGGCGAAAATATTATGGGTTCCAGAACCAAGGTCAAAGTTGTTAAAAACAAACTTGCACCACCATTTAAGACTGTTGAATTCGACATAATGTACGGCACAGGAATTTCACGAGAAGGCTCAACTTTGGACATTGCGGTAGAAAAAGATATTGTGGAGAAATCAGGTTCATGGTTCTCCTACAAAGGCGAACGCATGGGACAGGGACGCGAAAACGTTAAGTCATTTTTGAAAGAAAACGTGGATCTTATGGAGAGAATCGAAGCTGAAGTATTCGAAGCCTTTGGATTATCCGGCAATTCCACAGATAAAAAAGAAGAACCAACCAAGAATGACACCAAAAAAGCCAAAGCATCTAAGTGAATAGGATAACAGAAATGACCCTGACCGATATTCTTACAGTTGGTTTTCAAGGCGGAGCAAGCGATATTCATCTTAAGGTGGGCCTTCCCCCCATGTTCCGCATCAATGGATCACTTGTTGCCTTAAAAAACGCTGAAAGATTAAGCCCTGAAGCGTTAAGGCTTATGACTGAGGATATTTTAAACGAACGCCAGAAACAAACCCTTGCCGAAACTCTGGAAGTCGATCTTGCTTATGGTATTGCAGGAGTTGGGCGTTTTAGACTTAATATCTACCACCAGCGTGGCACACTTGGTATGGCAATTCGTGTAATACCAATGGATGTACCCACAATTGAAGAACTGCAACTGCCCAAAGTAGTCAATAAAATTGCAGAATTCAGACGTGGTCTGGTGCTGATCACAGGTACAACTTCATCAGGCAAATCAAGTACTTTGGCAGGTATGATCAATCATTTGAACCATACACGAACCTGTCATATAATGACTATTGAAGACCCAATAGAATATCTCATTCGCGACAAACGTTGCATGATAAACCAGCGCGAGCTCGGTATGGATACGCTAAGTTTTGCCAAGGCCATGAAATCTGCCATGCGACAGGATCCTGATGTCATCCTGATCGGCGAAATGCGCGACCTGGAAACCATTGAAATCGCAATATCTGCGGCAGAAACAGGTCACCTGGTTTTATCCACCCTGCACACATTAGACGCAGCAGAAACCATAAACAGAATCGTCTCCAGTTTTCCGCCTCATCAGCAAAAAAGCATGCGCCAACAGCTTGCTTCAATACTAAAAGCTGTTATATCTCAAAGACTTGTACCAAGAGCTGACGAAAAAGGACGTGTTCCAGCAGTCGAAATTATGCTGGCAACAAATAGAATAAAAGAACTTATGACTGACGAAAACCGCATCAACGAACTGCGTCAAGCCATATCCGAAGGTCATAAAGCCTACGGAATGCAAACCTTCGATCAATCTCTGATGGCTTTATACAGAGAAGGAATGATAAGTTTCGAGGAAGCCATGAACCAGGCTACCAATCCCGCTGACTTTGAGTTGAGGCTTAAAGGAATTACATCCACCTCTGATGGCAGATGGGACGACTTTGAATCGACAAAACTCAAAAACGAGGAAGAAGACGTAATGGAAGGCGAGCTTATTTCCGAAGATGACATAAATATTGACTAAAACACTGTGATATTTAAGCGCACGGCAAATTGCCGTGCGTTGTTTTATGTGGCGAATTCAAGGAAATAAATGGCTAAAGTAAAAGATCCATTTGAAACGGCAATAAGAATTCTCACAGCACGGGAGCATAGTTCTCATCAACTTAGGGTTAAGCTGCAAAACAGAGAATTTACTGAAGCGGAAATAGTGCAAACCTTGACAAAACTGGTAGAATTGTCCTACCTTGACGACCTGCGTTTTGCACGATTACTTATACGCAACAGAGTTATAAGAAAATTAAGAGGTTTTGCCGACGCCAGACAAAAGTTATATTTTGCAAAAGTTGGCAATGAAATAATGGAACAAGCTTTATCAGAAGCTCGTGAAGAAATAGATGAACGAGAAATCTGCATGGAAGCTGCTTTGAAAAAACAGCATTCTCTTCGTGAAACAAATAGAAGGAAGAGATTCGAAAAAATATCCCGACATCTGGCAGGAAGAGGATTTCCGGCACAGATAATAAGGGAAACAGCAAATGAGATTTTAAACACTGAGGAAGTATGAAATGCCACTATCAGCAAAAGAAATTCGAGAGAAATTTTTAAGTTACTTTGAGAAAAACGGTCACAAACGCATGCGCTCATCGTCACTGATTCCAATAGACGACCCTACCCTGCTTTTCATTAATGCAGGAATGAATCAGTTTAAAGAGATCTTTACAGGAAAAGTGCTTCCTGCAACTCCACGAGCAACAACAGTTCAAAAATGTATGCGAGTTTCAGGTAAGCACAACGACTTAAACAATGTTGGTAGAACAGCACGACATCATACTTTTTTTGAAATGCTGGGAAACTTCTCTTTCGGTGACTACTTCAAAGAAGACGCAATTAAATTCGCTTGGGGACTCATCACTGAAGAATTGAACTTCGATCAGGAAAAACTCTGGATCACAGTCTATAAAGACGACGACGAAGCCTTTGATATCTGGACAAAACAAATAGGTTTCCCTGAAGATAGAGTTGTAAGACTTGGCGATAAAGACAACTTCTGGTCTATGGGCGAGACCGGCCCCTGTGGCCCCTGTTCGGAAATTCATTTCGATCAAGGCGATGGCCCTGACGGCATCTGGAAAGATGAAGATATATACGGAGACTCAGACAGATTCCTCGAAATCTGGAATCTCGTTTTCATGCAGTTTGAAAGACATGCAGACGGTTCAACCACCCCCTTACCAAAACCATCAGTAGATACAGGTGGAGGACTGGAGCGCTTCGCAGCAATTTTACAGGGAGTACAGTCCAACTACGAAACAGATTTGTTCATACCGATAATAAACAAGATTGCAAGTTTATGTGGCAAAAAATATCATGACAACATCGAAGATGATACTTCTCTGCAAATTATCGCCGACCATGTTCGTGCCACCACATTTTTAATTGGTGACGGCATGTTGCCTTCAAACCTTCACCGTGGTTATGTTTTACGACGTATCATGCGCCGTGCAATACGTCACGGAAATCGCCTCGGTTTCGATAAAGTCTTCATGCCAGAAATCTGCGATTTGGTAATCAGTCAAATGGGAGATGTGTTCCCTGAATTAACGCGCAACAAAGATTTCATTCTGAACGTTGTAACAGAAGAGGAAAAAGGTTTCCGGCGCACATTGAACACTGGTCTTGAAATATTAAATACGGAAATAGAACGTTTGAACGAAAGCGGAGACAAACAGGTTTCCGGCGAAATGGCATTTAAGCTATACGATACCTACGGTTTCCCGGTTGACTTAACCGAGATCATAGCCAAAGAACAAGGTAAAGGTGTTGATTTTAAAGGCTTTGACAAAGCCATGACCGAACAGAAAGAGCGTGGTCGTGCATCCTGGAAAGGTAGCGGACAGGACGAAACAGCAAAACTGTACAGTGAAATTCTTGAAGGCATTGGCGAACAGCAAAGATATCCTGATTCATACGATGATGCCATAAGCTATCAGGAAGAAGTTGCAGCCATCATCGCCGGTGGAAGGCTCCTTGACGAGGCCCCGGAGGGTGTAGATGTAGAAGTCTTCTTCAAGAAAACACGATTCTATGCAGAATCTGGTGGTCAGATTGGCGATCATGGCTTGATTTGCTCAAATGAGCCTCCTGCAAATAGTATTGACGAAGCTTTACTAAAGGCAAAAACAGGTGAAACCCCGGAATTTGCTGGAGACAACTGTATGGTGGTGTTGGACAGCCTGAAAGTTGTTGGCGGTTTATTTGTCCACAAAGGTAGAGTGCTAAAAGGCTCTATCAAAGTCGGCGATAAATATTGGCAAAGAATAGACGACACCAGAAGAAAGCAGATAAGATCAAATCACAGTGCGACACATCTTTTGCAGTATGCCTTGATGAAAAGCGTTGGCTCCCATGTTAAACAGTCAGGTTCCTGGGTTGGCCCGGACAGGTTGCGCTTCGACTTTACACATTTTTCAGCTATTGAGCCTGGACAAGTAGACGAAATCGAACAACTTGTCAGTAAAAAGGTAATTGAAAATATTGAAGTGGGCGTTGTCGAAAAATCTCTGGAACAGGCACAGGCAGATGGTGCTATAGCCTTTTTCGGAGAAAAATACGGTGATGTGGTAAGAGTTGTTTCAATGAGCGATGACAGCGTAGAATTGTGTGGTGGATCTCATGTACAACGCACTGGGGATATCGGAACCTTTAAGATCATCCATGAATCTTCTATCGCTTCAGGTATCAGACGCATAGAGGCCCTCACCGGACTGGCCGCTCTGGAACACATACAGTCAGAGGCTACTGCTTTAAGAGAAGCAGCATCCATGCTGTCATTATCCCCGGCGCAAGTCCCGGATGGTGTCAAAAGTATGTTCGAGCAGCAAAAAGCCGACAAGAAAAGAATTGATCAGCTTCAGAAAGAGAAAGCAGCACTGGAATCAAATTCGCTAATGGATTCTGTTGAGGAAATCAACGGCATCAAGGTTTTATGCACCAAACTGATTGATGTAGATCCCAAAGCCCTTAGAGATTATGGTCAACAGGTTCTGGACAAACTTGGTTCGGGCATTATATTGCTTGCTCTTGAAACTGGCCCAAAAGCCAACCTGCTGATTGGCGTTACCGAAGAATATCGAAAACAGATTCCCGCAGGCAAAACAATTTCTGTAGTTTCTAAGGCTGCTGGCGGAAAAGGTGGAGGCCGCCCGGATATGGCGCAGGCAGGCGGAGCCGATCCTGAAAAAATCGAGACAGCCTTTGAAACTTTGAAAAATATTGTGAAAGAACTATAAACGCAGTTTTATAAATATAGGGGGTAATATGGAAGAAGTTAAAACTAAAATTAGCCGAACTTTCGAAGAAAAGCTGGTGCTGTTTTGCAAGTTTTCCACTATCTATCACCTACTGATGGTTCCCGTGATCATTTTTTTAGGTAACTGGCTGGTACAGCTTGTCGATAAAATGGGTGACTGGATGGGAATGTCGATGATTGACACGGGAAAAAACGACTTCTGGATTGTTCCAATAATCGGTTTGTTTTTAACCATGGCACTATGCTATTTCAGAGCTTTTCGAACTCTGGAACGCATAGACTGGCTGGAATTGCCAATACTGGCTCACGGCATTACTGCCATCAGTTTTCTGATATATTACTTTGTCGATGTATCCTCACTGGCTTACCTTTTGGCAAGCATACTTGAGTTTGTTTTCTTCTTTGCCACCGCCTTTTTCTGGATGGCCCAAAAGAAAGTTATCGACACCTGATAAAAAATTAATGGCAATACCAAAGCTTAACTATTTGAGTAATTGCGTCGGCCAACTGCAATCAGCAATACAATCAGCAATGCAAAAAATGGTTCTGGTACCTGCTGACACCCGCTACCGCATTTGTTAACATTTGTGTAAGATACTCTATTGTAGTTGCTGTAATCTGCGTCCATAGCTTTAGTTACTAGGTATATGTCCTCATCCATTTCTTCGCTGGCAAGCTCGGTGTACCAGCGGACCAAAACATAATTTTCTTCAATAAGATTTTTCATCAACACCACAGAATCGCCATCATAATTATCGAAGTCCAGTTCTTCTTCGAACAGGTAATCAGAATCGTAGTACCCCATACTATCTTTACATTCAAAACTGAAACTTCTTATTTTCCATATAGCAGGGTCATAGTAGTATGATGGCCAGTCTTCCTCTATTGCCTCAAAGTAATGTCTTGATTGAAGAACAATATTATTACTGTCGGAATCAATTCTGTCCTGCACAGCAACTTTATAATCACCGGCATTACAAACGGTCTGGATCTTCCTTGTTTTCTCTTGCCATTCTGTTTCTGGTGATAATATTGGTTCCTCCTCTTTTGCAGCCGCATAAATCAATACGGGAACCTTGCTTCTGGTAGAAAGCGATGTTATTCGCATGGGAAATACCATCTCGGTATCTTTAGGAAATTTGATTTCAAGTGCAGGCAAACTGTTTACTTTATTATCCCCTTCAACATCTCTTTTAATCTTGGCAGCCAAAAAGACAAATTCGTTGTCAACATAGTGTTTGATAATATTTTCGGCATTTGAAGGCAAATAATAGCCATTTTCATCAAGCCAGTTTACCAGTGCATTTTCTTTTTCGGATTTAATCACTTCGTAGGAAAAATCCCCAACGACACCAGAAGTTAATACCTCCACCAAACCTTGATCCTTATCTTCTCCCACCGAACTATTACTATCACCACCAGCACTATTTTCACTATCTACACCACCAAGACACCAGCCACTATTAGACTCGTGTTTCTTGACTTCATATTGCACAACCTGCGGGGCTGTAAAATCATTCAACAACTGAAAGAGTTTCTCCGGTGCTTCTTCAATCTCATCCGGTTCGACAGGTAATGGCAAAACCCAGGAAAAATCTGCAAGGTTTCCCTGAACGGATGATTGAAGATACAGTGTAAACGAATCTGAAGTTTTTAACAGGAAAGCCTGCTGACCGCCCATTGCATCGTTATCAACTTCTTCAGTATTAACACCAACATTGTAAAAATAACCACCATCGGCATAAACATTCTCAGAATAAATTATCGCCATACTTGCAAAAACCAAAATCAAAACCATATTCCTAATCATGTCCCCTCCAATCATAATACCTCTCCTTAAATCTTCCGTGGTAAGTCAATAATAAGTAAATATCATTGCAAATTAAATGCCATTCAGAAACGATTCAAAATAATATTTCATGCTACTCTATAGTTAATTTAATTTTCAGAAGAAAGTCAAACCTACAAAACGGAAACACCTGCATTAACACTGATCAATATCCATTTCGATACAAATAAAGCGACACACATCATGGTAGATATGCACAATAACTTTTTGCACTAGCCACTGAATCACAATCTTATTTATTGAATACCGCAAGGGTTAGCGCGACATTTTTGTCACAGCAAAATCTCTTGTTTATACCTTTTGTATGCTCGCGAAAGATACTACCATAAATACAGTTTAAATGCATGAAACAACCTTCTGTCACAATCTCTCCAGTCGCAAATTTCCATGTACAAAGCAGCGCCCCGTAATAGGATTAAATATACTCGTCATTGCAACAATCGGTTTACCTGAAATAATATTCTTTTGCAAAGAGTTACGAGTATCTGATATTTAAGTT
>Ga0209475_10002722_pt1 | contig 17336 bp, 12 predicted proteins | sample tdDd471_FD_187128 | JGI IMG/M metagenome (GOLD analysis project Ga0209475, IMG submission 187128) | Marine sediment microbial communities from the Atlantic coast under amendment with organic carbon and nitrate - tdDd47.1 (SPAdes)... | ecosystem: Environmental > Aquatic > Marine > Coastal >... | reverse complement strand
ACATATCCCTGCAGCTTGGCGCCCACCAGACCGCCGATACCCACCGGGATGTTCACGTATCCCAGATAGAGCCCCTTCTTGCCGGGCGGACTGATCAGGCCCAGATACTCGTTCTTCTTGGGACCGGTGAGCATTTCACCCAGGGAGAATCCCACCACCCCCAGCAGGAACACGCTGCCCACGTTGGTCAGGCCGGCCACCAGCACGCCGGCGGTGGCCATCACCATGCCGATGACCATGCTCTCGAGGGTGCGCAGCTTGCGCACCATCCAGCTCACCGGAATCACGAACAGCACGATCAGCACCGCGTTGAGGTTCATGAGGATTTCCTGGGGCACCATCATCCCGCGGTCGGTTTCGTGGGCCCAGGAATCCGGGAACGGACTGTTGAGGAAGAACTCGGCCACCCCGCTGGAGTTGTTCCAGTCGGTCAGGAAGTTGGGGTGCAGGTCCCAGAGGGTGTACATCATGAGCCAGAAGCAGCTCATGATCAGCAGCCAGGTGACCAGTCGCGGATCGATCAGGTTCTTCAGGGTGCTCACCATGACCTGGACCGGATTCCGGGTCTTGTCCGCCCCGCTCTCGAAATCCTTGAAGGTCAGGAGCATGAGGTAGTTCAGGGACATGATGGCCGCCGCGGAGAAAAACAGGGTGGGCCAGCCCAGATCGTGGCGGATGGCATTGGCCAGGATGGGACCGATGGCCGCCCCCACGTTGACCACCCAGTAGAAGATGCCCCAGCCCATGCTGCTCTTGTCGGCCTGGATGTTCTGGGCCAGCGAGCCCTGCAGCGACGGTTTGAAGAACGCCGACCCGGTGGCCAGCACGATGATGCCGAAGGTGAACCCCGTCAGCGAGGTCTGCGTGGCCAGCAGGCAGTACCCGATCACGTTCAGGGTGATGGCGAAAAACAGGGTCTTCTTGTAGCCATAGCGGTCGGCGTAGCCCCCGGTGAAGGTGGGCAGGATGGACTGGAAGGCGAACCACAGGGCGTAGATCGTTCCCTTGTCCGCCGCGGTGAAGTGGAGACCGTTGGGATCGTCGGCCTGCATGATGTAGATGGCCACCACCGAGCGCACCAGGTAGTAGGCCAGGCGTTCGAACATCTCAATGGTGTTGAGCATCCAGTAGCCGACGGTGAAGCCGAGAAACTGTTTGCGCCCGGCGAGGGCCTCCAGGGGAGCGTCGTTGTTCATGCGGCGGACTTCCTTGCCCCGCGCCGGCCCGTGGCCGTGGCGGTGATGAGGCGGGAGGTATCGTCAGGGATTGAAGGGGATCATACCGCCCGGGTGGGTCCTTTGGCAACCCTCCCGAGCCGGCCCTTCCTACGGCGACGGCTTTTGCCTATAATATCCAGGTTATCCCGTGTGTGGACTCCAACCGAGGAAAGGCTCTCATGTGCGGCCGCATCGTCCTGACCACCGCCCCCCATCTGCTGGCTGAGCGCTTCTTCCTGGACCAGGTGCCCGACCTGGTGCCCAGCTTCAACATCCCCCCCGGCGGCGACGTGGCGGCCGTTCTGCCCAACCCCAACAGCGAGGGCCGGCTCATCCACCTGCTCAAGTGGGGCCTGGACCTGCCCTGGATGCAGGGACCGCAGCCCGGTCCCAAGCTGATCAACGCCCGCAGCGAAACCGTCACCGAGAAACCCGCCTTCCGGGAGGCGTTTCTGCACCGCCGCTGCCTGGTGCCCGCCGATGGCTTTTACGAGTGGCAGAAGCGGGCCGGCGGCACCCAGCCCTACTATTTCTCCGCCAAGGACCGTCAGCCCCTGGCCCTGGCTGCCCTGTGGGCCAGCCACGAGTATCCCGGCGGCCGTCGGGTGGATTCCTGCACCGTGCTGACCACCGCCGCCAACAGCCTCATGCGCCCGGTTCATCACCGCATGCCCGTCATCCTGCCGCCCGAGAAATGGCAGGCGTGGCTGGATCTGACCCAGGACCCGGACGTGGACCTGCAGGGCTTGTTGAAACCCGTCGCCTCGGATATCCTCCAGTCCTGGCCGGTGACCCGCGAGGTGGGCCAGCCCGCCTTCGACCGTCCCCAGTGCATTGAACCGGTGTGGGACGACCCCGACGGCCAGCTCAATTTATTCGGTTAAGATTCCGCGTCAACCCAGCAAAGGAACCCTATGGAAGACCACACGTTGGACAGCCAGGAACCCGTCCCCTACGAGGTCCTTACCGGTCCCCGGCTGTTCCTGGACAGCGCCCTGTTGGCCGACTGGGAGCGCTTCCTGCCTCTGGGTCTGTTCCAGGGGGTGACCACCAATCCCTTGCTGCTGGAGCGGGCCGGACAGGAATGCAGCCTGGCCAACCTGGAGCGCATGACGCGCCGGGCGGTGTCCCTGGGCGCCCGGGAAATCCATCTGCAGACGTGGGGCCGCACCCCTGAGGAGCTCATCCACAACGGAAGCCAGCTGGCGCTCATGTCGGGTCTGGGTGTGGATGTGTGCGTGAAGGTGCCCGCCACGGAAATGGGTTGGCGGGTGGCCGAGGGTCTGACCCGCAGCGGGTGCTTCGTGACCATGACCGCGGTGTACAACCCCGGCCAGGTGCTGGCGGCGGCCGGCTTTCAGGCCGCCTACGCCGCGCCCTACCTGGGCCGCTTGAACGATGCGGGACGGGACGGCCTGGCCGCCGTCCTCGCCATGCGGGACGTGCTCCTGGGCACGCGCTCGGAAACACGCCTGCTGGTGGCCAGTCTGCGGTCGGCGGAGCTGGTGATCAAGCTCGCGGGCCTGGGACTGGACACCTTCACCTTCGGCGCCCCGGTGGCCGCGGATCTGCTGCAGGAGGGTCTCACCGATGAGGCGGCCGCCGATTTCCAGCGGGCCGCCGACGCCATGGGCCCGCCCCCGGAAGGCACCCGGCACTGAGCCGGATCAGTCCGGCCGCGGCTGGGTCTTTCGCCCCGGCGGCAGAAGTTCCAGGGTGTCGCCCGCCCGGCAGCCGAGCTTGCGGGCGGCGTGTCCCTGGTTCACCGCCAGGCGCAGCCCGCCGTCGGCATTGATGAAGGCCACGAACCGGCCCGCCTCCACGTCGCCATAGCTTTCCCCGAAGAAGACTCGCCGTGTGGTTTCCCCGCACCGCACCCGGAAGCGGCGGTCGATGCCCAGGCTGTCCAGATCCGCCACCACGAAATCCGTGTCCACATTGCCGTAGGCGGGATCCACCGCCACCACCGTGCCCAGGCGTCCTCTCTCCGTCGGTACCGACACCGAAAGACGGCCGCTGCGGTCCACGGTCATATCCTGTCCGTAGGGGGGGGCGCCGGGCGGTCGGCGGCCGGTGTCCAGCCACTGGTCCATGGCCTGCAGGGCCCGCCGGCGCTCGGCGCCGTTGATGTTCACGTGGCCGTCGCGCTCCAGGCGCCAGAGGGACGGTTTCACCGGCGCGGTATTGGCCTTGAAGGCATAGTCCCGGGGCGACGCCATTTCCGACCGGTTGCTCACCAGCAGGAGCGGCACCCCCGGGCGCCAGGTCCACCCCAGCGGCCCGTCCGGCCCTTCGGCCTCGAAATCCGCGCCCAGGGCGATGACCCCGTGGACGCTGAACATGCGGCGGATGTTGGACCAGTCGCGGGCCTCGTCCTCGGCCAGCAGGACGGCGATGTTCGCCCCCAGGCTCGCCCCTTCGATGACGATCCGGTTGCTGGGGCCGTGCTCCCGCACGATGTACGTCAGCAGGGTGAACAGGTCCTCCCGGGCGTCGTCGATGATCAGACCGTTGCGGCGATAGCTCGACGTGGCCACCAGCCAGCCGTCGGCCAGAAGGCCGGCCACGAACGGATCCCCGGGATCCAGATCCGCCACGAGAGGCGCCTGGGGTGGGCGCCAGCCGTGGGCCACCACCAGGACGGGGCCGTTATGCCAGTTGAAGGGACGCAGAATCGTGTAGAGGGCGCCGTCCAGCTCACCCTGATCAAGGGAGATGTCGACGGCATCGGCGGCCATGGCCGGCAGCGCCAGGCAGGCCGACAGGCACAGGACCAACAGCGGGAAGCGGACCATGAGGCACCCCCGGATCAGAACACCACGAAATACAGATCCGCCGGCGCGGGGCGGCCCTGGAGCCAGGCCTGCCCGTCGGGATAGCGATCGGGATAGCCCTGCGGCGGATTGTCGGGCGACAGCCAGATCTTGACCGAACGCCCGGGGTCTTCCAGCAGTTCCACCGTGAACAGAAACTGAGTGCCCGCGGGAATGGGGACTTCCCCCAGATCCAGGTAGGCCAGGGCGTTGGCCCCATCCAGATCCACCCGGAAATCCTTGCGGAACAGGGCTGCGGCCGGGCGACCGGCCCGCAAAGGATGAACCTGGACCCGCAGGGGCAGCCGGGACAGCCGTCCCTGCACCTGGAACCTCAGGGCCAGACCGCGCAGGGGCACGCCGTTCAGATCCAGGGTCTGCCCCACCGTCACCCCCGGCACCATGGCGGGCCCCACTTGCAGGGCGGCGCTCTGCTTCACCTCGTACACCCGGTTCCAGAGGGCCACCTCGGAAAGGGACCGTCCCTCGGGAACGGGCCGCATGACCGAAAACTCATCCACGAAATTGGTGATGTCCCCGGCCCGCACGTAATTCGCCCGCAGGTACTGCCAGATCTCCGGAATCACGTCCTTGCTCTGGCGCTGGTCCTGCCGGTTCTGGGGGCTGAAGAAAAACCGGTGGTCGTCCAGGGTTTCCAGTTCGGCAATCACCGCGGCCGGGTCCCGCACTTCGCCGCCCAGCAGGGTGACCTGGCGTGACACGGTGGGATAGCCCAACAGGAAATTCAGGCCCGGTTTGTTGGGCCAGAAGCCCACGGGGACGGACGGGTCCTCGGGTAAATGCTTGAACAGGTACTCCAGACCCTCGATGCGGTAGGCGGCCAGACGGATACCCGCGGTCGGGCGCTCCCAGCGCACCAGGGTGTCCCGTCGGCCGTTGGCCAGCAGCCAACCGGCTTCCATCAGCAGGGGGGCGAAGGCCGCCAGCAGGAACAGACCGGCCGCCGACCGCCACAAAACGCGCCCGCGGGTCACGGTGCCCAACAGGAGCGGCAGCAGCCAGACCACCGCCAGCCAGGCGGCCGCCACGTGACTCTGGTCGCTGAGGCCCGCGGCGGTGGACCAGCCGGCCACCGCGAACCAGGTCACCGCCGCCAGATGAGGCCCGCCCCGGCCGCGCCAGACCTGAACCAGGGACAGCACCGGGACGGCCACCAGACCGAGATAAAGCAGACGGTAGCCCAGCACCAGCATGGCCGCGTGGCCGGGCCACTTTTCACCCAGGGGTTCGCCCGTGAGATTGTGAACAAAGGTCTGCCCCAGCACGAAGGGCGACCGGAAGGTTTCCAGGGGCGACACCCCCATGGCCGGGCGAAAGCGGGTCAGCGGGTAGATCACCGTGTCCCACCAGGCCTCGCCCAGGCTGCCGGTGACCAGGGCCCAGACCAGGGGCACCAGCAGCCCGGCGGCCAGGCCCGGCACCGTCCACAGCAAACACCGCAGTTTAGCCCGGTTGAACGGCACCAGCAGCGTGCCGCCGAGGATGACCGCCCCGTAGAAGAAGGCATCCAGTCCGAACCAGGCCAGCACACCCCAGGCGGCCCCCAGTGCAAGCCAGCCGCGACGTGCCCACGACCGCGACAGGGCTTCGGCCACCAGCAGCGCCAGAAGCCCGGCCACCACGTACTTCGGTTTGGGATACGCCAGGCCGATCAGCAGCAGGGGCACGCCCCAGGCGGCCAGGCGCCAGCCGTGCCGTCGCGCCAACAGAAATCCGGCGCCGGCGGCCGCGGACAGGGTGCAGGCCTTGAGCACCACCAGGGCGGAGGCCGACTGGCCGAAGATCGCGAAAAAAGGCAGCAGCAGCACGAAGCGGGCCGGCCCGTAGATGACCATCACGTCCTTGTACAGAACGCCGCCGTCGGCCAGCACCTGGGTGCCGAAGAGCCACAGCCCGTCGTCCATGAGGGAGATCCCCTGGTCGAAGAGATAGAGGCCGGCCACCAGAGGCAGCGCGAACGCGGCCAGAACGGACAGGCGATGGGGGGGCACGCGGGTCATGGCGTATCGGCTCCGATTCGGGTGGCGGGAGGGCTCAGGATCAGGAAGGCCTCGTTGCCCGCCAGGGTCCAGGCCTCGGTCTCACGCAAAAGACGCGGCAGGCGACGGGCCAGCCGGGGCAGGTCCTCGCGGGCCAGAAGCAGCGCGCCGGTGAAGGCGGGATCCGCCAGCCGCTGGGCGGCCTCCACCTCGTCCACCTTGGACGGGCGGCCCGCCAACCGGCGCAGATAGTAGAGCCGCACGTCGTCCCGCCAACGCGGTTCCCGCAGCATGATCAGCAGAGGTGTGTCCGCATCCAGGCGGGACTCGGTTTGGCTGAGCAGATCCCGCCAGGGGGACAGAACGGTACCAGGTCTCGCCTGCCAGGCATTCACCCCGCCGTAGACAACCAGCAGCCCCAGGGCCAGCCCGAGCAGGGCGCGGGCCGGATCCATCCCGGACGCGCGCGCCGGACGCCTGTGCAGCAGGAACCAGGCCGCCAGGCCGACACCCAGCCCCACCCCCAGAAAGGCCAGACCCCCTTGCCCCAGAAAGGCCGCGTCCATCTGGACCTGATAGGCAGGCGAGGCGGCAAACCGGGCGCTGTTGACGCCCCCGGCCAGAGCCAGGCTCGCGACCGCCAGGAGCGGCACCGCCAGATGCCACACCGGCCGCGTATCGTCAGCGGCGGGGCGGACGCGGGCCGCCAGTCGGCCGACCATGAGGGCCACCGCCGGATAGGCGGGCAGGGCGTACCACGCCAGTTTGCGCTGGGCCACCGTGGCCAGCAGGAGCGTGCCCCCCAGCCACAGGAACGGGAGCCAGAACTCGGGTTGGCGCCACCGGCACCGAAGTCGATTGACCCCGTGAAGGAGAACGGCCCAGAGCCAGGGCCAGGTGCCGGCCAGAAGGACGCCCAGATAGAAGCCGCGGCTCTCGTCGGTGTCCACGGGGTTGAGGGCCGTCTCCACCACCACCCGTCCGAAATAAACCCGCCAGAACAGGTTGCCGTGAATCTGCCACTGGGCCAGGTGCCAGGGCGCCAGCAACAGCAGCCAGGCCCCCAGGCCCGCCGCCACCCAACCGGGCCGCAAGGCCCGCCAGCGTCCGCTGAAAAGCAGATACCCCAGCCCCAGCAGCAGGATGACCGGGGCGAAGACCAGGTGTTTGACCAGACCACCCGCGGCCGCACAGAGACAGAAATACAGGAAGTTGCGGGAGATATCCCCCGGCCTGAGAAGAAAGCCGATGGCCAGGATCCAGAAGAAAACCAGGGCCGTGTCCATCTCGCCGGTGCGGGCTCCATGCACGTGCAGGAAGCCGGGCATGGTGGCCAGGGCCAGCCCCGCGGTGACTCCGGCCAGGGGGCCGGACAGCCGTCGGCCCAGCAGGATGAGTCCCCACACCGCCCCCACGCCGGCCAGGGCGGACCACAGGCGAATGGTGATCTCGTTCACGCCCCACAGCCGAAAGCCCAGGGCTGAGAGCCAGAACCGGGCGGGGGCCTTCTGGAAATAGGGTTCGCCTTCGTACGTGAGGGTCACCGCATCGCCCGTCAGCAGAATGTTTTCCGCCACCAGCGCGTACCGGGCCTCGTCCCCGTTGCGCAGGCCGCCCCGGCCCAGATCCGTCAGGGTCAGGACCGCCGCGATCAACACCACGCCGAGGCTGGCCCAGGTGAACCAGCGAGGCGTCCCGTCAGGGGCGGTGGAGGTGTGGGTGGATGCCAAATCAGACCGTCCCGACCATCAGCGTATGTACCCCAGGGAGCGCAGGCGTTTCTTCTCTTCCTCATCCACGATGTTGGCGCGGTCCTCGCCCAGCCCCCAGGTCTCCACCTTGCCCGCCTCCCACGCCGCCAGTCGCGGGCCGAGGTCCCGGACCGCCGGATGGGTGGGGCGGAACAGGTCCCGGGTCTCCCCCGGGTCCGCCTGCAGGTCGAACAGGGCGAGGCGGTCGGTGACCAGGTCGTGGATCAGTTTCCAACGCCCCTGCACCAGACCGGACTTGTACGTGCCCGTGTCGCCGGGGGTGCCGCCGTCGGCCACCGGCGAGGGCGGGAAGGCCACCTCCATGAACAGGGGCCGTTCCGGATCGCCTGCGCCGCCGCCCAACAGGGGCAGCAGGGACCGGCCGTCGCCGTCGAACTTCCGGCCGTCCAGGGCGAGCAGGGTGGGCATGATGTCCAGCAGCGAGACGGGCGACGAATTGACCGCCGGGGCCAACCGGCCCGGCAGGCTCACGATCAACGGCACCTTCACCAGGGTATCGTACAGGAAGCGGGTGTGGCCGATCCACTGGTGTTCCATGAATTCCTCACCGTGGTCGGCGGTCAGGATGACCAGGGTGTTCTCGCGCAGGCCCAGGTCCTCCAGCTTCTGAAGCAGAAGACCCACATGGTGATCGGTGAAGGCGATCTCCTCGCGGTAAAGATCGCGCAGGTAGGCGGTGTCGGCGGGCTCCAGATCGTCCAGACGTTTGCGGAGCTCGGTGATCTTGTGATCCCAGTCACGGACCGGACCGGTGTAGCCGCTGGTGCGGTCGAAGTCCGGGTGGTGCAGGTAGTGGCTGTGGGGATCGAAGAAGTGGACAAAGAGGAAAAAGCGTTCGTCCTTCAAAAGCTCGAGTTGACCGCTGGCGGCCTTCAGGACCTGGGGCGAACTGATGGCCCGATGGTGGTCCGAGACGGCGGACTCGTCATAAGTCTGGAAGCCCCGGTCATACCCCAGCTTTTTCCCGATGAGAAAATGACTCACCACGCCCGCCGTCCGATGGCCGGCGGCCTGAAACTCGGTGGCCAGGGTGGGCGGCTCCGGAGACAAGGCGTCGTAGAGGTGAAGGGTCCCGTGGTTGGAGGGTGTCAGGCCCGTCATCACCGAGGCCAGGGTGGGCTGGGTCCAGGGGGAAACCGAATAGGCGTTGTCGAAGAGTACCCCACCGCGGGCCAAGGCATCCAGATGGGGGGTGGTATCCAATCCGTCGCTGACAGCCCCCACGTGTCCGGAGCCCAGGGTGTCGATGACAATGACCAGGACATTCAAATCGCGCAAAGGCGGCAAACCGGTGTCCGGTGCACCGCCGCATCCGGCCAGGCCCAATAATGACAACAAGATCCAATTTATCCGACGATGCTTAACCCGGTTCATCATCCTGATCCTGTAACTTCTAAAGAATTCTGTGTCTTATATCTCTTGCACACAGACCCTGATCCTCTACTATAGCATGTAACCGGACGGAGGGTAACCGGCTCGCCCAGACATAATACGTGTTGTCCGCCGAGAAGGAAACCATGAGCAAGGATGCCGAAATACTCCCCCTGTGGGGTCACTACGACCAACTCTCCCTGAAATACGATCCCGAACTGCGGGCCCTGTGGTACTTCCTGCTGCCGCACGACCGGCCGTGCTTCAATCTGGATCTTCTCGGAGAACTCCTCAGCTTCCAGCACCGTCTGCGTGAAGTGAACGCCGAGGCCGCCCGCGAGGGGCGTCCCCTGCCCGTGCGCTTCACCATCATCGGCAGCGGGATTCCCGGCGTGTTCAACCTGGGCGGCGACCTCAAACTCTTCAACGCCCTCATCCAGAACCAGGACAAGGACGGCCTCTTCGGCTATGCCAAGGCCTGCATCGACGTGCTCTACCCCAATGCCGTCAATTTCGACATGCCCATGACCACCCTCAGCCTGGTGCAGGGCGACGCCCTGGGCGGCGGCTTCGAGGCCGCCATCAGCAGCAACGTGGTCATCGCCGAGGAGAGCGCCAAATTCGGGCTGCCCGAGGTCCTGTTCAACCTGGTGCCGGGCATGGGCGCCTACAGCTTCCTCATTCGCCGCACCACCCCGGCCGTGGCCGAAGACCTCATCACCAGCGGCGAAGTCCTCACCGCCCGCAAGATGCTGGACCTCGGTCTCATCGATCAGGTGGTCCCCGACGGCACCGGCCGCCTGGCCGCCAACGAGCAGATGAAGGCCATGGCCAAGCGCAGCAATGCCCACGCGGCCATGGGCCGCATCCGCCGCGCGGTGAACCCCATCACCTACGAGGAGCTCATCCACATCACACGCATCTGGGTGGATGCCGCCCTGCAGCTGAGTCCCCGGGACATGCGTATGATCGAGGCGCTGGTGCAGGCGCAGAACCGGCGTTACAACACCGATCCGGTTCCGTTGAAATTCAAAGAAGGAATGGGCTGAGCTAGGCCGGCGTCAGGGCGAGACTGTCCAGGGAGTACAGCGCCGTGACGATGTCTCCCACCCCCACGGGCTTGCTCAGGTGAACGTCCATACCCGACTCCAGGCACTTGCGGACGTCGTTGCGGGTGGCCTCACCGGTGAGGGCCAGAATGGGAATTCGGCTCACCGCGTCATCGCGCCCGCGGATGGCCCGGGTCGCTTCGTAGCCGTTCATCACCGGCATCCGGATATCCATGAAGATCACGTCGAAAGTACTCTGATCCAGCTTCTGCAGGGCCTCGGCCCCGTTCTCCGCCACCACGGCCTTGATCCCGATGCGCTTCAGCAGATTGCGCACCACCACCTGATTGAACTTGTTGTCTTCCACCACCAGGGCCGACAGGCCGAAGTCCGGTAGAACCATATCTTCCCGGTCGGCCAGGGGCTTGACCGCCGGCAGGGGTTTTTCCTCGCTGGCCGGAAGCCGGAAGTTGACGGTAAACGTGGAGCCCTTGCCCAGCTTGGACACGAGCTTGATTTTCCCACCCATCATGTTCACCAGACGGCGGCTGATGGCCAGGCCCAGGCCGGTCCCATCGTACTGGCGGGTCGTGCTGTTATCCCCCTGCTCGAACTGGCCGAAGATGGCCTCCTGCCGATGGGGCGGAATGCCGATGCCCGTGTCCACCACGTCCACGATCACGTCGGGCACGAAACTGGAATCGTCCAGGGAGCACACCACGCGCACCCGGCCGGTCTCGGTGAACTTGATGGCGTTGCCCACGATGTTGAACATCACCTGACGGATGCGGGTGGGGTCGCCCAGGAAATTGTGTCGCATGGTTTCGGGGTATTCGAGGGTCAGCCGCAGGCCCTTGGCCCGGGCGGCGTTGTCCAGCAGCTGGTGCACCTCGGTCATGATGGCGTGCAGGTCCAGGGGCACCTTCTCCAGCGTGAGACGCTGGCTGGTGATGAGGCTGTAGTCCAGAATGTCGTTGATCACGTGCAGCAGCGATTCCACCGACCGCGTGATGATGTCCACGTGGGCGCGCTGCTCCCCGTCGAGCTTGGTTTCCTGAAGGAGTTCCGCCGTGCCCAACACTCCGTTCATGGGGGTGCGCAGTTCATGGCTCATGGTGGCCAGGAACTGGTCCTTGGCCTTTTCCGCCAGACGCGTGCGCGCCAGTTCCACCTGGAGGTCCTGCATGTTGCGCAGGCGGCGCAGCACCGTCAGGAAGAAGATGGGCAGCGCCACGACCCCGATCATCAGGCCCAGGCCCATTTCCATGTGGGCGGCCCAGTAGGGATTGAAGGCCACCACCGAGCCGAAGCCCACGGCCCCCACCAGGATGGCCCGCAGCAGGAATTTTTCCCCGAAGCGGATGCCGTTGCCGATGATCACCCACAGGAAGATGGGGTAGTACATGGAGCCCTGCTTGCCCGCCAGGTGCAGGAACACCGTCATGATGGCCAGGTCGCTGAACATCGAAACATACCGACGGTGAGGCCATTGCCCCGGACGCTTGGCAACCATCACGAACCAACCCACCGAGAAGGTGAGGTAGGACACGATGGTCGTCAGGCCGCGGGAAAAGGTTCCCTCGTCCGCAAACCCCTTGAACTGGAGCACCAGCAGGAAAATCACCAGGGACAGGACCGATATGGCAACCCGGGCGCGGCTCTGCGAGAGTTCCTCGTCCACTCGTTGTGTTTTGAACTCAGCCAATTCAACACCTGTAATAGATGTAAATGATCTCATTTCGAGCGACTGGATGAGTTATCGGCCGGCCCGGGACAACGATTTAGCCTTTTTTCCGGGCCTGGCCGGATCGGCCCGGTCCGCCCACACAAAAAACCGGCCCGCCCCCCAGGGGACGAGCCGGTTCCAAAACCCGAAATCAGGCTGTTTAACGAACGAGCATCGGCGCAATCACCACGCTGATCACGGACATGAGCTTGATCAGGATGTTCAGGCTGGGACCCGAGGTGTCCTTGAAGGGATCGCCCACGGTATCACCGACGACGGACGCGTGATGGGCCTCGCTGCCCTTGCCGCCGAAGTGGCCGCCTTCAATGTGCTTCTTGGCGTTGTCCCAGGCGCCGCCGGCGTTGGACTGGAACAGGGCCAGCAGGACGCCGGAAACCGTCACCCCGGCCAGCAGGCCGCCCAGCATTTCGGGGCTGCCCAGAAAACCGACGAGCACCGGCGCCAGCACGGCAATCAGGCCGGGCAGGACCATTTCCTTGATGGCCGCGGCCGTGGAAATGTCCACACAGCGACGGAAGTCGGCCTCGGCGGTGCCTTCCATGAGACCGGGGATCTCCCGGAACTGACGGCGCACTTCCTCAATCATGGAGAAGGCGGCCCGGCCGACGGCGTCCATGGCGAAACTCGAGAACAGGTAGGGCAGCATTGCGCCCAGAAGAAGTCCGACCAGGATCTCCGGCACCATGATGTCGATGGTGAAGATCTCACCCGCCGGCAGGCTCTTCTGGATGATGGTCTGGTAGGCGCTGAACATGGCCAGGGCCGTCAAAGCCGCGGACCCGATGGCGAATCCCTTACCAATGGCCGCGGTGGTGTTGCCCACGGCATCCAGTTTGTCGGTGCGTTCGCGGACTTCCGCGCCCAGACCGGCCATTTCACTGATCCCGCCGGCGTTGTCGGCGATGGGACCGTAGGCATCGACCGCCAATTGGATACCCGTGGTGGAGAGCATTCCCAACGCCGCAATGGCGATGCCATACAGCCCGGCGAACTTGAAGGCCACCAGGATCACTATGCCCAGCACGATGGCGGGCAGGGCCGTGGACTGCATACCCAGTCCCAGGCCGGCGATGATGTTGGTCGCCGCCCCGGTCTCACTCGCCTTGGCGATGCCCTGGGCCGGCTTCTTGTCCTCGGCGGTGTAGAATTCCGTAATCAGCCCGATGGCGATGCCGCCGGCCAGACCCGCCACCGTGGCGATGAAGACACCCAGCCACTTGTCCGCGGGCAACATGGCGTAGGCGATGCCGCCGGTGGCCAGGGCCATGATGATGCCGGCGCCGAAGGTGCCGATGTTCAGGGCGGTCTGGGGGTTCCCCCCCTCCTTGGTCCGCACGAAGAAGGTGCCGATGATGGACACCACAATGCCCGCGGCGGCCAGAACCAGCGGCAGAAGGACAGCATTCAGGTTGCCCGTCTCCAGGAAGGCCACACCCAGAATCATGGACCCCACGATGGACCCCACGTAGCTTTCGAAGAGGTCGGCGCCCATGCCGGCCACGTCGCCCACGTTGTCGCCCACGTTGTCGGCGATCACGGCGGGGTTGCGCGGATCGTCCTCGGGGATGCCCGCTTCGATCTTACCCACCAGATCGGCGCCCACATCGGCCGCCTTGGTGAAGATGCCGCCGCCCACGCGGGCGAACAGGGCGATCGAACTGGCACCCAGGGAGAAGCCGGAGATGACCTGCAGAATGCGGGTCGTGCCCCAGGCATCGCCGTAGAACTTGGTGTAAATGATGTAGAGGAGGCTCAGGCCAAGCACACCCAGACCGACCACGACCATGCCCATGACGGCGCCGCCGGAGAAGGCCACGGCCAGCGCCTTGTTCAGGCTGGTCCGGGCCGCACTGGTGGTGCGCACGTTGGCCAGGGTGGCGATCTTCATGCCGAAGAAGCCGGCCGCGCCGGACGCGAGGGCGCCCAACACGAAGCTGAAGCCGATCAGGGCGTGGCTGCTGCCCACTTTGGCGTTGCCCACGGCCAGCAGGGCGGCCACGACAACCACGAAAATGGCGAGCACACGGTACTCGCGATTCAGGAAGGCCATGGCGCCTTCGTGAATGTGGCCGGCAATGGTCTGCATCTTCTCATCACCGGCATCCTGGCTTTTGACCCAGGATGATTTGTACGCGGCAAACACCAGCGCCAAGACTCCGGCGGCGGGGATGAGATAAATCACGCTTCTCCTCCTCAAAACAGGTTTGTTGACGGGATCGATTGGGAAATCAGGCAGTTAAAGAGCAGACACCTACAACGAGGTGTCTGCCCAAATCGGACGTAATTCTAGCAGAATCATGGCCTTGCCGCAAGTCCCGACCGCAATGGTCTGCTATTTTCCTTCAATTCCCACCAGTTCAACATCGAAGACCAGGGGACTGTCGGGGGGAATGGTGGTCCCGCTGCCGCGGCTGCCGTAGCCCATTTCCGCCGGGATGATCAGCTGGGCCTTGGTGCCCACCTTCATGCCGTCCAGGCCCAGGTCCCAGCCCGGAATAACCCGGCCGGCGCCCAGGGTGAAGGCATAGGGGCGGCCCCGGTCATGGGAGGAGTCGAACTGGGCGCCCTTGGCGCCGTTCTCCCACAGCCAGCCGGTGTAATGCACATCGATGCGATCGCCGGCTTCGGCCACCGCTCCGGTGCCCTCTTCCAGGACCTCGATCTGGACCGTGGGCACGGACACCACTTCCACGTCGAAAATCAGGGTTGAGGACGGTGGGATCACCTCTCCCCGGCCGTTCTCGCCGTAAGCCATACCCGCTTCGATGAGCAGGGTCCGCTTGCCGCCCACGTTCATGCCCGGTATGCCCTTGTCCCAGCCGTCGATGACCAGGCTCTTACCCAGGGGGAAGCCGATGGGCTCGCTGCGGTTGTAGGAGCTGTCGAAGGGTTCTTCGGCCTTCTTGCCGTCCACGTACAACCAACCGGTGTAGTGAACCATGACGAAATCGTCGGACTTGACCACGGCCCCCTGGCCCAGAGTGGAATCCACGTAGGACAGGCCCGGCTGGATTTCGGTGAAGGCGATCGAATTCTCACAGCCGGTCAGGAACAGGATCACAGCCAGGGTCGCCAGGGCGGCCACCACGAGACTCTTGCGCATTGGGTCCTCTTTTCAAGGGATGACGGGGACAAATTTCAGGCGTGAAAATGACACACCCGGCCGGATTAATCAATCCCGGGAAACGGGGGGCGACGGGGTCTGAAGCACATGCACCGCCACGGCCAGGCAACATCCCAGCACCAGGTACAGCAGGATCTCCACTTCGTCGTCGGTCTGGTAAACCTGGAACAGCCCGGCGACCGTGATCCCAACCTGCACGGCGATCCCACTCCGCAGCACCCAGTCCCAGGGACTTCCCCGCCGCAACGCCCGGCCCATGACCCAGCAGGTGGTGGCCAGGATCAGCAGGGCGGACAGCAGTCCCGGCAGCCCGGCATTGACCCCGTGCATGAGGAGGTCGTTGTGGGCGTGGCAGATCACGTCGTAGGATCCGGGCACCATGTGGCGGTAAATCATCTCGCCGTAGTTCCCCGGGCCGAAACCCAACCAGGGTTCGGCGCCGATGCCCTCCACGCTGCTTCGCCACAGGTTCAGGCGGGTCAGGTTTTCCTCCGTTTCCAGCAGACGTCCCAAATGCTCGCGCACCTGGGGTTGCAGAAACCCGATGGCCAGGCCCAACCCCATGGTCACCAGTCCCACGGCCCGTCGCCAGCCCCGCGCGAAGAAAAGCAGAACCAGTATCCCGGCCACCGCCCCCAACAGGGCGCTGCGGGCAAAGGTCCAGAACAGGGCCACCGCCAGCAAAGCGGTCAGGGTCGCCGGCCAGATCAGGGACCGGTCCAGCCGCGCACGGACCAGATGGGCCGCCGTCAACAGCAGGAGGATCATTACCTGCCCCGCGTAGCTCAGATGCATGCTGAAGAAGCCCACCACGGTGGGGTGAGCAAACTGGGTCCGCATCAGGCTGCGGTCGCGGATGGGGTCATGGCCCGAGAAGTGCTGCCAAACGGCAAACACCGCGGCGACCGCGCCCACCGTCAGGACCGTTTTCAGGATCCGGGGCGCGTGACCGGGTTGGCGAATCAACAGGACAGGCACAGCCACCAGCAACAGCTTTATCCAAAGTTCTTCCGAGAATTTGTGCCACTGGGAAGGGTCAAGCAGGGCCGTGGCCAGGAAGTAGGCGACCAACAGGGCCAGCAGGGACAGGGCCACCGGCCGCAAAGAGCGCAGTCCCCGCCCCCGGTCCCGCAGGACACACACCAGCGCCGTCACCAGCACCAGACCCGTGGCGATGCCGGCGGCCGATACGGAGACGGGCACCGCCGCTGCCAGGAGGTAGAGGGGCCACGAACGCCAGGATTTCAGAATCGGACTCATGGCCCTCCAGGGGCTAAAGGTCAGGACCGGAAACGGATGGCCGGGTCAAAGAACAGCCAGGGTGTCCAGGCCCACCTTCTGCAGGGAATAGCCGAAATTTTTCAGGTGGCTGAACACCCGGTCCTGGTCCGGCCCCAGGTGTTCGGATTCGAAAAAGACCCCGGCCGGGCGAAGGACCGAGAAATCGATGCCCGGGATGAGCGTGCTCTCATATCCTTCCGCGTCGATCACCAGCAGGTGAAGCGGGTGACGGGGCAGGTGCGCGGCCATGATCCGGTCCAGGCTCAGACAGGGAACCCTGATTTCCTCCAGGACCTCCACCGGGTCGCAACCGGCGGGCAGGAAGCCGGCGACATGCTCACGAACAAAGGAGGCCTTGCGCAGATAGTCCAGGCGGGCCTCCAGGGTCTGCTCAGCCAGGAACTCCTCGGTGAAGGACCAGAAGGTCAGGCTCTCCTGCCCGTCAACGGTGACGGCGGCATTGAGAAAAACCAGCCCCGGCCGTTTCAGGTAGGCATAATTCTTCTCAAGGAGGGGAAAGACGGTGGGGAGCGGCTCAACCAGCACGCCCTGCCAGTCGTCCCGCACGATCAGGGGCCGCAAGGGGTCATTCCGCAGGCCGTCATTGGCCCCGATCTGGATAAAATTCACCCGACGGTCGTGGGCGCGCGAAAATTCGTTGAGAGCAGAGAAAGACAGGCTGGAGGCCCCCAGGACCCTCCGTTTCAGGTCCCGGACCCGGTCATAGAGGGCGGGACGGGACCGAACCTGGTTCTTCAGGGCCTTTACTAACAAACCGTCCTCCCGGAATCCGGTCATCCAGGCACCGGCGCGCCTGGTCTTTGAAATCACCTGGTTTTTTTTAGCTTACAAAGCTTAAGTTACCGGGCATGATATGCACCAATTATTTTATGAACACCAAAACAGGGACAGCCATGGGGCACTTGATTTCCAAACCACTTCAATGGCTGAGCGGCGATAGC
>Ga0209475_10002718_pt1 | contig 17354 bp, 17 predicted proteins | sample tdDd471_FD_187128 | JGI IMG/M metagenome (GOLD analysis project Ga0209475, IMG submission 187128) | Marine sediment microbial communities from the Atlantic coast under amendment with organic carbon and nitrate - tdDd47.1 (SPAdes)... | ecosystem: Environmental > Aquatic > Marine > Coastal >... | reverse complement strand
ACAATAAGTATTGAATATGGAGGATGTTATGGCTAATTACTCTGAGATTTTTGTTCTTTTCTTGATGCTTCCTGTTGTCATACAAATTATTGTTCCGCTCCTGATGCTCTTAGTGTGGGGCTTCTTATGTTTATTGAGGACAGTGTTTAGGAGGAAAAAGATTGTGGATGCTATAAAGCACTATGTTGATCTCTCTGAGAAATTGCAGTTCAGCAGAAGTTGATCCCGATATGTGGAGAAAGACGTGTTCTCAATTGCTCACATTAAGCGAGATATTAGGTAAGAAAAAGTGAGAAGCTATTATGAAAAAAAATGACGAAGAAATCTGTGCTTCTTTTACTGTGGAAACTGAAGATCGCGAACTTAAACAGGTGCTAGTAACTCAAGAGATTCTTTCCCACTACAGCAAAAAGGAAAATTACTCAAAAAAACTTCGTTTAGAGTCTCCTGCTGGAGTTACTGTATATCGAACAAAAGATCCTGATATCTATCAATTGGCCAATGGAACTATGCTCAAAAAAAGAATGCGATAAGCTCTATTTTTGAACTATTGTGCACAACAGTGTTGTGGTACCATTCAGGTTGTATAACATCCTTGTATTTTGCATACCTTTATCAAAAGCTATTCACATGGCATTTAAGAATCCAATGTTAGAGCAGGCCCGAAAAGGACCAAAAGGGTGACTCGGTAATTTAATGATTCGCGTATTTTTAATCGCGATTCCATCTGTTAATTACTTCTTGTTAACACGTCTATAGTGAAAAATGACATAGAATTATTGCCAAATAAGACCATTGACCTTAAACGCTGAATTTCGCCTATTAGTCCTGCGTTCTACTTCATTCTCCTCTTGTTCAGCGGCTGATCCTTCTGTCGCATCAACTATCCGGATAAAGTGATACTGTGCCTTGGTCGCGCTAGAGATGTTTTCAGGCGATCATTTCTTCCCCGGCACCTTGCAACCGATTGATTTGGCCTGTTTGAGGAAAAAATCATCTGTCATGCCAGCAATAAAGTCTCGAACCTTTTCTTCCGGGCTGTATTTTTGTAAATAATAGGGATTAATATCGGCCATTAGATCTACATCGTTACACTGGTGTCCAGGGGAACTATGCAGGCAGCCCAGATAGTGGTCAAAAAGGTTTCGGTAGCAATCCTTGATAAGGGGGTTTTGCTGCTTAGTTACTGGGGCCAAATAAATTTGTTCATAATTGAAAGTTTTTAATTCTCTCAACGATGCGGCAACCTGCTCGCTGAAGCCGATAGATGAAGATCCGGAGTCTGTAATATGACTATGGGTGATCAGGTCGGTTACCAGATTATAAACGATGGTTCCGTTAGTGCTGCCGAGAACGTCCTGGCAGCTCTTTGGAAGGTTGTCCCTGCTGATGAGTCCAAGGATAATAGCGTCTTCAATGTCCCTGCCGATATAGGCAATAGTATCGGCAAGTCGGACGACACAACCCTCTAAGGTTGATGGCATGGTAACAAGTTGTGGGTTCTTTGACTTTTCTTCTAGTATTTGGTCGAATTCCTTAAAAGTTTCATTTGGTTCAGGGTTTAGGCTCTGTGAATGAACTTCTCCATCATGGCAGAGAATTCCATTTAATACCTGAAGGGTAAGGTTCCATCCCTTGCCCTTTCGTTCAAGTCTGTCGAGGAGGCGGACCGATTGTATATTATGCTGAAACGGTGGCAGGCCATGTTCGAGGCAGATGTTAGACAGAAACGTCTCACCATCATGTCCAAACGGTGGGTGGCCAACATCATGACCTAGAGATATGGCTTCAATGAGATCTTCATTCAGGCGCAGGAATCGTCCAATTGTCCGGGCGATCCGGGCAACCAGCTGTACATGCAGAACCCTGTGGGTGATATGATCGTTGGCAACGAGCGAAAACACCTGGGTTTTATCAATATATCTGCTGTAGGCACGGGAATAAAGAATCCTGTCTGCATCGAGGGAAAATTGTTGTCGATATGCTGCACTGTCTTCTGTAAATCTTCGCAGACCATCCGGCGACTTGGTGGCAACGGGCGATAAACGCTGTGATTCTTCGCGATCGAGTCTTGCTAGTTCTGTTAAGAGAGTGGGAGGATTCATCTGGCTTGTTAATTTATCCGTATTGATATTGAAATAAAAAGTGGCTACATTCCACACCGTACAAATACTATATACATAAATAATTACGGATTATACAAAAAGGAAATTTAGGTAAAAATCAATGAGGGTATCCATAGAGTATTGTTCAAATTGAAACTATAAGCCTCGCGCCTCCAGTTTGGGGGATGAACTAAAAGATGCTTTTGGTGCAGAGGTGGAGTTGCTTTCTTCTTCAGGGGGAGTGTTCGAGATTGCTGTTGATGATGAGCTGATTTTTTCAAAGAAGAATTTACAACGTTTTCCGGAAGAAGGAGAAATAACTTTGCTGTTGCAAGCTGGTCGTCGTTGAAGCTGATCTGGTGATCAGCTGGGTTTGGATGGTTCTAAGCAGTGAGAAACGCAACTCTCGCAGTTGTCTTCTTGTTTGCCGCGCTTGCAGTAATCGGCAAAACCTTTGATCAACTCGTCCCCACCTCTGGGGCAGACTTGCATAAATTCGGTAAAACTGATCATACGGGCAATGATTTCTGGCGGTGCAGCATGTTCTATTTTGCAGGCACCTTCTTCAGCAATTGATTCTTCTATGGTGAGTATTTCTATAAAAAAACGTTTCAGGGCATCATGGCGGAAGATAACATCTTCTGCAACTTCTTTGCCTTTAGGCGTCAGGGTGATAGCTTCGTAAGGAGAATAGTTTATGAGGCCTTTTTTAGACAAAGCGCGCAATGCTTCTGTTACAGAGGCGCGGCTGACATCAAGGCGAGCGGCAATCTCCTTGCTTCTTGCAACGAGCTTCTCTTCGATTATGTGATAGATTGCCTCAATGTAATCCTCGAGGCTTGCACTGAGATCCGTTTTTTCTTTCATATTCAATTGTTGTAGATTAATGGGTAGTGAGAAGGCGATTGGCGAGCAGGCGACAAAAGACTCTCGATACAACCGATTTGAATTATAGGTAAACTACTGTCCTTTGCCTGGAGAGTCAAGCAAGGACTTCTAATTATGAAAATGTTAACGAGAACAGATGCTTTGTGAATTACGAGTAAAGAATTTAGCACTTATTGAATCTCTGGAATTGGGTTTTGATCAGAGTGAAACCGGTGGACTGGTTGTGATGACCGGAGAGACCGGAGCAGGGAAATCGATCATGTTGCGGGCCATCAATCTTCTCTCCGGGGGAAGGGCGTCTTCTGACTGGATACGTAGCGGTGCTGAAAGTTGTGAGGTGGAGGCTTTGTTTGAGGTAAATCCCCGGCATCACCTCCTTTTGCATAAACTGGAAGAGGGTGGTTTCGGCAGTGAGTCTTCGCTTGTCATTAAACGAATAATGACCAGCTCCGGACGAAGCAGGTTCTACGTTAACGGCTCTCTGGCTACAGCCAAGATTGTCTCGAGTTTAACCACCGAGTTGCTCAGTGTGGCTAGTCAGCACGATCACCAGCAGCTATTGCAGCCAGGACTTCACCTCGACTATCTGGATACCCTGGGGGATCTTTGGCCCGAGCGACAGGCTCTTGGAGGAATTCATAAAAGCTGGCAGGAGAAAAAGGCAGCGCTTGAGGGGCTTAGGCAACAGGAGCAGGAGAAAGAGCAACGGCAGGATTTCCTCCGATTCCAGGTTAATGAAATCAGAGAGGCTGCTTTACAACCCGGTGAAGATGAATTACTGGTTGCCGAAAAAAAGAAATTGAAGAACGCGGAGACACTGATTAGTCTAAGTCAGGCAACTCACCGACTCCTCTCCCGTGATCTGATGGACAATCTCACCACTCTGCGGCAAAACCTGGCACAATTGGCTGCAATCGATCCTGGAATAGTAAAACTTTCTGAGGATATCAGTGGCTACACCTTTCTGGCTGAGGACTATGTCCACGAATTAAAAGAGTATCGAGATTCTCTTCAAAATGACCCCTACAGACAGGAGCAGGTGGCTGAACGACTCGATCTTATCCAGCAACTCAAAAGGAAATACGGGGTATCTGTGGAAAGTATTCTCGATTTTGCCGAGCAGGGAGAAGCTGAGTTGGAGCATCTAGATAATATGGATAAAGAAATAGCTGCTCTGGATAAAGAGATTACGCTACTTGAACAAGATATGTGTACTAAGGCAAAGCTCCTTTCAGGAAAGCGAAAGAAGACTGCGGCCACACTGGAGAAGTCTATGAACAGCGAGTTGTCTTCGCTAGCCTTTAATCAGGCCAGTTTTAAGATGGTTATGAAAAATGTGGAGCAGCTTCCAGAAACAATGAGGCCCAGTGGCTGGGAAAGGGGTGAATTTTTCTTTTCCGCAAACCCTGGCGAGCCGGCAAGGCCACTTGCAAAGATTGCCTCTGGTGGTGAGTTGTCGAGATTAATGCTGGCTATGAAATGTCTTTTTGCCCGAAAAGATATGGTGGAAACCGTCATTTTTGATGAGGTTGACGCCGGCATAGGTGGAGAAGCTGCTGAAGCAGTAGCAAGAAAAATTCAGGAGTTGTCGGTGCATCATCAGGTATTTTGTATTACCCATCTTCCACAGATTGCCGCTCGTGGGACCCTGCATTTCCAGGTATCCAAAAAAGTAGGCGATGGTCGGACCCAGTCAGCAGTAGTCCGACTCTCAGCCGAATCGAGGGTACAGGAACTCGTGAGAATGCTGGCCGGAGATTCCGCCACTGAACAGACCCAGGCCTGGGCTGAAGAACTTTTGGTTAAAGGTGGTGCCCTCGCATGAAAAAAATTAAAGCATTGTCACTCTTTTCCGGTGGGCTCGATTCCATCCTCGCTACCCGCTTGGTGATGGACCAGGGTCTTGAGGTAGAGGCGATTCAGTTTGTCACCCCCTTTTTTAATTATGATATCCTCGATGATATAGAGGGTCATAAGCTGAGGATGATGGCAAAGTACGGGATTAATGTCGAAGTGGAGGATATCAGTGCCGGCTACCTGCAGCTTCTGCACAACCCTGCACACGGTTTTGGTAAAAACTTTAATCCCTGTATCGACTGCAAGATCATGATGTTTTCAAGGGCCAAGCAACTACTCAAAGAAAAGGGGGCATCGTTTCTTATATCCGGCGAAGTACTTGGGCAAAGGCCGATGTCCCAGCGTCGTGATACCATGAACGTTATTGAGCGTGACTCCGGAACTAGGTCCATTATTCTTCGACCTCTCTGTGCCCAGCTGATGAATGAGACGGAAGCAGAGGTGGAAGGCTGGGTAGATCGTAGCAAGCTTTTACGGATGTATGGACGTTCTCGCTCACCTCAGATTGCTTTGGCAGCACAATACGGTATCACTGATTTTCCGGCACCGGCAGGCGGTTGTATACTTGCCGACCCCATTCTGAGTAAGCGTATTGCACAGCTCTATTCAAGCGAGTCAGTGTTGCAATCAGCAGAAATTGACGTGCCGGATATCAGGGTGTTGCTGGTAGGCCGGCAATTTATCCTGCCGGGTGGTGGATGGTTGATTGTTGGCCGCGATGAAAAAGATAATATCAGGTTGGAAAAACTTGCCCAGCCTGAAGATGCTGTGCTTCTGATGGAAGACTGGCCGGGGCCTTTGGCTGTTCTGAAAAAGGCCGGCAGTCAATATCCGGACGAAGAGAAATTAAAGCGAGATTGCGCGCTTGCCGCCGCGCTCGTTGTTCGATACGCAAAAAAACTGCCTGAAAATATTACAAAAGGGGAGGTCACCTGCACCCTTGGGACAAACAGGCAGGTAATCCACGCTGAACCTTTGGCAGATGATATCTTCAAGGAATGGGGGCTCAACTGAATTACTCGCAGGGTAAGCAGTATTTATCTCTCAAATAGTTGTTCGATTGTTTCGCGGTATCCTGCAAGAGTGTTACTTTTTTGAATCTTTTTCAGTAGTTTTTTCTGTCCCGGAAAAGAAGAAATAAGGTAGAGCCAAAGATGTTTTACCCTGCCGAGCAGATGACTGGGGCCGGCAAGCCGTTTGGTGTATCTGGCGAACAGTTCTTCGTGAAAATGGTAGAGGCGCATTCTTCTTTCTTCTTCAGATTGCTGGGGGAATCCTTTGATCTCTTCGGCAAGAAACGGATTTCCCAGGGCACCCCTGCCGAGCATCCAGCGATTGACAGTCGGAAAACGGTCATTGAGTGCTCTGAATGTCTCAAAATTGTTTATATCACCATTATAAGCAAGAGTGTGCTTACTAAGCTGTCTGCAGATTTCAAAGCCATCAGGATCTGTCGCCCCCTTATAGAGCTGTTTGCCAAGCCTTGCATGGATAATTATCTCTTTGAGTTGGAAACGGTTGAGCTCCGGCAGAAGAGCCTTGGTTTCTTCGTGGTCATTAAAACCCAGCCTTGTTTTAATAGATAACTCGATTGCAAGTTCAGGTAAAACTTGAGTCAAGAGACTAACGATCTCTTCAGGGTAAGGGAGGAGACCCGAACCTCTTTTTTTTCGTGCGACCATTGGAGCCGGGCAGCCGAGGTTCCAGTTGATATGTGTGTAACCAAGCCCCGCCAGGCGATGAGCCAGAACGATAAAATCTTCAGGGTCGGTATGGAGCAGCTGGGGGATAACCGGTAAGGTTGTATTGTTTTCGGGGAGCACATCGCGGATCATTTTGTCTTCATACAACGATTTCTTTTGAGGCGGAATAAACGGAGCAACTGCCGCGTCAAAGCCACCAAAGTGTTTTGCCAAAGTATTCCTGAAAAGTGCGTCTGTCAGTCCCCGGAGGGGGGCGAGATAAATAAATGGTTGCTGCTGATTCATAAGACTTACTCAAAGTAGAGAGAAACTGTTTTTCTAGGGCTGGATGTGGTATCTTGAGTGCCTTGTTTCTGAAATCTTGTCATAAAAAAAACAAGAAATCTGGGAAATGTTTTGAAACCAGGAACTCAAAGTGATCACCAAGGCACTTATACCCTCAAGGGGCATTGAAAAGGATCCCGGCTCTCTGCCCTTTTACTGGGATTACAACTTTTCGTTCTATCGTCAACGAGAACAGGACTTTGTCGGTTGTATTGAGCCGATATTGAGAGAATTGTCACGGTAAATTATCGGTCATTAGTATAGTAAACAGCTGAAGGAAAGAAAAGAGTGCATCATATAGCGCTGGGAAATTTGACCAAACTTGGTGAAAGCTATTCCTCTAAATTGCTGAAGGCTCTTATGCGAACATCAGCAAAAAGCGGTCTTCGTATGTATTTCGTTGGTGGTACTGTCCGCGACTGTCTGCTGGGTTTGGTCTCTAAAGACCTCGATCTCGCTGTGTCCGGCGATGTTCTGACAACAGCGAAAACCCTCCAGCGTGAACTTGATGGAGGAACTCTTGTGAATCTCTCCGGTCCAGATGATGAGGCTATACGAGTAGTCTGGCAAGGGGAACAGGTCGATTTATCTGCTTTTCGGGCAGGAAGTGAATCTATTGAAGAAGATTTACGTTTGCGGGATTTTACCATCAATGCCATGGCCGTTGATTTTTTGGCAGTGATAGGTGGTGCGCAGCCTCCTGCATTGCTCGATCCAGTTGGTGGTCTTGAGAATCTGCGGGCGGGTTGGGTCAAACACTGTCCCGGTGCTTTTGTTGCCGATCCTGTGCGGATGCTACGTGGATATCGACTGTGTGCAACCCTTGGTTTTGCTCTGGATAAAGGGACGAAAGAATCAATAGCTCGACATGCACCCCTCATAGTGAATGTTGCGGCCGAGCGAATATATTATGAATTGAAGCTGATCTTCGACTCGTCCCGTACCTCTGAGACTCTCTGGGATATGGGGGAAACAGATCTTCTGCGTCAACTTCTCCCGGAGCTGTACTGGGGAGAAGGGGTGGAGCAGCCCGAATTTCACCACTTAGATGTTTTTGACCACTGTTTTCAGGCTCTTCGGATGATGCAGGAAATCATTGCCGACCCCGAGCATTTTTTTCCTGGCCATGGTGAGGAAATCTCCGTTTACCTTGAAGAAGAGAGGGTGGGGCGATGCCTTAAATGGGCTGCTCTGATGCATGATATTGGTAAACCGGTAACAAAAGAAATTCGGGCTGATAAAGATGGTCGGGTGACCTTTTACAATCATGATGAAGTTGGAAAGGAGCTGTTTAAACAGTTTGCCGTTCGCTCAAAGTGGAGTAAAGCGGATACGGATATGGTTGGTGATTTAATCGCTATGCATATGCATCCATTTCACCTTTGTAATGTGCAGCGAGAGGGCGACGTTTCAAAACGAGCGGCATTAAAACTTTGTCGCAAAGCAGAAAATGCACTGACCGGATTGTTTTTGCTGGCAATGTCGGACAGTCTTGCTAGTCTGGGTGAAAAGAAGCCAGAGCTGATGGAGGAAGAGCTGGTAACCCTTTTTGATACTGTTCGGAAAATGTATGATGAGGATATTGCTCATGTGTTACACGGACCTCGTCTTTTGACCGGTAAAGACTTGATTAAAGAGTGCAACCTTCCCCCTGGGCCACTTTTTTCGGAAATTTTGGAAGAACTGGAAATGGCCAGAGTCGAGGGGAGTGTAGTTGATCGCAAAACTGCTTTTGCTTGGTTGAAGGATTTTTTACAGGACAGAGAACATCAGGGGAAGCCTGATTGAAGGTGCAAAAGATGCCGGTTTTCGTCTTGTCAAAGAAAAATAAATGGACTAATACGTGCGTAAAATAAACGATTACTATTCAAGAAAAGCCAAAAAAGATAAATACCCTGCTCGATCTATTTATAAGCTGGAAGAGATTCAAATTAAATACAAATTTCTCCACTATGGAGACAGTGTGCTTGATCTAGGATGTTATCCTGGCAGTTGGTCTTTGTACGCCTCTGAAGTAATTGGGCCGAAAGGGATCGTTGTCGGGGTTGACTTGCAACAGGCAGATCAGGTTGTACGCCCCGGTGGAGCACCAATCCATTGGCTCTGTCAGGATATTATGGAGCCGGAAATGATTACCATGGTTCGGAAATTTCGCCCGGCTTTCAAGGTGATTGTTTCAGATCTGGCTCCGGCAACCATCGGTAATAAGTGGACAGACGCCCAGAGATCGCTGATCCTTGTTCGGAAAACGATGGCAGTTGCCGAGGAACTATTGCTCAATAAAGGTCATTACATCTGCAAGGTCTTTCAGGGTGAAGATTTTCCTGATTTTGTACATGATTTGAGAAAACGTTTTGGGATGGTCAAGGTGCTCAAACCGAAAAGTTCGCGAATTGAAAGTAGGGAAGTGTTTGTGTTGGGGATGGATTACAAAAAATGATCTCCGGCAACGAAATGCAATAAATATAGGGAATGATTAATTAACAACTAGGTGTGATATATGTCAGGACATTCTAAATGGTCAACAATTAAGAGAAAAAAAGGTGCAAATGATGCGAAGCGGGGGAAGATATTCACCCGTTTGATTAAAGAGATTACGGTAGCTGCGCGGCAGGGTGGTGGAGATCCGGAAGGGAATCCACGATTACGATCGGCGATCGCTTCGGCAAAGGCTGAAAATATGCCTAAGGATAATATCACTCGGGGCATCAAGAAAGGTACCGGGGAAATCGCTGGAGAGGTTTACGATGAGATCATGTATGAAGGTTATGGACCAGGCGGAATTGCGGTTCTTGTTGAATGCTTGACTGACAATCGAAACCGGACAGTCGCTGATGTACGACATTATTTCGCCAAAAGTAACGGTAATCTTGGCGAATCTGGTTGCGTGGCTTATATGTTTGATAAAAAAGGGCTTATTCTTGTAGACAAAAGTACCATCACGGAAGATGAGTTGATGGACAAAGCTCTTGAAGCCGGTGCAGATGATGTGGTTGAGGACGAGAGTGAATTTCAGGTATTAACCACCCCGGAGGATTTTGAGGACGTGCGTGGCTCTCTGGAAGAGGGTGGGGTCAGTTTCCTGGAGGCTTCTGTCTCAATGATACCCCAAAATACAGTGGAAGTTGTGGAAGAAAAAAATGCTCGAGCCCTTATGAAGCTTATAGAGAGTCTTGAAGATCATGATGATGTTCAAAATGTCTATGCCAATTTTGACATAGATGATGATCTTATGGAGCTGGTGTCCGAATAGGCAACTATTGTGGAGAGAATCATTGGAGTTGATCCGGGAAGCAGAATTACTGGTTATGGAGTCATTGATGCTGATCGTGGCCAATTGCACTTCATCGCCTGTGGGGTAGTAAAAACGACTACCAACTATCCTTTTTCCTATCGGCTCAATGAAATTTTTGAAGGTATAAATGAGGTGGTCCAGGTACATGGCCCTGTGGTGGCTGCTGTTGAAGATGTCTTTCTAGCAACCAACCCTCGTTCTGCTTTAAAGCTCGGACATGCTCGCGGTGCTGCTGTTGTCGCTGCCACACAAAATGGCCTGGCGGTTTTTGACTATAGCCCCCGGGCAGTAAAACAGGCAGTTGTCGGTTACGGTCAGGCAGATAAAAAACAGGTTCAACATATGGTAAGGGTGTTACTCGGCTTGTCCGGTACACCAAGTACGGATGCCGCTGATGCACTGGCTGTGGCTATATGCCATGCTAATCAATTTCCATTGTAAACAATTATGATAGCCACTCTAACAGGCAGGATATTCTCCAAAGGTTTTGACCGAGCAGTCGTTGATGTGGCAGGAGTTGGCTATGAGGTCATCTTGTCAACTGACAGTGTTGCCCGAATGCCGGAGGCAGGTGGGGACGCTTTCTTCTATATTCATACCAATGTCCGGGAGGATGCTATTACCCTGTTCGGTTTTTTGGAGGAACAGGAAAAAGAGCTCTTTCTTACTTTAAAGACTGTCTCAGGAATAGGCCCGAAGCTGGCTCTTGCGATGCTTTCGGGTTTGCGGGTTGGGGAGATCTGCCAGGCTATTACAGGTGGAGATATCAAGAGGCTGACTACCCTTCCTGGGGTGGGGAAAAAAACAGCGGAACGTATCTGCGTTGATCTAAAAGATAAAGTTGCACATCTCTCTACAGGGACTGTATTGCCTCAAGACGAGAGTTCCGGTGTTGTTGCAGTCGAGGGCTCCGTTGCGGCCGACGCTCTTTCTGCGTTAACTAATCTTGGCTATCCGGAGAGTGTCGCCAGGGGAGCACTTGGCAAAGTAAAAAAACAACTTGGTGAAGAGGAGTTTCACACTCAGAAGGTCGAAGTTCTTATCCGGGAGGCTCTTAGAGCACTGGCATGAATATTGAGGAAGATATTAGTTCTGAAAGCCCAGAAAACCGTCTGGTTGCGCCTCAGCCCCAGCTGCGGGATCCGGCCAATGACAACTCTCTGCGGCCTCAAAGGCTTGCTGATTATATAGGGCAGGAACAACTTCGCAAAAGCCTTTCCATTTTTATCCAGGCGGCTATTGCTCGAGGTGAACCTCTTGATCATGCACTCTTTCATGGTTTTCCAGGTCTCGGTAAAACAACCCTCTCTTATATTATTGCCAACGAAATGGGGGCGGGGATAAAAGTTACCTCCGGTCCCGTCATTGAAAAGCAGGGTGATCTTGCTGCAATCCTGACCAGCTTGCAGGAAGGTGATGTCCTTTTTATTGATGAAATTCACCGATTGAATCATGCGGTAGAAGAAGTCCTTTATCCAGCCATGGAGGATTTTCAGCTCGATCTGATTATAGGCCAGGGGCCTGGGGCCAGATCTGTAAAAATGGATTTGCCAAGGTTTACTCTGATCGGGGCAACAACTCGCACAGGACTACTGACTCCGCCCCTCAGAGACCGCTTTGGGGTTATTCTCAGATTAGAGTTTTACTCGCCAGAGGAACTTGTGAGTATTGTTCAGAGGTCAGCGAGAATTCTCGGCATGAAAATTGACAGTTCCGGCGCACTTGAGCTTGGCAAGCGATCTCGAGGAACACCAAGGATAGCCAATAGGCTGCTTCGTCGGGTAAGGGATTTTGCAGAAGTGGGTGGGCATGTTGTTGTTGATAATGCTGTGGCCAATGAGGCTCTCAACCTCCTTGGGGTCGATCAGTTTGGTCTCGATGACATGGATAGAAGGATTATGCTGACAATTATGGATAAATTTGAGGGTGGTCCGATTGGCCTGGAAACCCTGGCTACAGTTGTCTGTGAAGAGAAAAACACCCTGGAAGATGTCTATGAACCTTTTCTCATTCAGTCAGGTTTTCTTAACAGAACGCCCCGTGGCCGGGTGGCAACAGCGAGAGCATACGAACATTTTAAACGGAAGATCCCCAGGCAGATGGCTATTCAGCCGTCTCTTTTTGAGGAGTGATGGTGTCGGGAGAAATGCCCTGCCCGTTGGGTGTTTTTTATTTGGCCATCACAGAAGACTGGTGCTAACTCTAAAAACAGGATGCTATTATGCGCAAAACACTTGCAGAAATTCGATCAATGAAGGCAGAAGGGAAGAAGATTTCCATGCTGACGGCCTATGATAGTTCAATGGCGAGATTGTTGAGTAGTTGTGAGGTGGATATCCTGCTGGTTGGGGATTCGCTTGGCATGGTTATGCTTGGTTATGACTCAACTGTTCCGGTGACAATGGATGAGATGCTGCATCATGCAAAAGCCGTTAGGCGTGGGGCACCGGATGTTTTTATTATTGGAGATATGCCTTTTGGTGCCAATCATACTGGTGAGCGGGATGCCGTGAAAAACGGCATACGTTTTTTGAAAGAAGCCGGTTGCGATGCGGTAAAACTGGAAGGTGGACTGGAGATGTGCGGAGTTGTCAGGGCCCTGGTTGATGCAGGTGTGCCTGTTATGGCTCACATTGGTCTGACTCCGCAGACGGCAAGCCAGCTCGGCGGCTATAAGTTACAAGGTAAAGGGCTCGATGATGCCAGGCGACTTCTTGCCGAGGCAAAGGGTTTAGAAGCCGCTGGCGCCTTCGGGTTGCTGATAGAGTGTATTCCTGAAGGACTGGCACAGGTTATTTCCGAGACGATCACAATTCCGACCGTTGGAATTGGGGCTGGCGTTCATTGTGACGGGCAGGTGCTCGTTACCCATGACCTGCTCGGAATGTTCGATAAGTTTACCCCGAAATTTGTTAAAAAATACGCCGACCTTTCACCTATTATTAAAGAAAGTATCCAGCAGTATAACACTGAAGTGAAGACGGGGTCCTACCCTGCAACGGAACACAGTTTTTCTAATGATTCTGATTATCGCCAGTTGTTGACTGAGTAACTTGAATGTTACACTTTTAAGAAAATTTCTCATCGCAGAAGGGTAAGTAAAGATACCCATCTGTTTAGTTGTTAATATTTTCCCTCCAACATAATGGGTCAACTGAACGATGTTCAGTTGACCCATTTCATTTGTAGTTGTCAATCTCTGCTAACCACTTTGGCCCACCTTGAAAAAACATTGAAATTTCGTTTCTTGAGGTTATGTCGCAAAAGTGCTTGATAACACGTGGTTAATTGTTGTTTTGGAGTGACCTGTGAGTTGAGCCTTTTAGCCTGGGTTTCGGGTGTTTTTACTAGATGCTGTGGTTGGCTGCCTAGTGGTACGCAATATATTGTGGTTATGTTAGGTTCTTTGTGTTGTGTCTATCCAGCTGAAGTTACATTATTTATTGCTTGACACCTTCTCTTTCTCTATATAAAAAGGAGTATAGTGGTTTAAAGTGGGGTGAAGTAGTTAATGGTGGTTTGATGTGGAGCCTGGGAGTGTATCTTTGACACAAAGCAGATTTCGAAGCAGAACATTTCACGTACTGGATGAGAAGGGGAGACTGAATCTTCCCAGTCGCTTCCGTGAAGTGTTGCGTCAAAGTGGCTCGGATGTGCTTATGGTAGCCCCCTGGAAAACACATTTGCGTGCTTACCGGATTGCCGAGTGGGAGGCCCTTGAAACCAAATTACTGGCTCAAGGTGGTGAGCAAGGGATTGCCGATTTTGTTCGTTATACTGTTGGTGGAGTTGTCGAGTGTGCCGTGGACAAGCAGGGGCGTATTCGTCTTCCTGCCGAACTGCGAGACGATGCTAACCTAACCAAAGACGTTGCACTAACGGGAATGATGGACTGGATTGAGATTTGTGACAAAACCTCCTCTCAAGCAGAAATTGATAACACACGTGATAATTTTAAAGAGCATCAGGCAGGTCTCGCCAAGATGGGGATTCTTTAGTGGTTGACGAGCGTCAGGTAGAGCATATCCATACATCGGTATTGTTGCAAGAATGTCTGCAATATTTGTCTCCTGAGCCTGCAAAAATATACGTCGATGGCACATTGGGCCTGGGAGGACATACCGCAGCCATTCTCTCCGCATCAGCACCAGATGGAAGGGTTGTTGCTTTTGAGTGGGATGACAATGCACTCCAGCATGCGCTTACAAGGTTGGAGGGTTTTGAAGATCGATTGACGGTTGTGCGACGTAACTTTGCCGAACTTGCTATAGGCTTGGATGAAATAGGTATTAGGGAGATCGATGGTCTGCTTATTGATATAGGGGTTTCTTCCCTTCAGCTTGATATGGGAAAGCGGGGCTTCAGTTTCCAACGTGACGAAATCCTTGATATGCGCATGGATAACCGCGGAGAAACAACTGCACAAGATATTTTGGCAAATGGATCGGAGCAGGAGCTAGCGGATATTTTTTTCTATTACGGAGAAGAGAGGCAGGCACGACCCATAGCCGCAGCAATTGTTGAGTTTAGGGAAAAAGAGGAGATTCGTACCACCAAGCAGCTTGTAAGAATAGTTGCCCATGCGGTTCCTAAACGTTTTCACCCTAAGAAAATACATGTTGCGACAAAAGTTTTTCAGGCGCTAAGGATAGCTGTTAATACAGAGCTTGAAAATTTGGCTCGTATACTCGATGACGCTGTGAGGTTTTTAAAGCCAGGAGCAAATATCTGTGTGATATCCTTTCACTCTTTGGAAGACCGGATAGTTAAAAGAAAATTTAAAAATAATGAACTGTTGGAAGTGTTGACCGGTAAACCTGTAATGTCTTCACCTGAAGAGATTGCGATGAATCCCAGATCGCGCAGTGCACGGTTGAGAGTAGCACGAAAAAGAAACACCCCCCGATAAACGGGGTCGGTGTCTTTTAGAAACGATTTTCTTGATGAATAACAAGAAAAAATATTCCTAAGTCACTCATTACCAGGGAGGGCATTATGAATTATAATAATTCTTCAGAAACGTATATGCGGACCGTCACAAAGATTGGATTGCGCCAGAATTTTCGGCCTCGGGAACTTTTTGATTTTTCCTCTTGGCTGGTTTTGTGGAAGCCGGTTGGTAAGGCCCTGCTGATGATTTTTCCCTTGGTCCTGATTATAAATATGTTTGTAGCGTCTGCTGTTACCAATATTGATCGTTCTATTGTGATCGTTGATAATCAGCGACATGAACTGATGGACAAAAATATTGAACTCCTTGCCCGTAAAGCAGGGCTTTGGGCTCCTGCTAGTATACAAAAACTCGCAAACGAGAAACTGGCACTACATAAAGATTCAGGAAATCAGGTTGGGTGGTTTGATAAAAGGAGCAAAACCTTTATTTATCCGAAATAGACAAAATGGTAAAAAAATCCCGCCTCAGGTTGCAGAAACAAAAAAAGGGGAGGCGGGTAATTCTGTATCTGTTGGTTCTTGTGGTCCTTGGAATTGCAAGTTATCCGCTTGAAAAGTATTTCGGCACCACTACGTATATAAAAGAGGTTTTGCACACCATAAAAAACACTTTTTCTCAGGATATTCTTGTCAGAGGAACGTTTTACGACAGAAATCTCAAACAGGTAGCCGTAACTCTAGAACGGGTCTCGGTGTATGTAAGAAGTAGGGAAATAGATTCTATAGAGGAAACAGCAACCCACCTTAGCGAGGAGCTGGCACTAGACAAGGATAAACTTACAGACCAACTGGAAAGTGGCTTGCTACGGCTGTGGATCGCAAAAGATATAAGTCAGGAACAGGAAATTTCGATTAAACATCTCCAACTGCCGGGAGTGTATTTACAAAGAGACGAAAAAAGGTTCTATCCAAACGATTTTCAGGCTGCTCACTTCATCGGTTATGTTGAAAATGGTATTGGTCTTTCCGGGGTGGAACTTTATTATGATCAGCTTTTAGCAAGTAGAAAAATAAAACAACAGGAAGAAAATCAGTTCCACAGCTCCGGACTGGATCTTGTTCTAACTATTGATCTGAAAATACAAGATGTTTTGGAAGGTCTTGCCAGAGATATAGCTCTGAACGAACAGGCTGAAAAGGTCATGGTTTATCTTCTGGAAAGCGGGACAGGAAAGATAATTGGTGGAGCTAACCTGCCCGGTTTTAATCCAAATAATTTTGCCAGGTATTCCCAGGAGCAGACAGAGAGTATGTCTCTTGTTCCTCTCTATATACCTGCAAAATTTAGACTTTTTTTACGTGATGCGACAATGCTCCACACGCATGGTGTGGACGGTGTCACAGCGTCTGCCTGGAGCTTGGCTGCAGATAACAAAAACCTGGGCAGTCAATTGCGTTTGTGGGAATGGCTTGGGTTGGAGGAGATATCTGGCAGTGACTTTTATACGCCGACACAATTCGGAAAGATGTCAGCCGGTAAACAAAAACCTGTTATAACATCAATGACATCTTACGGTTTTGTTCCAGAGTTTGCGACCCCTTTGAATCTTCTTGCTACTTACTCCATTCTGCTCAATGAGGGTAAGAAGGTTTATCCTCATGGTGTAAAAAAAATTCTTGATAGAGTTACGGGAGCGGAGGTTAAGTTCTCCGGGAAAGAGGATGCCGGACAGCTCCCGACCAGCTGGACTGAGAGTGGAGGTGATATGATAGGATCTCTTTTTCGCAGTCAGGCAAGGCATGGAGACTCGGGCACATATTTATTTAGAGATGACATCCTGGTAAGTGATGGTCGCCATCAATTCTTAATTAACGATTTAACTTTAGTGACCATCCCTGCTGGAAATAATGATTTGAATATGTTGATTGTCGTTCAACGACATCCACAGGGAGTGAGCAGGGCAGATAAAAAAAAGGAAAAAACTCTTGAGCAGATTGTTGATGAAAAGGTAGAGCGGATTTCTGTGTTACAGCAAATTGCCGAATCTGTTGAGGATGTGTTTGAAATTGAGGTCGGTGGTGAGGATAATTATCAGGGGAAGAAAAGACCGGCCACTGAGCTTTCTATTAGTAAGGCAAGGCGGCAGGAGAAGAATTCTGTCACTGGGGTCATGCCGGACCTGCGTGGCTTGAGTTTAAGAAAAAGCCTACGCCTGTTACAGGGAATTGCATTAAATATTAGTATTCAGGGAACTGGAAGAGTTCTCGATCAAAAGCCGCGGCCGGGCA
>Ga0209475_10002712_pt1 | contig 17386 bp, 13 predicted proteins | sample tdDd471_FD_187128 | JGI IMG/M metagenome (GOLD analysis project Ga0209475, IMG submission 187128) | Marine sediment microbial communities from the Atlantic coast under amendment with organic carbon and nitrate - tdDd47.1 (SPAdes)... | ecosystem: Environmental > Aquatic > Marine > Coastal >... | reverse complement strand
CGGGCGCACCAATGATTTATCGTCCGCGCCCACTTTGAAACATGCTTGCCAACAGAGCGGCGCCGAGGCCGTCGCACTGACTTTTTCAACACTATCGGTGGAGAGCGGCCACTAGACGGCGGTTGTGGAGTGACGCGCTGCTTGTAGGCAACCACCGATATGTCTGGTAGCAATAATTTCGCGCTAGCCTTGTTGGCACCCTTAGCGGAAGATTTCACGCATGACCATGACGCGCACTGAGTACTGGACCGCCGCAGGTGTAATTGTTGCTGCTCTAATTGGGGGGCTCAGCGCAGGATACTATTACGGTCAAGATGTAGCCGGCGGAGAGATCGAGGATCTTGAGCGTGAAATCGATAATTTGAAGAAGGTGAATAGCATAGACACGCCCGTACTCCTGGACACGCTTAATCGACGTTCTGTAGAGATTGGCGAAAAAATTCGTCTTTCTGAGCAGATAAATTCTCTGAAGAATAAAATATCTGCCCTTGAAACTACGATTTCAAATAAAACAGAAGAAAATGACAAACTGACTCGCGATAAGTTAGAGATAAAAAGACAATTGACACAACTAACCTCACTTATTAGAAAAGATTTTTCTGAAATTTCCGAAATTTTTGTTCCTCGAAATGAAACAAAGTGGATAATTCCCGGCACGGTTGCAATTAATGTTTCCCATGTATTCGATTCATCAGCATATACAACAATAACGGACATTATAAAGGATCAGGACATACGATTGGGAGAGAGAATAGATATTGAATACGAACAAAAACAGTGTTTTGTTATTTTGATAAAACTACATCAATCTCCTGATATTGCGACATTTTCCTTTGCGTGTCAAAATAAACAAGAGAAGGCTAACAATAACTGACTATTCTGGGTCGGGAACTGCGGGACGGGCGGCCGGCCTGGAGGGGTAGGAGGCTGCCATTTGCTCCCCCAGTACTAGCCGCATCACAGCCGGACATGAAGGCCTGGCACAGACGCCGCCTGACGGAGATGCCGGAAGTTATCTGTCCTCCGCTCGCGGCTATGGCTCGCTGAGCGCCTTGGAAGGGCTCGCGGACGAGCCCAGCGGAAATAACCCATAGCGGCCGCTGTGGGGATTGCCAGTGAACATCGTCACCTGCGGGCGCGCCTGCACAGCTACCGGGGGATCGTCGTTCTCGACGATGATAGTCTGCCGGTCGCTACCTTGAGCCGCGAGATATGCATAGAATTGCTGGTTTAAATCGGTCCCCCGAAGATCATCCTCGGTTCCTTCTGGAGCACGGTAGGCCAGAAGTGGGGAATCCAGGACGGCGAAACCCGGATGCGGCGTCTCATGCAAACGGCAAAATTCGAGGAGGCCGATCGTGAACGCTGCGTGCGTGATTGCGCGAAGGCCCTTGCCGCGTGCGGTTCGTGCTTTGCCGGAGATTACAAGGTCGCGGGCCTTGTGATCAAAGAACACCCGATCAGCTTCAGGAAAGTGCCACCCTCTCAGGACGGTCTCGACCTGCTGAGCGAATTTCTCCGCGGTCGTCGTGGGCAGGTCGCCATCCGAGAGAGAGTTGCCTTTCTGGTCTTCGGTGTCGTGGTCGAGTAGTGCGCGGCGTCGCTCAACATCCTGAAGGGTCCGCAGCATGGTGAGCGCCTCACGCACCTCGCCCCTCTTGTCGGCCAAGTCAGCGTACGATGCTCGCATGCGCCCAAGCCGCGGAGAGACCATCTTCTCGATCTCCGACGACACGCCACCAAGCTGCTCCTCCAGCTTCGGCAGACTGCGGTCGAAAGCCGCCGCCTCCCCGCGTAAGGTTGCCGTGGTGTCCGTCAATTCAGTGCGCAAGAGATCGATTTTGGCGATCTCGCGGCGGGCAGCAACCACCACGGCGTCGACATTTCCGTCGCAGTCCGTTTCACGCCTCTGGTGGTCCGCTTCCGCGCCACAGAGAGGGCATGGGCTTTGGCCGAGGGCGACAAACAGGGTCCCGGCTTCTTCGATGCCGCGCAAGCGAGCCAAATCAGACTGGTAATGCTGATCCAGAAGATCGAAGCGCTCCAGGAGTGAGGTAATCTCAGTGCGGCGGTCTTTACCCTGTTCCAGCTTCTCCCGAAGTTCGCGCCGCCGGCTCGACAGACGGCGGAATTCTGCTTCGGACGCGCCCAGCTGTTCGGTTTGGCGTTGAAGCGATGCTTCGATGCGCCCGAGTTGGTCCTCCAGTTCCTTTGGCGTGCGCGTCAGCTCCCTCAGGCGGTCGCGATAATCGGCTATGAGTTGATCCAGCAGCTCCGCCTGAACTTCGCGCGTTTGGTCCTCCTGCGCTGCTGGCGCACTCGCTACGAGGGCGGAGTCATCGACGCCAGTGAGCATAAGTTTGAAGGTCGCGAAGTTCGGCGTGTCGGCAGTCGGATTACCATCCGAAAGCGGCGAGCGCTGATCGGTGATTTCCGTTTCGGTGACGATCATCAAGCGAGCGACGTTCCGAAAGCTCAGGCTGTTCGTGTCACCGCGCTTGTTCCTGCGAACTCGTTTGCCTGCGAGATCCGACTTCTCGAGAAGGAAGCTGGAGAGGTTGTCGATGCTCCGTTCGCTGTGCTGCTCACCAAGATCACGCGCCTCGGTACCTTCGGGTGGCATCTCCGCATGAAGGCCGGCATAGAGGCGGAATCGGCCTCCCTCGATACTGCGGAAGATCGTGTAAGTTTCGCCGGCATATGTCTCGATGCCGAGCAATATGCGGTCATATCCGACCCGCTCGGGGATGTCGCGAAGTGGCGGTCTTCCTCCGAGCATGAAATCGATCGCTTCGACCAAAAACGACTTTCCGGTATCAGAAGCGCCGTAAACGATGTTGAGACCAGGGCCAAAAGCGACGGTCGCAGGCTCGCGTTCCGGCCCAAGAAAAGCGAGATGGCGCAGGCAGAAGCCAGACATGCTCATGGCTCCGTCCCCAAGCTGCGCTCCACGTTCTGGAACTCCTCCACCCATTGATCGAAGAAGCGCCGGAGTAAGGCCCGAAATTCGCTCTCGGCCATCGCACCGAAATGGTGGACAAGCCAGCGCGCCCGCTCCTGCAATGCTTTGACATAGTCTGACTGGATCGCCCCGAGAAACGGAACAGCACTCTCGCCTGCGATGTACCGGATACCGTCCGGCCCGACCTGCCGGCTCACAAGCTCGCGAGTCATCATGAGGAGCAGCGCGCGCTCAATGAGTCGACGACGGACAAGCAGTTCGGCCGAGCGCAGCGGCACAGGGGGATGGAGACTCGAAGGACCACCGATGTCGCCGGTATGGACCAACAAATGGTCGAACGCGACAAGACGCTGAAGATCGAAGGCGAGCGGATACGCCGCTGTCAGTACGGCGACGGCGCGCACGCCCGCCTCCAGCGGGCTGTTGAAGGTCACCGGCGCGCGCCGTTTGGGAGCTACGGCTTGGTCCATCGCAGCCGGTCCTCGTTGGCGAGTTGGTGGCAAATGCCGTCGCGATCCTGCGGCTTCGCCCTGGTGATGAGGGCGTTCGCCGTGATGTGCATATCGCGGGCGGCCTTCGTGACGGCCACGACGCGCGCGTAGCCGTCGAGAAAGGTGGCGTCGTGGATGTCGACAACGCCGGTGTATATCTCCTCCTGAAATGACTCGAAAGTACCGGGCGGAACGCTGTCGCGGGCAAACACGCGAAGGGATTCAGCATGATAGAAGGAGACGCGCTGCCTGAAAAAATGGTCTTTCAGTTTCGGATGCGGCTTCAGGCCAGCGATGTCGCCGATGGCCTCCTTGGCGTGATCGGCGTAGGCCTCGAAGAGCTGTTCGACATAGCGGCTCTCAGTCGGGGCGATCTCTTCGGGCGGAGCCGCGGGATCAGGACGGGGTGGAAGTCCGCCCCCGAACCGTGCAGCATGGCACGGGCAGCTCTTGTGGTCCTCCACGAGTTGAAGAGACGTCTTCGCTTCGAAGATTGTGAAATCGAAGGCCTGAACATAGGCCAAGAACTTCCCTTCGAGGGAAATCTGCTGCGTGGATGTAATTTTCGCCCCGCAATACTTATCCCAACCCTTTATTAGCGCCTTCCTGAACTCGGGAGCATTGGCGAGATAGGCATTCAGCGAAGTGCCCACCCCCTTGGGAGCGACGAAGTAGTAGCGCCTCGGAACAGCAAATTCCTCGATGAAGGTGTACCAGAGGAGCTTGCCGATTTCGGGAAGCGCGTCGGTTGGGTAAAGCGCGTGGTCATAGTGTTTGCACTGAAAATTATCCCACACGCCATTGAGCTTGTCGCCGTCCGTGAAGCCGGCGATGTCGATACCGCGGTCGCCGGCACCACCGAAGCGCTGCACCTGGCTGTACATCGCCTTCAAGCAATAGTGCACCCATTCCTGGACGAAGCCCTCCCATTGGTCGGCCGAATACAGGAGGAGCTGCTGCTGGGGCGGAATGTGATGACCATGCAGCGACTGGTCAGCGGTCAAGGTTCCCGTGGGGACCACTGGTAGCGGTACGTCCTTCAGGTAAGCTTCCATCGCGATGTAGCCGTTCCCCAGCGCGTGGCGCTATCGCAAGTGCCAACTCTATCGAATCTCATAATAAGACACGAGCAACCCAAAGCTGCTCAAGAGAGGAACGGAACAATTTCATCAAAACGAGAGTTTGTCCCGACCTGGTCTGCAGATAGGGCGAGATTGTGCCCGGATGTGTGCGCCCTCAATCTCTCAAAGCGGCCGTCCAAAGGTCCGCCGTTGCGCCGACTCCGATCATCGCGCGTTATCCCCTCAATGACCGCTACGGGTCGATAGTGTTGAAAAAGGCCGATGGCCGTTTCTGCGTGCAGCATCCGTTCGCAGTCGCGCCGTCCGGGCGCACCAATGATTTATCGTCCGCGCCCACTTTGAAACATGCTTGCCAACAGAGCGGCGCCGAGGCCGTCGCACTGACTTTTTCAACACTATCGGTCGCAACCCGCCAGTCCCCTACAACGTCTCGCCGTGCTCCTCTTTCCGCAGGTTCACCAGCGCCGTGTTGTAGGCCCGCATCACGTCGCGCTCGTGCAGGCAACCCATCAGCCGGGTGCCGTCGTGGTCGTCGACCACGCCGAGCAGGCCCTCGTCGACCTCGTTGAACCGGCGGATCGCCTCCTGCAGGTCGTCCGACACCGCCAGCACCGGCGGCGAGCGGCGAGCCAGATCGCCGGCGCAGCGCTCGCCGTCCTGGCTGTGGTCGAACGCCGCGTCGCCGAGCTCGGCGAGCGTGATGGTGCCGACCAGCCGGTCGTCGGAATCGACCACGAACAGCTCGTTCATCGGCGCCTGGCGCAGCCGGTCGCGCAGGGTCTCCAGCCTGGCGTCGACCGGCACCGCGATGTGGTCGTGGCGCATCACGTCGTGCACCCGGATCGCCCGCAGCGCCGCCATGTCGTGGCCGCCCTGCAGGTCGAGGCCGCGGCGCTTGAGCTGGTCGGTGAAGAACGACGGCCCGTGCCAGACCCGGGTGATCAGCGAGGCGATCACCACCGCGATCATCACCGCGATGGTCAGCCGGTAGTCGCTGGTCAGCTCGAAGATGATCAGGATGGTCGAGATCGGCGCCCCCAGCACCGCGCCGGACACCGCCCCCATGCCGATCAGGGTGTAGGCGCCGTGGCCGGACGACAGGTCGGGGAACGGGTGGGTGGCGACGATCCCGAACGCGCCGCCGACCATCGCGCCGATGAACAGCGACGGCGAGAACACCCCGCCGCCGAACCCGGCCCCCAGGCACAGCGCCGTCATCAGGATCTTCAGCACGGCCAGGGTCACCAGCATCTGGAAGCCGTACTGCTCCTTCAGGGCGTTGTCGGTCGCCTCGTAGCCGACCCCCAGGATCTCCGGGTACCAGAGCGCGATGCCGCCGACCGCGAGGCCGGCCGCCGCCGGATGCAGCCAGCGCATCGGCAGGTCCGTCGTCCGCAGCTCGACGATCTCGGTCAGGCGCATCAGCGCGATGGCGGCGATCGCGCACGCCACGCCGAGCAGCGCGAACGCCGGGAACTGCAGGAACGAGACGATCTCGTGGTCGCCCAGGCGGAACGCCGGGAAGTCGCCGAACCAGATGCGCGACACGATGGTGCCGGTCACCGAGGCGATCACGATCGGCGCCAGTGCCGACAGCGCGTAGTGGCCGACCACCACCTCCAGCGCGAAGAACACGCCGGCGATCGGGGCGTTGAACGAGGCGGCCACCGCGCTGGCCACGCCGCAGCCGAGCAGGGTGCGCGACTGCGAGCGCGTGAGATGCAGCGGGCGGCCGACGAAGCTGGCCAGGGCGGCGCCGAGGTGGACCGCCGGCCCCTCGCGACCGACCGAGGCGCCGGCCCCGATCGAGATCGCGCTCATGGCGGCGGCGCCGGCCGCCTGCCGGGCCGACATCCGGCCGGCCCGCAGCGCGCTGGCCTCGATCACGTTCGCCACCCCCTGCGGACGGCCGCCCGGCATCAGCCAGCGGGCGATCGCGCCGACCAGCAGCCCGCCGGCCGCCGGCGTCAGGAGCACGCGCCAGCGCTCGGCCTCGCGGGCGCCGCTGGCCACCAGCTCGTGGTAGAAGCCGAGGAACAGCCACTGCAGCCCGACGATCGCCTCGCGGAACGCCACCGCCCCGGCCGCCGCGGCGAGGCCGACCACGAGCGCCGCCAGGCTGGTGACCAGCTGGTCGTTGCGGACGAGCCGCTTCAGTCCCATGACGGGACGGCCGATGAGTGACTTCAGCATGGCGGCCCGGGTTCGCGACCGGCGAGGTAAGCCCTTGCAGCATAACGACTCTCGGACCGGGTTGAAAGCAGCCTTGCGGATCGTGCCGGCAACTCACTACCGTGCGCCGCCATGACGATCGAACTCCGACCGGCGGTCGCCGCCGATGCCGCCACCCTTCTCGACCTGATCCGCCGGCTGGCGGAGGCCCAGGACGCCGCCGACTACGTCGAGTCGACGGTCGAGGACCTGCTGCGCGACGGCTTCGGCCCGGTGCCGCGGTTCCACGCCCTGCTGGCCGAGGACGTCGACCCGGCTGCCGGCCGGCGCGACGTGGTCGGCCTGGCGCTGTACTACTTCACCTACTCGACCTGGGCCGGCCGGCCGAACCTGTACATCGAGGACCTGTACGTCGACCCGGACCGCCGCGGCGACGGCATCGGCCGACGGCTGGTGGCGGCGCTCGCCAAGGCGGCGGTCGACGGCGGCTGCGCCCGGCTCGAGCTGGCGGTCAAGACCGACAACCGGGCCCGGGCGTTCTACGAGCGCCTGGGCATGGTCCGGAAGGGCTCCTGGCTGCCCTACGCGATCGCCGACGAGCCGCTGCGGACCCTGGCCGACGCCGCCGACTGACGCGGATCAGGTCGACGCAGCCGCCTCCGGGTCGCCGTCCACCTCGACCCGGTTGCGCCCGGCCTGCTTGGCCCGGTACAGCGCGGCGTCGGCCCGCTCGACCGCCTGGGCGATCGGCTCGCCGAACCGGTAGGCGGTGGCGCCCAGCGACAGGGTGACCGCGCCGAGATCGTCACCGGTGCTGCGCCGGACCACGTGGCGATGGCCGATGCGGTCGCGGATCCGCTCGGCGATGCGCGCCGCCTCGTCGAGGTCGCAGCCCGGCAGGATCACCGTGAACTCCTCGCCGCCGTAGCGGGCGACCAGGTCGCCGGGCCGCACCGCCTCGGACAGCACCCGGGCGACCAGCCGCAGCACCTGATCGCCGACCGAGTGGCCGTGGGTGTCGTTGAACACCTTGAAGTGGTCGATGTCGGCCATCAGCAGGCACAGCGTGGTGCCGTCCTCCATCGCCGCCGCGGCGGCCATCCGCAGCTCGCGCTCGAAGCGCATGCGGTTGGCGATCCCGGTCAGGCCGTCCGTCGAAGCCTCCCGGCGGGTCTCCTCCAGGGTCTCGCGCAACCGGGCGATCTCGCTCGAAGACTGCTCGAGGCGCTCGCGCAGGCGCGCGTTCCTCGCCTCCATCTCCCAGGTCTCCTGCATCAGCCCGGTCACCAGGTTGCGCATTTCGGTGTCGCCGGTCCCGGCCTGATGCAGCGCGCCGGAGACGTTCGACAGGGCGTCGCCATAGCGCCGGACGCCGTCGCCGGCATGGCCGACCGTCGTCGACAGCTGCCCGGCCACGGCGTGCAGGTCGTCGGCCACGGTGTCGACAGCACTGGTCCGATACGTCGGAAGCACGAACCGGGCGTGAAGCTCGGCGTTGCGCAGCTCGTCGAACTCCTGGCCGTTGTCCATCAGGATGTCGATGGTCCGGCGGAGGTGCGGATCGCTGCCGGCGACGTAGGCGAACCACACCGCATAGTTCTCCGGCGTGGGCGGAATTCCCAGCACCGCCATGTGACGCAATGCCGTCTCGGCGGTCTCGCGCGCGTGGTCGAGTTCTGGACCGGACACCATCGTGCGCCTCCGTCGTCGGCGCCCTGCCCCCGATGCCCCCGGCTGCCCGACTGCGGAAAGTCTACCCGAACTCCCCCGACAGGGTCACCGGCGACGTATGCCGATCGACCGGCCGGCGCCCTCGGTCTCCCCGAACCGGGCGTGCTCCTCGCCGACCGCGCGGATCCGCGCCATGGCATCGTCCGGGAACGGACACGTCCTGCGCTGCTTCAGGTCGACGTGCAGGCACATCAGCTCGTTGGTCGCGGCCAGGTATCCTTCCCCGGCGTGGAACATGCGGTGCATCAGGTGCAGCCGCTTGGAATCGAAGGCGACGATTCGGGTGCGGAACGCCAGCGGGGCACCTTCCAGCAGCTCGTGATCGTAGGTGACATGGGCCTCGAGCACGAACGTCGACGCGTCGCGCTCGCGCCGATAGTCTTCGCCGATCCCGAGATGGACGTGAATCGCCTCGGTCGCCTGGTCGAACGCCACGAGGTAATAGCCGACGTTCATGTGGCCGTTGTAGTCGATCCAGTCCGACCGGACGACCGCCCGCCCCGAATCGAACCACCCTGCGTCGTCGATGCCAGTCACCCTGCCGTCTCCTGTCATGGTCCTGCTCTGCCCGCCGCCGGCGGGATCCGCCCCATGATGGGCATCCTGTCCTGGTTCGGCAAACGCGCGACCGGCTGCCTGCCGGCCGGCGTGGTGCTCGGGCTGGCGCTCCCGGAGCTCGCCGCCTCGGCCAAGCCGCTGCTGGTTCCGGCGATCGCGCTGATGCTGACCCTGTCGCTGCTGCGCCTGGATCCGGCAGAGGTCGGCCGGTCGCTGCGGCGGCCGCGGCTGCTGCTGCCGGCGGTCGCATTCGTCCTGCTGGCCTCGCCGCTGCTCGGCTTCGCGGCCGCCCGGGTCCTCGACCTGTCGCCCGGCATCGCGGTGGCGCTGGTCGTGTGGTCGGCGTCGCCGCCGCTGATCTCGGTGCCGGCGATCGCCACCCTGGTCGGGCTGGACGGCGCGCTCGCCCTGACCGTCACCACCGTGGCCGGCCTGCTGGTCCCGGTCACCCTGCCGCCGATCGTGTTCGCGCTGCTGGGACTCGAGCTCGACATCGGACCGGTCGCGCTCGCCATCCGGCTGGCCGTGCTGCTGGCCGGCTCGGCCCTGGCGGCCGCCGCGGTCCGGCGGCTCGCCGGCCCGGCCCGGCTGCGGACCTACGCCGACGCGATCGACGGCGGATTCGTGATCGTCATGCTGCTGTTCGCGATCGCGGTGATGGACGGGGTCACCCAGGCGGCGGTCGCCAGCCCGGGACGGGTGACCGGCCTGCTCGCCCTGGTGTTCGGCGTGACCCTCGGCATGCAGGTCATCGGCTGGGCGGTGTTCCGGCCGAGCGGCGCGCGGACCGCGACCACCCTGGCGCTGGCCTGCGGCAACCGGAACATGGCGCTGGTGCTCGGGGCAGCACCGGCGGCGTTCGAGCCGGATACCTTCCTGTACCTGGCCCTCCTGCAATTTCCGATCTACCTGCTGCCGGGGCTGCTGCGCCCGATCTACCGGCGGGCCGGCAGCCAGGATGTTGCCGGCCAGGGTTGGAGTGCTCCGGCAGATCGGCGATAATCCCGGTGCGTCGAATCGCCCGTCATTCGGGGATCCGCACCATCCTGGGTTGATCTTGAGGCAGGATCCGTGAAGGCGATCCGGAGTGCACGACGGCGGGGCCGGCTCGGAACCTGGCAACGTCGCTTCACGATCCTGCTGTTCACCGCAGGCGCCATCGCCGTGAGCTACGTGTTCTCGCTCGGGCGGCCGGCCAACTATCAGCTCCTGCTCGCCTGCGTCGTCGGCTTCATCGGCCTGTGCACCCTGGTCCTGGACTGGTGGATCAGCCGCGGCATCAAGCGCGGTGGCGGCGTCCAGGCGATGCGGTCCGGCGGCGTCCTGTCGACCGGGCCGGCCGCGATGGCCGGCCGGCTGTGGGCACAGGGCGAAGGATTCCGGATCTGCGGCCTGTTCGACGACGCCCGCAAGAACTTCGGCGAGGCCGCCTTGCTGGCGCGTGAAGCCAAGCAGGACCTGCTCGAAGCGACCGTCAAGCTCAGCCAGGCGGAGCTGGCCGCCGAGCGGGTAGAGTTCGAAGATGCCGGCCGCCTGTTCGAGGATGCGCTGAACCGGTTCCGCGCGATCAACGACAGGCGCAACACCGCCCGTGCCCTGATGGGGCTCGGCAATCTCGCGCTTGCCCGCCGCGGCTACGAGGCGGCTCGCCAGGCCTTCGAGGAGGCCCGTGGGCTGTTCGGCCAGGACAGCGACCGGTTCGGCGAGGGATCGGCCTTCCTCGCCCTCGGCGAGGCTTGCGTCAGGCTCGCCAAGACCGAGGAGGCCGCCGGCTGCTTCGATCAGGCGCGCTTCCTGCTGACCCAGGTCGGCGACCGCATCGGCGAGGCGCACGCGCTGTACGCCCGTGGCGAGATGTACCGGATCGAGCGCAACCCCGCCGAGGCTCAGAACCGTTTCGAGCGTGCTCTCACCCTGTACCGGCGGACCGGTGACTATGTCGGCGAGGGTCTGGTGCGCCTCGTGATGTCGGACGGCTACCGCAAGATGCAGCGGCCGACCGAGGCCCGGGAGATGGCGCTCGAGGCGGCCCAGCGCTTCAAGCAGGCCGGACGGCGGGTGGGGGCCAGCGCGCTCATCGCCGGGCGCGGCGATGCCCGGCGATGCCGCATCCGATTCGAGTGGGGACGCGCCAACGGCACGATCGCCCGCAACCTGTTCGTCGAATCGGGCGACAAGGACAACGAGGCCCGGCTGATGGTCGGGCTCGGCGAGCTGGAACGGATTGCCGGCAACATCGAGGACGCGCGCGTCATGTTCGACCGCGTCATCGCCCAGGCCAAGAGTTCCGAGGACCTGCTGATCACGGCCGACGCGCAGAAGGGTCGCGGGCATGTCGACATCGCCCGCGACCAGAAGCGAAGCGCCCGCGAGATCCTCAAGGAGGCCTACGGCCACTATCAGAACGCCGGCGGTGCCCGCGACGCCGCCCAGGCCCTGATGGACCTCGGCCAGGTCGACATGCTGATGGAGAACCACGACCGGGCCCGGGTCAACTTCGCCCAGGTCCGGACCATGTATCAGGGGCTGAAGGACCCGCACGGCGAAGCATCGGCCCTGCGCGCGATCGGCGACCTGGAGTCGTCCCTCGGCCGGCTGCCGCAGGCCCAGCAGGCCTACGCCGAGGCCCGGATCCTGTTCCAGAGCGTGGGCGACCGACTCTCCGAGGCCGATGCCGCGCTTTTGATCGGGCTGCTGGCGGTCAACATCGACAACGCCACGGCAACCGCCCTGCTGGTCCAGGCCGGCCGGCTGTATCGCGCCGTCGGCGCCGTGGAATGGCAACGCAAGGCGCACGCTCTGGCGCAGCGAGTGCGCTGAGCCGGGACGGTTACTGGATAGTTAAAAACCGCGATATTTTTGCAACACCCGGATCGAAGCTCCATTCGCACCGGCCCCACCATCTGGCATCGGGACCTTCTCTGTGATACCTCGACACTGCGTCTGAAGGGGGTCAACGGCGGCCGAGAATACGTGCCGAGTTGGTCTTCTGCTTCGGACATGCGTACGTAAAATGCGGGTCGCACAGGCGGAAATGGGGCTTTGTCGGATGCGTCGCTCGTTCACGGCCGCGGTTCTCGCGACTGGGCTCCTTGCCGGATGCGCAAGCCAGACCGAGCTTGAGCCAGGAGCAGTCTACGATCCCATCGAACCGGCGAACCGGATGGTGTTCGCGGTGAACGATACCGTCGACACCTTCGTCCTGCAGCCGACCGCGTACATCTACAAGGAAGCGATTCCGGACCCGGTACGCGACATGGTCCGCAGCTTCCTCGACTGGCTCTCGACGCCGGTGGTTCTGGCGAACGACCTGTTCCAGGGCGACTGGAACGCGGCGGGCGTGACGGCGTCGCGCTTCGTCGCCAACGCGCCGTTGTTCGGCTTCGTCGACAACGCGACCGGCCTCGGGCTCGAGCACCGGGAAGAGGATTTCGGGCAGACGCTCGGGGTCTACGGCGCCAACGACGGTCCGTACATCGTGCTGCCGCTGCTCGGCCCGTCGAACGTGCGCGACACCGTCGGTCTCGCCGTCGACTATTTCCTCGACCCGATCAACTACGTCGGCAACGGCAACCCGCTGAAGCGCGACGGCGATCGGACGCGGGTCCAGCTGGCCCGTCGCGCGGCCGGTGCCGTGGATTTTCGGGCGCGGAACTTCGCGGTCATCAACGACCTGAAGACGACGTCGGTCGACTACTACGCGCGCGTCCGCACCATCTACAAGCAGCGGCGCGACGCCCTCATCAACAACGGTACGCCGCCGTCGGCCGCCGGTACCCGCTCGAACACCTCCGAGGAGTTCGATCAGTACGTCCCGGGCGGCCAGCCCGCCGAGAACGGCCGCGCCAAGTCGCCGTCCAGCTGAGGCGGTCATCAGGAACGGGAGTTGTCTCATGGCGTTCGCGCGGATTTTCGCGTTGGTACTGCTGGTGGTTACCGCGCCGGCAGCCGCGCGGGCCGACGTGACGGCCCCCGAGGCGTTCATTCACGAGCTCGCTGACCGTGCCCTCGGGCTGGTCACCGACAAGAACACCGACATGGCGGCCAAGCGGGCCCGTTTCGACGAGCTGCTGTCCGATACCTTCGACATGGAAGGGATCGGCCGCTTCCTGCTGGGCCGCTACTGGCGCCTGGCGACGCCGGAAGACCGCGACGCCTATCTCAAGGCGTTCAAGGAAAGCATCGTCTACACCTACACCGCCCGGTTCGACGAGTACGCCGGCCAGAAGCTGGTGGTCGACGGCAGCCGCGAGGACGGCCAGTTCACGCTGGTCAACACCCGGATCGTCGACCCGAACGGCGGTGCCGACGTCAAGGTCGAGTGGCGGCTGATCCGCCAGGGCGACAGCTTCAAGGTCGTCGACGTGGTGATCGAGGGGGTGAGCATGAGCGTCACCCAGCGTCAGGAGTACGCATCGGTCATCCAGAGCAACGGTGGCGAGGTCAAGGCGCTGATCAAGGCCCTGAACGAGCGCATGGCCCGGCTGAAGTCCTCCGGCTCCTGACCCTTCCTTCGAGGCCCCCGCTTTCGCGGGGGCACCTCAGGATGTCAGAACGTCCAACACTTCCCATCACCCTGATACGCCTGCCTGCATCAACCTGAGGCGCCCGCCTCCGTCATCCTGAGGTGCCCGCCGCATCGCGGCGGGCCGCGAAGGATCAGCTGCGGCGGATCGGCTTGTACTTGATGCGGTGCGGGGTATCGGCCTCGACCCCGAGACGGCGCTTGCGGTCGGCCTCGTAGGCCTCGTAGTTGCCCTCGAACCACTCGACGTGGCTGTCGCCCTCGAACGCCAGGATGTGGGTGGCGATGCGGTCCAGGAACCAGCGATCGTGGCTGATCACCACGGCGCAGCCGGCGAACTCCAGGAGTCCCTCTTCGAGCGCCCGCAAGGTATCGACGTCCAGGTCGTTGGTCGGCTCGTCGAGCATCAGCAGGTTGGCGCCGGATTTCAGCATCTTGGCCAGGTGGACGCGGTTGCGCTCGCCGCCCGACAGCTGGCCGACCTTCTTCTGCTGGTCCGAGCCCTTGAAGTTGAACAGGCTGACGTAGGCGCGGCTCTGCATCTTGCGGCGGCCCAGGTCGATCTCGTCGTTGCCGTCGGAGATCTCCTCGAACACGGTCTTGTCGGCCCGCAGGGTGTCACGGCTCTGATCGACATAGCCGAGCTTGACGGTCTCGCCGACCCGGAAGCTGCCGTTGTCCGGCGTCTCCTGGCCGGTGATCATGCGGAACAGCGTGGTCTTGCCAGCACCGTTCGGGCCGATCACGCCGACGATGCCGCCCGGCGGCAGCTTGAACGACAGGTCGTCGATCAGCAGCCGGTCGCCGAAGCCCTTGGAGAGATGCTCGGCCTCGATCACCACGTCGCCGAGACGGGGGCCCGCCGGGATGACGATCTGCGCGGTGTCCGGCGCCTTCTCCTGGTTCTGGGCCAGCAGATCCTCGTAGGCGCTGATACGGGCCTTGGACTTGGCCTGACGGGCCCGCGGGCTCTGCTGGATCCACTCGAGCTCGTGGTTGAGGGTCCGCATCCGGGCGGCCTCGGTCCGACCCTCCTGCTCCAGGCGCTTCTGCTTCTGCACCAGCCAGCCGGAGTAGTTGCCCTCGTACGGGATGCCGCGACCGCGGTCGATCTCGAGGATCCAGCCGGCGACCTCGTCCAGGAAGTAGCGATCGTGGGTGACCGTCACCACCGTGCCGGCATAGTCGGCCAGGGTGCGCTGCAGCCACGCCACCGACTCGGCGTCCAGGTGGTTGGTCGGCTCGTCGAGCAGCAGCAGGTCGGGCTGCGACAGCAGCAGCTTGGCGAGCGCCACGCGGCGCCGCTCGCCGCCGGACAGCTTGGTGACGTCGGCGTCGCCCGGCGGGCAGCGCAGCGCGTCCATGGCGATCTCGACCTTGCGGTCGATGTCCCAGCCGTCGGCGTGGTCGATCTTCTCCTGCAACTCGCCCTGCTCGGCCAGCAGGTCGTTCATCTCGTCGTCTGTCAGCTCCTCGGCGAACCGGGCGCTGACCTCGTTGAAGCGGTCCATCAACGCCTTGAGCGGCCCGAGCCCCTCCATGACGTTGCCCTGGACGTCCTTCGACGGGTCCAGCTCCGGCTCCTGCGACAGGTAGCCGACGGTCGCGCCCTCGGCCACCCAGGCCTCGCCGGTGAAGTCCTTGTCGACGCCCGCCATGATGCGGAGGATCGTCGACTTGCCGGCGCCGTTGACGCCCAGCACGCCGATCTTCGCGCCCGGCAGGAACGACAGGCGGATGTCCTTCAGCACCTCGCGGCCGCCGGGATAGGTCTTCGACAGACCGTTCATGACGTAGATGTACTGGTAGGAGGCCATCGGGGCGGCTCGCCGTCGGTTGCAGGTGACGGCGGGTTCTAGCGCAGGCGGCTGCGCGACCGCAACGTTCCTCGCCGGTCGGTCGCCGCGATTCGCAGCCGGGCATTGCCGCGGACGGCCGCGCCGCCCAGAATTGCGGCATCCCAGCCGCCCGGGAACCGCCCGGCGCCGATCCGGGACCAGGAGGCCGGACGTGACGCCCATTACCGGTGCCACTCCCCTGTTCGCGCTGGACGCGATCGCGGTCGATCTCGAGACCACCGGGCTCGACGCGGCCAAGGCCCATGTCGTGCAGATCGGCGCGATCCCGATCGCCAAGGCCGCGCTCGGAGCAGCCGAGGCCTATGAACGGTTGGTCGATCCCGGCGTGCCGATCCCGGAAGTGTCCACCGAAGTGCACGGGATCGCCGACGCGACGGTCAGCGGCGCCCCGGCCCTGCCGGCGGTCTGGGACGAGCTCGCCGCCCTGATGGACGGCCGGGTGGTGATCGGTCACACCGTCGGCTTCGATCTGACGGTGCTGGCGAACGAAGCCCGCCGACGCCGGCTGCCGTGGCGCAAGCCGCGCGCGCTGTGCGTCCGCATGCTGGCCGCGGTGGTGGCGCCGTCCCTGGCCAGCCACTCGCTCGACGCGCTGGCGAGCTGGCTCGGCCTGGAGACCCGCGACCGGCACCGGGCGCTCGGCGACGCGGAGGCCGCCGGTCTCATCTTCCTGGCGCTCGTCCCGCACCTCGAAGCGAAAGGCATCCGGACGCTGGCCGAGGCCGAGCGCGCCTGCCGGCGGCTCGGCGGCGAGCTGGAACGCCAGCAGCGCGCCGGCTGGGAAACCCCGGTCGAGGAACCGCACGACGAGGTGCTCGGCAGTTTCGACACCTACCCCTACCGGCATCGCATCGGCGACATCATGGCCGCCCCGCCGGTGGTGGTAACGCCCGAGACGACGCTGAAGGCGGCGATCGACGTGATGGTGTCCCGATCGATCTCCTCGGTGTTCGTGGCGCCCGGCGGCCAGCCCGGCCGCGACGTCGCGGAATATGCCATCGTGACCGAGCGCGACGCCATGCGGCGGATCGCGGCCGGTGGCGCCACCGCGCTCGACGAACCGGTCGCCCGGATCGGCTCGAAGCCTCTGCTCACCATCCGCGAGAACGCCTTCCTGTACCGAGCGGTCGGCCGGATGGGACGGGTCGGTACGCGGCATCTCGGGGTCCGGTCGGACGGCGACGCCCTGGTCGGCGTGGTTTCGGCCCGCGACCTGCTGAAGCTGCGGGCCGGGCCGGCGATCGCGCTCGCCGACGCGATCGAGCTCGCCGGCTCGGCCAGGGACCTGGCGCTCGCCTGGTCGACCCTGCCGGCGGTCGTCAGGTCGCTGCTGGCCGAGGACGTCGACGCCCACATCGTCTGCCGGGTCGTCAGCGAGGAGATCCGCTCGATGACCCGGCGCGCGACCGTGCTGGCGGCCGATGCGATGCGGGCCGCGGGCCGCGGCGAGGCCCCATGTCCCTATGCGGTGATGGTGCTCGGCTCGGGCGGGCGCGGCGAGAGCCTGCTGGTGCCGGACCAGGACAACGCCATCGTGTTCGAAGCCGGCGCGCCCGACGGTCCCGAGGACCGCTGGTTCGCCGAGCTCGGCGACCGACTGGCGGCGATCCTGGACGAGGCCGGCATTCCGCTGTGCACCGGCGGGGTGATGGCCAGGAACGCGGACTGGCGCGGGTCGTTGGAGACCTGGACCGGACGGATCGCCCGCTGGGTCCGACTGTCGCGGCCGCAGGACCTGCTGAACGTCGACATCTTCTTCGATGAAGCCCCGGTGTGCGGGACCCTGAGCCTCGGCCACACGCTGTTCGAGGTCGCCTACGCCGCCGGCCGTGAGAACCCGACCTTCGCCAAGCTGCTGGGCGAACGGCTGGCTTCGGTGCCGAGCCCGGTCACCCTGTTCGGCAAGATCCGGGGCGAGAACGGCCGGCTGGACTTGAAGCAGCACATCCTGTTCCCGGTGGCCTCGGCCGCCCGGACCCTGGCGATACGGCACGGCATCGAGGAAC